>Ga0208375_1001268_pt1 | contig 29608 bp, 33 predicted proteins | sample RifOxyD1_FD_184038 | JGI IMG/M metagenome (GOLD analysis project Ga0208375, IMG submission 184038) | Soil microbial communities from Rifle, Colorado - Rifle Oxygen_injection D1 (SPAdes) | ecosystem: Environmental > Terrestrial > Deep subsurface > Rock core/Sediment | place: Rifle, Colorado...
AGAGAAAATTAATTCAGTTCTCAAAGAATATTTAAAGTATTACAATACCGAAAGACTGCATCTTGGCATTTCGCTAAAATCTCCGATACAATTAACAAACTGTTTCCAAGGTATTGGTTAGATTATGGCACAAAATGTGAATAAATTTAAAGGGGCTTTTGGAAAAATGCAGGCAAAGTGTATAATTAGTTTAAAGATATGAACATGCCAGTATTCATTTCCATATTGCCTTTTGTGGTTTTCATAGGACTTTTGCTTTGGGAGAAAATATCACTTTTAAAAACTTCGGTAATCACTGCGGTTTTGTTTACACTCCTTGGGATTTTTTATTGGAAGATGCTGCCCTTTTATGTTTACGCTTCATACGGCAAGGGCATCTTCATCGCATTTGATATTTTCATAATCGTTTTGGGAGCGATATTCTTTTTAGAAATTTTGAGTCATTTAAATATTATTAAAAATGTTTCTTACTATTTGGAAACATTTTCCAAGGATTACCGAATTCAGATAATTATCTTGGCGTGGTTTTTTGAAAACTTTTTGGAGGGCACTGCCGGATTTGGCGTCCCTGCCGCGGTGGTCGTCCCCCTACTCATCGGCATCGGGCTTTCCCCTATCCGCTCACTCATAATAGGCCTTCTGGGCAATAGCACCTCGGTCGTCTTTGGCGCGGCAGGCACGCCAATCAGAGTCGGTTTCGCTGGCCTCAATACCGTATCGGTGCCACTCTACTCTGCTCTTTTAAATTGTGTCGGTATCATAGTGCCGATTTTTATGCTTTGGATTATTACTTCAAATCGTGAAAATGGACGCAAGGAATTTTTTGATGGACTACCTTTTGCAATTTGGGCTGGAGTAGCCTTCGTCATTCCTTCAATTTTGATTTTGCCACTCGGTCAAGAATTCCCTTCTATTATTGGTTCAGTCATCGGCCTTTTGCTTGTAATGGCAACTACCAAACTCGGCATCTTCGTTCCAAAAGAAATAAAAAAGTTTGATGATGAAAAAATACCCCAAAAAACCATGTCGGCCTCCAAAGCTTTCCTACCATATCTATTATTAATAGTCTTGCTTATTGTCGGTAAGTTTACACTGGGAAGCATGGGTATTTCTATTTCACTCGGCTTCAATCATCTGTTTAGTTTTTTCAATCCTGGATTTGCTTTCATTGCGGCGGCTTTGATTGTCATGCTTATGTGGAGAAAAGAATTTAGGATATTGTGGCCTTCTTTTTCTAGCGCCCTTAAGGGGACAGTGGGGCCATTTTTGGTGATTGCCGCCATGTCTTCAATGGTTCAAATAATGATAAACTCTGGGACAAATTTTTCGGGGATTCCATCGGCAATCAATATTTTGTCAAAAGTTTTTGAAACTCCATTTTTGCCATTCTTTGCTCCTTTCGTCGGCGCTTTTGGCAGTTTCATCACCGGTAGCGCGACCATTTCAAACATTATGTTTGGTAATTTCTTTGCCGTCGCCTCAGCAAATCTTAATCTAAATTTGGGAATAATACTCTCGCTCGGAGTAGTAGGTGGGGCAGCCGGCAACATGATGGCCCTGGCTGATATTTTGGCTGCAGAGGCGGTAGCAAAAGTTAAAAATCAAGAAGTACAAATAATAAAAGGTGTCCTTGTTCCTTGCCTGACTTATGTCATTCTCCTCGGTATTTTGGGCATGATAATTACATAATCAAAATCCCCCGCAAAGCGGGGGATTTTGATTTTTAATATTTAAAAAATATTAAAATTATGCAGCTACTTCGTCAGAACCTTCTGCTGGTGCAGCAGGAACTTCTTCTGCAGGGACAACAGGCGCAACGCCTTTTGTACCCTCCTCAACTGGAGTAACTTCTTCTACAACATCCTTTTTTTCATCATCCATAGTTTTAAATTAGAGCTGATAATGTATTCACTGATAAAATCAGCAAGTTGCCTTATTGTATCAGATTATAAAAATAGCACAACAGCTTACGGGAGTTTGACCAGCACATCCTCTGGCCTATCAGGTGGGATCTGATAATAATTGATTAAAAATTTTGTGATATTTAAAAATGGATCAGTTAATGTCTCCGATGCGTAACGCACATTTTTGGGGTAAATATGAAAAAGGAAAACTAAAAACTCGGGTTTATAGGCTGGGAAGTACCCAAAAAATGAGTGCAGGTATTTACCATCGACATAACCCGCCTTGCCCTCTTCAGTCATCTGCGCTGTGCCAGTTTTGGCCGCAACCGAATAGCCAGGAATTTTGGCGGTACCACCCCGTAGGGACGTGTCTACCACTTCAACTAGCATTCGAGTGATTTCTTCTGAAGTCTCTTGTTTTATAACTTGTTTACCTGGAGCAAATGACATTTTTTTGGAGAGGCCTGTTTGATATTCTACTTTTTTAACCAAATGAGGCGTAATCAAAGTCCCGCCATTGGCCAAAACCGAAAGTGCTCTCACGGTCGCGATGGGAGTGAAGGCGATGCCTTGCCCGTAAGAAGAAGTCACTATCTCAATGTCTCTTTTGCTCTCGAGGTTGCTTATGAGCCCGAGGCCTTCGTTTGGCAAATCAATACCTGTTTCGGTGCCGACACTAAAATTTTTCATATATTCGGCAAATTTTTCATTACCAACTTTCATGGCGACATATGCCGCTCCGGTATTGAGTGACTGGTTTAAAACTTCTTGCATATCCACCGTCCCGCGACCACGACCATCATAATTTGAAATGCGTTTATTGTTTAAAAACAAATAGCCCGCGTCATAATAGGTGCTACTCGCTCTCACAGTACCCAAATCAAGACCGATGGCCATGGTCAAAGCCTTAACAATTGAACCCATCTCATACCGATCTTCTACCAACGGGTTTCTGAATGCACCGACATCACCTTCTTTGAAATTGTTTAAATCAAATGATGGATCCCAGGCCATCGCCACGATTTCGCCGCTCACTGGGTCAATTATGATTCCCCCTGCTCCATTGCTTCCCCATTTTTCTCGGGTGCTCTCTAATTCATTTTCTAAAAATAATTGCGCCGAGGGCTCGATAGAAGTAATAATATTTCCATCTCCCTGGGGGTAATCACTGAGAGTTTCTTTAACATTTGAAAAAAATTCTGCAAAAAAACTATTGTAAGCTTTGCTTGGATCTTTTTTTAAAACATCCTCGTAATATCTTTCGAGCCCGTAGCGCCCCGCCAACTCATCTCCATTGAAAGCGACGAAACCTATAGTGCTTGCGGCCAGTCGTCCACCTGGGTAAAAACGCCACTTATCAGTTGAGATAGTGACCCCATATAAATTTAAACTTTTGATTTTGTCAGTCGTCTCACTATTTAGATGTTCAGCGATTTCTTCGTAAGTACGATCTTTGTTTGATGCTTTTGCCAAAAATTCATCTTTGTCAATTACTATTATTTTGCTTAAAATGTCATAAACTTCTTCGGGATTATTTAAAATTTTGGGATTAATTGAAATAGTGAACCCTGATCGAGAAATCGCCGCTGGGATAGTCTCACCATCTTTACTTTCAAAATAAATTTGACCTCGATTGAACGAGATTGTGTTTTCATTTATATTTTGTCTTTCAGCGTGAGCGGTGAAGGTGTCACCATTTACTACTTGCACAAAATACAAGCGAATAGACATAACAATTGCCACCAAAATGATGACAATTGATATGATACGAATTCTTTCAGTCATTTATTTTAGAAGACTAAATTAATCTGTTTTAAGAGATAGTGCGGTTTGTTTGCTACCCTTCATGATAAATGTTGGGTGACTAACTTCTACAAAACCAAGGTGAAGTGCTTTTTCGGTATTTAATCCATTTTCTAGAGTAAGTCTTTTCGACTCCATTTCACTCACCGACATACTGAGTGACTGCATTTGGGCTTTTGTCTTTTCTAATACTGTCAAAGTGCGGACAGCAGTATTGGCAAAATATATATACGATATAATAGCCGCCAAAATTAGTGCGACCAACATAACATGAGTCTTCCTATTTATGAGTAGTACCGCGGTTGTATGTTTTATTGAATCAGTCATTTTATATTTTTTTGATTATCCTCAATTTTGCGCTTCTTGATTTATGATTTTTAAATACTTCTTCTTCGGTTGGTATAATTGGTTTTTTGTTTATTATTTCCCCACTTCCATCCTCCTTTTTTGCTTTAAAAAAATTTTTAACTATCCGATCTTCAAGACTATGAAATGAAATGACCGCTAATCTACCTCCTTTTTCCAATATCTCAAAAGCTTTTGTCAAACCTTCTTCGAGTGCTCGCAATTCATCATTGACCGCTATCCTGATCGCCTGAAAAGTCCGTGTAGCTGGGTGGATTCTTCCAAAACGATAAAATATTGGCACCGCACCTTTCACAATTTCCACTAACTCACCTGAAGTCTGTATTTTTTTCATAGCTCGAGCGTTTATGATTGCTTTGGCAATCCTCCTCGCATATTTCTCTTCGCCATAACCATAAATCACATCTGCCAAACTCTCTTCACTCCAGTGATTGACGACATCATTTGCAGTAGTATCTTCTTCGCTCACATCATTTTTGAAGGTCATGAGAAGTGGTTCATCTTTTTGGAAACTAAAGCCTCGTCCTCCTTCATCAAATTGATCAGAACTCCAACCCAAATCAAATAAGATTTTAGTTGGATTTTTGATATCAAGTATTTCTGGGGCTCGGCTAATGTTTCTGAAATTGAGAACCGCGAGTTTTGGCTTTGCGCCCAAAAGATCCAATCTTTCTCTACTTATATCAATCGACATCGAGTCAGCATCGATACCTGCTAGAGTGATTTTATCTTTGAGTCTTCGCCAGACTTCCTCAGCGTGACCACCAGAACCGATTGTGGCGTCCAAATAGACATCTCCCACTTCAAGTTCTAGGCCATCTATTGATTCTTTTAAAAGAACACTTTCGTGAGCCATAAGACTACATTATGCCTAGGCCTGATAATTTTTCGGCCAAGCCATCAGCCTGTTTTTCAACTTGTCTCTTATAATCGGTCCACGATTTTTCGTTCCATATTTCCACTCGGTTTTGCACCCCAATCAAAACCACTTTGGTTTTGAGATTGGCACGCTCCCTTAGGAAATCCGGAACCAAAACTCGTCCGATATTATCTACTTCAACTTCACTTGCTCCGCCAAACATATATCTGGTAAAACTTCGCATATCGGTTGAAAGCATTGATGCATTCTCCGACAATTTTCCTGCAATCTTTTCCCATTCTTTAACTGTGAAGGCAAACAGACACTGATCAAGTCCGGGAGTAATCACAATCTTTTTGCCCATAAGAGATCTGAACTTAGATGGCAGAGAAACTCTGTTCTTGTCATCTATAGTGTGTGTGTATTCTCCTATGAGCATTTGATTTGTTTTATTACTCCAAAGACACTCTCCACTTCTTCCCACTTGGTTCCATCTTATACCACCTCACTATATCCGTCTACCACTTCGTCCTGTGGATAAGTGGATAACCTTATTTAAGGCACATCAAAACAAAATAACCCCTTTGTTTGTGGGTTATTTTGTCGGGCTACATAAATATTATATTTTTTACCCTCGAGGACGCATTAGGGGGAAAGTTTGGAGTTCGCGCAAGGGTTTGCCGGCGAGGACAGCAAAGAGCCGTTCAGGGTAACCGAAACCGCAAGTTGGCGGCATACCATGTTCAAGCATTTCAACAAATTCTAAATCAGGCATCATTGCCTCTTCATCGCCCGCCTCCAAAAGTCTACCTTGAACTTCAAATCTTTCTTTTTGATCGATAGGATCATTTAATTCCGAATAGCCCCTACCCACTTCAGAACCAGCGATAATCGGCTGAAATTCCTGCACCTTATCTGTACCCACCACTCTTTTGGCGAGCGGTGCTATCAATACTGGATGACCAATAAGAAATGCTGGGCCAGTTATATTTTTGCGACAATATTTCCACAGAGTGTCGGTCAACCTCTCTTTGTTATCACCTTTATAAGTGACTTTGAGTTCTTGCAGTTTTTCTTTCATTTCTTTTTCATCAGCTTTATCAATATCAATACCGGTCTGCTTTTTTATTTCGCTTGTATAATCTATTTCCTGCCAATCATCTGCCAAGTCAAATGTATGACCATTGTATTCAAATTTGGTTTTACCAAAAACTTCCTTGGCAACAGTTCTATATAATTCTTTGACTAAATCCATACCCATCTTGTAATCAGCATAACCCCAATAAAATTCCATATTGGTAAACTCTTGCAGATGTTCTGGTGAGGTGCCTTCATTACGATAAACTCGCCCAATTTCAAATGTTTTGGGAAAGCCCGCCGCCATCAGTCTCTTTTGCCACAGTTCGCCTACCGAAATTCGCAAATACATATCCAAATCAAAATCGTTGTGGTGGGTTTTGAAGGGTCGCGCCTCAGCACCACCAGTAGTCACTTCTAAGGTCGGAGTTTCCACTTCCAAGAATCCTTCATCTTTCATGAATTGCCTGGTCACATCCCAAAACTTTGATTTTTTAATGATTAATTCTCGTAATTCGGGGTTCATTAACAAATCAAGATATCTCAGTCTATATCTCTCTTCAATGTCTTGCAGGCCATGCCATTTCTCGGGCAATGGTTGCAAAATTTTGGTCAGCATTTTCCAACTTGATACTTGAACAGTCTTTTCTTCTCTTTTGGTGACAAAAAGGGTACCTGACACCTGGACGAAATCCCCAATATCTACTGTCTCTAAAAACAGATTAAAATCATCATCACTTATTTTTTCCTCTTTTTTGAGCAAAGCCTGAAATTTGCCTGTGCCATCAAAAATATCCACAAAAATAATTGCTCCTTGAGCGCGCAAAGCCATTACTCTACCAGCGATAGTTACTGAATTTTTTCCTTTCTCTAAATCAGCAAAATTTTCAATTAATTTTGCAATCTCAATATTCCTCTCAGATTTTGCGGGGTAAGGATCTTTACCCAATTTCTTGAGAGTTTCTAATTTTTTTAATCTTGCCTCACGGATTTCATCTAAAGAAGCCATGCTTCTATTTTATATCAATTATTTTATAAGCGATAGGGCCAGATGGGGCTTCATAAGAAAATGATTGCCCTTTCTTCTTGCCAACGACAGCTTCTCCAAACGGAGAGTGCACGGATATTTTGCCTGAGGCTAGATCAGATTCTTCTCCGCCGACGATCGTATAAACCTTCTCACCCTTATCTCCATTTTTAACAACCGTAATAACTGACCCCACTACCACCATATCAGTACCATGTGAAGAAACGATGGTTGCGCTTTTGAGTATTGCCTCTAGTTTTTGAATACGATCTTCAACTACACCTTGAGTGTCGCGAGCTTCATGATATTCAGCATTTTCCGAAAGGTCGCCAAGGGACTTAGCATATTCAAGCTGCTCCGCCACTTCTTTGCGTTTAGTTTTTTTCAAGTAATTTAGCTCTTCTGAAAGTGCATCAAATTTTTCCTTTGTTAAGTATTCTGATTCGTTCATATCTTTATTAATTAAATATAAGTGGAAGAAGTATTATAGACACTCACAGCTAAAAGTCAACCACTAAACCACTCTCTTCTTTTTCATCCAATATTTGTCTTGGCGAACTAGTTTGGAGATGTCGGAATGGTCGGCAAGAAGGGGCTTTATCGCCTCTTCAGCAAAAACTCCATTTTGAGAGCCTTTTACTAAAATCACCGCGTCATCCTTTATTTTACTTCTAACAAATTCACCAGCATCATATGAATTTTTGGCTTCATAAACCTGACAGCCATTTTGCTTAGCAGTCAGAGCTAAAAATAGGTTTGCATCTTTACCAATCGTGACAACCCAATTTAAAAGCTTCACGTCACAATACTTACCTATTTTTTTGTGCTCCATTTCCGAGGAATCACCAAGTTCATTCATCATACCCAAAATTGCAATCTTTTGGTTACGGGGATATTTGTATAATGTATCAAGAGCCATTTTGACCGCGTCGGGGCTGGCATTGTAGGAGTCGTCAATTATAACCGAGTTTTTAACGCCTTCTAGCTTTTGCATTCGTCCAGAAAAGGCTCGAATATTATTAGCGGATTCTTTTATTTTTTCCTCACTTATACCAAATTTTTTGGCAACGAGAACAGCGGCACTTATTGAATACAATTGAACTTGTGAGAGGATCTCTGGTTTATATTCTAAAGCTGATTCCTTGCCATAAAAAATTATTTTTTCATGATTAAAATCATCTGGCAAAATTTTACACAAATCTCTATTAACAAAAACTAAATCACTAAAGTATTGAACCGACCATTCCTCATCAGCAACATTTTTAATATTTTCAAAAAATTCCATATGCTCGGGAGCAATAGCGGTGAGGACAGCGACATCCAAATGCAAATATTTTCTAAATTGACTAATTTGACCCGGACCGTCAGTACCAAGCTCAAGGACAACCAAATCAAATGGGTAGGAAAAATAAATCTGGTATTCATTTTTAAACAAAATAATGAGCCACTGCCAAACATCCCATAGTGGGGGCATAGAATGCCCAAACACGACAAGGGGTACACTAACTATATCGTTATAATTTCCCTCCTGAAACTGCACTTTTTTTTCTGATTCCAAAATCTTGGCAATAGCTAGTTTGGTACTTGTCTTGCCGATACTGCCAGCCACTCCGATTATTTTAAAATCATGCCTTTTCCTAAGCCTCCTCACTTGTGAGCCCAATATTTTAACTAAAATATTTTTTAAGAGAGATTTCATTACATTATTGTATATCATTATCAAAATATTCTGGAGTATGGATATGCATCCAATCTAGGAGCTGACGCATTACATAGGTGGCACCAGTCAGGTTGGTTACAGGCCCTCTTTCCATAACCACCGTAAACGCATATTTAGGATTCTCATACGGCCAATAGCCAATAACCCATGAGTTCACAAACTGCTTTCTGGCACCCAATTCGGCCGTACCAGTCTTACCCGCAATATTTACATAGGAGACATTGAGACCACTCGCAGTCCCCTCTTTTGCCGACATTCTCATACCATCTTTAGCAACCTGAAAATTTTTGGCATCACCATCAATTTTTATCCCCGAAACAACTGTGCTGGTCGCGGTAAATAAAATTGAAGGCGTAACAAGCTTTCCACCATTTCCCATCGCCGCAGTTGCCACTACCGCCTGAATCGGAGTTATTTGCATACCATATTGCCCAATCGCAGTATTGTATGTGTCGCCCACTCGCCAAATTTCACCATCAAATGTTTTTTCTTTCCATTCGGGATTTGGGATTATGCCAGTCGCCTCTTTTTCAAAATCAAAACCAGTTTTTTTGGTAAAACCAAACAATTCTAGATATTTTTTTATTCTATCAACACCGAGTCCTTTTTGATTTTCAAAACCACCTCCAATTTGATAGAAATAAACATCCGACGATACAGCGATAGCTCTCCTCATATCCACCGCGCCGTGAGCCTTCCAGTCTCTGAAAATTGTTGGCTTGCTTGGATCATAAGGATTGGGTATTTCAAGTTTACCAGTACTTACTATAATTTTTTCTGGAGTAATTATTTCCTCCTCCAGCGCCGCAAAGGCGAGGAATGGTTTGACGATTGATCCGGGAGTGTAAAGTCCGGCAATCACTCTATTTAGAAATGGGTTATTGGGGTCATTATAATAACTCTCAATTTTTTGAGCATCATTTCCATCTGTCATTATTTCAGAACTATATTCCGGGAAACTTGTCATAGCCAAAATCTCTCCCGAATTTACATCCATTATGATACCGGCTCCCCCTTGAAAATTGACCGAGTTAGCCAGGTCCTTCATGATTTTATAAAATTGCCCCTGGATTCTTGCATCGATAGAAAGAATGGCATCTTCACCTTTTATTGGTGTTTGGATTACGCTCTGGGAAATCACCTCACCATTTACCGAGGTTTCAATAAGCTCCAAACCGTTTCGGCCTGATAAAATTTCATTTAAATAAAGCTCCGCACCATCTTTAGGTAAAAATTCTTCTTCATAATAAAATCCTGATTTATCCTTTGCTGGATATTTCACAAACCCTAGTAGATTTGAAAACCCTGACACATCAATATATTTTCGTAATGAAAGAACATTATTTTCTTCAGATTTTTGATTCCAAACAATCTGTTCGCCATTTCTATCATAAATAATTCCGCGTGGGGCGAGAACCAGTATTTGTTTCAATTTATTATTTTCGCTTCTATCCTTATAAAACGAACCGTGCACTATTTGCAAATCTCCAAATTTGAATATAAAAACCAAAAAAATCAGTAAGCAAATTGAACCTAAAATAGTAAAAACTTTGCTTGATATTGGCTTTTCCAATCTGCCTTCAAATTGATACAAATCAAAATCAGGCAGATTTTTTGAATCCATAAATATTTCATCCGGCGAGATATCCCGATAACTCCTTTTCCCGGATTTCCTAAATAATCTAATTAAAAAACTTAACATAATACTTAAATTTATATCACTTTTGACCAATGTATTCTTTTATATAAAAACATTGCGATTATAATCAAAAGCCCTGAAAAAATTGTTAACGGATATTTTTGCCAAACACTATCGCCAAAATAATAAAGATTATCAAATAAAATGCCAACTAATATAATTTCGTACGGTAATCTGGCCAAATAAACATACAGCAGTGCCATGGGTATAAAGAGCCACCAGCCAAACATAACTGGGATAAATACAATAATTAAAAAATATATGAAGCGATACATTTTATTCACTAATTGTCGGCATCACAAAAACAGTACTAGTCTTGGATGTATTTACTGGTAAGGACAACAAAATATTCTTGAAACCCGCTGATTTATCTTCTTCCACCAATCCAACTATTGCTGCCACATAATTTGTCGAGCCGGCAATCTCAATCTCATCTCCGAGCTGAATATCAAAATCGATAGGTACTTTGGCCTCCATATTTCCTCCACCCTTACCATTCATCTCAAGGGGTTCATTTGTTCTAGCCACATATCCAAAAGAGGTTACTCCAGCAAAAGAACTGAGAGCTACTGTTGATTTGTTTGCCGATACATCTACCAACCTTCCGATCAAAACTCTTTCTGTAACCAAAACTAAATCCCCCTTTTTTAATCCGAGATCACTTCCTCTGTCTATAAACAACGAATCAAGTGGGATTTGAGGTGACCGCGCAATAATAGAGGCCGCTACATAATCTCCAGCTGGCCGAAGCCCTAGCTCCTCGCGTAATCTCTGGTTTTCAATCTTTACAGATTCATAATCAATTTTAAACAAACGATCATCTTCAATCAGACTCATTAGTTCTTCATTTTCGGCAATCAATTTATTTTTGTCAGTAAAAAATTTGGGCACAAAATCAACTAAACCATAAAAATAGTTTCCAGTTTTGATAAACGGTGAAAATATGTTTAATACGATTGATCGTGTTGGGCCAAAAATACTAAACAAAAAAACAGCCAGTATAACTAACAATAAAATAGCTGATAATTTTATAATTTTTTCACTTAAAAAATTATGTCTAGTATGTTTTATTTGATATATCATTTTCGTCTGCAATTAATATATCTCTATATTTATCAAGTTTTTCCAATATTATACCAGTACCACGGACCACACAGGTCAAAGGATTGTCGGCGATATAAACGGGAATTTTCACCTCTTCTGACAAAACTTCAGCAAACCCCTTTATAAGAGCCCCACCTCCGGCCAAATGAATTCCGCGATGCATAATGTCAGACAATATTTCAGGTGGTGTGACTTCCAAAACTTCTTTGATCGCCTCCACCAATCTTTCAATCGAATGAGAGACCGCGTCTCTCACATCGGCATCTGTCACCACAACTTCTCGTGGCAAACCTGTTATAAGATCTCGGCCTCTGGCTTGAGTTTCTAGCGGGCTCTCTCCAGGCAGAAGCGATGTTATGGCGATCTTTATGGTCTCAGAAGTTTTTTCTCCGATAATTATTTTAAATTCACTACGAATATAAGACGAGATGTCATTGTTTAATTGATCCCCAGCGATACAAATATTTTTAGCACTTACCACGCCACTGAGAGAAATGACGACGATATCCGCTGTGCCGCCACCGATATCAATCACCATGTTACCAACTGGTTCTTCGATAGGTAAATGCATTCCAATCGCCGCGGCCATCGGCTCTTCTACGATATGCACTTCGCTAGCACCCGCATTTCTGGTAGCATCTCTCACTGCGCGAGTTTCGACATTGGTAATGCCTGATGGTACTCCGACTACCACTCTCGGCCCAAAAATTTTATTTGATACTGTCTGAGCTTTATTCAGTAAATAATGAATCATCTCTTCCGTTACCTCAAAATCAGAAATAACACCATTAACTATCGGTCGCACTGCTACAATATGAGGTGGAGTGCGGCCAAGCATATTTTTGGCTTCCCCACCGACGGCGACGACTTGACCAGTTTTTTGGTTGACTGCCACCACCGAAGGTTCATTTAAAATAACCCCTTTGCCACGCACATAAACCAAGACATTTGCCGTGCCTAAGTCAATACCAATATCATTACGAAGTAGTTGTTTCCACTGTTCCAATTTCTCTTTGAACATATGGATAATCTAGCACAAATTTTAGAGTTCGTCTTCAGAAATCATCTTTACTTCTCCGGTAAGTCTATTTTTTATTTCTAATTTACCAAGAGCTATATTTTTTTCACTTACAATTATCTGAGTTGGCATACCCAAAAGATCGGCGTCAGCAAACTTTTCACCCGCTCTCAAATCTCTATCATCATACAAAACATCATTTTCGCCCAATTTTTTATAAATTTTTTCTGCCGTTTCTTTGACCTCCGGCTTGACCGATGGAATCTCTACCAAATGATACTTAAATGGCGCCACTGCCTCCGGCCAGACTATCCCTCTATCATCCGCAAGTAGTTCTACTATAGTACCCATAAGTCGTCCTAAGCCAATACCGTATGAACCCATAAACACCATCTTCTCCTCTCCCTTTTCATTCTTATATTTTAGATTAAATGGTTCGGAAAATTTGGTACCAAGTGTAAAAATGTTTCCGACTTCAACTGCTCTCTTTTCAACCAATTCTTTTTTATTTAACCCTAGACTTTCAATGATTTCATCTGAAAAAACTTCTTTATTAATTGCTATTTTTTTATTTTCATCAACATAAATAGTGTCTTCACCGGCATCTGTGAGAGTCTGAAATTCATGAGAAAATTTAGAAAAAGTTCCGCCTGATGAAAATGTTACATAGGTTGAACTACCAACCCCAACTCTTTCAAAAATATTTTGATAAGCGATTTTTGCTTTTTCATAAAAAATATCATGCTCTTCTTGATCTTTTGAAAAAGAATACAAAGCCTTCCAGTAAAATTCTCTGCCACGCATAATGCCAGACTTACTTCTGGCTTCATTTCTAAAAATCTCCTTGAAATCATAAGGATAAACGGGTAAATCTTTATATGAATTTATGTATTGCTTTAATATATTTGAGTAGGCTTCTTCATTGGTAAACGATAATCCTACTTCAGCACCATTTTTAAGTTTTGTCTTAAACCAATTATCTACAATGCTATCATCCCATCTATTCGTCTTTTCCCATATTTCTTTATTCTGAAATATAGAGGTTTTCATTTCTATTCCTCCTATAATATTCATTTCCTCACGAATAATATTCTCTATCTTTTCCATAACTCTCAAACCAAGTGGTAAATAGGAATACACCCCGGCCATCTCTTTGTGAATAAACCCTCCACGAATCAAAAGCTCCGCATTTTTGGCAGTCTCATCGCTCGGCGCCTCCCGCCTCGTTTTTGTAAAAAGTTGTGATTGTCTCATATTCCAATAATACCCTATACATTAATTTTGAGCAAAAGTTTACAAATTATAAATTCTTATAAACACAAACTGAACGACCGCTTAATTTGTGTAGTATAATATTGTTATGAGTTTAATAATGGAAATACTTGAAGGTTTATGGAATACTACCGCTTATTACAAAGGAATGAGAATAAATATTTTTGGTTTTCCAATGCCTTGGAAACAAAACTCTCAGTATTCTCAAAAATCAGCAGCAAATACAATTGTAAGGCTTAATAAAAATGGTCTAGTAGAAGTACAGGGCGGTAAATGGTTATTGACAGAAAAAGGTAAAGAATACTTTAAAAACAAAAGAAAATTGGGGACAAAATTTACATCTCCTTTTATTCTTAATGCACCAAAAAATCTTTTGTTAATGTTTGATATCCCAGAATCAAAAAGAGCTGAGAGACACTGGTTAAGATGGCATTTGAAAGAATTTCAATATTATATGATTCAACAAAGCGTATGGGTGGGTCCCAGCCCTTTACCAAAAAAATTTGGTTTTCATTTAAAAGAGACCGGATTAGATAAATATATAAAAACATTCAAACTATCAAAACCTTATCAGATTTAAAAGTAACACTACACAGATGTGACGGCCGTCAAATTTGTCTCATCTTAAATAAATCTGTCAATTTTAATGTTAAAACAAGCGCAAAATGTCGCGGTAGGTGATGAAGAGCATCAAGGCAATGAGGAGGGCGAAGCCGACTGTGTTAGCTATCATTGCAAATTTGGGATTGATGGGGCGCTTGATAATACCTTCAATAATTACAAAAAGGATACGTCCACCGTCCAATGCCGGAAATGGCACCAAATTTATTATCGCCAAATTTATTGAAATAAGTGCAGTAAAGGTAAGCAAATATGCAAAACCCAATCTTGAAGCATCACCAACTAGACCAACGATCCCCACTGGCCCTGCGATGTTTGACATATCAGCGTCACCTTGCACCGCATCCTTAATTAAATTACTTATCCCAGAAACTGTGAGATGCATGATATTGAATGTGGTTTTGCCGCCTTCATAAATTGCTTTGTGAATTGGTAATGAAAGTGTCCCCACAATATCCATATTAATTCCTATTATTTTTTTACCTTCAACTATTTCCGCATCTGGTAAAATTTCAAAATTTAAAGTCTTTCCTCCACGATCAATTTCAAACAAAACTTCACCTGAAGACTTATTTATAAAATCTGACACCGCATCAGGCTCTAAGTCCTGCAAAACTTCATTGCTGGCATAAGAAATCCCCATTATTTTATCTCCCGCTTTCAGCCCAGAAACTTGAGCTGGTGAGCTTGGCACTATATCAATGATAGTCAGGGCAGGATTTTTGACCTCAGCCCCCATACTGTTATCAACCGAAGTTGGTAAGCCAATTAAAAATCCAAACGAAAAAAGAAACCACGCAAATAAAATATTGAAAACCACCCCGGCTGCTAATATGGTCGCCTGCCATTTCTTTGAAACTTGGATGAAGCTTTTTTGCTGAGGTAGCGAATGTTCCTCTCCAGCTTCCTCCTCATAATTCTCACCAAAAATTTTGACAAAGCCGCCAAATGGAATCCAATTTAACGTAAATACAGTCCCCCACTTCTCACCAATTCTGTAAGCTCTCGGTGGATAACCAAAACCAAATTCATCTACTTTTACTCCCGCTTTTTTGGCTGCCAAAAAATGCCCTAGCTCGTGGACAAAAACAAGCACTCCCAAGATAATAAAGAATATTAAAATCGTCATTTATCTAGTTTTTTATTTCAATCTCCTTTTTTGCTGTTAATTCTTCAAGTTTTTTGCTACTCTCGTCAATTATTTTTTGCATCTCTTCCTTCAATCTAAACTTATCATCCTCTCCCATACCACCGGCCTTTTCTTTTTCTTCAATTGTTTTCCAGGTTTTATCGCGCAAATTTCTAAATGAAATTTTGGCTTCCTCCAATTTTTGCTTTACCACTTTGATAAACTGCTCTCTCCTCTCCGATGTTAAATCTGGAAAAATAATTCTTAAACCTTTGTCATAAGGAGCAACTGAAAGACCTAGGTTAGAAGTGTTGATAGCCTTTTCAATACTTTTCCCAACCGTCATATCCCACGGCTCTATTTTTATAGTTTTTGTGTCTTCAACGATTATGTTTGCCAATTCCTTGATACTCATTTTTGAACCGTATGCATCTATTTGAACGAAATCAAGGATTGCTGATGTTGCTTTGCCGGTGCGAATAACCGAAAGCTCTTTGGCAAGCCAACTTTCAATATCTTTGCTTTTTATTTTTAAATCTGAAAAATCAAACATACGATTATTATAACACACCCGAAAGCCACTCTAAAAGTACTTTGGGTGAAGAGCCTCGCGCCCGGGCAAATATTTTGGCCGTGAGTATATTCTTCATTTGATTTGCAGACGCCTTTTCCTTGTAAGCGATTTCCTCTAAATTTTTTATAAACTCCTTCATATCATTTTTGTTTTCTTTTTTTGCTAGAGAACGCACCACGGCAAGTCTGTCACCAATTTTTGAATTTAAAAATTTGCTTACATCACTCTTACTTTTTTCCCCGTGAGCTTTTGTTTCAGAAATATTATCCAAAATCATAACTCTAGAAATAATCGTTGGCAGGAGCCCCCCCAGATTTTCTAAATTTATAAAAAAGTAAGTGCCAGCTGTAGGCTCTTCTAAAACTTTGAGCAATGCATTTTGGGCTTCAGAGGTTAATGTCTTGGTAATAATGAGGCATACTTTACTCTCACCAGTGAGAGGTTTGCCGATCGCCCATCTTTCTAAATCTCTTGCCTCACCAATACCAAAAGGTTCGCCTTCCATAAGTAAAAAATCTGGATTAGCAGAAACATTAAAATTTAATTCTTTGATTAAAATATCATAAATGGAGTCACGGCAATCTTTATCGCTTAATATAATATTGGCATGATGCATATTATCTTTTTGAAATTATCATCCGTTTGTATGCGCCCAAATGCTCGAGTGCAATCCCTGTGCCTTTGGCCACACAATAAAGAGGATTTTCTGCCAAAGTCGCTTTGACTCCCACTCTTCTAAAAACCAACTCAGGTAAATTACGAAGTGCCGAAGTTCCGCCCGTCATAATAATGCCGTGGTCGATAATATCAGCCGCCAATTCTGGAGGAGTTTCCTGCAATACATCTTTTATGGCTTTTATTATTTCGCGCAACTCTCTTGATATGGCTTTGACGATTTCATTGGTCTTGATTTCAACTGAGCGAGGAAGTCCGGAGATAAGATCACGGCCTTTTATTACCATCGAGAGTTCCTCATCTATTGGTAGTGCGGAAGCAATATTTATTTTTATATCTTCGGCGGTTTTGTCTCCAATTGCGAGATTAAAAGATTTTTTAATATAATCAGCAATGCTTTCGTCAATTCTATTGCCCGCACATTTGACTGATATTGAAGAAACAATTCCACCCAAAGAAATGACGGCCACATCAGTCGTGCCGCCACCGATGTCAGCGACCATATGACCCTTGGCTTCATATATAGGAATGCCTGCTCCGATGGCGGCTAAGATTGGCTCCTTCACGACATAAGCATTTTTGGCGCCTGCTTTTATTGCCGCCTCAATCACAGCGCGCCGTTCGGTTGATGTCACTCCAGCAGGCACACTAATCAGCACCTCTGGTTTTATAAACTGCCAACCACCCAAAGCTTTTTTTATATAGTATGAAAGCATTACTTCGGTCACTTTATAATCAGCAATCACTCCATCTTTCATTGGCCGATAAGCCATGATGGCCTCTGGTGTTCGACCAATCATTGTTTTTGCCTCAGTACCGACTGCCAAAATGCGCTTGTCTTCAAGCGAAACGGCGACAACTGATGGTTCATTCAAAACTACTCCTTTGCCCGGCACGAAAACTAGTGTGTTGGCGGTACCCAAATCAATACCAAGTTTTTTAGATAGAAATCCCATACCCAAATACTACAAGGGAGTATCCAAATGAGCAATCTTGAGAATAACTGAAATCTCTGCCACAATTTGAATATGTTTATTATAGAGTGCTTACCATTTTCCAAAGGTCTTAATAAGGAGTCCTTATCATATTTTGGGCCAGAGTATTTGGAACCAGGTTCATTAATCAAAGTGACAGTACGAGCCAAAAGTGTACCAGCATTAGTATTGGAAAGTAGAAGTGTTGCAGAAGCAAAAACCGAAATAAAGTCTGCTGATTTTAAACTAAAAAAAATATCGTCCTTCACTTCCAAACCCTTTTTACAAAAAGAGTTTTTGCAAACAGTCGCAAAAACTGCAGAGTATTTTGCTACCACAATAGGAAATGTTTTACCGCATCTCATTCCTTCATATATTTTGGAAAATCCAAACTTGCTTAATTTTTCCAAAGCTACCGCGCCATTTTCAAATAGTAAAATTAAAAATGATATTTTTGTATCTCAAGCTCCCGATGAGGAAAGATTTACTCATTATCGTTCACTCATCAGAGAAGAGTTTGCAAAGAAAAAATCAATCTTTCTTTGCCTGCCCCAAAATGAAGATGTGAAGCAGGCCAAAGAAAATTTGGAAAGAGGGATAGAATCATATGTTTGTGCCTTTCATCGAGATATGACCAAAAAAGATTTGAAAGAGGCACTCGAAAAAATTCGCACTGTGACTCACCCCATCCTTATTGTCGCAACCGCCAAATGGCTGTTTCTCACTAGAAATGATTTGGGCACAATAATTATAGACAAAGAAAACAGCGACGGCTGGAAGACTCTTTCGCGACCATTTCTAGATTTAAGATTTTTTGCGGAAACTTTAACTAAAGAGAGGAATATTCATTTGATAGTCGGAGATTCCTTTTTGCGGTCAGAGACGTTGTACAGATACAAACAGGGTGAAGCAATAGAATTTGAAAATATTAAATGGCGTTTACCAAAAGAAGCTGAGGTGGCCATAACTGATTTAAAAAAAGGAAAAGAATTTAAAACATTATCTCCTGAGTTATTGGGGTTAATCAAAAAAACGATAGAAAATGAGTCGCGTATGTTTATTTTTGCCGCTAGGAAAGGCTTATCATCCATGACGATTTGTCGGGATTGTGGAGAACAGGTCAAATGCAACAACTGTCTTGCTCCAATGATTTTGTATAAAACTAGAAGCGGTGGAGCTTTCAAATGTCACCAATGTGGCGAAACCAGAGATGCCGCCGAAGTTTGCCAAAATTGCAAAAGTTGGAAATTAGCCGCTTTTGGCTCTGGCATTGATCGAGTCGCTGATGAAATCAGGAAAAACTTTCCAGAAGCGAAGTTGTTTGAACTCCATAAAGACATAGCGCCAACAGGAGCCAAAGCCGTCAAAATTATTGAGGAATTTTATGAAAACAGAGGTTCAATACTCATAGGCACTGAGATGGCATTTTCATATCTTTACAAAAGAGTGGCAAATTCGGCTATTGCTTCGTTTGACTCTCTATTTTCAATTCCTGATTTTCGTATTAGAGAAAAAATATTTCGTTTAATTTTGCAAACTAGAAACATAGCTAAAGAAAATTTTTTAATTCAGACACGCAACCCCAGTGATCCCACCGTAGAGTTTGCTATAAATGGCAACTTATTGGAATTTTATAGGAAAGAAATTGAAGATCGACAAGTTTTGGGCTATCCGCCATTTGGAATTTTTATAAAAATAATAACCAGAGGAACCAAAATTTTTGTTATCAGAGAAACTGAAAAATTAAAAGAATTATTGAAACAATTCAATCCGGCAATTTTTAATTCAATTCATGAAAAAAAGGGCGAACAGTCGGCCGTAAACATCGTCATCAAATTACCCAAAGAAAGTTGGCCCGAGCCTTCTCTCCTTTCGATTTTGAAGTCTCTACCCTCTCATTTTGAAATAAAAATCGACCCCGATAATTTGTTGTAAAACTTGATAGATATGAATAATACCTGTATAAATATGTTGGAGGCTTCAATATGCAAAATATTGGAAAAGTTGAATTGGCAATTATGATTATTTTTGTAGCCACTTTTGCAGCGGGAACGGCTGGGTGGCTATGGTCGCTTATTAATCACTGAGCAATCAAGTGTACGGCCGCGTGGGAAACTGCGCGGCTTTTTGTTTTATGGATTTTGGAAGGATTTTATTGTAAAATGGGGGTATGACAAGTGAAATAGTGCAAAAAGAAGACAAAGTATTGAGGAAAATGGCCAAAGAAGTGCCGATTTCTGATATTGAGAGTCGCAAAATTCAAACCATCATAAGGAGAATGCAAAAGGCACTGGATAAGGAAGATGATGGTGTCGCTATCGCCGCTCCGCAAATTGGTGAAAGTTTGCGTATTTTTGTGTTATCAAAAAAGATATTTGAAATAATGGATGAAGAAAAAGCTAGCAAAAAATCAAAAAGAGAGAATCTGGAAGAATTTGAAAAGCAAAAACCTGAATACAAAGATATGGTTTTTATAAATCCTGAAATATTAAAGACATCAAAAGAAAAAAAGATGATGGAAGAAGGTTGCCTTTCTGTGCGTTGGCTTTATGGAAAAGTAGAACGGTCACAAAAAACCTTAATTAAGGCATATAACGAAAATGGGAAGCTTTTTACTATGGGTGGCACAGGTCTCCTTTCACAAGCATTTCAACACGAAACTGATCACTTAAATGGAGTTATGTTTATAGATAAAGCCAAAAATTTAAAAGATATCCCTCCGCTTGAACAAAAGTAAAATTATGAAAATGGTATTTTTTGGAAGTTCAGAGTTTAGTGTTTATGTTTTGGATGAATTAAAACTTCACAATATTTTGCCTGTAATCGTGGTCACCACTCCCGATAAGCCAAAGGGGCGAAAACTAGTCATGACAGGAACTCCAGTAAAGATCTGGGCTCAAGAAAATAATATTGAAGTTCTTGACCCCTCTTCATTAAAAAATAATCCCTCTCTTATATCTAATCTCATATCTCTAAATTCTGATTTATTCCTCGTCGCCTCTTATGGCAAAATAATTCCAAAAGAAATTTTTGAAATTCCAGAGAGAAAAACTTTAAACATTCACCCATCTCTCCTGCCAAAATATCGAGGCGCCTCCCCCATTCAAAGCCAAATTTTAAGTGATGAAAAAGAAATCGGAGTTACTATTATGCAAATTGAAGAGACAATGGATACAGGGCCAGTAATTGTGCAGAAGACCTCACCCCTTACCCCTCTCCTAGATTTAGGAGAGGGGAAACATAGTTCATACGATAAGATTTCTAGTGTTTCTTCTCTTCTTCCCTCCCCTGATCAAGGGGAGGGTGGCCGTAGGCCGGGTGGGGTTTTAGGAAGAAAAGAACTAGAAAAAATCCTAGCCATAGAAGGTGCACGGCTCTTTGCTCACATTTTACCTGAATGGCTTATGGGAGCCATTGACCCAATTATGCAAGACGAGTCCAAAGCCACTTACTGTCAAAAAATAAAAAAAGAAGACGGTGAACTCCAGATTGATTTAGATAATATGCCGACAGGTGAAATCGCTCTTAAATATTTATGCAAAATAAAAGCTTTTGAAGAATGGCCTACTACATACTTTTTTCTCAACGGTAAGCGAATTATTATTACTGACGCCACTATCGAAGATGGTAATTTAAAAATTCTTAGAGTGATCCCGGAGGGTAAGAAAGAAATGTTTTTTGAAGATTTCAAAAGAGGAATTAAGTAGCAAAATAGCTATTTTTGACCTCTCAATCCACGGAGTAATTCCTTTATTTTAGCTCCACCGCGTCTGAAAAGACGCATGGTTTTTCTTTTTTTAGAACTAAGCTCTTGGGCTATATCATCTTTAACTTTATCAATAGAGGCGTAGAGATCTTCAGTTTCGGACACTGCATAATAAGTTTGGCCATTAGCTATCACTTGGATTTCTGCTCTAAAAAAATCTCCAGATTTATGATGTTTAGTCGTTTTACCCACTTCCACATTTACCAAAACTTCATCAATGTTATGAAAAAATTTTTCAAGCATATTTACTTTTTTCTCAACATATTCTGATATTGATGGTGTTAAAGAAATATTTGTACCCTTTATATTTATTTTCATTTTTTTATAATTATATTAATCAAAAATATTTATTAAATAACTATCTATTGTCCGCTGTTCCAAATCGTAAAAATTTTGCTTCTCTTCATATAGCCGTTTGGCCAAGCTTTTTCCTACAAAGCGCCAATGCCACGGCTCATACTCATAATATCCATTATCTTTTGGATAGGAAATGATAAATCCATATTTATAGGCATTTTGAATCAACCATTCGTATTCTTTAGTTTTGGAAAACCCAGAAAAGGTTGCTCCAACGGAGGTAGTGGTGAAATCAAATGTTGTTCCAAGTTGGTGCTCCGAAAATCCTTGGTCAGCCGAAAAGGTGTTGGCACCACTTCCATAGTTGACAGTGTAAGCTCCCTTCAAAACACTTTGTTCACTAAAAGAACGAAAGCCAGAAATTATTTTCAAATCAAGTTCGGCGTCGCTGGCCGCATTTAATAGACCTCCGAGATAGGGCAAAACTTTAGCGTGGGTCGAAATCTCCTTTTTGCTCTCATATAAAAACTCTTTTGGAACCAGAACAAGAGCTTCTGGGACATAATGTTCGTTAAGAAAATAAACTTTGGAATATTTTTGTAAAAGTTCTTTATCAGTTTTTGATAATTTATCTAGTTTACCAACTGTGCCAGATATTTCGCCAATTTGAGTTTCAAATATTCCATTTTTTTCTTGTTCTTTTTGAAGCGCATAGGTCAAGGTATTATTTTTATTTTCAAGTTTTACTATTGTACTATCCATTTCCAATATTTTTATTTCCAAATCAGCGGTATTTTGCTTTATTCCCTCTGCGGTCTGGTAATAGAGATAACTGCCACCAGAAAGTCCCGAAATTGCCAAAATCAAAACCACTAAAGTTATATACTTTTGACTTTTGTTAACTTTTTCAAGCATAATTATATTTAATACGTTCTATTTACGCTTTTTGCTAGCTTTTTTTGCAAGCATTTCTCGTTTTGTTGCAAGACGCTTTTTGGTCTTCCTTGAACGCGATGCTCTGGGTTTCCCCACTCCTGTTGCTCTTTTTGCCATATTTCACATTATACACCATCCGATTTAAATATGAAAGAAAAATGCCTGAGGTATTGTATTAGAGGTAGAAGGACTAAAAAGATATCTAATTAATCTTTCTTTAATAGTAATAAATGAAAATATTATGAAAAAATCTACATTGGGATTGGGTGCACTCACCCTTATCCTCGGAGCAACAGTTTTATCAACCGGTACAACACTCGCATACAGGGGTGACCCGACAGTAACTGGTCCAAATTATTCAATTGAACGCCACACGGCTATGCAAAAGGCGTTTGAAAACAAGGATTACACCGCTTGGAAAAATCTTATGCAAAATCGAGGCAGAGTGACTCAAGTCATAACCGAAGCAAATTTTGCGAAATTTGCAGAGGCGCACAACTTGGCTTTGCAAGGTAAAAAAGAAGAAGCTCAAAAAATACGAAGCGAACTTGGACTAGGATTGCAAAATGGTTCAGGTAGAAACGGAGGCGGTATGGGCAGAGGTTTTAATCGTTAAAGCCACAAAATCCAGTAAACTAGGCTCCGGCATTTGCCGGAGTTTAGTGTATAAAAATATAATATAAGATAGACTAATCACATGAGCGACATCATTAAATTAACTGATGAGGAGATAGTAGAGAGGGTTCACTCAAGCGACTCAAACCTTTATGCTATTTTAATTGAGAGATACAAAAATAAGCTCTTGCGATATGCGACAAACTTGGTGCATGATCAGGGTAAAGCAAGCCATATCGTTCAAGACGCTTTTATCAAAGGCTATGTAAATCTCAACGGCTTCAACACCCAAAAGAAATTTTCAAGCTGGATATATCGTATCGTTCACAATGAAGCAATAAATATAATCAAAAAATATCAACAAGAAGTACCGATCTTGGATGATTTTGATTTTGAAAGTGATGAGGATACTTTGAAAGAATTTGAAAGGAAAGAAGTGGCAGAAGATGTAGAAAAATGCCTAAATTCAATACCCCTTATGTATTCTGAACCGTTGAGTCTTTATTATCTGGATGAAAAATCTTATGAAGAAATAAGTGATATTTTGAGGATTCCGATGGGCACCGTCGCCATTCGTATTAGTAGAGCTAAAAAATTAATGAAAAATATATGTCAGAAGAGATAAAAAACATAGAAAATAATGTGATGGACCAGATTCAAAAGGGCAAATTGAAAATGCGCCCAAAAATATATTTTATTATTGGTTCAATTCTTACATTTATTGGACTCGTCGTTTCTATCGTCGTATCCGTCTTCTCTATTGGTTTAATCAAATTTGTTTTGCGCTCAAACGGAATTTTGGGTCACAAACTTGACCGCATCTTCTCTATCTTCCCTTGGTGGATGCTTATACTTGCCATCTTGAGTTTAGTGGTTGGCGTATTATTGGTCAGAAAATATGATTTTTCTTATAAAATAGATTTCAAAAAAGTAGTTATATTAGCAATTTTGGCTATCTTATTATCAGGGTGGCTAGTTGATACATTTGGATTTAATGATCTCCTTGCTCGTAAAGGCTTAATGCGAGGAATGATGCGAAATGCTCCCCAAGAAAGATCGCGTTAGTTTTTTGCTGCAATTTTATTTTTAAGCCACCAGCGCATCTTTTTATCTTGCAGATATACGAAATATGCGATTATTATGATAATCACCTCAAAGCCGATTGAAAGATTTGACCATGAAATTTTGTCATAACGAGCGATTATGAAATTGAGTATGGCATTACCTATTTTTTGATGAAGTAGATAGAGCGGATAAGTGATCCCTCCAAGTATGGCAAAAAAATGAATTACGCGAGCATTTTTTATAAAAACAGATAAATAAACTAAAATCGGAACAGAAGTAAAAAATAAAATATGAAGTAGTGTTATGATTTTCGTATCAAGTGGGTTAATAGTATAGTACGGCTCCAACGCTAGCGGGTGGATATAGGTAGCAAAAGCGGCGCTGACAAATAGAAGCACCAAATCAAAATATTTTTCAAATAAATTTCTTGCTTGCTTCGTAGCAAGCATCGCTAACGCGCCTCCAAAAACGAAGTACGAAGCGTGACGCACAAGCAAAAGTTTTACATAAAAATTATGGTCCATTCTGAATAGAAAAGCGATGACACTGAGTATGAGCCATGAGCCAAGGAAATATCGAATATTTTTACTTGAAAAAAAGTAAGTGAATATCCCAATACCAATATAAAAAATTAACTCCACCGTCAGTGTCCAATACGAAGGGTCGATGAGTCTGGTATAACCCACGATTTTGTTAAATAAGTCACCAAACATTGTCATACTACGCAAATATTCTGAAAAACTTACAGTACTCGTTTCAGGTATAGCGAGAGTTATGAGATACGTCACAGTACAAAGTATCCAAAAAATGGGAAAGAGTCGCAAAAATCGGTTGACCGCAAACTCTTTAACACTTTTACCATTTAAGGATTGGACTATAACAAACCCACTAATTATAAAAAATAGTTGTACTCCGAGGTTCCCATACCTATACCATTCCAAATCGCCAGTTTGATTGAATAAATAATGAAAATTCATTACCCAAAAAGCGGCAAAAAATCGTAAGACATCAAGTGTAGAGAAATGGGTTTTCATGTGGATGCTTTGTCAGATATGCCGAAATCTCCACAAACATGTTACAAAATCAGTTTGTGTAATCAAATACTATAAGCATCGGCATATTGTGTGTCTAATTATTAATTATAAAAATAAAAGCGGAAAAGGGTCGTGCTTTAATCGACGTAGCGCACGACATGATTTCGCAAAATCATATGAGTACAACAAATGAAGACCAAGCAAAAGCTCAAGCCGAGCTTGCAAATGATCAAGCAGAAAAAAGAGACGAATTACAAAAGAGTCAAGATGAGCAAACAGAAGATGAAAGAAAAAGACTTCAGGAAGAAGCTGATAAAGCTAACGCCGAAACGAGAGCGGCTGAGGATAAGGAAAGAGAAATAAACGACGATACCAGATCGTTGATTTAAAACTAAATTTTCTAATTTTAATAAAAAGAAACCGCCCGCCGAGACGAGTGGTCTCTGCGGGCAGTGAAACTGGTGCGGTCTAATCGGCGATTGCCAATATGCCGTCTAGTGCTGGATCTTCCCCTTTTCCTACTGTGTTGTAGGAAAACGGAAGAAATTGAAAAGCTTTGCTTGGGTATTGTTCTCGAATTTTGCGGACGTTTCCTGCAAATACAACTGCTGCTTCCCAGCGACCAGCTGTGATTCCGTCAGGAAGAGTCAGCATGAGAGTCAGAGGGTCCTCTATCACCACAACAATCTCATTGTTATCAGCCATGTGGCCTCCGATAAGTAAGATAGCACAACAATAATCCTGTGTCAACTAATTAAATTTTTTGGTATGTCACCCCTTTTCCCGTCTTTCCGACTTGTTTTATCTTCCCTTCTTTTTCCAAAACTTCCAAATATCTTGTCGCCGTGGCATCAGAGACATGAAGTAGTTTTTCCACTTCGTCGTTTGTCACATTTGAATCTTTGGAAAACATTGTAAGAATTTTATCTATCCTACTTCTCATCCTTGCCTGTTTTGCAGGGTTACCTTTGGCGAACGGCTCAAACCGCTCGGTTTGAGCCGTTTGGGTTTTGGGCTGAGCCGTTGGTTCTTCACCCTGAGCTTGTCGAACGGGCATAACTTCCGTTATCGTCACATCATTTCCATGCTTTTCTATAGTGATACCTGCCCGACTCGCCTCTGGCGAAGCTGTGGCGGGCGGGTTCGGGTTTACCTGTTCTAACGGTTTATCCTGAGCCTCGTCGAAGGGCTCATTTCCTTGATTTTGATCTTTGTCCAGAACGACCTCTTCCTTTGTCCCACCGAAGTCTTGTACGGAGGGGGAGGGGCTTGGGGATGCCTCCGGCTTGTCCAGCGAAGTCTTGACGGAGTTGGATGGGCTTGAAGGAATAGGTGTTTCAATGGTAGGCTCATCTGGGCTCACTGGGATAGGGTTTTCTTCAATTTTTGGACTTTCTGGTAAAAACTCGGGGGTTGCCTGCCCGACTAAATTTTCGGGTTTGTTTTCTTCAGAAATTTGGGCGGGTGTAATTTCGTCTGGCATATAAATATTTTAACAGAAAATATTTATATGCATTTTATCATCTGTTGACTACCTAGCACTTCCTTTTTATCAGCAATTTATTTAAACTGACAATTATATGTTAGACCGATATATAAAGATTCTTAAGACCTATTACAAAATATATTTTAAAAATGATTCATACAGAAGAACCATAAGGGAAATACTGCAATCTAAACCAAAGCGATTTTTCTATAATATTAAAATACTTACTTTTCACCAGCTAGTAGAACATGTAAGGAAAAAATCAGACAAAGAATTATCCAATGAAAAGGACATACAAGAAATGCTTGATACTCTGCCTTTATTGTTGTCCATGATTATAGCAACCAAAGAAAAGTGGTGTATAGGCAAAATTGTAGATGAAAATAACCCATTTGATATTTGTATGGCTCCAGCCAAATACATAGAAAGAAAGGAGAATGGAAGATGTAATATATTTGCTGGTAGCTATATTCAAACAAAGAGAATGATGGACTATCCCTTAAAAGGACTCACAAAAGATGAGTGGGTAGAAAAACTGCAAAATTTAGTTAATGAACATACTAAAAGATACGATCTTGGACATAATGGCGCGTTTCATTTCTATTGTTTGCCACCATTTTCAGAGCAAATGCTATTTAATGATTTTGAATTACTTTTCAAAAAAATAAAAGTTCCTAAAAACAACAAACTAGAAGCAATATCAGTTTCGATCCCAGTTTTTGATAAAAAAACAAACACCGAAACAGTTTGTACGTGGTTTATTTACCCACTAATTTTCTTTATCGGACCATTATCAGATCTTCTTCCTAAGGCACACATGTTGTATGTTGAATTAGATGTTTTGGAAATTATGCAAAAAGCGATAGATGATAAATAGCCAATTTTTGTCGCCTTTATCCATATTTTCAAAGGGTTTTAACGGCTTGTCGTGAGCGAAGTCGAACGGCTCAAAACTTAGCTCATTTTGAGCTTGACATGCAACCCGTTTGGGTGTATAATATATATAGGAGAGTGACCTATGGATATGAACTTCGCAATCGGCATTTTGGACGCCGTTACTCGTGAGAACATCACGGAAACTGGCGATCTGGTGGAAATTCAGGAAGAGTGCCAGCGCGATCCCAAGTTTGCTGGAGCACTCGCCAATGCTTGCGGGTTCACACCCGAAGCTCTGGCCGAGACGATTCAAAACGGCATCAACGATATCCGTGCGCATCACGTTCGGATGGAGCGCCGGTCGCGGCGTAGTTGCCGCTGGTAACTTCGCGTTCTTTCATGAGCTGCAATCTTTCTTCGGAAAGGTTCGGCTCCTGATCTGGTTCCATCGAAAGTTTGGTGGACCTAGAGACAGGAGAAAGGAGTTCTTTTACATGAAAGCAAAAACATTCGCAGAACTGGAGAAGGCTGAGATTGTAACTCTTGAGGAGCTTCAAACTTCTCTCGAGGATTACGCAGCCGGCGGCTGGGCGATTTTATCGCAAGTCGTTAAGAAGCTCGTCGACAAGATGGATCCTTCGTTCGAAGAGATGGATATATTGATCCGCTCTGCTTCTAAAGGATTGGACATCCAGACAAAGCGCCGAGCAATTCGAGAGGTGGGAGAATATCAAGACCTTCTGTATTACCTGCAAGGCAAGTCGTTTGCAAAGATGGAAGCAAACTGGTCGAAAGAAGCCAGTATCACCGTCCGCACTCGAGTTCTCAGTCCGGCTTAATCTGCATCAGTCAGAGTTGCTGTGAGCAGTATGCTCATGGAACTTAAAGATCCAGAGTATCGTCAGGCTCTTGGGGAAATCGCCGGAGCATACGAAGACCGGCTCAGAGAAGTTGAGCAGTTGCTTCTCGGTGACATCCAAAAATCTGACAACTAATCTAACCGCCCCCACGGACAAAGTCCGTTGGAGGGCGGATTTTGTTTTATAGAATTTAGAAAATAAATTTTTGCCTTCGCCAAATGGGTAGGGGTATCGAAACTTACAGTTTCAGTATCACAAAAGTAATTTTGAAAGTGGGTAGGGGTATCAATCATTACCATCCTCCGTTAAAACTTCGGACTGGCAGGCATGACCAGTACCCCGATTGGATTTTTAAAAAATATAGGGTAGGGTGATCTCGGCTTACAGCCGCAGTACAGGTTTCCGATGATTTGGAATTGAAAATTCCAAATCATAACGGAGAACCTTTTCGCTCCCTACCCCGCAAGCAAAGCAGTTTGCTTGCTCACGGAGCCGCGTGGCAAATATAACAAAATCCCATATTTGCATATGGGATTTTGTGATTTGCTTTACGAGCTCCGCTGGATAGAAAGTGTGCGAACTGCAATTATCGAGGAAATTCTTGAGCGCAGGGAACGCCTCGAAGAGAAGCTCGTCACTTCCAAATTATTATAATGTTAACAATTATACAGTAAGCTATAAAAATAAACCAAAATATAGTCCAAACCGGGCAATGTAGTGTGTCCATAATCTAACCAATACCTTGGAAACAGTTTGTTAATTGTATCGGAGATTTTAGCGAAATGCCAAGATGCAGTCTTTCGGTATTGTAATACTTTAAATATTCTTTGAGAACTGAATTAATTTTCTCT
>Ga0208375_1001270_pt1 | contig 29585 bp, 32 predicted proteins | sample RifOxyD1_FD_184038 | JGI IMG/M metagenome (GOLD analysis project Ga0208375, IMG submission 184038) | Soil microbial communities from Rifle, Colorado - Rifle Oxygen_injection D1 (SPAdes) | ecosystem: Environmental > Terrestrial > Deep subsurface > Rock core/Sediment | place: Rifle, Colorado...
GCCGCCATAGCCGCCCGCGGTTGAGTCGGTGCTTGCACCGCCGGTGCCATCGCCGCCATTGCCGCCAGAAGCCGTGTCGACGCTGCTGTCACCCCCGGTACCCGAGCCGCCATAGCCGCTCGTCGTGGTGTCGCTGCTGTCTCCGCCCGTGCCGCTGCCGCCATAGCCGCCATAGCCGCCGCTGCCGCCGTTTCCATCGCCCCCGCTGGCTTCGCCGGTTGAGGCCATCCCTTCACCGCCATTACCGCCGTTACCGCCCACGGCATAACCCCCACTGCCGCTGCCGCCCGTGACGGGGCCGGAATCACCGCCGTAGCCACCACTTCCCGAGGCGCCATCACCACCGTTAGCCCCGGTAGCTGAACCGCTATAGCTGCCACTCCCGCCACTGTCGCCATTGCCGGCCGTTGAGTTGCCACCCGTTGCACTGGCAGCGCCGCCATTGCCCGCAGCCCCATTGCCGCCGTTACCACCAGAGGCACTGCCAGTTGTAGGGGATTGAGTGGAATTACCACCATCGCCACCATCGCCGCCATTGCCGGCTGTCCCACCGCCTGCGGCTTCGTTGCCGATGTCATATACGTTGTTGTCGTGAACAGCACCGGTCAGGTTGGTTGTCGCCGTCACCGTGGCGTTATTGGAGTCGTTGGTCTGGGTTGCTGTTGATGAACCGCTGGCCATGGCTCCAGTGCCGCTCTGATCGGTATGGACACTGTTGTCGCTGTCGTCATTGGTGCTGTTGTCGCTATCGTCGTTGGTACTGTTGTCGCTGTCATCGTTGGTACTGTTGTCGTTGCTACTGTTGTCGCTGTTGTCGATATACGCCGTTGAATACTCATTCGCTGCCGCACCCGTTTGCGCACTCTGATCTGAAGTCGCGGATGCGCTCTGCGAAATCGCGTCATTCGAGTCCGCATTGTTGGTGTTGGTGGGGTTGGCCCAGGCTTGGGCTGAGACCCCAAGTGCCATCGCAATGGCCGTGGATAAAAGGGTTTTGTTCATTCTGCCTCTCCTTGAAGTGTGCTTGACGACGAAAAAAACGAGATGTCAGGAGCGGAGAAAACCCGCCCGTGAAAGCCCTCTGCAACAGTCATGCCAAAAAAGCAACTCCATGAAAACTAACGATTTTATTTGCCTTGTAGGCGTTAAACCCGCGCTAGCGATCCTGCGGTTGTTTCAAATGCGAAACACCCGCAACAGACCACGCTTCAGCAAGCAATAATTTGTCAAATAAAAACAATTGCTTGGGCTTAATGACTTTACTTTTTTGCAGGTGTATCTAATTTGGACTTAGCGTCTGGCATGGTCTTTTCCCAAGAGGCACATGAAATGGGCCAGTCGAGAAAGGAACAGGGAGCCGGATCGCGCGATGGCTTGGTGTCTGCCGGAAAAACAGTCCGCACAGACACAGCCAGCCCGGCCGACCCGGTAAAAAAACCAGCGAAGTGTTTCGACTTTATTTCAACCCGATGGCGTGCAGTAGCGCGTCAGGACGGTAGCGCCGCATTCAAAAAAGCCATCTCCCGCTTCGTCAATCCGGATGCCCGGGTTGATCACCGGTTGTTTCATAAATAAAGGCTTTTGCATCAAGCTATTTGTCCATTTACTGCGGACAGGATGAAGGTTGGTGTCGATGCGACCGTGATCGCTCGCACCCGGATCCAGCTCATCCAATGGAGGATTCGATTGTGATCAAGCGTCAGGTGGTGCTGCTGGCAAAAAGCAGCTTGTTTTCCCAGATGCAGGAACTGCTGAGTGCGTCGGACTGGCAACCCTTGCAAACCGTGGAATATGAAATTGCAAAATCGCTGGGAGCCGACCGCGGGATACATGTCGGGCTGATAGATCTGTCCGAGGGCAACGCGAGCGGGTTTGACAAGGTCGAAGCACTGACGGCGAACAGTCACGGGATGGAATGGATCGCGCTGGTGACGCCGGTCATGCTGTCGAACCCGTCTCTGTGCCGGCTGCTCAAGCTTGGATTCCATGACTTTCATACGCTTCCTGTCGACGCGTCGCGTCTGCTGGCAAGCCTGGGGCATGCCCATGGCAAGGCCAGGCTGACGGTGCCGGCCGAGCTTCCCGTCGACGCGCAGGGTCAGTACGGCATGATCGGGACGAGCAAGGTGATGCGCGATCTGTACGCCATGATCGACAAAACTCGAAGCGTGGATGCGCCCGTGTTGATCGATGGCGAAAGCGGAACCGGCAAGGAATTGGTGGCGCACGCGATCCATCAGGTCTCATCACGCGCGAATGCGCCCTTTGTGGCGGTCAACTGCGCGGCCTTGCCGGCCAACCTGATCCAGTCCGAACTGTTCGGCCACGAAAAAGGCGCGTTCACCGGCGCGCAGCAGCGCAAGATCGGCCGGCTCGAAGCTGCGGTCGGCGGCACGATTTTCCTTGACGAAATCGGCGACTTGCCGCTCGAGCTCCAGGTCAACCTGCTGCGCGTATTGCAGAATCGATCCATCGAACGTCTCGGATCCCACCAGGAAATCCAGCTCGACATCAGGGTGGTCGCGGCAAGCCATGTGAATCTTGAACAGGCCGTGAAACAGGGCCGTTTTCGTGAAGACCTCTACTATCGGCTCAATGTGCTCAAGCTCCACTCCCCGCCCCTGCGCGAACGCGATGGCGATGTGCCCTTGCTGGCCCAGCATTATTTTCACGCGTTCGCTGCTTCTGCGCAGGGCAGCACGCGCGGCTTCAGCCAGCAGGCCTTGCGTGTCATGAACCATTACGCCTGGCCGGGAAATGTGCGCGAATTGATCAACCGCGTGCGCAGGGCGGTCATCATGAGCGAAAACCCGCTGCTGAAACCCGAAGACCTGGGACTGGAAAAACGCGTGGCGGATGCCGGCAGCATGACACTGGATCAAGCCCGGGCGCAGGCCGAATTCCAGGCCATACGCTGCGCCTTGCGGCGCAATCAGAACAACATGTCTGCGGCGGCCCGGCAATTGGGCATTTCGCGCGCCACCCTGTATCGGGTGCTGGAACGCTCGGCGGGGATGGCCACGGAAGGCCGCCTGGATCAGGCGGTTTAGGATCGCGCCACCCTGCTGGCGGGGTGCGTTTCACGCGGACAGGGACTTGATGACCGTTTTCTGGACACGGCCACAAGTACTCACTTACCGTCCGCCGGTCGGAGCGCCCGCCCCCCCGGCATCCGGGAGCCGCACCCTAAGCCGCGTGGTTTCCACAAGACAGTGCCCCTCCAAGTCTGGCGTTATCCATCAACTTGGAAAAGTCTCGTGGACCCTGTATCCGCCCAGCCCCCCACGCCCGTCACCCTGGGCGAATCCGCAAATACTGGCTCAAGCTTGGCTTCATCAGCTTTGGCGGCCCCGCTGGACAGATTGCGATGATGCATCAGGAACTGGTGGAGAAACGCCGCTGGATTTCCGAACAACGCTATCTGCACGCGCTCAACTATTGCATGCTGCTGCCCGGCCCCAAGGCCACCCAGCTGGCGATCTACATCAACTGGCTGATACACGGGGTAAAGGGCGGCGTGATCGCCGGCGTCCTGTTCTTTCTGCCGTCCTTTCTGCTGCCGCTGCTCGTCTGCCTCTATCTCGCGTATGGAGATCTGCCCTGGGTACAGGGCATCTTCTACGGCATCAAGCCTGCGGTGGGGGCCATCGTGCTGTTCGCGGCGTGGCGCATCGGCAGCCAGGTCTGGCGGTGTTCTTTGCCTGACACACCTTCTGGCCGCAAGGTATGGCAGTGGCCCCGTTTTCTGGTGGCGTCGACGGATGTCCCGTCATCGTCGCCGTCGCCGCGTTTGTCGCGCTGTGGAAATACAAGGCCGACATCATGAAGGTAATAGGCGTATGCGCACTGCTGGGTTTGCCTTATTCTCTGACCCGTTGAAGGAGCATTGCATGGAACCCACGACTCACCCCCTCAAACGCTGCGGCTGCGGCAGCCCCACCGACAAATGCCCGGACTTGCCGCGCACGATCGCGCCCACTGGCTTCAATCCCGACACGACGCTGGTATTCGACGTGCGGCGCGAAGCCGATTTCGCTGCATCCAGCGGGCTTATCCCCGGCGCGATGTGGAAAAACCCAGACAAGATCGATGCCTGGATCGGCGCGCTGCCGCTGACGCAGGACGTGGTGATCTACTGCGTACGCGGCGGAGAAGTTTCCAGCAAGGTGGTAGATCGACTGCAGGCTGCCGGAGTCAAGGCGCGCTACATTGAAGGCGGCATCGAAGCCTACCAGGCTGCCGGCGGCAAGCTGGCGGCGAAACGCATGACATAAGGTGTCGCCTGGCGAAGCCTCCTGCTTTAACAGTATTGACAATTATTCTCATTTACATGATGATGGCCGCACGGATTTGCTGACCATGGAGGTCCATCATGTACGTATGCCTTTGCCACAACGTGACCGACAACGACATTCGCCATCTGGTGCGAACGGAAGGGGTCTCCTCGATGCGCGAACTGCGTAACCAGCTGGGTGTGGCGACGCAATGCGGCAAATGTGCCCAGTGCGCGAGGCAAGTGCTGAACGAAGCCCTGGCCGACATGTCTGCGGATGCCTGCTGTCCGAGCATGATGGCCGCGGCCTGAACTCCGGTTACGCGCGTCCTGTTTCCCGTCCCGCTTTTCCCCACCCCGCCCGCGCTTGCGCTGAGACCATTTTTGCTTAGACTGACGCAGGTCAGGTCTGCTCATTAGCCTCATCGTTCGATCCAGCCAACGGCAAACATGCGATTCCGAGCCAACCCCAGGAGAGCGCTATGAAAGGCGACAAGAAAGTCATCCAGCACCTGAACAAGGCCCTTGCGGTCGAGCTGACCGCGATCAACCAGTATTTTCTGCACGCGCGCATGTACAAGAACTGGGGCCTCGCTGCCCTGGGCAAACATGAGTACGACGAGTCCATCGAGGAAATGCGCCATGCCGACAAACTGATCGAGCGTATCCTGTTTCTGGAAGGCCTGCCCAACCTGCAGGACATGAACAAACTGATGATCGGCGAAACCGTCCCCGAATGCATCAGCTGCGACCTCAAGCTCGAACTCGGCGGCCGCGCCCTGTATGCCGAAGCCATCGAGCATTGCGAAACGGTCAAGGATTACGTTTCGCGCGACATCCTCACCGGCATCCAGTCCGATACCGAAGAACATATCGACTACCTGGAAACCCAGCTCGACCTGATCCAGCGCATGGGCGAGCACAACTACATGCAGACCGCAGCCGGCCCGATCGAATCCTGATTCCGCCATGCAGCCCATCCGACGCCCCTCCGGGGCGTTTTTAATTTGCGGGACGCGTGTCGCAGGTAGTTGACTAATTTAGTTGGTTATTCTATGGTGCGCCATCTGAATTCATTTAATTGCAAGGACTGTACTCATGGAACGCGAAATCAACGGCAAGATGGTCGAAACCGACCCCGAAGGTTATCTGGTCAATCTGGACGACTGGTCTGAGGAACTGGCTGTCGAACTGGCCAAGGAAGACAAGCTCGAACTGCAGGAAAACCACTGGAAAATCATCAACTACATGCGCAGCTTCTTCGCCGAAAACGGCACGGCGCCCAACCTGCGTTTTCTGCAGAAGGGCCTGAAAGAAGAGTACGGCCCCGAGTGGGGCGAGAAGAAATTCCTGTTCGACCTGTTCCCGTTTGGCCCCGCCAAGCAGGCTGGCCGCTACGCCGGCACGCCGAAGCCGACCGGCTGCGTTTAAATACGCCCGCTGTCGCACACGAAGCCCCGCAGTAGCGGGGCTTTTTGTTTTTCCGAAACGTGGGTGCAAGGTAAAATCGCGCCTTTCTGTGAACCGGGTGTGCCGATGTCGCTCATTCAAGTTGGCGTGGTAATGGGATCTTCCAGCGACTGGGAAGTGATGCAACACGCGGCAGCAATGCTGAAACAGTTCGGCATCGCCTTCGAAACCCGGGTGGTATCGGCGCACCGCACGCCGGAACTGCTGTTCGAATACGCAGCCGCAGCCGAGGCGCGCGGCCTCAAGGCGATCATCGCGGGCGCGGGCGGCGCGGCGCATCTGCCCGGCATGCTGGCAGCCAAAACCAGCGTACCGGTGCTGGGCGTACCGGTACCGTCGAAATACCTCAAGGGCATGGATTCGTTGCTGTCGATCGTGCAGATGCCCAAGGGCATCCCGGTTGCCACTTTCGCCATCGGCGAAGCGGGCGCAGTCAATGCGGCGCTGTTTGCGGTGGCGTTGATTGCACGTTACGACAGCGGACTGGCTGAACAACTCAACGCTTTCCGCCAGGCGCAAGCCGAATCGGTGCTGGCAATGGAGCTGCCCGATGTCGGTTAAGTCTGCTGCAACGCTGCCCATTTTGCCGGGTGCCACACTGGGCATACTCGGCGGCGGCCAGCTCGGCCGCCTGTTCACCCTCGCCGCGCGCAGCATGGGTTACAAGGTGATCGTGCTCGACCCCGATGCCACCAGCCCGGCCGGGCAGATGGCCGACCTTCATCTGCAGGCCGACTACAGCGATGCGGCCGCGCTGCAACAACTGGGGGAGGCCTGCGTCGCCGTTACCACCGAATTCGAGAATGTGCCGGCGGCCAGCCTGATCGAGCTGGCGCGTCATTGCCGGGTGTCGCCGGGTGCGGCGGCGGTCGCCATCGTGCAGGATCGCAGCCATGAAAAATCCTGGCTGAAAGACAACGGCTTTGCCACCGCGCCATTTGCGCTGCTGGATACCGAGGCTGGGATTGAGGCTGCGCTGGCTGCGACCGGCACGCCGGCACTGTTGAAGGTGTCGCGCTTCGGCTACGACGGCAAAGGGCAGGCGCGGGTCAACACGCTTGAAGAGGCGCGTGCCGCCTTTCGCGAATTCGGCAGCCAGCCTTGTGTGCTGGAAGGCTTCGTCAATCTGGAATGCGAAGTATCAGTGGTGCTGGCGCGCAACGATGCGGGCGAGTGTGAGTTGTTCCCGGTCGCGGAAAACCGCCACGTCAACGGCATTCTGGATGTCTCCATCGTGCCCGCCCGCGTGTCCGAAAGCCTCGCCGAGCAGGCGCGCACGATGGCGCGCGCCGTGGCCAACCAGCTGGGCTATGTCGGCATCATGGCGGTCGAGTTCTTCGTCGCCGATGGCCAGCTGATGGTCAACGAAATCGCCCCGCGTCCACACAATTCAGGGCACTACACGCTGGATGCCTGCGTCACCGACCAGTTTGAGCAACAGGTGCGCGCGCTGGTCGGCCTGCCGCTGGGCGACAGTCGCCTGCTGTCACCGGTGGCGATGGTCAACATCCTCGGCGACCGCTGGCACAACGGCGGGCCGCACTGGAACACACTGCTGACGCACCCCAATATCAAGCTGCATCTGTACGGCAAGGAAGCCGCCCGTCCAGGGCGCAAGATGGGCCATTTCAACGTGCTGGATGCCGACCCGTCGGCGGCGCTGGCACTGGCCGAACAGATGCGCGATGCGCTCTAGCGCATCTGCACAGGTTGGTCGCTGGGGCGTACTGCTCCTGGCGTTTTGTCATGGAAACGTCAGCGCCGCAGAAAGCGCAATGACCCTGCCGCTGACCATCGGCAAACAGGTTTTCCAGGTTGAGCTGGCCGCCACCCCGAGCGCGCGCGAACGCGGCCTGATGGGACGCACCCGGCTCGCGGTCAACGGCGGCATGCTGTTCAAATTCGAGCAGGCGGCACCGCATTGTTTCTGGATGCGCGACACGCCGCTGCCGCTGTCGATTGCGTTCATCGACAGCCAGGGCCGCATCGTCAATCTCGCCGACATGCAGCCGCATAGCAACGCCCTGCATTGCGCCAAAACAAGTGTGCGTTACGCGCTGGAAGTGGCGCAGGGCGGATTCGCACAGCGCGGCATTACGGCGGGCGCGCGGGTGAATGGCCTACCGTAGTCAGCCCGTCTCCTGACCGGATCAGGGCGTGATAGACAGGATGCTGAGTTCCATTTCGCTGTCCGCCTCATCGCTGCGTCGCATGCGTACCGGCAGGTAATGCCGGTCGATCGCGAGCCAGATTTCAAACCGTCCGTCGCCGCTGTCTGCCCGCGCCAGATGCAGCGTGCGCAGCGTGCCCAGCCGGGTTTCCAGCAGCACCTCCCCCAGCACGTCGTAGCGGTAATCACGCAATTTTTTGCCATTGAATACGCGGTATTCGAGCTGCTTGCCTGACGGGGGTGCAGTCAGTGCAAACTGGAAAAACAGGCTGAGCGCATCCTGCACTGCGCCCTGATAACTGAAGTGGCGCGGCGCGCCGGTGTCGGGCACCAGCACGATCTGCCCCTGCATGGCATCGAAGCTTGCCCGGCTGCGCTTGTTGCCGCGCTGATCCCAGAAGTCTTCCGGCTGCAAGCCTGTGGGCGTGATGCGACCGCTGCTGGTTTGCGCGAACCGGCCGCGATAGAACACCCCGGCCAATCCGGTGGCAACGGCCACGCTGCTCAGCGTGTAGCGCTCGCCCTCGTTAATCCACACCAGCGTTTGCTCACCGCTGGCAATGCCATAACGCAGGCGATAGCGCAGGTCGAGGCGCGACGGCAGTTCATTGAGAGCGGGTGGCGCAGGCGCAACCGCCACGCTGTCGGCCTCACCGGCAGGGCTGTCTGTGACTTCCGCTTGCGTGTCGGCGGCAACGGGCTCGGTAGCCACCTCCGTAGCCAGCCCGGTTTCAGCCATGAGCTCAGGCTCAGGCTCAGGTGCAGGTGATGCGGGAACAGCAGGGCGATGCGGAATGGGCGGCGGCGGCCTGAGTACTGGGGACGGCGCTGGCGCAGCGGGCGGTGCGGCAACCGCGGGTTGCGGGGCTGCGACAAGCGCCACCATCAGGGGGGGCGCTTCGGGCGAGTCGCCAAACTGTGGCAACTCCCACTTCAACCCGCCAAACAAACCCGCGTGCAGCAGCAACGAACCTGCCAGCGCCAGGCCCCAGGGGCGAATGCGCCGATTCATGGTCAACTAGTATTTGACGTTGGCACGCACCAGACGCTGTTCGACGGTGACGCCCTCATCGACCACCCGCACCTGTACCGGCAGATTCTGCCGTGCGGGCGCGACCCACACCGTGACCGCTTTCTGGTCCGGGGTCTGCGTGATGCGCTCGTATTTCTGGGTGGCCAGTGTGCCGATTGGCGTCTGCAGCGATCCGCCGTTGCTGCGTACGTAATGATAGTCGTTGAGATCCCGCCCGCTCACGACCTGCAGCGTGTAATCAGCGGGCACGCTGGGGGCGAACATCATTTGATACAGCTGTGACAACTGATCCTGCGCACCGGCTTGCAGACCATCCACCTGCCACGATCGGCCCTTGTATTGAAAGTCGATGCGGTGCTGTTTCCAGTCGAGACGCGCGGTCGCCAGTTTGTGCGGCGCATCGCTGCGGGCGTGTTCAAACTGCACGGGACGCAAGCCCTGACGCGTCACCTCGCCGCTGCTTTCGAGCCGGATAGCGCCCGGCCACAGCATGGCAAGCGGGCCGCTGGCGCGCGTTTCGCTGACCAACGTGTACAGCTTGCCGTTGCGGCTGAACGTGTCGGTTACCTGACCCAGCTTGTGGCCGTTGCGGTACAGGTCATACACCAGCTCGATATGACGCGGTGCATACGGTTTCACACGCGCGTCGGCGCGTGGTGAATCGGCGTCCTTTACGGCTGCCTCGGCCACGGCGGTCGTGGCTGCAAACAGGCAAGCGACCAACAAGATCAATCTGCGCATCGTCATACTCCGCTGGATAACACTGCCTGTGACGTCAAATCGTCCAGCACGTTCACCCGACCCTGCTGAATGCGCAAGCGCCCCTCAGCAAACCAGCGGACAGCCTGCGGATAAATGCGGTGTTCCTGCGCCAGCACGCGCGCGGACAGCGAAGCCGGCGTGTCGTCGCCGCGCACCGGCACCGCCGCCTGAATCACGATGGGGCCGTGGTCGAGCTGGGCGGTGACGAAATGCACGCTGCAGCCGTGGATTTTCACGCCTTCCTCAAGTGCGCGTTCGTGGGTTTTGAGACCCGGAAACATCGGCAAAAGGGAGGGGTGGATGTTGAGCAGGCGGCCTTCGAAACGCGCAATGAATGCCGGACTGAGGATGCGCATGTAGCCGGCCAGCACCACCAGATCGGGCTGGTGGCGTTCGATCTCGTCGGCCAGCAGGGCATCGAACGCGGCGCGGTCAGGGTAGGCTGTGTGGTCGAGCGCGACGGCGGTCAGGCCGTGTTCACGCGCAAATGCCAGCCCGGCCGCCTGCGGCCGGTTGCTGATGACGGCGACGATGTCGATCGGCAGCTGCGCCGCGACAATCGCCTGAAAATTGCTGCCGCGCCCGGACAACAGCACGACAACACGGGTCACGCGTAAATCACCTGCTCGGCACCCTCAGGGCGGGCGACGATTTCGCCGATTTGCCACACGGTTTCGCCACTGGCCTGCAGCTGCGCCATCGCCGCCGCAGCGTCGGCCGCCGCGACGACGACGCACATGCCGATGCCGCAATTGAAGGTGCGCAGCATTTCGTCCGGCGCGACATTGCCGGCCTGCTGCAGCCAGGTAAACAGGGGCGTGCGCGGCCAGCTGCTGGCATCCACCCGCGCCGCCACAGCCTCGGGCAAACAGCGCGGCAGATTGCCGGTGACGCCGCCGCCGGTGATGTGCGCCATGCCTTTGACATGGAGCGACGCGATCAGGGCCAGCAACGGCTTGACGTAAATCCGCGTCGGCGCCATCAGCACATCGGCAAACGGCTGGCCATGAAAATCGGATTTAAGGCCGATGCCGGACACATCGATCAACTTGCGCACCAGCGAAAAGCCGTTTGAATGCACGCCGGAAGACGCCAGCCCCAGTACCACGTCGCCCGGCACGATATCGATGCCGCCGATGACTTTGGATTTTTCCACCACGCCCACGGCAAAGCCCGCCAGGTCGTATTCGCCTTCGGGATACATGCTGGGCATTTCAGCGGTTTCGCCGCCGATCAGGGCGCAACCGGCCTGCTCACAGCCGGTGGCAATACCGGCGATCACCGCTTCGGCAGTGTCAAGATTCAACTTGCCCGTGGCGAAGTAATCCAGAAAAAACAGCGGCTCGGCACCCTGCACCAGAATGTCGTTGACACTCATCGCCACCAGGTCGATGCCGACGGTGTCGTGGCGGTTCAGCTCGAACGCCAGCTTGAGCTTGGTGCCGACGCCATCGGTGCCGGAGACCAGCACCGGTTCCTTGAATTTTTTGGAAATTTCGACCAGCGCGCCAAAGCCGCCGATGCCCGTCAGAACTTCGGGGCGCATGGTGCGCTTGGCCAGGGGTTTGATGCGCTCGACCAGGGCATCGCCCGCGTCGATATCGACCCCGGCATCTTTATAGGAAATGGATGACACGCCCGGCTCCAGAATCAAAAAGTGCGGTATTTTACCGCCTATGACGACTCCCCGCCCGTTCAGCCTGCCCTGGCTCGCGCTCTCCCTCCTGCTCATCGCGGGTGGACTGATTTATCTGCTGGGGCCCATCCTCACCCCCTTCCTCGCCGGTGCCCTGCTGGCCTACATGTTCGATCCGCTGGTCGATCGGCTGGAAACGCACGGTTGGTCACGCGTTTCCGGAACCGTGGCGGTGATCGTGCTGGCGGGCCTCGCAGTTTTTGGCCTGATTCTGATTGCCCAGCCCCTGTTTCAAGGCCAGTTTGCCGAGCTGAGTCAGCGCCTCCCGACCTTCCTTGACCTGTTGCAAACCCGCTTCTTGCCCTGGCTGCAGCAGACCTTCGGTATCACCATCGCCCCCAACCTCGATGCGCTCAAAGGCTGGATGACCGAACAGGCCACTGAAAACAGCGACAGCTGGCTGCCCTCCGTGCAAACCGGTGCGCTTGCTGTCCTGGGCGTGATGGTCAACCTGCTGCTGATTCCGGTGGTGATGTTTTATCTGTTGAAGGACTGGGACGTGATGGTGGCGCGCGTCGCGGCGCTGGTGCCACGCCCCTGGATGGGGACCGCCACTCGCGTCGCACGCGCGATGGATGCGGTGGTCGGCGAGTTCATGCGCGGTCAGCTGGCGGTCATGACCCTCCTCGCGCTGTATCACGCCGTTGCACTGTGGGTGCTGGGGCTCGACTATGCCCTGCCGATCGGCATTCTTACCGGACTGTTGTCCTTCGTGCCTTTTCTCGGCATCGGTTTGGGCCTGACGCTGGCCTTGCTGGTGGCGCTGTTGCAGTTTGCAGACTGGAGCGGGGTAGCTTGGGTGGCGGGGATTTTCCTGGTCGGCCAACTCCTCGAGGGCTACGTGATTACCCCGCGCATCGTCGGCGAACGGGTCGGCCTGCATCCGGTGGCGGTGATTTTCGCGCTGGCGGCGTTCGGCCAGCTGTTCGGCTTCGTCGGCGTGCTGCTGGCGGTGCCGCTGGCGGCGGTGCTGCTGGTAGTGCTGCGCGAACTGCGCGGCGTATACCAGCAGAGCGACCTCTATCGCGGCAGCTATAATGCCGGCTTTTCCGATCCTGCCTCGTCTGCCATGTCCGCACCGTTCCTCGGCCAACCCCTGCTCGAATCACGTATCGCTTCCCTGCCGCTGGTTCACAAGGGCAAGGTGCGCGACATCTACGCCGTGGGCGATGACCGGTTGCTGATTGTCACCACCGACCGCCTCTCGGCCTTCGACGTGGTGATGCCGACACCGATTCCCGGCAAGGGCGAAGTGCTCACCCGCGTCTCGGCGTTCTGGTTCGACAAGCTCAAGGCCATCATTCCCAGCCAGGCGCTGGATGTAGCGCCGGAATCCGTGGTGGCCGCCAGCGAACGTGACCAGGTGACAGGCCGCGCCATCGTGGTCAAAAAACTCAAGGCGTTGCCGGTGGAGGCCATCGTGCGCGGCTACCTGGTGGGTTCGGGCTGGAAGGAATACCAGGCCAGTCAGTCGGTGTGCGGCGTCTGTCTGCCCGCCGGACTCAGGCAGGCCGACCGCCTGCCGCAGCCGATCTTCACGCCATCGACCAAAGCCGCCGTCGGCGCGCATGATGAAAACATCGCGTTCGATCAAATGGCCACGCTCATCGGCGCCGATCTGGCCACCCAGATTCGCGACGTCAGCCTGGCCCTGTATCAGGCTGCGGCGGAGTATGCGCTTACTCGCGGCATCATCATCGCCGACACCAAGTTTGAGTTCGGCCTCGACGAAGCGGGCCAGCTGGTGTGGATCGACGAGGCGCTGACCCCCGATTCATCGCGTTTCTGGCCGGCCGACCAGTACCAGCCCGGCAGCAACCCGCCCAGCTTCGACAAGCAGTTCGTGCGCGACTGGCTGGAAGCCAGCGGCTGGAACAAACAGGCGCCTGGACCCGAATTGCCGCCCGAAATCGTCGCCCGCACCGCCGCCAAGTACAACGAGGCGATGATGCGGCTGCTGGGCTGAGCGCTTCATCCACAAAGAACGCCAACTCGCGCGAAGTAAAACAGGTGCGCTTCGCGGCCTCCACGGACAAGCAAGGCTTACTTCAAATTCGCCTTCAGAAAATCGGCCACCGCTGCGACCATTTCCGCTTCGTGTCCGCTGTAAAAATGATCGGCGCGCGCAATCATCTTTTGCCGGGATGACCCGGCGGACAACGTCTGTTTGCGCTTGGCCGCATTCCCCAGCACCGGTGGCAGGTCGTTATCGCCGTACAAGTCCAGAATCGGCAATTTCAGCGCAGCGTAATCCTCCTGCGACAAGCCCAGACTCGCCCATGCTTTCACCGCTGGATCGGGATGACCCGCAAGATAAACCCGGCTCATGCGCGAACCCATGCTGTGCGAAACAAGGGCGATCTGCTTATAGCCCTTGGCCTTGAGGAAGGCGACCGCCTCGCCGATACGCTCGGCCGCCTCGGGAAAGGTTGGCGGATAGGCGTCGCCTTGGGCGTCGGCGGCCAGAATCGGCATCTGGATCGACAAGGTCGTGATCCCGCGGTCGGACAGCTCGGTACGCAGGGTGCCGACCATGCCCCAGTCGGGGTGGATGCCCATGCCATGCACAATGATGGCGGCCTTGTCAGTGTCTGCCACCGGCGTGAACAGGGTCAGGAACTTGTGGTGCCCACGCGGCGTTTGCAGATAGACCGGATCGCCCACCACCAGGCCGGGCACCACTTCGTCGGCCCATTTTTTTTCGCGCGCATAATCCGCTCCCGCAGCCCCCGCCAACATCGGCCAGACCAGCAAAGCCCATGCCCCGACCATCCAGACCAACAAACTGTTCTGCTTCATGTTTTTTCTCCAGCGCGTTAAAGATAGGATCGTGCCCACCCGATACTTCATCGGAATCGTCGTTTGATCAACAGTAAAAAATGACTGTGAAGCCCATGCCTGCCATCCCCCCTGTGCCACCGGGCATCGCGATACCTGACCCCCGTCAGCGCAGCGGTGCTCGCGTGCTGATCGTGGAAGAACGGGGCGCCACGCGCAGCCTGCTGGAAGGGCTGGCGCGCACTCTGGCGCCCGGCGTGATCGTCGACCATTTCGATAACCCGCCTGGCGCGCTGGCATTCATGCAGCAGGTTACGCCCGACCTCATCATTGCCGATTACCGCATGTCCGGCATGGACGGTATCGAACTGACCCGCCGGGTGCGCGCGGCGCGCGGTCTCGCCGACGTGCCGCTGATCCTCGTCACCGTGGTCGAAGACCGCCAGATTCGCTGCGATGCGCTGGCTGGCGGTGTTACCGATTTCCTCAACCGCCCCATCGACCCGCAGGAATTTCGCGCCCGCTGCCTCACGCTGCTGGCGCTGCGGCGCAGCCAGAAAGGGGAGGGCGAGCGCACAAAATGGCTGGAAGAGCAGGTGATGGCTGCGACCCGCGAAGTCCGTACCCGCGAACGCGAAACCCTGTTGCGGCTGGCCAAGGCCGGTGAATACCGCGACAAGGACACCGGCAACCACATCATCCGCATGGCGAAATACGCCCGCCTGGTCGCCGAGGAACTCGGGCTCAGCGCACTGGAGTGCGACGAAATCGAAGCGGCGGCGCCGATGCACGATATCGGCAAAATCGGCATCCCCGACCACATCCTGCTGAAGCCCGGCCGCCATACGCCGGAGGAGCAGGTCATCATGCGCCGCCACCCGCTGATCGGGCATGAAATCCTCGCCGGCAGCCCTTCGCGCTACCTGCAAATGGGCGCCATCATCGCCCTTGGGCATCACGAAAAATTTGACGGCAGCGGCTACCCTCAAGGGCTGGCAGGCGAAGCCATCCCGCTGACCGCCCGCATCGCCGCCATTGCCGACGTATTCGACGCGCTGACGTCCGTGCGGCCCTACAAAACTGCCTGGAGCTTCGAGCAGGCATTCGATTTCGTCAAAGCAGAAAGTGGCCGCCATTTTGACCCGGCGTGCGTCCGCGCATTTGAAGTCCGCATCGATGCGGTCGCAACGATCATGCGCGAATTAGCCGACCACCACGCCTGAGACACCCGCGCGCAAGGCGTCATTCACGGCGACAGGCAGCGCGCTAAAAAGTCCACGCCATGCGCAATGCCAGCGTGATCAGCAGCAGCGCGAAAATCCGTTTCAGCGGCCGCACCGGCAAGCGGTGCGCCGTACGCGCACCCAGTGGCGCGGTCAGCACACTGCCCAGCACGATCCCCGCCAGCGCAGGCAAATAGACGAAACCCAGGCTGCCCGCCGACAAGCCATCCAGCCCCCAGCCGCCTACCGCATAGCCCGCCGCACCCGCCAGCGCAATCGGGAAACCGATCGCCGCCGAGGTGGCGATCGCCCGGTGCAGCGCAATGTTGTGCCACAGCATGAAGGGCACCGACAGCGTGCCGCCGCCGATGCCGACCCAGCTCGACACCGCGCCGATGATCCCGCCCGCCAGGGTGGTGCCGACGCGTCCAGGCAATCCGCGATGCGGTGCCGGTTTGAAATCCAGCCACATCTGGATCGCCGCATAAAACAGAAACACGACGAACACGCCCTTCAGCAGCAGCGCGGACATCTGCGCCGCCAGCAGCGCGCCCGCCAGCGTGCCGAGCACGACGCCAGGCGCGATGCGGCGCACCAGCGGCCATTCGACCGCGCGGTGGCGATGGTGCGCGCGCACGCTGGACAAGGAGGTGAACAGGATCGAGGCGAGCGACGTGCCGAGCGCCAGCTGTGGCTCCATGCCGGCCGCCAGCCCCTGCGCGTGCAGCAGAAAGATCAGCACCGGCACGATGATGAGCCCGCCGCCCACGCCGAGCAGGCCGGCGACGAAACCCACCAGCAGCCCGAGGCCGACGTAGGCGGCCAGCAGGGCAGGGGCGAATTCGGGCATTACAGGTGCTTGACGATGAAGGCGTATTCAGCGGGATCGACCGGGGTGATCGACAGCCGGTTGCCGCGCTGCAGGATGCGCATGTTGGCGAGTTCGGGATAGGTGCGGATCTCGGACAGCGGCATCAGCCGCGTCTTCTTCACCAGTTTCACGTCGACGTTGACCCAGCGCGGATTCTCCGGCGTCGCCTTGGGGTCGAAATACTTGTGTCCCGGCTCGAACTGGAACGCGTCGGGATACGCCAGCACGCTGACTTCGGCCAGCCCGGCGATGCCCGGCTCGGCGCACGACGAATGGTAGAACAACACCTTGTCGCCGACCTGCATCTGGTCGCGCATGAAATTGCGCGCCTGGTAATTGCGGATGCCGTACCAGGCGACGCTTTGATTGGGAAACCCAGCGAGGTCGTCGATGCTGACGTCGCTGGGTTCGGATTTCATCAGCCAGTAGCGCATGTTTGGGTGAACAGTAAGCGGGGAACGGGGAGCGGAAAGTTTAGCCGCGCTTGATCAGGGTGCCGACGCCTTCGGGCGTCAGCACTTCCAGCAGCAACGCGTGTTCAACCCGGCCGTCGATGATATGCGCGGTTTTGACGCCGCTGTTGACCGCATCGACCGCGTAGCCGACCTTGGGAATCATGCCGCCGGTGATGGTGCCGTCGGCCATCAGTTCGTCTACCTGGCGCGGGGTGAGGCCGGTGAGCAGGTTCATCTGCTTGTCGAGCACGCCGGGAATGTTGGTCATGAAAATCACTTTTTCCGCCTGCAGCACGCCGGCGATCTTGCCCGCCACCACATCGGCGTTGATGTTGTAGGCGTTGCCTTCCTTGTCAGTACCGAGCGGCGCGATCACCGGAATGAAATCGCGCGCGTCGAGCACCTGGATGATCTCCGGATCGATGCTGGTGATCTCGCCAACCTGACCGATGTCGAGCATCTCGTCTGAATTGTCCTTGCTCGCCACCAGCATTTTCTTGGCATGGATGAAATTGCCGTCCTTGCCGGTCAACCCGACCGCCTTGCCGCCGTGCTTGTTGATCAGCGTGACGATGTCCTGGTTGACCATGCCAAGCACCATTTCCACCACGTCGAGCGTTTCTTCGTCGGTGACGCGCATGCCCTGGATGAAGTCGGACTGCTTGCCGATTTTCTTCAGCAGGTCGCCGATCTGCGGGCCGCCGCCGTGCACCACCACCGGGTTCATCCCCACCAGCTTCAGCAGCACCACATCCTTGGCGAACGCCTCCATCAAGTGGCGTTCGGTCATGGCGTTGCCGCCGTATTTGATGACGATGGTCTTGTCGTAAAAACGCTGGATGTAGGGCAGCGCTTCCGACAGGATATGCGCCTTGTCGGCAGCGGAATGGGACGTGGTCATGGCAGCTCCGGTAAAGTCTGCGCGGATTTTACGCCAAACAAAAGGCGGCGCGCGGCCGCCTTTTTGTACCCGGACAGGGTTTACTGAACGTTGAGCCGCTTGGCGCTAGCCGCCGTTTTCTTCGGCAGCACCAATTCCAGCACGCCGTCCTGATAGCGGGCGGAGGCCGTGGCTTCGTCCACCTCATGTTCCAGCGCAAAGCTGCGGCTGACACGGCCAAAATAACGCTCGCGGCGCAGCACTTTTTCGCCTTCCTTCTGCTCGGAGTTTTTCTTCACCTCGGCGCTGATCGACACAGTGTTGCCGTCGATGGTCACGTGAATGTCATCCTTGGTAACGCCGGGCATGTCTGCATGCACCGCATAGCTCTTTTCATCTTCCTTCACATCCATGCGAATCTGCGGCATCTCCTTGTCCATTTGCACCGGGCGGAAGAAGCCCCGGAACAGGTTATCCAGCGGGTCGCTTACTTCATAGGGTTCATAGCGGCTGATGTTGGCCATCTTGTCCTCCTTCAAGTTAAGTGGGGTTACGGATATACCCGATGTAAGGCAAGCCACCGGGATTTCAAGCCCCGGTTTGTTGCATTGCGCGACTGCCTCTACAGTGCCGGTTCCGGCGTATTGCAAGAAGAACGTTTTTGAACACACTCGACGCTCATCGCTGGCTGGCCGACCACGGCGACTACCTGTTCCGCGTGGCGCGCCGCCAGCTGCACTCCGACGCACTGGCCGAGGACGCGGTGCAGGAAACCCTGCTCGCCGCGCTGACTGCGCAGGCGCGCTACGCCGGTGATGCCAGCCCGCGCACCTGGCTCACCGGCATCCTCAAGCACAAGATCGTCGACCTGATCCGGCGACAGCTGCGCGAAGTCGAAATCCCGCGCGACGCCGACGGCGAGGAAGCCGTCGACAGCCTGTTCAAGCAGGACGGTCACTGGGCCGAACCGCTGCGCCCCTGGGGCAATCCGCAGACCGAGGCGGAACTGAGCCAGTTGCGGCGCGTGCTCGGCGAATGCGCCGAGCGCCTGAAACCCGTGATGGCGCAGGTGTTCAGCCTGCGCGAAGTGGCAGGCATGGAAACCGAAGAAATTTGTAAGGAACTGGCTATCACCCCGACCAACTGCTGGGTAATGCTGCATCGGGCACGTCTATTCATGCGTCAATGCCTGGAACTGAATGGGTTTGGGAAGGCCGGTGCGGCATGAAATGGATGGCAACCTGCAAGGAGACAACAGAACGTGCTTCACGCGCCATGGACGAGCGCCTGCCGATCGGCGACCGGGTGGCGATGCGGCTGCATCTGGCCATCTGCACCAACTGCAGGCACTTTACCCAACAGCTACAAGACATGCGCCGTCTGTTTCGAACGGAAACGACGGCGAACGATGAGATGTCGGGGCTGCCCCCCGAGGCCCGGCGCCGCATCGCAACCGAATTGCAGAACAAGCTCGCCCCATAAGGAGCCCTTTGCAAGCCGCCGACCCCGGTCGGTCCCCCGTAGTTCAATGATTGAAACTTTACTGTTAGGAGAGAACACCATGTCCAAGAAAACCCTGATCGCCGCCGCTGCCGGTACCGCTTTTGCCGCCGCCCTGGCCGCCCCCGTCGCCACGGCTGCGAGCAACCCGTTTGCCCTGTCCGCCCTGAGTTCCGGCTATCAAGTGGCTGACAATCACGCCACCAAGCCGGTGGAAGGCAAGTGCGGCGGCAAGACCGAAGCCGAGATGAAGGCCAAGGAAGGCAAGTGCGGTAATACGGAAAAAATGAAGGATGGCAAGTGTGGCGAAGGCAAGTGCGGCGCCACCAAGAGCAAGGGCGATGCAAGCAAAACCGAAGCCGGAAAAACCAGCACCGAGAAATAACGGGCGGTGAATACAGCGGCGCCACGAGGCAAGGCAGCCAGTGTGGTGCCGCTGATCAGCACGGAATTGCTGCATCGGTCCGCTTGTGCCGGCCAAAACTTCGACTATCGTTAGTCCTTTTAGGAGAGCAAATCATGTCCAAGCAAACCCTGATCGCTGTTGCTGTCGGCTCCGCCTTCGCTGCCGGTCTGGCTGTCGCCCCCGTCGCGTCGGCCGCAGAAAATCCCTTTACCCTGTCCGGCTTGTCATCTGGCTACCAAGTGGCCGATAGCCAAGGAGCCATGCCCAAGGAAGGCAAGTGCGGCTGCATGTACATGAAAGACGGTGAAGGCAAGTGCGGCATGTCGATGGCTGACACCGACAAGGATGGCAAGGTCAGCAAGGAAGAAGCCGCCAAACATCACGAAGCGATGTTCACCCAAATGGACGCTAACAAGGATGGTTTCATCGACAAGACCGAAATGGGCAAGATGTGGGACGGCAAGTGCGGGGGAAAAATGAGACAAGGCATGTGCGGCGGCACGAAGTAAACTGGCTGTCATGAATCCCTTGCGCCCTGTCGGCGCGGGGCTGGGTTTTCGGCGCGAGCTGCTGCCCGCGCTGAAGGTCCACGTCCCCGACGCCATCGATTTTTTCGAGCTTGCTCCGGAAAACTGGATCGACCTTGGTGGTGCCTATGGCCGCGATCTGCGCGCCTTCACTGAACGCTATCCGTTTGTTTGCCACGGCCTGTCACTGTCGATCGGCGGCCCGACCCCGCTCGACGAAATACTGCTGCACAAGACGCGGCAGTTCATGGATGCCCACGGCATTGCGCTTTACACCGAACATTTGTCGTACTGCTCGGACGACGGGCATTTATACGACCTGCTGCCGATTCCCTTCACGCAAGAAGCGGTGAAATACGTCGCTGCGCGCATCCGTCGCGCGCAGGACATTCTCGAACGCCGCATCGCGATCGAAAACGCCTCGTACTACACGCCGTCACCGGTAGCCGACATGGACGAACTCGGCTTCATCCGCGCAGTGCTGGACGAGGCCGATTGCGACCTGCATCTCGACGTCAACAACGTCTACGTCAACAGCGTGAACCACCGCTACGACGCCGTCGAATTCATCCGCGCGCTGCCGACCGAGCGGATCGTCTATATGCACATGGCCGGACATTACAACGAAGCCGACGACCTCATCATCGACACCCACGGCGCCGACGTGATCGAGCCGGTATGGTCGCTGCTCGACGCCACCTACCGCATTCACGGCGTGGCGCCGACGCTGCTGGAACGCGACTTCAACATCCCGCCGCTGGCCGAACTGGTGCGCGAGGTCGAACAGATCGCGCGCCTGCAGGCCGCCCATGCGCCCCATGCAAAAATCGCCGCCGCTTCCTGAGTTCCAGCGTTACCAGATCGCCTTCACCGCGCATATCCGCGACCCCAAGGCGCAGCCGCGCCCGGCAGGCGTCGAAGCGCGGCGCATGAAAATCTACACCGAGCTGCTGTACAACAACCTCGAAGGCTTTCTGCTGGCGTGTTTTCCGGTGCTGCGGCAGGTGCTGGGGGTCCGCAAATGGTCGGCGCTGGTGCGCGATTTTTTCCGCACGCATCGCAGCCACACGCCCTATTTCCGCCAGATTCCGGACGAATTCATCCAGTTCCTGCAGAACGAATGGACGCCGCCCGCAGGCTACCCGCCGTTCACCCTGACTCTGGCGCATTACGAATGGATCGAGCTGGTATTGTCTGTTTCAAACCGCAGCGAGGATTACGCGGTGGCTGCGGCAGGCGATCTGCTCGACGGCGTGCCGCTGCTGAATCCGGTGCTGGCCAACCTGCGCTACGACTGGCCGGTGCACCGTATCGCGCCGCGCCGAAAAACACAGCCTGCCGAGACCCACTTGCTGGTGTTTCGCGATGCTGCCGACCAGGTTCAGTTCATTGAAATCAACGCGTTTACCGCGCGCCTGCTGAGCCTGCTGGAGCCGGGCAAGCTGAGCGGGCGCGCCGCGCTGGAACAGGTGGCCGACGAAAGCCGCCACCCCGACCGCACCCTGCTGATGCAGGCGGGCAGTGCGCTGCTCAACGACCTGCGCGCGCGCGGCGCGATTCTTGGCAGTGCGGCTTAGTGAGAAGGCTGCATGCCGCCGGTCGCAGCGCGTGCCTCAGCTTTCACTTCCACGTTTTGCCGCTTGCCCCCTGATTCGATCACCAGCGTCAGCGGGATGATCTCGCCAGCAACGATCGGCTTCTTCAAATTCATCAGCATGATGTGGAAGCCGCCAGGCTGAAGCGCAACGGTCTTGCCCTTAGGCAAGTCGACTGCCTGGACTTCGCGCATGCGCATCACGTCGCCATCCATTTTCATTTCGTGCACTTCAACCTGCGGCACCGCCGGGCTGGAAGCGCTGATCAGACGCGCGTCGGCATCCGACTGGATTTTCATGTAGGCACCGCTCACCGGTTGCCCCGGCATGGTCGCGCGCGCCCACGCGTCGGTGACGCTGACATTGACCGCCCAGGCGGAAGGCGCGGCACACGCCGCGATGACAGTGACGATCAGGGTATTCAGTTTCATGTTCTTCTCCATCGAAATCAAAACAGCGGGGTGGACAACGATAGGCAATCCGCGCGCCAAATGCGATGCGTCATATTGTCACAGCGCAGGGTAGCGCCCGCAGGCGGGAACGGCCAGCGCGTCGGCCACTTGCGACAATTTGCCACATTCACGCGCCGCCGCGAGTTCCCTAAACTCGGCAACAAATCAACAACCGATAAAACATCATGCTGCCCAGCCGGAAACCGCTCTCCCTCGCCATCTCGCTCGCGCTTTCATCCTTCTGCATTCCCGCCGCCGCGCAGGCCGAAGCCGACATCCTCTCATCCGATACGCCCTTGATGACGGTCGTGGTGGTGGGGACGCAGCCGGCTGATGGCGAACCCGGCAGCGTGACGCTGGATGCCGCCGACTTGCAGCCCCTGCGCGCAGCCACCAGCGATACGGCCAGCCTGCTCAAAAACGTGCCTGGCATGAGTGTCTATGGTGCCGGCGGCGTATCCAGCCTGCCGGTGATTCACGGCCTGGCCGATGACCGTCTGCGCATCAAGGTTGACGGCATGGACCTGGTCTCCGCCTGCGGCAACCACATGAACCCGCCGCTGTCCTACATCGACCCGACCCGCGTCGTCACGGCCACCGTATTCGCCGGACTGGCGCCGGTCAGTTCCGGTGGCGACAGCATCGGCGGCACGATTCTGGTCGATTCGGCCGAGCCGGTATTCGCCAAGGCGGGGCAAGGTACCTTGTTGCAGGGCGAGGTCGGAACGTTTTATCGCAGCAATGGCAATGCGATGGGCGCCAATCTTTCCGCCACGGCGGCCGGTGAAAACCTCAGCGTGACCTATAACGGTTCAACCGCGCAGTCCGACAACTACACGGCGGGCGGCGACTTCAAGCCAGCGAGTTTAGCGTATACCAATGCTCCGCCATCGCTCTACAACTCACCGATCTGGCTGGACGGCGACGAAGTCGGTTCGACGATGTACAAATCCACCAACCAGTCGCTCGGTTTTGCGCTGCGTCACGAGAATCATCTGCTTGATCTCAAGCTGGGCTATCAGCACATCCCGTATCAGGGCTATCCGAACCAGCGCATGGACATGACCGACAACACCAGCACCCAGGTCAACCTCGGTTATACGGGCCAATACGACTGGGGCAAGCTCGAAGCGCGTGTCTATAACGAGCACACCGAGCATGAGATGAATTTCCTGGAGGACAAGGCGTACTGGTACCAGGGGCCCGGGCAAACCATTCCCGCGCCTGGCATGCCGATGTTCACCGAAGGCAAGAACACCGGCGCGGTGGTCAAGGGTGAGATCGCCCTGTCTGCACGCGACCTGCTGCGCGTCGGCGGCGAGCTCCAGCAATATCGTCTAGACGACTGGTGGCCGGCGTCCGGCAACGGCGGCATGTCACCGAACACGTTCCTCAACATCAACAACGGCGAACGTGACCGCACGGCCGCGTTTGCAGAATGGGAGGCGCAGTGGAACCCACTGTGGCTGAGCCAGTTCGGCTTGCGTTACGAAAGAGTCAACATGAATGCCGGCGAAGTACAGGGGTATAACGCCAACTACACGGCCGATGCAACCGCCTTCAATTCCGCCGACCGCGAGAATACCGACAACAATTTCGACCTCACGACCCTGGCGCGCTATGTGCCGTCCAAAACCCAAACCCTCGAATTCGGCTTCGCCCGCAAGACCCGTTCGCCCAATCTCTATGAACGCTACACCTGGTCGACCGGCGGCATGGCGATGCTCATGGTCAACATGGCCGGGGATGGCAACGGCTATGTCGGCAACCTCGAACTCGAACCTGAAATTGCCCATACCCTGAGCGCGACGTTCGACTGGCATGACGCCAGGCAGCAGGACTGGGGACTGAAGATCACGCCCTACTACACCTATGTCGATGACTACATCAATGCGCGCCGCTTGACCAACACGACGGTAACCAACCAGTTCGTCTTTCTCAAATTCGTCAATCAGGACGCACAGCTCTACGGCATCGATGTGTCGGGACATGCCCCGCTGGCGGACAGCCCCCGCTTCGGCCGGTTCACGCTCAACGGCCTGCTGAATTACGTTCGCGGCGAAACCACGGGCGGCACCGACGACAATCTTTACAACATGATGCCGCTCAACGCGACGCTGTCGGTTACGCAGCGCCGCGGCGGCTGGACCAACATTGCAGAAGTCCAGATGGTCGACGCCAAGAACGATGTGTCCGCGATCCGCAACGAAGTCGAAACCCCCGGCTACAGCCTGCTCAACCTGCGCAGCAGCTACGCCTGGAAAAAAGTGCGGCTGGACGTCGGCATCGAGAACGTCTTCGACCGCCTCTACTATTACCCGCTCGGCGGGGCCTACGTCGGCCAGGGAATCACCATGCCGCCGGGGATCGGGACGGGTCGCCCAGCCTGGGGCACCGCCGTTCCGGGCATGGGGCGCTCGATCTACGCCGGCCTGAACGTCAAGTTCTAGGGCGTTGACGGAAAGCCGGTCCGCGCCATACAGCCCACTGCCCGGGTTTCCGGCCCGGAGCACCGGGTGGCCCGGGCATTACAATGCCGCCATGCCGTCCACCCTCGCTTCCACCCTGCTGTCCACCCTGCCCACGCGCGCCCTGCTGGAGCGTTTGCTGGTGTTGCGCTGGATACTGATCGCCGGCTGGGCAGCCGGCATGGCCTGGCTGCACTGGGGGCTGCACATCCCCATGCCGTTGCTGCCGATGGGCGCGGTGCTCCTGCTGCTCGGTACATTTACGCTAACCACCGTGTGGCGCTTGCGCCAGGATGCGCCTGCTACGCAGGTGGAGTTTCTGACACACCTGCTGGTCGACCTCACCGCGTTTGCGGTGCTGGTTTTTTTCAGTGGGGGCGCCACCAATCCGTTTGTTTCATTGATGCTGGTGCCGATCATCATCGCCGCGATCAGCCTGCGCCCGCGCTGGGTGTGGCTGCTGGCAATGGTGGCCGGGGGCTACTACGCGCTGCTGCTATTCGAGTACCAGCCGCTGGCCATCGCCGACCCGGTCGCCGCCTACGGCATGCACCTCGGCGGCATGTGGTTCAACTTCCTCATCAGCGCGGCGCTGATCGCATTTTTCATCACCCGCATGCATGCCGGGCTGCGCGCGCGCGACGGTGAACTGGCCGCGCTACGCGAAAAGCAGCTGCGCGACGAACGCATCCTCGCGCTCGGCACCCAGGCCGCGCTGGCGGCGCACGAGCTCGCCACCCCGCTCGCCACCATCCAGACCACCGCCCACGAACTCGCGATCGAATTCGCCAACGACCCCGACATCGGCGCCGACTGCCTGCTGCTCGAAAAACAGGCACAGGCATGCAAACGCATCCTCAGCCAGCTCGCTGCGCGCGCGCAGGACAGCACGCCGCATGCCACCCCGCTCGATACCTGGCTGGCCGCGCTGGTCACGCACTGGCAAGTGATCCGGCCGGACGTGCATTTGCATACGATGCTGCCGCCGACGCAGCACGAATTCACCCCGCCCGAAGGGCTGGAGCAGGCCATCCTGAATGTGCTGAACAATGCCGCCGACGTCTCGCCCCACGACGTCGAATTTGGTGCAACGGTGACGGATGAAGCCCTGTGGCTCGACATCGCCGACCGCGGCCCCGGCTTTACCGCCGCGCAAAAAATGCAGGCCGGGCGTGTGCTGTTCAGCGACAAGCCAGGACAGGGCTGGGGCATGGGACTGGTGCTCACCCACGCCACGCTCGAGCGCGCAGGCGGCACCCTCACCCTCACCGAACGCACGGGCGGCGGCACCCTGGTGCGCATTCACCTGCCCTGGAACCCCACACCATGAACCTGCTGATCGTTGAAGACGATATCGATTTTTCCGACACCCTGGCGCGCGCGATGCAGAAACGTGGCGCCAGCGTCGAACGGGCACATAACGCCGCGGACGCGCTGGCCATCGCCGAGCACTTTACGCCGAGCCATGCCGTGGTCGATCTGAAACTGCCCGGCGAATCCGGGCTCACGGTCGTCGCCGCGCTGAAGCAGCGCTTTCCGGAAATCGCCATCGTCGTTCTCACCGGCTACGCCAGCATTGCCACCGCCGTCGAAGCGGTGCGGCTGGGTGCGCGGCACTATCTGGCCAAGCCGGCCAACGCCGACGAAATCCTCGCCGCATTGCAGCGCGACCAGCCCGATGCCACGCTGGAAGTCAGCGTCGAACCGCTGACGGTAGGTCGACTGGAATGGGAGCATATCCAGAAAGTGCTGGGCGAAAACGACGGCAACATCTCCGCCACCGCGCGCGCGCTGAAAATGCACCGCCGCACGTTGCAACGCAAGCTCGACAAACATCCACCCAAGCCGGAATAAGGCGGCGGAACTTCAGCCTGCGTCAACCGGTCTTGTGCCGGTCTTCCCTTTTGATTTGATCGCCATGAACGCAAAAAACCTGCTCGACCAGCTTCTCGGCTCCGGCCAGTCCCTGCTGTCCAACCTGCCCGGCAATGCGGCCGCTGGCGAAGGCAAGCCCGGCTACGCCAATTTCGGCACCGGCATGCTGGCGGGCGGCGTGCTGGGACTGCTGCTGGGCGACAAGCGGGTGCGCAAGTTCGGTGGCAAGGCAGTCGCATATGGCGGTGCGGCGGCACTCGGCGCGCTGGCGTTCCGCGCCTACAGCAACTGGCAGCGCAACCAGCCGGCGACCGCCGCCGCGCCGGTCGCCCAGGCCGCTGCGTTCCTGCCCGCGCCGGCTGCGGAAGATCACAGCCGCGCCGTACTGAAGGCGCTGATCGCCGCCGCCAAATCCGACGGCCACATCGACGCACGCGAACGCGGGCTGATCGAGGACAAGCTCGGCGCGCTGGCCAGCGAACCGGTGCTGCGCAGCTGGATCGACGCCGAAGTCGCGCGCCCGCTTGACCCGGCCGACGTTGCGTCGGCCGCGGAGTCGATCGAAGTGGCGAGCGAAATGTATCTGGTGAGCGTGCTCGCGGTGGATACCGAAAGCTTCATGGAACGCGCCTACCTGGACGAACTGGCGAACAAGCTCGACCTGCCCGCCGAACTCAAGACCCAGCTGGAAACCGAAGCCAGGCAGGCGCTGGCTGCAGCCTGATTCTTCAGTGTCCCGCGCGCCAGTCCACCAGCCCGAAATAAGCGGTCGCCAGTACCACGCCGCCGAACACGATGCGGTACCAGGCGAACAGCGTGTAGTCGTGGCGGCTGACGAACTTGATCAGCGTACGCACCGCAATCAAGGCGCTGACGAAGGCCGCGATGCCGCCCACCACAAACAGCGGCACATCGTGCACATCAAATAGCCGCCAGTTCTTGTAGAGGTCGTAGGCCGTCGCCGCAAACATGGTGGGGATGGCGAGAAAGAAGGAGAACTCCGCCGCCGTCTTGCGCGACAGCCCGAGAAACAGGCCGCCGATAATCGTCGCGCCCGAACGCGAGGTGCCGGGAATCATCGCCAGCGCCTGCGCGAAACCCACCGCCAGCGCGCGCCGCCAGGTGAGTTCGTCAATGCCCTCGGTCGTGATCACATGCTTTCGACGCTCCGCCCACAGGATCAACACCCCGCCGATCACCAGCGCCGACGCCACCACGATCGGGTTGAACAGATAAAACTTGATCTGCTTGTAGAACAGAAACCCCAGCACCGCCGCCGGCAAAAAGCCCGCCATCAAATTGATCGCCAGCCGCTGCGACGCCGGCTCGCGGTGCAGCGTCGCCACCACATGCCCAAGCCGCACCCGGTATTCCCACACCACCGCAAAAATCGCCGCCAGCTGGATGGCGATCATGAACACCTTGGCTTTCTCGCCGGTAAAGCCCAGCAACTGCCCGGCAATGATCAAATGCCCGGTGCTGGAAATCGGCAGGAATTCGGTGACGCCTTCAACCAGGCCGAGGATCAATGCGTACAACAGTTGGGTAGGGTCGGTCATGACAAGGTTTCATGGATAAAAAAGGGCGCGCCCGTCGGATGCGCCCGCGGATTATACGCGGGGCAGGTGACCCCTTTTTGACGCCCCTGCGGCACCTACGCAGCCGATGCGTACTCGGCCAGGCTGGCAGTGACCCGATTACGGCCTTGCTGCTTGGATTGATACAGGCACGTGTCAGACGAGGCGATCAACGCATCCAGCGTCGCGTGCTGACCGGCCTTCTGCGCCACGCCAAAGCTTGCGGTGACGGTGATTACATCGGTTTTATGCGGGATGCGCAGACCTGAGATGGCCACACGCAACCGCTCCGCCAGCACGGTCGCTTCACGCGTGCCGGTTTCGGGCAGAAACACGATGAATTCCTCCCCGCCCCAGCGCGCCAGCACATCGTCCTGACGAACGATCTGCCTGAGTGCCTCTGCCACGACTTTCAGCACTTCGTCGCCGAAGGCATGGCCATGGACATCGTTGACCTGCTTGAACGCATCTATGTCGAGCAGCATGACCGAGGCGGGGTGGCCGTGGCGAACCGCATGCGCCCACAACGAACTGGTCTTGTCGTAGAACGCACGCCGGTTATTCAGCCCGGTCAGCGGATCCTGCTGCGCCAGACGTTCGGCGCGCAGCCGCTGTTCCTGGCCAGCGCGCATCTGGCAGGCGAGTGCCAGCGCCAGCAGGGTCGCGTCGATCAGCATGCCGATTTCCACCGCGCGGAAGGTCCAGCTGTTATGCGGGATGAAGCCCCAGGTCGACAGCGCCGTCAGCACGGCGCCGACCATGGCGGCCAGGGCTGCGAGCAGAAAATACCGTGCGGGTTTTTGGCCGGCACGAACCGAGAGGATGCCCAATGCGAGCATGAGGACAGAGAACAGAAGCGCGAAGCTGAACGCCACGAGCAGCGCGGCTGTCTGGCTGCCCAGCAGTATGGCCATGCCCAGCAGGCCGCCGGATGCCGCGCAAAAAACAAGGACAGCCAGGCGAGCGCGCGGGAAATACACCCGCAATTCCAGAAAACGGATGGCAAACAGCAAGCCGCTGATGCCGAATGACAACATCAGGAGGGGGTTGGACCACTGCTGCCAGTTCACCGAATCGGGCCACAGCCAGGCAAAACCGTGGCCTGTGTAGGCGGCGTTCATGGCAAGGAACATCGCCAGATAGAGCGAATAGCGCAGATAGCGCGAACTGCGCAGGCTGAAATAAAGAATGGCGTTGTAGGCCATCAGCGCAAGCAGGAATCCGTAAACGATGCCGTAGCTGAGTTCCTGCTGCGTCTGCCGCACCTGCGAGGCTTCCGGACTCAGCAGGTAAATCGGCACCACCATGGGGTCAGGCGTTTCGATGCGGATGAACACCTCGCTGACGCCCGGCGCAAAAACCTGCGGCACCACGAAATAGCGGCTTGCGAGCGGGCGCTGCGAATAGGGCTGCAGGTCACCGACGCGCGCCGTGGCGACGGTTTGGCCGTGGTGCTGCAAATAAGTGTCGACCTGATCGAGCCAGGCGGTCTCGATCGACAGCCGTTTCGGCACCGGGGTCGCGCGCGGGTTGTTCACCGCAAAGTGGACCCACACCGGTCTTGCGCCGATGCC
>Ga0208375_1001272_pt1 | contig 29568 bp, 39 predicted proteins | sample RifOxyD1_FD_184038 | JGI IMG/M metagenome (GOLD analysis project Ga0208375, IMG submission 184038) | Soil microbial communities from Rifle, Colorado - Rifle Oxygen_injection D1 (SPAdes) | ecosystem: Environmental > Terrestrial > Deep subsurface > Rock core/Sediment | place: Rifle, Colorado...
TTATCCCGTAGATTCTCTAATTATATAAAATTATTGTTCCAGCATCTTTTTGGAAGATTATCAATAATAAACTATTGATAACTTTATGTTGCTTGGCTTCGCCCAAATTTTAATTTTTCTTTCTTTCCCACCCAAGATAGTGAGAGATTGCCCGCGGTTGCTTCGCAACAGATAGCTTTTTCCGAAGGAAAAAGAGAAAAACTTCGCTTATCGAACCGAAAAGAACCCCCAACGAAATTTTACAATTTCACCTAACAAACGATAAGCGGTTCGCTTCGCTCTCCCAAATTTTTCTATTTATTTAGGGGGAGTTTTAGCGATAAACATTTCTTTCTATCATCTTAACAGACATTTTATAAATAATCCATGCGACCAAAATTGCCCCAATAATAGCATAACCTAATCCGTATGGTAATAGGATTTGATAAGAAAGCAAACTACCTCCCGCAACAAATCCTCCAGCGACACCTATTCCTAAATTTGCCTTATGTTTTTTAATTTCTTCCTTTTTTTTCATTTTTATCTCCTAAAAACATTTCTTTAAAAACTTCTTTTTGTGAAATACTATCTTTATCCTCCGCTACAAATTTTTTCTTAAAAAATCTTCCAACAGGTCTAATAAAATAAACATAGATGGCAGAGAAGATTAGTGCAGAAAAAATAACTCCCGAGTATCTCGCTATATTTTCATCCAATAAATAATCATTACTAAATCCCCCATTAATGAAAAAAACAAAATTTCCAAAAATAAATATTCCTAAAGCTATCTTTAAAAAATCTTTTGTTTTTTGTTTTTTTATCTTCATAAATTTGGATAGAAAAGCATATTTATTAATTTAACTAAAACTCCCCCATTTTCTTTTTCAAAAAAAAGAAACAAAAAGCGGGCGGGCAATCTCTCTAATTAAATGGTCGTCGCTTCCACCTCCTCCCCCACCCTGAAAGAAAAATTAAAACTCACGAGGTCGCTTCTTGCTCCACTCGTGCCTCACTCATTTAATTCGTTCGGTCAAGCAACAGCAGATTAAGAGGTAATTTCTTTTTGCTTCGCAAATTTTCTTCGTGAAAACCAGAAATTATCCCAAATTGTTTGCCTATTTTATTATTTTTAATTACTGCAAACAACTTCTCTTAATCGCGATGTTCAACTCAATAAGTGCAGATTTGTAAATCCCCCGACCACCCACCCCTAGATAGAGCGGGTTTGCCTCAGTGCTTCGCACAATTAGTCGCTTTCAGCGAGGATAAAAACAGAAAAATACTTCTTTTATCGAACCGAAAAAACAGCTATGAAATGCTTCGCACTTCATCTAACAAACGATAAAAGATTACACTTCGTTACATCCAAATATTTTTCAGTTTTTTATTTTTGAGATGGGGCGTCCTTCGGACAAATAGTCGGCTTCGCCGAAATGATTATAAAGTTTGTTCTCATATATTTTTTATGGCAAAAAGAAAAATAAACACACCAAAAACAATGAAAGGACAAATGCGAAGAGCATTAACTGGCGATGGAAGAAAAACAATAAAAAAGAGGAAATAATTCTTTTTTACAAACTACTAAATACTCCTATTAAAATCAGTGAGATTAAACTTACACTTCCCCAGAAAGCAATTTTATCTTCATAAAACTTTCTTAAAAAGTTCATTTCTTCGTATTTTTTAGAGTATTGGTTTTTATTCTTCTTTGAAATAAAGAATTTTGTTTGTAGCAATAATTTTTTCTTAAAGGCACATCTTAAACAAACAGGTGTTCTGTCTATTGCATCAAGTCTTTTATGATATGAGCATAAAATTCTCCCACAATTTTTACAAAAATAAAGGTGTGAATTAAAAATTGTTGAATTTCTCTTACAGGTTTTACATTGATTAAGTTCATCTTTATCATAAAGAAGATTATGTTTATTTGAATAAACTTCTTGAAGATAATTTTGGTCTTTTATTTTTATTTGATTAACAATCTTCGGAAGGTAAATTGCTTTTGTATCTTTTAACTCTATATCTCTTGCATTTGGTTTGCAGGTTTTTGTATAGCCAACATTATTTTTACCATAATATTTTACATTCTCAGTATTTTCGTCCATAATTATTTCAAATGCAACATCTTCTATATCCTTTTCAGTAAATTCAAAAGGCATTATTTTTTTATTTTTGTCTTTTTTTAATTGAATAATATTTGGAAACCCCTTTCCAAAAAAATGCTCTTTTAATGTTTCGTTAATTTTCCCTACTTTAATCCCATCTAAAAAAATCTCCTCATTTTGTTTTTGAATAGTATTCACACAACCGACAGAAGTGCAAAATTCAGAGTCAATGTTATACCTCATATAATAACAAGGATGAAAGATTGTTTTTGATTCAAATTTTAATAAATCGTCTTTATGCCCTATTACCTGATGAAATTCTTTGAAGATTTGATTTTTTACTTCATCGCCCTCCAAAAAATCTGCCGAATTATTTGTAATAATTTGGATTTTTCCATTAAGGATGATTATATCATATTTTTCACACAAACTCTTTAATTTTCTCCCATCAATTAATTCTATTTTCATAGAAAATGAATAATCTTTATTTATTTCATCAACATATTCGTCTACTGTTGGAGAAAATTTTCCAGAAGTTACAATTATTCCTTTAATAAATCCGTTATTTTTTCCCTCGTGGAGCATTGCCCCTTGTAACTTCTGAACAACAGGACGACCTACAAAATTTTGATGTTTGCATTCTACAACAACTGGATAAGATTCCTTTTCATCTTCATATCTCATAATAATATCTTTTCCTTTGTCGTTTGATTTTGGAGTTAGAACAATATCTTTGTATCCGACCTTTTTCATAATTCTTGCAACCAAATCTTCAAAATCATGTCCATTGAGAGTATCAATATTAAATTCTTGTTGCATACTATAAAGAATAAATAGCATATTTATAATTTTAACTAAAAACTTCTTTTAGAAAAAGAAGGCAAAAGCCCCATCTCAAACTTCTTTTTAGAAAAAAGAAGCAAAAAATCGGCAAACCCTCTTATTTATTGGGATTTACTGGCATCCCGCCATCCACAAATCTGCACTTACTCTTCGGAATTTTTTGCTACGCAAAAACCACTTGCAGTTATTCCTCGTTGCTCCAAGTATTCGCAAGAGTTGAACAGCAGATTAAAACTCCGCTTCGTTGCACTCCGCTACGCCCCTCATTTCATTCAGGGGAAATTTTTTACTTCGTAAAAAACTCACGAGGAAACTTTGGGTTTCAGCTCGTGCCCTTCGGGTCTGGGAACAGCAGATTAAACAGAAAAATGTTTTCGCTTCGCTCACCCTCTTTTTTCGGGACACATTTTTCCCAAATTTTTTCTTTCAGAAAAAACTCTCGAGTGTTCCGCAATTTTTCCAGCTCTGACTTCGTCGAGGGAAAAATTTCTCCACCTCGAGCCCTACGGGTTGTTTAATCGCGATGTTCAACGCAATAAAATACATCACCTCTAAAAAATCCATATAAAATCCTAACACTTGCTATAACCACAATCAAAACATGTTGGCTCGGCACAACCCGAGACCATTCCGACGTTTGAGCTGTAGCATTTCGGACAGTGAAGCTTCAAATCAAAACCATCATCCGCAGGGTTTCCTTCATTTACAGAAACAGACTCACTTTCCTTAACATTTGTAGTTGTTAATTGTTTTATCTTCCCTGTTTTTATAAGATGATTTCTTAATGCAACAGCCATTCCGTGTGCAACAGAATCAATTCTGTTTTTGCCGAATCCAAACGGTTTTTCAGATTTTATGGAATTCAAGTGTTTTAAAATTCTTATAGGATCTCCTCCAAGAGTAAGATATTTTGAGAGCAATATTGCAGTCGCTGTTGTCATCCCTGAAATTTCAGTTCCTGTCGGCGAGAGATTTGCAAAAATTCTCGTAGGACCATCGTTGTCATAGTTTATATGAAGGTGCAAAGGTCCTTGTCCTGTTTCCACTAGATAATAATCAGACAGCTCCATAGTATTCTTCTTTTTCACTTTAGGTTTTTCTTTTTCCGCTTCGTCTTTTTTCTTTCCGCCTATGTTCAAAATTTGGAATTGCTTGCTTCCATCTCGGTAAATTGTAACTCCCTTTGCCCCGTTTTCATAGGCAAGCATATAAACCTCTTCCACATCCTGTTCTGTCGCCTCGTTTTTCATGTTGACAGTTTTTGAAACGGCATTGTCGGTGTATTTCTGGAAAGAGCATTGCATAAGCACGTGTTCTTTTGCTGTCAGGTCGTGGGATGTAAGGAAAAGTTTTTGTATTTTCTCAGGTATCTCTCTTATTCCTAGAAGAGATTTGTGATTGTTATTTATTTTCATGTACAATTCCTCTTTTTTCAATCCAAAATAATTGTTCTCGTCTGCAATTTTTTCAAATAGAGGGTTTATTTCAAAGAAGGTGTCTTTCTCAGCAGGAATTTCTCCTTTTTTCAATGCGTCAATTCCTGCAGCATTGTATCTTACATAGACAATTGCAAAGAACGGTTCTATTCCCGCACCTTGCAGTCCTGCAGCAATCCCTATTGTTCCCGTCGGCGCAATTGTTGTTCTTGCCGAATGTCTTGGAGTAAATTCTTGGTTTCTGAAATATCTGCTGTTCCCGTCATATATTGAACCCTCCCAAGCAGGGAAAACTCCTCTCGAGTCTGCAAGTTGTTCAGAGGCATTTAGGCATGAGATGTTTATGAACTGCATAATCTCCTCGGACTTTCTTAATGCCTGCGGTGAATTGTAAGGAATTCCAAGCTTTACAAGAGATTCAGCCCACCCCATCAATCCTAATCCTATCCTTCTCGTTTTTTTTGCCATTTCCTCTATTTCAGGAATCGGATAGTTGTTCACGTCGATAACATTATCGAGAAAATGCGTGCAATCATAAACACATTCCTTCAACTCATGATAATCGAAATCTGCTTCATGAGTAAATGGATTTTTCACAAATTTTGAGAGATTTATCGAACCAAGATTACAAGGCTCAAATGGGAGCAATGGCTGTTCACCGCAAGGATTTGTTGATTCTATTTCTCCAATATGGGGAGTTGCATTGCTTCCGGTGTTATTTATTCTGTCAATAATGATGATTCCCGGATCTCCTGTTTCCCATGCTCCCCTGACAAGTTTTTTCCAAACTTCTTTTGCGTTGAGTTTTCCGACAACCTCTCGGCTTCGAGGATTTATCAAATCATACTCCTTGTTGTTTTTTACGGCCTGCATGAATTTGTCATCAATCGTTACAGACACGTTGAAGTTCTCCATTACCCCTTGCGTTTTTTTCATGTCTATAAATTCAAGTATGTCTGGATGCGTGTAATGAAGAATTCCCATATTGGCCCCTCTGCGCGTTCCTCCTTGTTTTACAACATCTGTTGATTTATCAAAAATTTGCATAAAAGTTACAGGACCTGAGGAAACACCACTTGTGCTTTTTACCTTGTCACCCTTTGGACGAAGACGCGAGAAAGAAAACCCGGTGCCTCCTCCGCTTTGATGGATTAGGGCCATGTTTTTTACAGAGGAATAAATCCCATCTATCGAATCTTCAACAGGGAGAACATAACATGCACTTAGCTGTTGCAAATCCCTTCCTGCGTTCATCAGCGTCGGAGAATTTGGAAGGAATTTAAAACTTGAAAGAAGATTGTAAAATTTTTCTTCTGTCTCTTTTATCATCTCAGGATATTTTATGTTTATTAATTCCAGGTTCTTGAGAAACCTCCTGAAATTTTTATGCCTCTCGCCACTGTCTAACAGTCCTTTGTGCAAAAGCAGTACACTGGCTTTTTTCCCCTTTGAGTTGTATCCTATCTTTTCATAATAAACGTCTTCGAACATCTCTTCTTCAGGAATTTTGTCTGAATAAAGAATATCTCCAAGCGCTATATTGTGGCATACTCCTCGCAGCCAGCTTTCAATTGTAGGACTATCTCTCAGATATTTGTCACGTATGACTTTAATTTGATTTTCGGTAACATTCAGTTTTGTCAATTGCTGTAATCCTACTTCCATTTTTATAAATCCTTCAGCTCCTTTCTGAAATCTTTTGCGTGCTGAAAATCCCTGTAAACAGAGGCGAATCTTATGTAAGCAACGTTGTCGAGTTTTTTTATTTTTTTCATTGTCAGTTCACCGATGATTGAACTTGGGATTTCTTTTTTGCCTCTTTTTTTCAATTGTTCTTCTATTTCATTAATCATTTTGTCAATTTTCTCCTTTGAAACAGGGCGCTTTTCGAAAGCTTTTTCAATGCCCCTCTCAAGTTTTTCCCTGTCAAACTTTTCCCTCCTTTTATCCTTTTTTATGATGTAAAGGTTATTTTCCTGAACTATGCTTTCATGTGTTGTGAACCTATTCTTGCATTTCAGGCATTCGCGCCTTCTTCTGACTCCTTCGCCGGAACCTAAGGGGCGCTTGTTTGTAACCCTTGAATCATCATGTGAACAAAATGGACATTTCATTATCAAAAAAACGATGTGCCACGGCGCCTTTAAAGGCGCGGTTTGATTGGCGCTCGTTTTTGGGATGCCTAAGATTGCATTCATCCACGCACTAAAATCTCAAGAACTTACCAGTTCTTGATGATCATCAAGAATGCAATTGTTAGCATTCTTGAGATGCGCAGTCTTCTGCCCAGCAATCTTGGCATAAGTACAATATCTTGTATCTTAGCGTTTTCAACACTTCAATCTATTGTACACACGGGGAAAACTAAATTATGAGATTATATAAATTTTTATGACTATTTCCTAGTAACCACTAAACTTTTTAGTCATTATTTTTTCTTCATTTATCTTCATTTCTTTAAGCATTTCGTTCATTCCAAAAACCATTCCTTCGGGGCCGGAGATGTAATAAAACGGCCCTTTGATGTTGGGGGTGTATTTTTTTATCATACTTTCATTTATTCTTTTATGCTCAAATTTTTCATGATTGTTCATTTCTTTTGTAAGAATAAATATCACTTTTAGGTTTGGATTTTTTTCCTGCATTTTTTTCAGCTCCCTGTAAAATGAGATATCTTCTTTTTTTCTGTTTGAATAGAAAAGAAAAATTTCGTGTTTGAGATTGTCATGAATTGTCTGCGAGATTATTGACAGTGCGGGAACAATTCCAATCCCGCCGGCGATGAAAACTGCCGGAATTTTTTTGTCTTCATGCAAAGAGAACTTGTGCCCTGTCGGACCCTCCATCTCCATGAAATCGCCTTTTTCCAGAGAGATAATCTTTTTCTTGAATTCCGAATCCCTGATTCTCATGGCAACTTTCAAATCCTTTTCATACGGTGCGCTTGCAATAGTAAATGTTCTTCTGCCATTTTCCACGTCGGGAAAAACCAACCGAAGATTTTGCCCTGCCGTGAAGACAAAATCTTTTGGCCTCTCAAAATAAAAGGAAAAAGTATTCTTTGCTATCTCTTCCTTTCCCAAAAATTTTAGCCTATATTTTTTAGGCAAGTTTTCTTCCATGAAATTCCTTGGAGAAAAGCGGTTAAAAAACTTGCGATATTACTGGGGATTAAATAAAATTAATTGTATTTAAAATCATCAAGATTTTGTCCTGGTATGAGATATCCTTCTTTTATCAAATGTTCTGTTATCGCTTCTCCGTCAAAGCCGACCCTTTTAGCTACAACATCGGAATGGCTATTTGTTGAAATCCCGGGAACGATTTTATGTGTTGGTTTTTCTCCATCAAAATCCACCTGCCAAAAGTTACCTAATCCCTTATCTCGAAAATGTTTTGCAAGTTCAAAATGGTGGCTTATGTAAACTGTGTTTGTTCCCTTGTGTAAAAATCCGTATAACTGGTCTTTTGTATGTCTTGTTTTTTCATCAAAAGTTGTTCCCTCAATTAAATCATCAACAATCACTAAACTTTTTGGTGTGCCTGAAAATAATGCTCTTTTTGTTTCTCTGAATTGTGTTCCCAGCCCTCCTTCGTCGTCGTCAAGAGTATCGTTGTTTCCAACTTGATAAAATATCTTGTCCGCAATGCTTATTTTTGCCTTTGTTGCAGGAACATAACATCCGATTTGAGCTAAGACTTGTGCCTGTGCAATTGATTTTCCGAGGGATGTTTTTCCACCGCTGTTCGGTCCTGTCAAAAAAGTCAATCTTTGTCCGTTATTTAATGCAACATCATTGGGAATATAATCATCAATCTTTTGGCTTTGCAGTGGATTTACCAAACCTTCCGCAAAAAATTCATGTCTCTCGGAGTCAAGCACTTCCGGTAAGGATGCATTTGGCAATTGTTTCTTGAATCTATCATAAGCAAGTAATTCGTCAAGGCAACCTATTGCTTTGTAGACATTTACGGCCTCTGGTTCATCTCTGAACACTTTTCTCATTGGTCTGAAAAAATTATACTTATCCCTAAGAACTCCTATCCCGTGTCCTATTAAAGTTCCTAATCCAGAAGCAACGAGGGCTGCAAAAACCATCCCCACTTTTGCATCTGGAGATACTCCTTCCGAAGGCAATATATAAAAAAGTGGGGTCATGGGTCCTGCAAATCCCATAAGGATGGGTATTGCTTGGAAAGGTAATGGATTAAAAGGTAATGGTGAGACAATGGGGTGTTCTTTTGCAATTTCTTCAAGCCCATAAATTTTTCCTTTCAGAAGATGCCTGAATATTGGTCCTTTTCCGAGTTTGTGAGAAGAAGAATTTCTAAGATTTTTGCCAATGTCTTGTGTTAATTTTCTCAGATATTCTGATTCGGGCTCAGGGATATTTTTTGCCCACCTTGGTAACGATCCGAGTATTGCTCTTATGTCACTTTGGGTTTTGTAATCACTCTTATAGTTGTTTAAAAATTCAGCAGCACCTCCGTTATTATCAAACACATCTCCCACATTGTCCTTACCGCCTTCATATTGTTTGACTTTTGAAAGAACATCTTCCATCCCTCTCCTGATTTTGTCACTGGACCTAATCTCATCAAGCGCTTCATGTTTTGCCTTGATATTATCAACTGGAATTAGAGGATTTCTTATGGAATAATCAACGAGAAATTTCCCGGTTTTTGTTATGGCATTTTTTAAAATAAGTTTTGACAAATCATTTATTTGAAGGGCATGAGAAGTTCCTTCATCAAGGACTTCAGTGTGATTATCTTTAAAGTTATTTCTAAAAAAACTTCTTGGCAATAAAATTTTACCGTCATACTCATCGCTTTTGTAATCCAAATACCCTTCCAGTTCTTCTTTCATAATCACTATCAGAATAAATACCTTTTAAATCTTTCTATTTTGTTATCACTACGGAAAGACATTACACCCCTACTTTCTCAAAACCCCCTTTGCATCGCTTATCAGGCTTCGCAATACGCTGTCCTTGAGTTTTGTTCTTTCCTTCAGTTCCTGAACACTCAACTCCAGCAGATCCTTTGCAAAAAAAATGTTGGCATCGGAGAGTTTCCATTTTGCGTGCGCATCAACCGACTTTAAAATTGTCACAGGATAAAGTTTCTTTTGTGTAATCAAATCTCGCAAGGATTCTTTTTGAGGATAGCTCCAGCTAGTCATCTTTATTCCAACCCCCTTGGAGTAAGACATTGCCTTGTCCGAGATTTTAGTATTTGTCGCAATCCACGGAAAATCAAAATTGCTTTTCAAGTCAAGAAAACGTGCGTATGTGTAAAGGGCAACTTTCAAATCAGTATAAACACCGTGAGAGTTATGGTACTTGCACTCAACCATATACCTGTACTTTTTTTTTGCCACTATGTCGATTTCATGCATCGACAATCTGCCTTTTATCATCAGTCCAACCTGTGTTTCATACCCATAGTTTTTTAATATCTCTGCAAAAAATTTCTCAAAAACAAATCCGGCAGGACCAAGATTCATTATCGCACGTTTTAAGTCATATCTCTCTGAGACATGCGGTTTTTCAACGTTAAGAATTTTCAGGGCCATGCTAAGAATTTCTCTTGTTGTTATTCCGTCGTATGCCTTCGCTTCAACCTGTTTGACAATTTCGGTCGCCAATTTCTTGGAAGCGCCGGCGCGCATTAAACTCCTGGAAATTTTCTCGGGCATGAACTCCTCCTTTTTTCCGGATGCCTTTGTCACGAACATAAATTTTTAAACAAAACATTTTTTATAAAACTATGTTTGAAATGTATTATCTGTTTTGGAATATTCTTGGAGGAATTTTCTTTCCCTTGCTGGTTTTGATGATAGTTTGGGAGTTTGTATGGAAACTTATCGCAATGTGGAAAGCTGCCCGAAAAGATTCTCCGATATGGTTTGTCGTTCTTGCGATAGTAAACAGCCTTGGGATTTTGTCAATTCTTTACATTTATGTCTTCTCGGAGATGAAATCCAAGAGAACAGTTAGAAAAAGAAAGAGATAAAGTAAAAAAGTATTCTTAAACAATTAATTTTTATAAAAATCCATTATATAATCTCTAGTTTTGTCTAATTCGACTTGGAACAGATGTTTTTCCACGTCGTTAATGGAAGTCATTAATGTGCTAAATCTAGGTTTAATTTTCCAAATGTTTTCTACAACTTTATCAAAAAGATTTCTACCATGAATTTTCCCGTAAGTTTCGGGATTTGAACCGTGAATACTTGCCTGAATTTGTACACCCTCTCTGACAGAATCTTCCAAATCCAAAAATTCTTTAGGGATAAATGAGGCATTTGTTGAGATGTGAACATTTTTCTCTTTTTCACGAATAGTTTTTGTTAAGCGAACAATTCTCGGGTCAAGAAAGGGTTCTCCTCCGCCGATTTCAACTGTCTTTGCATGAGGATTACTACCAATAATTCTGGCTATTTCCTGTTCTGGAAGAGAAGAACCGTCTAGATTCTGATAACAAAATTGACATGCTTCATTACAGTACCCGTTAATGTCAATTGTTAGAATGCTCATTTTGTTTCTTCCCAGCGTTTAATTATCTTTATATTCAGTTCCACTATGGTCTTTGGTTTTAGTTCATCCTTTAGCAATTTTGGTATGACTATGATTGAGTTTTCTCCGTGTTTTGCGATTCTCTTCCTTATGGTGTACTCTTTCTGTTTCATTTTTATTACAATTATTATCCAACTGTCATTGAAGTGACTATTTAAATTTTTCTAATCTGTTGTTACTTGATAATGATTATGGTGTTTACTTGAAACTATAAAAACTTAAGTCATTTTTAAGTAACAACTCACCGAAAGATTAATAAACTATTTCTTTACCAAATAAAGGTATGTCATTGGCAGAAAAAATCTTAAACGGAATATCTGCAGGAATTGTTTCTCTGCCAATTTTCGTTGGAGAACCTTCTTATGGACATGATAAATCGACAAATTACAGACCTTTGCCTGCAGGATTGGAAGAATATTCGGCGAAGAATAATATTCCGTTGGATCATACTGAAAAACTCAGTATCAATGTCAAAAACAAAGATATCAAGGTTGCATTTTTGCCGTTCATGGAAGGAATAAAACAGGCCGGAAAACTTGCCGAGAAAAAATTCACGGAGGAAGCGTGGGTTTTTGTGCCGAATGAAGATGGACAAAAAGGGTATTTTGTTGAGGTGGGGATAAAGGAATCTATAAAAGGAGTTGATCCAAGAAGAGATTTGACCAGAGTATTGACTTCCAAAAATGAAAAATCCACATTAATTCACATACATCCTCTTCGCAGAAATTTGTACGAGAACATTTTACCAAGTGAAGGAGATATTTCAGAAGTTTTTAGGACTGCGAATCATGGGAGATTTCCAAAAGATAAAATTTTTAATGATTCCAACTCAATTGTAATCAACCCATTAGGGTATTCAGAATGGACTTACACTAAAAAAGGAAAACACCTTTTTGAAAAAGGAAAAAACTTTCCTGGATTTAACATTGCCGATAACTATTCATTGTGTTCTAATGGAAAAGACATGAAAAAAATTGACAGGAGAATGGTGAATAAAATTGTCAATTGTGTTAACAAGAATGGCGAGATAAAAATCAAGGTTAATTTTTTCTCAGATAGGAATTAGGAACAGCAATCTTATTAAATCTATATTCTGCAGTATATATTTATGACATCTGTGGTGGAAGCTAAAAGAAGAAGCAAAGTTCAAACAAGGAAAATTCTTCATCCTCTTGTGAAGGAGTGGTTTTTTTCAAGATTCGAAGATTTTTCAGTCACTCAAGAGTATGGGGTTTTGAACATTTGGGAGAGGAAAAACATTCTTATCTCAGCTCCGACAGGAGGAACAAAAACTCTCACCGCATTTCTTTCCATTTTAAATTATCTGGTAATACTTGCCGAGAAAGGCGAACTTAAGGACAAAATTTACGCAGTTTACACTTCTCCGTTAAAGGCATTAAGCAACGATATTCACAAGAACCTTGTTGAGCCTTTGGAAGAAATAAAAAAAATTGCGAAAAATAAAAACATTCATCTTCAGGATATCCGAATTGCTTTAAGGACAGGAGACACAACCCCGTCGGAAAAGGCAAAGATGACAAGAAAATCACCCCACATCCTGATAACAACACCCGAATCGCTGGCCATTGTACTCACATCGAAAAAATTTGTTTCTCATCTTTCCGAAGTTGAATTTTGCATCGTTGATGAAATTCATGCAATGGATAACAAAAGAGGCACTTATCTTTCATTAACTTTGGAACGTTTGAACGAGGTTAGCAGAATTTTTCCGACTAAGATAGGGTTAAGTGCCACAGTTGAACCGATGGAAGAGGTTGCAAGATATTTGGTGGGGGAAGAAAAATCAAGAGTTGTAGAATTTGCCAGAGTTCCTCTGAACAAGAAGATTGATGTTGATGTGCTTTCTCCTGTTGAGGATTTTATCGAGGGAAAAAATGTCTCACACAAGATGTATGTTCTTATAGATGATTTGGTGAAAAAACACAAGACAACTTTAATCTTCACCAACACGCGTTCTGCAACTGAAAGAGTTGTGAACCATCTTAAGGAAAAATTCCCGACAGAGTATGGAGATGACAATATCGCAGCACATCACTCATCGTTGAGCAAGAGCCATAGATTTGACATAGAAGAGCGCTTGAGAAGTGGGAAGTTAAAGGTTGTTGTTTGCTCAACAAGTTTGGAATTGGGGGTTGACATCGGATATATTGATTTGGTTTTGATGATTGGTTCGCCAAAATCAAGCTCAAGGGCATTGCAGCGTCTTGGACGTGCAGGACACAAACTACACGAAGTTGCAAAAGGAAGATTTATAGTGATGGACAGGGATGATTTGGTTGAGTGCAGTGTCATTCAAAAAGAGATGATTGAAAAGAAGATAAACAAAATAACTTTTCCTAAAAACTGTCTTGACGTGCTAAGCCAGCAAATTTTTGGAATGGCCATATACAAGATATGGGGGATGGAAGAAGTTTTTTCATTGATAAAAAAAAGCTATTGTTACGAAAAGCTTTCGCGAAAGAATTTTCTTGATGTGATAAGTTATCTCTCGGGAGAATACGAACTTGAGAAAAATAATGTCTACGGGAAAATTTGGTATAATCCTGAAACAAAGCAAATTGGAAAAAGAGGAAAACTTGCCCGTGTCCTTTACTTGACAAATATAGGAACAATTCCCGAAGAGGATTTTATAAATGTAAAATTGCAAACGGGTGAAATTCTTGGAGCTATTGACGAGGGATTTTTGGAAAGAATGAAGCGGGGCGATGTATTCGTTCTTGGAGGAAAAAAGTATTTGTACAGATACACAAGAGGAATGAATGTTTATGTTGCGTCTGCAGAAGGGCTTTCTCCGACAATTCCGTCGTGGTTTAGTGAAATGCTCCCTTTAAGTTTTGATTCCGCATTGGAAGTGGGAAATTTTAGGAAACTTATGAAAAATGTTTTGGACAAAAAAAAGAAAAAAGACGTTTTGGGTTTTATAAGAAATCATCTTTATCTCGGAGAAAATGTCTCAAAGTTAATATATGACTACTTTCTTGAACAGTATAAATTCCTGGAAATCCCGAATGAAAACTTAATACTCGTTGAAAAATTTACGTTGGAAAAAAAAGATTATTTGATTTTTCATAGCATGTATGGTCGAAGAGTCAATGATGCTCTCTCAAGGGCCTTTGGATATCTCATGGGTTCTTCCGGAAGAAGAGATGTTGAAGTGGGGATAAATGATAACGGATTTTATCTCGCAGGTGAGTCTGCAAATTCTGAGACATTTGAAAAAGCACTGAAATATTTGATTAATGAAAAAAACCTTAATGATGTTCTTGAGAAGGCAATTGAAAAAACAGATGTGCTGGCGCGACGGTTCAGGCATTGCGCGGCGCGAAGTCTGATGATTCTAAGAAATTACAAGGGGAGAAACAAGACAGTTGGAAAACAGCATATGAGAAGCCATTTCCTTTTGCACGCAGTTAAAAAACTGTCAAATGAATTTCCAATTTTGCGCGAAGCGAGGCGCGAAGTCCTTGAGGATTTGATGGACATTGAGAATGCAAAAAAAGTTCTTGACTGGATTTCACAGGGAAAAATTTCAGTACAAATAAAAAAAACAAAAATCGCCTCGCCATTTGCAACCAATCTTGTGCTTCAGGGTTACAGTGACTTGATAAAAATAGAAGATAGACAGGAATTTTTAAAAAGAATGCATGCCGAGCATTTGAAAATAATCAAGGAGAAAGGAGAATGAATCTTGCCTTTGAGGACAAATTGTATACCAACAATTTTTTGGATAAAATTGCGAAGAATATTTCTGAAGAAGAGGCGCGAATATTGTATCAAAGTAATCTGGTCGAATCTGAATCTTCTGACATGGCATTGATGGATTCGTTTATTGCATGGAATTATGCAAAATCAAATAGGTTAAAAATTCCCAATGGTTACGTGAGCAATATTCATTTCTTGCTGATGAGAAGAATAAATAGGGATATTGCTGGAAGGTACAGGACGGTTCAGGTAGTGGTAGGGGATAGAGAAGACACTTTTCCTCCTGAAAAAATTGAAGTAGCAATGAAAGAGTGGTTTATGAATTTTAAAGAGCTGAAAGATTCCACAGAAGAAATAAAAAGCGAACATGTTAAATTTCTGAAGATTCATCCTTTCGTTGACGGAAACGGAAGAACAAGCAGAATTTTAATGAACATACAAAATCTTAATTCTGGATATGGTTTGCGTTTGATTATGAAATCTGATTCCTTGAAAGAAAAGATAGAATATGATTACATGGAGTGGTTTAAATAAAATGAGGGCAGAAAGCTACTGGTCTAAAATTATACTAAATCCTGATAGCGGAAAAGAAGAAAAAATACAGGCAGGATTTCATCTAGAAAATGCCATCGACAGCAACTCAATAAAAATTCTCGGGAGAGCTTTGCTCACTGAAAAATCTCCAATAGTACGCCATGAATTTGCATTTTCCCTCGGAGAAACCACACACCCAAAGATTGCAATCCCTTATCTAAAACAAGCTGTGGAAAAAGATGAAAATATTTTTGTAAGGCATGAAGCAATTCTCGCGCTTGCAACACTTGGTGACAAGTCAGTCATTCCATTCATTGAGCAATTTCTTGATGAAAAAGAACCTTTGGAAATAAGGGAAAGCGCGGAAATCGCATTGGAGAGATTGGGGTCAACAGATTAAAATTAGAGTTTATTTTTTCGTAAGTTGCCCGCTTAGTACTAATAAATCTCTATCATAACCCTTGCCAATTTCTTTTAATGTTTTTATAAACGCGCCGTATTTTCCGCGACCTTCATCTCCTGCTTTATTAATTTCGTTTTGCACTTCGTCTAGACAAAATAAGAGAAGTCCTCTTTCCAAAGCACCATTTCTTTGACGCTTCATGTTTTCAATTGCCAGATTTGCATATCCAATTACTTCATCATGTTCCATTACTGGATATGCCTTGTTAATTCTTTCAATTAACTTATCTCTCAAATCACTTTCTTTTAATCTTAATGTGTACTCTAAATCTTCTCCCATTTTAATTCTTATTCATCAACATTTTTAAGCATTTATTTTCTTGAATTTATATGAAAGATAATGAATACATTTTCGTAGACAAATGCGTCTTTTTTCCAGAGCATGGAATACTCACAATAGGTGATTTGCATGTAGGCTATGAGCATTCGCTGAGAAAAAAAGGTTTTTTGATTCCTGAATCGCAGGTGAGGGAAACAATCCAAAATCTCGAGAAAATTATTTCAGAAATAAAATCCAGAAATTACAAACTAAAAAAAATTGTTTTTTTGGGCGATGTAAAGCATTTTTTTAATTACGAATGGAAAGAAAAACACGAGTTCAATAAAATTCTCGGATTTTTGAGAGAATACGTGAAGGACAAAAATGTGATCATCATAAAGGGAAATCACGACACGTTTGAATTTCACGAAAGAAAAATGAAGGATTTTCATATTGAAGGCGAAATTGCATTTCTACACGGTCACAAGAGTTTTCCGGAAGTTTTTGATAAAAAGATTAAAACAATTGTTATGGGACATACTCACCCTTCTGTCACGATATCAGACAAGCAGAAAATAAAGCGCGAGAGATACAAGTGTTTTTTAGTCGGAAAATTCAGAAAAAAGGAATTGATAATAGTCCCGAGTTTCATAGGAATCCACGAAGGAACAAGCGTCAACGACTCAAAATATTACCCCGAAGAGGACTTTTCAATAATCTCTTACAAGAAAATAATGAATTTTAGGGCATTTGTCGTAGATGAAAATGGTGTCGTCTTGGACTTCGGAAAGGTAAAGAATTTGTAATCACTTTCCGTTTAATTTTTCTTCAATTTCACATCTTACGCAAGTCCATAGACTGCTGATTAGGTCATAATGTTTTTTGCCGTGAAGTTCGCATATCAAGTGCGTGCCGTCGTATGACATTTTGCCTCTTTTTTCAAAAGAATATCCTAAGATGAAAATCGAGTTTTTAAATTTTAGGAGGAGACTTTTCTAAAAAAGAAGAAAATAAAAAAGTTATTTATATCTGAACTCTAATAAAACCTGGTCTCATCATAACCAATAGCAACAGGGAGAACTTCATTTGAATGCAAAATATTTACTGCACGAATAATCTCTTCTGCCAAACCTTTAAACACCCCTCTAACGAAAACATCAGATCTAGAAGCAGTGTATGAATCATTTTGTTCATAATCTTCTTTAGTTTCCAGTTTAACAACTCTTAAATTTTCTCCCTCCAGTCCCCTTACTATTCTCTCAAATGCAGAGCATCTCTCCGCGCTTTTAGGATTTTCTCTCTGCCCCCCAATACCAAAATCTTCGTCCATACAAACATAACTTCTTTCTATTCTTTCTGTTTCAAAATGAAATTCTCCCTCACCAACTTTTCTTTGATCTATCCACGAAATTTTGCCCGGAATATCTAATCTTTCGGGTGATTCAAGAAGATAAATAAATTTTTCATGACGCCCAGAAGGTCCTAAAAAAATAGAGGGAAAACCATAATTTCTCACAGAAAATTTATGTTCAGAGTTAATTTGATGTTCACCTATAAAATCGTTAAAAATGCCTGTTCGCTTTTTTCTATTCAAAGGTCCTGTCGCAAAGGTTAATTGATTGTAAATTTTCATTTTAACTTACAAAAATAAATAGTATTTAAATCTTTCTATTAGTTACTATTATATAATTAATACAGAATGGACCTCTTGAGAGTTGAACCCGAGTCTCATGATATGACAGGCTCTTTTAAAAGATTATATTTGGTATAAACTTCCAAGAATACAATGCTCTTGAACCGATTTTCTTTCTTGGTGAATTGCCTGTGTTCCATCAAATTTTGCTGAGAATATAATCTCTTTTGTATCAATTTTCTCCTTGTATCTCAATTCCCCATTTATAAAATCCACAAAAGTACTGTAACCATTTCTTTCTTTTTGAACCACATCTGTCAACGTTTGATCATATAGGATTTTAAAAAAATCGCGTCTTCTTTCATCAAAACCAAATAATCCATTTTCATAGTAGGGATAGCCCATACAACTAATATCCCCCATAACCAACATTCCATGTTTTTTTAATTTGTCTTGGACTTCATCTGAATTCACGACTAAATTAGTTACATCTGCATCCGAATAAAATACCTGATCATGATTATCTCTAATGCAAACCAACAATCTTGCCGTGTCTACTTGTCTCCAAATTAGAGAATTTTTATCAAGGCGCCAGAAAGGATTTTTATCAGGTTGATTATAAAATTGCCAGTTATGATATTCTGAGAGATCTCGCAAATCCTGCAACGATAAATTATGTGATGAATGATTGCCAACCATTTTTTCCAGCCATCTCATTTGCGAATTGCTCATGCGTTTTGAATCAATCCAAAGTTGTACATCTGCTCCTAAATTCTGTTTTGCGATCCTTTTGATATTCGTCGCAGTTTTCTCCGACATTGGTTGTGTAAAAAGTTCTCTCTGGAGAGGGTAAGTCGGAGGAATCCACATAAGATTGTACGATTTTGTTGGATTTGCAGACAGTTCATTTTCCATAAAAATTCTAGAAAATGAATATTTAAAAAGTTTTCTAAGTGTTATTACTTTTAAGTTAAAGAAAATGGGTGCGGAGGGAATTGAACCCCCTTCTCCTGGGCTGGAGCCAGGTATAATACCAGTATACTACGCACCCTTGCGAAAACTAAGAAATATTTCTTTTAATGCTTTTCTGTTAAATTTTTATACTTTATTTCACATTTATAAAAATGAGCAAAAAACAAAATATTGACTTTGAGCAAATATTAAAAAATGTAGGGTTCAACATTTTGTTTGCCTTTCTTACAATGTTAGTAGTGATAAATTTTTATCAAGATATTCTTTTAGAAACCGTCCTGCTGGTTATCATTGCCATATTTGGGTTGATGAAGTGGAAATCCAAGATTACTTTAGCCATATTCGCTGTTGGAGGGATTATCGGAACATTCTCCGAGATTATAGCGGTTAATTATGGAGTTTGGAACTATATGATTAGCAATTTCATAAACGTGCCTGTTTGGTTGTTTATTCTTTGGGGCAATGCTTCGGCATTCATTTATCAAACGGCCTTGGAAATTAAAAAACTTGGAATAAAAAAATGAAATCCGTTGTTTTGGACACGAGCTTTATTCTCACCTGTACAAGACAGAAAATTGATTTCTTTGAAAAAATTGAATTTTTGGGAATGAAAATTCTTGTACCTCTACAAGTGGTAAAAGAACTTGAAGGAGTAATAAACTCAAAACAAAAACTTCGCTTTCGCGAAGAAGCAAAACTTGCGCTTGATGTTCTGGAAAAAGAAAAAAACAATTTCAGAAAAATTGATTTGAAAACAAAAAATGCCGACTTGGGAATAATAAAGTATTCAAAATCGCATCCGGAAATTATTGTAGCCACATTGGACAGGGAGATAAAACGAAGAGCTCACGTTAAGAAAATGTTCATAAGAGGAAAGAAGCAGTTGGATATTCTTTGAAAATTACCGAAATTGTTATAAACTTTAATCTTTGATTTTTTTTGATGGGCACAGAATTAGAAAGAAAAATTTATCCTTTTGTAAACGGAGGAGAAAAAACATTGGATGAATTGACAACAGTAAAATTTCCCATGGAGGTTAATGCCTCTGAAGCGTATAAAGTCCTAAAATTAATTCAAAGATCAATTGGCGGTTGCCGAATTCACGGAAATTTCAGCGGATTTTACAACATGTCTGACGAAAGTGAAGAAAATTATCATGCCCAAATAAGCGGAATGATAAGCCAATTTTATGACAAAGTTATTATTACTGCAGTATTCTCTCTTATACGATCGGAAACTAAAGAAGGAAATTTCTCGGGATTAAGGTTTGACACGTCACCAGGTTATGACCTCAGCGAAATATCCGAAGAAGACATTAATTTTTATGACAGAATTCAAAAAGTAGTTGAGGCCAACTTCAAAAATTTGGATGATCTTATGACAGATGCAATAATAATATAACCAAAAACCTTTTTAAACCGATTTCCACTATTTTTTATACTTTAAAATGTTTTACATAAATAATGTTGAGGACTATGTAAGAGTCGAGCCAAAATTATTTGGAATCCCTACCCAAGAGGCGGTTGACGCGCAGCTTCGGGAAATTTATTCAAATTACTATGACAAGGAATTCGGAAAAGTGCTGTCTGTCGTCGAAGTTTTAGACGTGGGAGACGGGGTAATAATCCCTGGAGATGGTGCGGCTTATTATAGCTCAAAATTCAAATTGCTTACATGGAAACCCGAGATAAACGAATTGGTTTTCGGAGAAATCTCGGAGATCACAAATTTTGGAGCATTCATAGAACTATATTCAATGCGCGGAATGATTCATATAAGCCAGACCATGACAGATTTCGTAAGCTTCAGCAAGACAAATCTTCTTGTGGGCAAAGCTTCAAAAAGAAGTTTGAAGAAAGGAGACTTATGCATTGCGAGAATTGTTGCAATCTCGCATAAGGGAGATAATCCAAAAATCGGCTTAACGATGAGACAACCAGGATTGGGAAAAATTGAATGGCTGAAAGAAGACAAAGTAAAAAAAGAAAGAGATGCTCAAAAAGCACTCAAAACAGAATCAAGAGTTGTTTCGGGAAAGAAAAACAAGGAGAAAAGATAATGGGGGAAAATTTGGAAATTAAAACGGGAGAAATAAACTTTAGCAGAGTCATCGTAGAAGAAATTGAAAGAACGAAATTAATTACTGATGAAACAAGGCGTAATGAAATGAAAAGAGTAATCGGTGCATATGTTAACTTGATGTTATATGAAAAAAATAATGGGGTGAGAAAATTATATTAAAATGGCAAAACCAAAAGCATGCAGAAATTGCAACAGAGTATATGAAGGGGAAAAATGTCCTGATTGTGGTTCTGAAGATTACACGGAAAATTTCAAGGGACGTATTGTACTTATGAATCCTGAAAAATCAGAAATAGCCGGAAGATTAAAATTAAAGGAAAAGGGAAATTTTGCCCTTAAAACAAGATGACAGAGATCAAGATTGTTCAGGAAATAAAAAATCCACTTTTCAAGAGGAAAGAAGTTATTTTTCAAATTGAATCAAATATCACGCCGAGCCGTGCAGATATCAGCGAGTTGATTTCAAAAAAATTTTCAACAGACGAAAACAAAGTAAAGATAAAAAGAATAATTGGAAAATTTGGTTCCAAAATCTTCAGCATAAGCGCGTTTCTTTATGATTCAAAAGAAGAAAAAGACGCGCTTGAAAGAAAAAAGAAAAAAGAGCTGGATTTGGAAAAAAAGAATTCGGAGAAAGCTGTTCTTGAGGAGTCATTGGAAAAAAACATTGAAGAAGAAATTAAATCGGAAGAGAAAAAAGAGTAATGGAAGCAGATATAACGATTGAAGTTAATCTAAAAAGCATAGAAGAGCTAACATTAAAAGTTGAGGAAGAGTCGTTAAGATTTTTAAGAGAAATAGGACATAAAAACCCCATACAAGTTAGAGGAGTTGAATTAATTGATTATGAAAAACAACCTGGCTCTAAAAGAGGACAATATGAATTTGAAGCGGATGGAATGAAATTAAATTTAGCATATGTGATAAACAAAGGTAGATGTTTTTACAGCACGCTTCCTGTTAATGAAAGTTACTGATAAACAAAAATGGCAAAAAAAATTGTAAAAAAAGGAAAAAAACCCCACAAGAACAAGCCCACTAGCAAGAAATATTCAAAATATAAGATCTCCGGTAACAGTGTTACTCGCGACAGTTTCTGTCCTCGCTGCGGTCCGGGAGTTTTTCTCATGAAGTCAAGCAACAGAAGCTATTGCGGAAAATGCCATTACTCTGAATTCAAAAAGAAAGATTAATTTTTCTCTCTTACTAATATAACTGAATAATCTTTGAGAACTTCTTTTTCTAAATTTACAGCTTTGTTTCTTACACGACATACAAATCCTTGATTCCTGAAATGACGAAGATTTTCACTAAGATCTTCTGAGGAACAATTTGCACCAAGAGAGAATCCTTCTTTATAATCATCAGGATAAATCTCTTTGTATATTAAATCAAAATTTTCCTTTACCATGTCAGAGGTGGATTTTCTTTTTGAGGAAGGTTTTACGTATGAGGTTTTTAGTTTAGGACCTGAGAAATTCATATAAATCGGTTCCACATCATCGGATTCGTATCCCATTTGTGGGATTTGGTGATTTGTTCAAAATGTCTTGTATAAAGATACTCACAGTTTGATATAATTACTAGTAAAGAATTCCGTGCTCTATTTGCCCTACGTTAAATCTAAGAATAATTTAGATTAACATACACCCAACGGTAATAATACAAAATTTGGTTTTATTATTAATTCTCTTCGATACGCGAGATTAACGAGTGCAAATGATTTTGAGAAATCTTGAAAATAATGCGTGGACGCAAACACTATTCAATGCTAACGAACTCCACGACTTTTTATTAAATATGTTTTGTTTTTAATCTGCTAACTTGTAGCCATGTCTTTCCAACTCTATTATGCTGTTCTTTTTTCTTTCTTCAGGAGTTATGTCGTGTTTTGCCACCATAAGCTTAATTTGAAGAGCATCAAAAGTGTTGGTTGTGCCATAATTTCTTATTGAGTCTACCAACGTGTGAAGATAATTCTTGATATCTTCAAGAGTTTTTTCCTGCCCCCTTCTCTCTTTGAAGTATCTTATGGAGTCTTCAATAATATCTTCTTCTTTTTCATCATCAAAATAATACATCACAGCGAGCCTGTGGAAATACCTCTTATCCTCAAGAAGAGACCCGAACCTTTCAGATATTTCTCTTTTCCTTTGCTTTTCTTCAAGATATTTAAGAACTTTCCTGCCTTGTTTAATCACTTTTTCAAGTATCATTTTCTTTTTCTAGTTAACATTGCCTTCATGTTAGAATCTTCTTTTCCATTAGCCCAAAAAGCCCTTTCTTCAACAAAAACTTCTAATCCTTGGCTTTCATACTCTCTCCTGTAAAATTCAACTTCATCTAGTTCACAGTTTGTCTCAAATTTGTATCCTTCAGAAATTCTTTCCGAATAAACTTCATCTCTTTTATCATTTCCTCTAAAATCCAAATCTCCAAGATTATAATCAGGAATTTTATTACTTATTCTCTCATTTTTTATTACTTCTGGTATCAAACGAGGAGTCATGTTCTTTTCTTCTGCCATTATCAACAAACTACCCAAATCTTTTCTCCTTACAGGGAGTCCAAAAGAATAACCCTTGTTATCCATAGCCAAATTTACAAGTGCTTCTACACCCTTTTCATTCATTAATCTCTCTGTCAAATCTCCAGCAAACCATCCCGGCATGTAATGCAGATATTTTTCTGATCCTCCAGTATCAACAATTTCTATATCATATCCTCTAAATCTCTTGTACTCATCTACAGAACCAGGAAATAAAATTAATTCATCTATCTTCTTCCTTCCTTTTGTTTTTTCATCAGTTTTCATTTTTTCTCTTATCATCATCAAACCCGAGAGGAGGGTTCAAGCCGCTAAAATTAGTTGACTTGAAGCTCCCCTGGGAAAAAGAGGTGATATTATTCCTATGATGCAATACTATATAAATCTTTCGGTATTGTTACCCTTAAAGAATGACAAGAAGTGAGTTATTATTTAGTGGTATCTTGTTTTTACCACTATGGCAAACCACTCTAACAAAACTATAAAAATCAGCTTTATTTAACTATTTTGTGGAAAGCACAACTGAAGTAAACGGGAAACAGGAAGAGATTCATGACCTTCTTTTCGGAAAAGAGTTTGATTGGCACGAAATAATTACAGATTTAATCAATACAGAGCAACTGAATCCCTGGGACATTGACCTAATCTTGCTTACCAACAAATATCTTGAAAAAATGCAGGAACTTGAGGAGGCAAATTACTTTGTTTCCAGCAAGGTTCTATTGGCCGCCGCATTTCTTCTTAGAATCAAATCAGAGATTCTCCTGAACAAATACATAAAAAGCATAGATGAAATTCTTTTTCCGGAACTTTCTACCGAAAAAGAACAGAAAGAAATCGAAAAAATAGAAATTGATGATGACATACCGGATTTACTTCCAAAAAGCCCCATGCCTCGCTTCAAGAAAGTCACTCTTCATGATTTGATGGAATCGCTGAACAAGGCAATAATAACAGAAAATCGAAGGATAAAGAAAGAGATAACAAAAAGCAACGTTATAAGGGATACAGAATTCCTTCTTCCAAAAAAAAGATATCACATAACAGACAAGATAAACGAAATTTACGAAAAAATTTTTAAGATGATAATGGATGAAAACACAGAGGAAATTTTATTCAGCAAACTTGCATCTCCAGACAAAGAGGAAAAAATAATCTGCTTTCTTTCGCTATTGCATCTTGAGAATCACAGGAAAGTATCTCTAAATCAAAAAGAGCATTTCGGCGAGATTTATATTGGCTTGAGGAAAAAACATTAATTTTAGCTAGTGAGCATCAAACCGAGGAGTGTCAATATCAAGAGAACCATATATGGCATTTCTAAAATCTGAAATTTTTTCTGGGTTCTCTGCTACTTCATTTGCAGCTTCTGAAATTTTAACGGCCATTTCCAGTGTTGAACAAAGAACAATATCATCGGCAAAACCAAACAATTTTGTTAGTCCTTCTTCATTAACATAAGGGCGGATTTCATAACCCTCTCCACGAGATATTTTCATTTAAAAGTATTATCGTGGTAGATTAACCAATCACCAAATTCTTAATCAGATATCCTGTGGCAAACGCAAGTGCCGCGGCAATTCCTCCTATCAATATTGTATGTACAGAAGATTTTATCTCGTTTTTTTGCGAGATTTTTCCCTTGACCCATCCAACACATCCCAATGCAATTAAAGTCAGCAAAATTGAATAATAAAACTGATTTTTAATTGTCAGAGGATTATTTGTAACGAGGGCCATCACGAATGAAAAAAGTGGGATGAATCCTATCGCGCAGAATGAGGCAAATGTTGCAAGGGCGGATTTCACGGCGTTTGCCCTCTTGCCTTGAACATCATTTCTGGATTTTACAGAGAGATAATTTGAAACAGCCATGGAAAACCCGTCTGCAATAAGATTTGCAAATCCAAGGATGAGGACAATTGAAGCACTCAATGAAGCTCCAAGAACTCCTGAAACGACTGCAAAAGTAGTGACAGCTCCGTCAATCCCACCGTAAACAAATTCGGGAAGATATTTACGTTCAAAACTCTTCTTCATGAATCGAAAAAGACAGGAGATGTATTTAAATTTTTAGAAAAAAGGTTTATGCAATTACAAATTAAAAACTTTTATATAATAAATTAAATTTCTCAAAATATGAAACTCGGCGTTTTGTTTTCCGGAGGAAAGGACTCGACTTTTGCAACTTTCTTGGCCAAAGAGTATGGGCATGATGTTTCTTGTTTAATTTCTATTATTTCTCAAAATAAAGAAAGTTTTATGTTTCACACTCCAAACATTGAAAAGACGAAAGTCCAAGCAGAATCAATGAATATCCCATTAATTGTAAAAAAAACGGAGGGGAAGAAAGAAATCGAGCTTAAAGATTTAAAAAGTGCTATTCTTGAAGCAAAGAAAAAATACAAAATTGAAGGGATTGTGACTGGCGCTGTGGAAAGTGTTTATCAAAGTTCGCGCGTGCAGAAGATTTGCAATGAGTTGAATTTGGAATGCTTTAATCCGTTATGGCAAAAACCCCAATTTGAACTGTTGGAAGATTTAATCAAGAAAAAGTTTGAGGTCATTGTCGCAGGGGTTTTTGCATATCCTCTCGACGGAAAATGGCTCGGGAGAAAAATTGACAAAAATTTCATCAATGAAATGAGAATTTTAAATGAAAAATACAAAATCTCGCCGGCGGGCGAGGGGGGAGAATTCGAGACGTTTGTTCTTAATGCTCCGGGATTATTTAAGAAGAAATTAAGAATAAAAGACAAAGAAATCCTTGGAGAGAAAAATTCGTGGAGAATGGAGTTAAGCATAGAATGATCCTCATAATATCAATATGCAAAGAAAAGTTGCATGAACTGGAATTTGTCAAGCCAATTGAAGACATCCTGAAAAATAATAACGCGAAATTTGCGACGAAACATTATTCAAAAATTTCCAAAGCTGATTTGCAAAGAGCAGACAAAATAATAATTTGCGGAACTTCTCTTAAAGATTTTGAATATTGCTCATCATGGACAGAATTAAATAAATTTTTATGGATAAGGGATTTTGAAAAACCCATTTTTGGTATCTGTGGTGGTATGCAAGCTGTTGTAAAAGTTTTTGACGGAGAAATATGGGCAAGTGGGAAGAATATAGACAATAGAGTAGAGATAGGATTAACATCAATAAAATTTGAAAGAGAATTTTTAGGAGTTAACGGAAATATCTGGGGATATTCATTACACAAGTTAGGAGTCAGAAAAATAAGGAAAAATTTTGAAGTTGCAGCTACTTCAAACAAAGGCATTCAGGCAATAAAACACAAAACAAAACAAATTTACGCCGTATTGTTTCACCCAGAAGTCAGAAACAAAGAAATTGTCGAGAAATTTATTAAATTATCTTAAACTCTCCAGAAACCAAAATCCTTTCTCCCTTAAACCGTGACCTGCAATCATCCCTGAACCAAGTCCCATCAATACTGGAAGATAATAAAATAATGAGAGTATCACCAGAAGATATCCAAGAATATTGTGATGAATTCTCTTCTTTCCGATATGAAATCCCTTTGACCCATCATTGTAGATAATGTCCGACGCATTTGCCAGTATAGTGTCCAAACAATAACCTATAAGAAAGCTTATTATGAAAATTAAAAAAATTTCTAAGAGCATTTAAATTTTCAAAGAACTCTCCTTTCCTGTTTTCATGTTTTTGACCTTGAATCTCTTTGAGTTTACTTCTTTTTCACCAACGAAAATAACATTGCTTATAGAATAAGAATTTGCATACTCCAAAGCCTTGCTTGGCTTTCCATAATAAACTGTGCAAGATAAATTTTTCGCCCGGAGTTTTTGTGAGAGATTTATTGACTCTTTATCTTGGTTTAATGAAACTATCAAAAAACGCTCCTTTTTGTTTTCCAATTTTGTCAGGGAAGAAATTCTTTCAAGACCAAAGGAAATTCCCGTGGATTGTATTCCGTTGAATACGTAACTCCCGCCGGCAATCCCATTTGTTTCAAAAACACTTCCACTGTAATAACTTAAACCTCTAATAAGACTAGGATCAAAAACTACATTGATGTCGTACAATGAGCAAAATTTCATTAATTCCTCAATCTCCGCGTAAGATTCATATTTCTTGAAGAAAGATGATGGTTTTTTTATTATATCAACAATTTTCTCGGCATTATATTTTTTCAAATTTTTCCTGACCGAATCCTCACCTATTTTTTCAAGCTTGTCGATTTCCCTCATGACTCCTTCCCTGTTTTTTATTTTTTGCTCTTCAAGAATTTCATTCATTAACTTTCTGTTGTTAAATCGCATTGGATTTTTTATTCCAAGATTTTTCATTATCTCAAACGCAATGGAGAGAACTTCCGCTTCATCTTTTACCGTTGAGCCAATCACATCCACGTCGCATTGAGTGAACTGCCTGAACCTGTTTGATGAAACCGGCTCGTCCCGAAAAACTTCCCCTATTTGGTATCTTTTGTATGGAAGCTTTTTGTTTTGCATCAATCTTTTTAGTTGAAATGTAAATTCATATCTTAACGCAAGGTTTCTTTTTCCCTTGTCTTTCAGTTTGAAAATATCGCTTACTGCCTCGTCTTTTTCATTTTCACCGCGGACAAATTCTTCATACTCAATTATTGGTGTTTCTGCCGGCTGAAAGCCGTATTTTTCAAAAGTCTCAACTAAGATCTTCCTTATTTCCGCTCTTTTTTGAGCTTCTTCTTCTGTAAAGTCATTAAATCCTTTTACGCGTTCGGTTTTCATTTTTCTTTTATGATTCCTTTATTTAATAATTATTTGGAAGAGAGGGAAGAAAATCCCTCACTTCCAAGATTTAATTCCAAACTGCAAACTTTCTGCCTGCAAGCCTTAACATCGTCGGAAATGTTAATGCCTCCTGAACGAGGTCCGTATGTTTCCATACTTTCCTGAACTGCACGATAATTGCAGTTTATACACTCCGGGTAAGGAAATGCTGTTTTCATTTTAAACTCCTGTCAACTCAAATTTAGATGGTTGACCAAGATAAATTTCGAAGATGAATAAAACCAAGACTTTCGTCTGCTTTATCCAAACCCTCGATTAAATTATATTTTTTAGAAAAAAAGTTACAACTACGAAAACTATTTCCGATGATGAAAACAACTCCAAGTTTTAGTTGTCATGTTAAGATTTAGACAAAGGGGTTTTTAAAATTTTGGTTTTTAAGGGCCTTGTGTATAAAGTCTGAGTAAGGGCTTACTTTTTACACAGAATTTTACAACATAATTTAAATAGGGTTTATAGTTGCTATTTTTATGTTTTGTAAAAGAAGGTTAGCAGTTTATCGATTAAGAAAGTTTTTAAGAAAATTGTATGAAGGTTATCCAACACGCTTCTTTTTTGGTTATGAAGATAAGCATGAACTTCAACAGGGGATTAATGTTCTTTTAGAAGATAAGATTGTCCAAAGTGCATCAATTAAAGATAAAAATGGAAATGAGAGATACGGACTTAGGATAAAACCTGAAGGATTAAGGCTTGTGGAAGGTTGGCATATAGAAAGGCTTACACATTGGATAATTGGATTAACTATTGGATTGTTTATTCTGGGAATTGTTCAGATTGTGATTATTTATATGCAGAATCATTTATAATTATTAAAAGTATTATTGAAACTATCAAAAAAGGATTTATCTCCTTGCTTGATTGTTGGTTTGTTGTATCATATAAAGAACCACCAGTGCATTTTACTGGATAGGGAGAATATCCCCATCACAAGTTACATAAGCATTTACATTTGTCATTGTAAATACAAAGATTAGAAATGTTAAAATAGATTTCACATACCCTTCCATTAATTTAATATTAGAAACAAAACTATTAAAATCTTCGGTTATGCCGATAGTTAACAAGAGGATTATTAGTTTCCCAAGAATTACCTCGAGAGTCATAAGTCATATTCTCAACACGATAAAATGGAATTCCATCCTGGATGATTATGTCTGCTCTTTTAAAAGTCCCATCTGTTTGCCCAAGAAAAGCGAAATATTTTCTATTCTCGCCATCAAAGATAACAACATCCTGAACTCCGTCCCCATTAGCATCAAAATTCCCTATTGAAGATTCTGATTCTTTATCAGAACATCCAATTAAACTTAAGGATGTCAGACCAGCCAGGACTAATCTTTTAAAATTTCTTCCCCTTCCTTCATATGTTTTTTTCATATTTTACTACCAATTTCAAGTTATTTAAATCTTTCGTTTGTTGTTATTTATTAGTTATAACTATAAATGCCCATTTTGGAAAAAGGGCGGAAGGGGAGAATCGAACTCCCGTTTCTCGGACCACAACCGAACGTTCTAGCCACTGAACTACAACCGCCAAAAAGGAAACCGTGTTTCCAAGACAACTAAAAATTTTCAATATAAAAAA
>Ga0208375_1001274_pt1 | contig 29557 bp, 36 predicted proteins | sample RifOxyD1_FD_184038 | JGI IMG/M metagenome (GOLD analysis project Ga0208375, IMG submission 184038) | Soil microbial communities from Rifle, Colorado - Rifle Oxygen_injection D1 (SPAdes) | ecosystem: Environmental > Terrestrial > Deep subsurface > Rock core/Sediment | place: Rifle, Colorado...
GTCACCTCACGGCACAGGCTGACGTCGGCCATGCAACTCCTCTCAGCGTGTCAGGTAAGCCCTTCAGACTGACCTTCATTCTGCTGTCGCTCCTGGTGAGATTCACGGTGTAGAATCTAATTAAACCGCACGCGTCACCCGTTGTAGTGTCTCCCCGCCAATTCCTTTAAGTTTCGGCCTTGCGGCTATACTTCCCAGGTAGTACACTCTTCGCCTTCGCTACAGCCCTGCAACCTCTCGAGGAGGTCACAAGGTTTAGTGTACAGTGTTTACTGCTAGGACTACAGGGGTATCTAATCCCTTTTGCGCCCCTAGCCTTCATCCCTTACTGTCAGAACTGTTCTCGTAAGATGCCTTCGCTGTTGTGAGTCCGTCCAGGATTAAAATATTTCACTACTACTCTGAACGTACTTCTTACGTCTCCCAATCTCTAGCCTAACAGTACTCCCCGCACGCCCGATATTTAAGACATCGGATTTCACGGGGAACTTATTAAGCAAGCTACGGATGTTTTAGACCCAATAATAATGGCTGCGACTTGGACCGCGGGGATTACCGCGGCGGCTGGCACCCGTCTTACCCAGTCCTTATTCGCCAAACTTTTTACATTTAGCAAAAGCCTTTCAAAAAAAGAAAGGCACTCTGGCTCGCTCTTTCACGCTTTCGCGCATTGAAGAAAATTCCTAACTGCTGCACCCCGTAGGGCTGGGAATAGTGTCTCAGATTCCCTCTCAGGGCCTCTCCGCTAAGAGCCCTTACGGATCTTTGGCTTGGTGGGCAGTTACCCCGCCAACAACCTAATCCGCCGCAGCCTCATCCTATGGCTCGAGTTTAAGAGATTAATCTTTCCAGGGTAAATCTCCTATCAAGGTTTGACCTCAGTTTCCCGAGGATATCCTTGACCATAGGGTAGATTAGCTACGTGTTACTGAGCAGTTCGCTGTCTTTCAACTAACTTGCATGTCTAAGTGTAAACCAGAGAGCCGCAGCCGCCAGCAGGATAAACTGGATTTATAACAATTTCATATTTTTTCAACGTTTACCGTCGAGAAAATCTATTGCGCAATTTTTCTGTAAGAAGAAAAATCACTTCACACATCTCCTAACTATTGGCTACAGATCATCATTATTAATAAACTGCCTAAAATAATATCATTCTTTAGAACTACATCTAAGATGACGTTTTTACATACATCATACCCTAATATGATTTTGAATCAATATATTTCTTAAGGTACTCATCTTAGTTAATGAAGACGAGAGAAAAAATATGTTTATAAATGTTGTGGTGATTTTTCCGTCGACGATAATCAGATTTTACTTAGAAAATTTAAAATATCTTTTTGTCGTCGGAGAATTTTTTAAAATAATTTCTAAAATTTTTATTTTTCAACTTTTGTTCCGCACTGATGGCAGAATTTCATTGTTTCATCGAGGGTTATTCCGCAATGTTTGCATCTGACTTCAATCTTTCTCATTTCTATGACTGGTTTATAATTTGATTTTCCAGAAAGAATTTTTCCGAGAGCATTTGAAAAACTTTGGTCTTTCTGAATTTCTTGCATTCGGTTTTGAACATTATTTGCATCCATTATTTTACCTCATTTAATTATTATTAAACAAAAAATTTATTTATAAATCTTAATTGTTACTAAAAAGATAGAAAATTTTAATTACCTCTTTAATCTTATTGATTAATTCTTTCAGAGAATTTTTGGGACGAATAAATCATACAAGAAAGACTACCAAAATAAATCATAAGCGAAATTAAACTAATGTCAAAAATTTTTTTAGGTAATTTTTTGTTCATTAAATTTTTAGAATTATTTTTTCCAAATTCCATTTATTATTGGCAGAGCTTGAACTAATCCGCCGTCGTAAATTACTGCGTTTCCATGCATGGATGTTGATGGTTGACCTTTTTGATATTCCATTGGAATTTTTGCATTTGTCCCTACTGAAATCGCATTACCCATTACTTCTAATTGATGAACATGTCCGATGATAACTTTGCCATATGCCGTCGCTAAAGATTTCAAAGATCCTCTCGCACCATTTGGTCCCTTGTGCCCATGAGCAGAAGTTTGATAACCCCATGGTTTGTAGTCAGAAGTAAGTGTTAAAAATTTTACATTTTTTGGAATGTCTCCAATTAATTTCACTGCAGTTTCTAATGGCCAATCATTTCTTTTTATTTTTGCCATAATTTTATGCGCGAATCTTGCATTCTCTCTGTCATTTCTATATCTTCCACTAGCAAGCCATCTTCTTATCATATCAGCGTGATTAGATGCTACATCAAATATTTTTGCATACGGCGCTCTTTCGGCGATTTCAATAAGAAAATCACGGTATAAACTTACTCCCTTTTCTAAATTGGAAATTCCTTCTTCATAATTCCACATATTAATCAGTTCGTCGTCGGCATTATGCCCATTAACTTCTTGTGAATCAAATCCATCATGAATGTATATTTGCTTCGGTTGAAAATCATCAATCATTTCCCCTGTTGCTTTTATGGCTTTAGGATCCTGATTTGGAATGTGTGGATCACCTATAACAAATGCAGCCGTATTAACTTTTTCTGGATCTTTTCCTGAAGAATATTTTATTCCCATGTCCACAAAAGTTCCATCTTTTCTTGCAGGAACTAATCTTGGAAGATAGAGCTCATTTCCCAAAACGTCGACGACAGTGAAACCATATTGGTGATCTCTTGCTGCCCGATTTCCTCGGTTATTTGTTTCATTATAATTTGGGTGAGTACAACATCCAGTAGTCATTATGATTCTTGGATATTTACCATTCATATTTTTAGCGACGGGCTTTAACCTTTGTTTTGGAGAACCAAATATTACTGACTCTTCTAAATGGCTTGTTAAATCGGTATTTCCCGACGTGGGGTCTCGATTTTGTGGAGGTTCGGGAATTCCAATAATTCCAACTTTTCGATTTAATTTTTTGTCTATATCTGGATATTCGGTGTCAGGAATTTCGCCACCCCAAAAAAATTTTTCAGGGCATCGTCTATTAAAATCCCTTTCAGAAAATTCTGCTTTTTCTTTTGCAATTTCCCACAATTCTCTTCTTAATTCTTCCAAATCTCTTTGGGATTGAAGCCTTGCAAAAGTTTTTTTATACATGTAAATATTTTCTTTACTTTGAAAAAATGGATCCATTTCAATTTCGTTAACATAAGATCCAGCGATGCATAATATTCGAAGATCCCCTTTTTGGTCTCGAGTATATTTTTCAATATTTTCTATCAAATTTTCATTCGGTGCACCCTTGGAAGCATCTCTGCCATAGCTACTTGCAGATTGAGGAGTTTGAATTCCTTGTGCTGCAGTAAGAACATAAGTTCTAGCCTCATACTCTTTTACCATCTTTTTTCAAAACTTCAAAACATCATTTCTTTTTAAAATTATTTATTCAAAAAAAGGTATTTACGAAATTTTTAGTAATCTCTTTCATTCTTTTTTAGTTAAGAAAATTTATAAAAGAAAATTCACTCATTATTTCATGCCACGTTTCGTAGTTCACAAACATAAAGCAAGTCACCTACATTGGGACTTCCGTCTAGACATGAAAGGTGTTCTTAAAAGTTGGGCCGTTCCGAAAGAACCACCGACGACAAAAGGGGTAAAAAGACTTGCAGTACAAGTTGAAGATCATCCAAGAAGTTACATCGGTTTTGAAGGAACAATACCCGAAGGTCAGTATGGTGCCGGAACTGTTCAAATCTGGGACAGAGGTGTTTATACTTTAATTGAAAAGACGCCCGAGAAAATAGTTTTTGAATTAAAAGGAAATAAAATGAAAGGAAAATATTCTTTAATAAAACTTAAACCAAGATTTGATTTTTTCAGCGTCGACAAAATAAATCCGTTTAGAAGAAAACCAACAAAACCAAAAATAAATTGGTTATTGATGAAATTTTAATTTTTTTGAATTTTAGTAACATTTTTCAGATACATTTCAGAATCCTTAAACACCAAATTCAGCGCCGGCATTTTTTGTGTCAGCTTGTAATGTTTCTTCTACAGAATCTTCAGTCCACCATTCAATGTCAGGCATATCTTTCATATCAATTCCTTTTGCTTTACAAAATCCCTGAGTAAGAAGATACATAATCAATCCTAAACTTCTTCCGTTTTTATTATTACCAATTATAACTTTATCTGCGCCTCGTGAATTATTATTTGTATCACAAACCATCAAAATTTTCTTTCTAACTTTTAACGTGTCTTCCAAGGCATTTCTGTCCAACCATGAATCCATCAGAATAGTTAATTCGTTCTCGAAAAAATTTCCAAGATTTGTATTTGTAAGAACTCCTGCAGGATATTTTTTTGTGAAAGTTTTTATTCCAGTAATCTGTCCCATCATCTCCGCAACTTTCCATCCACTCTGTCTTTTACAAACTAAAATAATTTCATTTGCTTCAAACTTGCTCATAAATTCTATCGCTTCTTTAAGTTTCTCGTCGACCAAATCAGTATTGAATATCGCAAGTCCGTCTGCTCTTCTTCGATAAATGAAAGGTTTCATGTCCGGAGTCACGACCCGTGTTCCGAGATAAATTGCATTCTTAACATATTCTTCCAACGGAACAAGCATATCAGTTCTTTTCTTAATTTTAACCTGCTCTTTCAAATCTTCAGTAGTAGTAGTCTCAACTTTTGCAGAAAGTTTCTTTGCCTTTTCAAGAATTCTCTTTTTCTTTTCCTCAATGTCTGAACTTAAAGATTCTGCTTCAGCAGCTTTCTCAAGCTCTTCGCCAGCTAAATTCTTAATCTTTTCTTCGGTTTCATCTTTCTTCTTCTTTGGCATAGGAGATGAGGGAAAAATTAGTTTAAAAAGTTTCCGTAGAAAGTTTTTAGTCCGAAACCCAAAAGATTTGAGAGACTAAAAACTTTTTTAGAAGAAAAAACTAAGTCCAGCAGTAATCATATTTGAAATCAAAGAGATAATTATTGCTTTTTCCCATTTTAATTTAAATAATAAAAGTATCAAAAATCCTTCAATAAAAATAACAAAAAATTCAATTAAATAAAATTGTTGAAAAATTACATAAAAAATATTTGCCAATGGCCAAGTGAAAAGATTGATTAAAAAGCAATAATAAACAATTTTTAGTTTTCTTTCTCTAATGAAAATAAAGTAAACAATTAACTCGATTAAAAAGGTAAGTAAAAATACAAAAAATAACTCCAGAATCATTTTCTTTTTTTCACACTAAAAATTATTGCAGTAATAATCCCAATTAAAGCAAGAATTGAAACTCCCGCAAAAATATAAACTAAACTATTTCTAACCACTTTTTTATTGTCTGGAATTTCCTTTACTTGATTTAAATCAATTGTGTAAAAGTAATCTCTTTCTTTTTCTGTACTGGCAATTGGAACTTCAGTATAAGTCTGAATTTTTTTAATTACTTCTATTGCTCCGACGCTGTTTAAGTAAGAAATAATTTCCTCATTAGAAACATAGTCAATTATTCCTTGTTCATTCAAAACTTTTTTTGTGTTCAGACTGATTAGTTCAGTTCCGTTGAATTTGTCTTTAGGAATCGCATAAATTGATGGGCTACAATGTTTGTAATAAATCTCTACTTGCCCCGTGTCTTCCCTTCCGGGCGGGTCAATAATTTTTATTGGGCACATAGCCGGGTTAATCTGTCCGTAACTTATAAAAACATAATCTGGAAAGTCTTCTAAATTCTGAATGTGATTTGTTATATGGATGCCCCTATAACCCTCTCGAATAATGTCTGCACTGGCAAAAGAAACCAAGCTAATTAAAATTATACAGATTACTAACATTTGTTTTATCATACTTTATTAAGTAAAAAGTTGATTATAAATCTTCTGAAGAGTTCAAACGAATTTGAAGTTATCTCTTCTTCAAATAAAAAAATATTCCCATTAAACCAAAAACAAAAAATAATCCCCCGATAAAATTGCTAAAGGTCTGATTAACTAACAATATTGAATTTCCAGTTAGATTATTTGAAAGAAATAAAAATGAAAAAACTAAACCAAGAATTCCAAGCCCAAGAACTACATAATTACTATCTTTAAATTTCCGATAAGCTGAAACAACCCAATTGTAAATTCCTCTTTCCATCGGTTTTTTTGGTGGAATAACTATTGGGGATGAAGGTTCAAATTTTTCTAAAATACTTTCACGAGGTTTTCTATGAGAATCAACCCCCCTATCTTTAAGTGCTCGTAATCTTTTATGAACCTGATTAAGTTTTTCGATTTGTTTCTCCGTCTCATACAATTTATGATGTCTCATTTCAAACTCCTTTCAATTTCAATAATTCTTTTAATTTTACTTTCCCTCTCTTTTCCAGTAATCCCACATTTCAAAAAATCCGCCTGAAATCCAAAAGCTAAATCAGCGAGGATGCTTTCCGAAGTTTCTCCGCTTCGGTGAGAAAAAATTATTTTAATATTATTTTTTTTAGCAAGTTCACAGACTTCTTTAACTTCTATAAGTGAACCGCATTGATTTGGCTTTACAATTATTCCGTTGATTGATTTCAATTTTATTGCTTTTTCAAGTCTCTTCAAATTAGTCACAGTCAAATCATCTCCGACAATTAATGTTTCAGGATTTTTCTTTAACAAAGTTGCAAAGTTTTCAAAATCTTCTTCTTCGAAAGGATCTTCAACATAAAACGGCTTAAAATTTTTTACAATATTTGAAATATAAAATAATTGTTCTTCTGAACTTCTTTTCAAAGCAGGATTTTTGTACCTGTATTTTTTTCTACTATAAAAACTTGATGCGGCAATATCCGTTCCAAAAGGAACTTTTGATTTTTCAACAATTTCAAAAACCTGTTTTTCATTTAGAGAAGTCATCCATGCATCCTCATCAGTTTTCTTTTCTTCAAAACCTTTATCCTCTTTGTGAATAAGCGTTTTCAGCATATTTTTTATTTTTAGCATTACTTCAAAATTCTCTTTCGCATTTTTTTCATTTGGTGAAATTAAAAATTCTTGAAAGTCAGGTCTTTTTTCCGACGAAGAATGTTTCCCACCCTCGACACAATTTCCCAAAAATCGTGGTATTTTTTTTGCAGATGGATTTATTAGTTGCCAGACTTCTTTTTTTTGTTCTTTAGCAATTGCCTTTAAAATAGCATATTCCAAAGCAATTAAAGTGTTTGCTCCAACATAATCCTTTACTATATCCTCAATTTGTTTAAGATGCTCATATTTTTCCATAACCTCTTCTGAAAAATATTCTGAAAATTTATTAAGATTTTTCATATCTTCACTAATATTTTTTTTGTAAGGTTTTGCTTCATATTTTCCTGTTGATTTTCCCTCTGGAGCGGAAGAAGAAAAATTTCCAACATTAGTTTCAATGCTAATCTCAATAGTGTCTTCACCTCGGGAATCTTTGATTATTTCTGAAGAAACCCCTCTTATCTTTACCATTTTACTAAAAGATTATTCTGCTTTATATTTCTTCCGAAATCAACTTTCCCAAACTTTTTCTTTTCTCGACTTTCTTTATATAATCCTTATACAAATCATTCAAAACTTTTGCTCTTTTTTTTATAATTTCCGAAGGCAATTGTTTTAGTTTTGATGCGCGAGTTTTTGGACGTGGTGAAAACTTTGAAATATTCAAAACCTCTGGTTTTGTTTCACTAATCAATTCATAAGTTTTTTTGAAATCTTCTTCAGTTTCAATTGGATAACCAACAATAACATCTGTTGCGATTGTGCCGTCTGGAAATTTTTTCCTAAACTCTGAAATAATTTTTTTAAAAATTTTCACACTTTCTTCATTTCTTCCCATGTCCCTCAAAACTTTTTCCGAGCCAGATTGAATCGGGATATGGATAAATTTCATAATTTTCTTATTTTCATATGTTTCTAAAAGTTTCGGAAAAATTTCTCTTAAATGCCATGGATTCATCATACCCAATCTTATAATGAATTCTCCCTCGACAGAACTAATCTCTTGTAATAATTCGGGCAAATTTGTTTTAATATCAAATCCATAACAACCATTATCTTGAGAAGTCAAATAAATTCCTTTGTATCCTTCCTTCACCGCATTTTCAATAGCCCTTTTTATTTCCCCAATTCTATACGAATTAAGATTTCCTCTGGCTAATTTTGTTGCGCAAAAAGAACAATTGTTGAGACATCCTTGTGAAATGTTAATTATCGCGATTTCTTTTTTTGCTCTTCCTACTGGAACTAAAATTCTGTTTTCTTTTTCATCTGAAAAAATATCTTTTTTATTTTTTATAATATTTAAAATTTGTGTTATACTATTTGTATCAAAAATCCCATAAAGCTCAGGAAACTTTTTTCTCAAATCAACCGTTTTGGTTAGGCAACCACCGACGATAATTTTCTTATTTTTATTTTTTTTAATGTAATCAAATATTTTTGATTGAGTTTTATTTTTAACTGAACAAGAATTGATAATTATAAAATCAGCGTCTTTTTCGTTGTCAATAATTTCAAAATTATTTTCTTTTAGAATTCCCGAAATTGTTTCTGAGTCAGCAATATTCGCCTGGCATCCATAAATTTTTATAAAAACTTTTTTCATAAAAAGAGGAAAATCAGAAGGATTTTAAGTTTTACCTTATTTTGTCTGTAGTAATTTTTTAGTTAAGAAAGATTTTTAAACTTTGATTTTATCAATTTTTTATGACAGATGAAATAGATTATGTTGCTCCAAGCGATGGAAAGTTTATATTTAGAAATGTTTCTCATAATGGGAGAGTTTATTCAAGAGTTACTTTATTTGAAGAGCTCTCTCCTACAATGAATTTTGAAAAGCTTTTAATGTATCATGAAACCGAGAAGAAAAAAGGAAATCCGTCTTTAATGGATTTGCCTTGGCATATTTCCTTATTTGAAAAAGCTCATGGATTAAGAGAGACTCACCCCGATAAATCTGGAAGATTTAGAAATTTTGTTCAAGGAGTTTTAAGAAGTCAATATCCATATACTACAACAAGTGTCGATTATGTTCCTGAAGAAAAAGATATTGTTTGGGGTTATAAGGGAACATCAGATAAATATTCTGTTTCAGAAAATATTATTGGTCCTGACAGGGAAATTGTTTCCGTCGATGCTGAAGCAGTAACCGCTTTAACTTCCAATTCTAATCTTGAGCAAGTCAAAAATGTTCTGAGTTGGATTAATGGAAAAACTCCTGTTTGGATTTGGAGAGTTAATTCTAAACCTAAAACTCTTGATGAACGCGCGGTCGGGCTTGGCGCCGGCTCGGTCAGGCTTGGCCTCGGCGCTGACGGGTATCCTGCTGTTCTGTATCCTGCTTTTCGGGTATTAATTGAAGATTAACTAATCTGTTTTGCTCGCTGGTAGTAAGGTAGAACACTACAAAAATTTTTAAACTAATCCTTTCTATAAATTTTGCCCAAAAAATTTCTAACCTGAGCAATTAGAAATTTTAGGATGGACTACACGTCAATTAATTACGGCATCATTTAAATTTATTTTAAGTCATGAAATTCAACTACGACATTAAGTACTAGTAAAGTTCAGGCTTTATCGATGGCTTATCTAATTTTGAGGCACGTCGAGGGAAATATGAAGTAGTGGTGCTTCCCTATGTTTTTTGCTTCGCAAAAAATATTCGACGAGGAGAATCCTTTTTTGGATAGATTAATTGGCTACAAGTTCCCGCGCGGTCAGGCTTAACGCCAACTCGAACAGGCTTAACCTCAACGCTAACAGGAATCCTGCTAATGAGAATTTGAATAATTTCGATTTTCTTCTTTTTTTAGAGGAATTTTCAAAATTTTTTTCGGAGAAGTTTGCAATTTTCGTGGAAAATTTGTTTCGCAAACTTCTCTAATCAGTATCCTGCTTTTCGAATAGTCCATCTGGGCATTTTCAAAACCTTTTTAATTACATTAGTTATTTTTCATTCATGTTATCTCCAGAATCAAAAAATCTTTTGAAAAAACAAGGCTATCGCGTAGTAGGAAATCACTCAGCGGTGAAAACCTGTGGTTGGACAAAAAACATGATTCGTGGTCGTGGCGGTTGTTACAAATTAAAATTTTACGGAATAATGAGCAATCAATGTTTGCAAATGACCTCTTCAATGTCTTGTGCTAATCGGTGCACTTTTTGCTGGCGCGATTACAAAGCCCCGGTTTCAAAAGAATGGAAATGGGCAGTTGATGAGCCCGAATTTATCGTCGAGGAAAGCATAAAAGAACACCACAAACTTCTTCTTGGATTCAAAGGTGAAACAAATCCAAATCCAGACAAAACCCCATACGAAAATTCAAAACAGATTAAACATGTTGCACTTTCTTTGACTGGTGAACCAATTACTTATCCAAAAATAAATGAACTTGTGAACTCGTTTCATAAAAAAGGAATTTCAACATTTATTGTTACCAACGCGCAATATCCCGAAGCAATAAAAAATCTTAAACACATTACTCAACTTTACATTTCTCTTGACGCACCAAATCCAAAACTTTTGAAAAGCGTAGATATTCCTTTGTTCAAAGATTATTGGAAAAGACTCGAAAAAAGTTTAGAATACATGAAAGAAAAAAAACAGCGAACTTGTATCAGACTGACGATGATCAAAGGAATAAACATGGTCGAGCCAGAACTTTATGCCGAGATGATTCAGAAAGCAATGCCTGATTTTATCGAGGTAAAATCTTATATGCACGTCGGTGCTTCACAGCAAAGATTAAAGCGTTCAAATATGCCAACTCATTCAGAAGTTGTAGAATTCAGTAAACAACTGCAAAAATTTCTTCCAGATTATGAAATTGTTTCTGAACATAAACCCTCTTGTGTTACAATGCTTGCGAATAAAAAATTAAAAATTAATGGAGTTTGGAAAACCTGGATTGACTTTGAAAAATTTTTCGAACTCGTGAAAAAGAAAAAAATTTTTACTAGCTTAGAATATTCAAAGGAAACGCCTTCATCGTCGTTAATTCGAGATTAATTTACTTGTGAACTATTAAAACTTTTTACCATTTTCAATTTGTTCTTAAGAAAAATCAATTTTGTTATTCCGCAATTATCGCTTCTGAATTTGCCTGCTTTTTTGAATGAAATTTTCATTTTTGATTTTAAAATTCCTTTGATTACATTTCCATGAAGAACAAATAAAATATTTTCTCCCTCCCTTTTTTTTATTATTTTCTCAAAAAGTTGTTTCGCCTCGTCGTATTTCAAATAATTTTTCCAGAATTCAAGATTGAATTTACTTTTTTCAAATAACGCTTTTTCAAATTCTTCAAATTCTCTTATTTTTATTACTTCAACTTTCAAAGTATTTCCAATAATTTCTGCTGTTTGATGTGCTCTTTTCAAAGTGCTAGTATAAATAACTGAAATCTTTTTTTCTAGTTTTTCAAAACCTTTAGCAACTTTTTTTGATTCTTCAATTCCTTCCTTACTTATTTCAGGGTTTCCGCAGAAAATATCGCCGGGTTTAAGCGTTATCGAACCGTGTCGCATAAGATAAACAATTGTCGGTTTTTCCATCAAGAATTCTATTTTTGTCCATTAATAAGTTTTTCCAAGATATTATTCAACTATTCTTTTATTAAAATTATTATTTCCTTATGCGAGCGACTGCGTTCGGCGAGCATTATTGAATAATTTCCTTGAAATCATTCCTCAGCCATTTCTTCGTCGTTAGAGTCTTCCTCTCTTTCATCAGAAGGATTAGCAAGTGCCATAATTTCGCCTTCACCCATAATTTCACCTTCTTCGTCATCTTCCATTTTCTTAATTTTCTCTTCACTAACTTCAACACTTCTCACTCTTCTTAATTTATCTTCTCTTCTTAGTGGGAAAGGTTTCTTAACAGAAATAGGTAATGAATCAGAATTAAATTCAACTTCAGCAATTTTCAATGCATCATATTTTATTTTCTCCAAATCCTCTTCGCTGATTTTTACCAACAACGGCGCATTCATCGCGATTTGCAAAGCTCTTGCCCCAAGAATTCTCGCGGTTTCATATTTCGTAAAATCTGTGTGTGTTGGAGTTTTTAATGTCATGTTACTAAAAGATTTTGGCTGTTTTAAAAGCTTTACTTTTTATTTTTCTCAATCTGTTTCTCTATACTCTTCAATACTTCTTTCCAAACTACTTCCATTCTGTCAAGAACTTTCCCGAAATCTTCAACAGAAACCTGATGTGATTCTCCTTTCTGTATTGATGAGATTATTCCTTTCTTAGAACCAAGAGTTATTCTTGTCTCGCTGAAATCTTCTTCTTCTCTATTTGGATCGATAATAAAATGGTCTCCTACTTTATGGAAAGTTAAAGAGATTGGAACATTCTCATCCAATGGAAGTTCGTCTCTATGCTCATGATAGTCTGCTTTTCCAGTTTCCTCGTCGTATTTTGGCATTCTAGCCCATTTTAATGCAGCAACTGCGCCGATTCCGGCAGCGTCAAGCAAATTTCCATCGTCGTTAATTGAATAAATATCAACATAAAGATTCCAAACTTTTTCTCCTTCTTTAATACAAAGTCCCTTGAAGTCTATGAACCCGCTTTCCCTTAAAACTCTGTCAGTTATTCTTCCAATTTCAATAGATTCAAACCCCGGTTTTCCAAGTTCTATTCTGTCTGAACTCATTGGAAGTATTTCCGCGCTTGTTATCAAGTTTCCTTTGTCCATTGAATCTGGGTAAGGTGTTCCAATGTCCATCTTAATTCCGACGATAACTTCTGTTTTTCCAATCTTAACTCTTGCACTTCCTTCAGCTTTTTTCGAAACGTTTGGTTCAATAATTATTTCTCTGAATTCATCAAATCCTCTTCCATCGAATCTTTTTCCTTCATTCAAATATTTCTTTATCACGTCGCCGTTAATTTTTGGTGTTATCATTTGGCAAAAACCTCCATGCTATTTGACGAATGACTGCATGATTTACAAAAAAATCTTGCTATCATTTTTTATCTCCTTCAACTGAATCTTTTAATGCTTTAACCTGAATTTTATGAATTTCTTTAGCTGATTCTCTTGCCATCTCAACAGCTTCTTTTAATTGTGCTGGAGAAATTTTTCCATCAAGTTGCATATGAGTAATTTTTCCGTCGCCTGTGAAAGACAAAGGAATATCTGTTGGTCCTTCTCCCTCTTCAAAATCTTCTTCTTCTTTATCTAAATCAATAACTAATGTCTTGTCCAACTTTCCTGCAGAAACACTTGTAACTAAACTTTTCATCGGAACGCCAGCATGTGCCAAAGCCATGGAAGCCGCGTTTATTCCAGCACATCTTGTTCCAGCGTCTGCCTGAATTATATTAATATGAACGTCGATAACCTGACTTGGGAAATCCTTAAGCATCAAAACTGGTTCCAAAGCCCATTCAGTTATTTTAGAAATTTCCATGCTTCTTCTGTTTGGTCCGGGTTTTATTCTTTCATTAACTGAAAAACTATTCATCAAATAAGTACATCTCAAAGTTCCCTTTTCTGGATTCTGTGAATGTTGAGGATGCATTTGTTTTGGTCCGTAAACAGCAGCGATAGCAATTGTGTCTCCCGAAGCATAAATCGCACTTCCATCCGCGTTTGGAACAACTCCAACTTTTGCCCAGATTGGTCTTAATTCATTTACCTTTCTTCCATCTGGTCGCTCAAACTTTCCTGAAGATTTTGTTTCTGATTTTTTTGTTGTCATCTTATTTTTTTCCTCCGTTTTCTTTGAAAAATCTTTCGACTTCTTCTGTCAACCCGTGAATGTAAGATTTTTCTTCAATAAATTGAATTGCTTTTTTTGCTAAAAGCTCATCGTCAACATTCTGTCCTTCAATCAATACAAATCCGTTTTGTCCGACGGTGATATTACAATTAGTATTATCCTTAATTAAATTTATCATGCTTCCTTCTTTTCCAATTACTCTTGGAACTTTGTTTGAATTTATTTTTACGATTAAACCTTCGTCAACTCTTCCAAGTCCCTTAAGTTTCAAACTCAAATCAATTCCTCTCTTGTTTATATTCCATATTTTTGCAATAACTATGTCCCCAATATCCATAACTTCGTCGAGAGCATCTTTGTTTACAAATCTTGGAACTTCCATTAAAGATAAAAATCCATTATCAGACGCACCGATATTTATAACCCAGCCATTGAAAGTTATCATCTCAACTTTTCCTATAACAACATTTCCTCTTCGTGGAATGTAAACGCCAGACAATGGAATAACTTTTACAATTCTTTCGCTTTCCTCAATAAGACCAAATCTTTGAGCAATTATTTCTTCACCTTGTTTTGTCGTTCCTTCGCCAGGTAAGAACTCCTTTCCCTTAATAATAACTTCGCCCGGTATCGCTATTTTTCTTTCGTCGTGTGTCATTTTGTTTTATATTATGAATTAATTTTTTTGCCTTTTAAATGTTTGTAAATTTTCATTGAACTGCTACTTCTAATTTTTTAATGTTCACAATTTTGTCTAGGAGATATCTTGGTTCAGATTTTCCCCCAACCTCTTCTCGTGAATTAGAGTAATATAACCAATCTTTATCATCAAATTCATCAACTTTATGAAAATAAGCCAGAACCGTTTTATGCATAGGAAAACTGCGGTTTGATCTGAATAATTCAATTTCAATTCTATCTCCCCCTTTTATTTTCATCTCTTGGATCATTTCTTCAGCATATTCTCTCGATGCCATTTTAATCTTTCATCTCTTCACTCATTGCACTCCCATGAGTTACTGAATTTAATTTTTCATAAAAATCCATAATCATTCCCACCGGAACTTTTACCACAATTTCCAAATCGCCGTTGTCAAGCCAGTTTTCTTTTTCCATATACATGCTTACAATTCCATAAGCTTTCCCAGTATGAATTGCCGGAACAATTATTTTAACTCTTTTAACTGCAATTTTTATTGGAAGAACTTTGCTCACAGCCTCAATAATTTCCGGAACTTGTGACTCTATCGACGTATTTTTCAAATTAAAATGAGAACTTTCCAAAGCATTTTTTATTCTTTCGGGAGTGTAAGGAATTCCACTTTTCGGTTCAACAGCATTCTTGACTAAAAAATCAACAACTTGTTTGTATTTCTTTTCCTGTTCGGCATCTCTAAAATCCTGCGTCGTCAAAATGTCTCCACCCTTAACAATTTTTTCACAAATTTCTTGAAAATTTTCCGTCCCAAAAGCTTCTTTCAGCAACGACGATGATGCTTTCTCACCTTTTTTTATATCGGTAAAAACAAATTCAGTTTCTGCCTGTAAAAATTTCGTCTCACCTCTTTTGAATTTCATGGCGTCTTCCATATTTACAAGAATTTCAAAATGTTTTCCTACTTTCTTGATTCTTGCAGTCACATTAGTCATGTTTCACCTCATTTGCAAGAATCAAGACGGAAAAGTTTACTCTTTCCATTTTAATTCTTGCTGTAACGTTTGTCATTTTATATTGAATACTCTCCGCAAATTTTATCTCCTGAACAATTAGCTATACAAAATTGATTAAATGGGTAATCATATATTTCACATAAATTACAAGGACCAGTTACTCTTTCATTATCTTGTGTAAAACTTTCTCGGGATTCTGAAATTTCTAATCTTCCTCTTATTTTAATATCTCTGCTGGAAATGTAATTGGTTATACTATAAAAAACAGGCATTAATAGAAATGTTGCTGGTATTACTAAAAGACCCAATCCAAAAAATGCTCCATTAATTAATTTTTCTTGTTTATTTTCTGTGTTTGTCATCTTAAATTTGCTCTCTTGAACATACTTTCATATCTTTTGAACATTTTTTTATTTATCCCTGTGCCCCCTGCAGAATAAACTCCGACAATCTCAACAAATTTTGAATCTAAAACAACTGCATTTGTTTTTTTTGCTGAGTCTGCTCTTAATTTCTTCAACGGAACTTCTAAAGCAGTATATTCTTCTCCACTTCGTCTAATTAGTCTGGCATAAGTTTGATCATCTACAAGACCATCACAAATCATAACCTCGTCGCTGTCTCGGTACATAACTCTTATTCTTCCCTCTTTATCTATTTTTTTTGTAATGTCCATTTTAAAATTCCTTAAGTTTTTCTCCATCCAATCTTTCAACTTTATTTTCGCCGATTCTCAAGAACGCAAGTTCAAATCTGCCAATTTTAAATTTTGGTCCTTGAACCTGCTCAAAAATTTCCAAAGCAAGTTTGACTCCTTTTTTAATCGTTAAATCCTGTTTGTATTTTTCTCTCAAAATTTCTTTCATCTTTTCATCGTTTTCACCAATGGCGTTTGCATGATAAGAAAAATAATTTCCGGTTATGTCGCTTGTGAATAATTCTGCTTTTTTAGCGTTCAACCCACCAACCATCATTGAAACCCCAAAAGGTCTTGCCCCACCATATTGTGTGAATTGCTGTTTTATATTCGCTATTTCTTTTATAACAAGTTCCGGTTCTATCGGAGAATCATAAGTAATTCTGTGTTGTTGTGCAATAAGTTGGGCTTTTTCTATCAAAACTCTCGCGTCGGAAACAACTCCCGCTGCGCATCCAATAACATGGTCATCTATTTCATAAATTTTATTAGCTGAATTAGAAACAATAAGTCTGTCTTCAACTCTTCTGTCTGCAATTATAAAAACTCCATCGGCACAAACCATTCCAATGCTCGAACTTCCAAGTCGCACGGTTTTCTCGGCGTAATCAACCTGAAGAATTCTTCCGTCTGGGCTGAACATAGTAGCAGTCCTGTCGTAACCCATTGCTTGATGTTGCATGTCTATTGGCATTTCCATTTTATTTTGATAGAGAATTTAATAATCTTATTCAACTTTTTTTCTCTGTGTGATAAATCAAGAAATGTTGGGTTTAAAAACTTTTTGAGGTTGAAACCTTATTGAGTTTCCAACTTAAAATTCACAAAAGTATCTTGGATAAAAATATTTCCTCTGTCAGGAAAATTGAAAATTGCAGGTCGAGAATAATAATAACCACTTCCAGCATGTCTTAAAAATCGTTCTGAATTTTCTATTAAATAAATTGCCCTGAATGCTAAATGTGGTTTTGAGCCATTCACTTTGTCTGGTTTTATAATATTTGAAGAAAAACCTTCAGGAGCATTTTTGAAAAAAGTTGTTTTGGCTTCTTGGAGATTTTTGAAAATATACAAATCAGCTCCAACTACTTTATCAAAAAGACTATTTCCCATATTTATGTAGGGTTTATCTTGAGCTATATGCAATTTTGTTCCGCCACAAGAAAGGTCATTTGAACGTAGTCTATTTTCGACGTGGTCTATACCAATTCCACCAAGATAAACTAATCCATTTTTTCTTAATTCTTGTTCATCTCTTTTAGCTATCAATCTATTTTGAGAAAAAGGAAAAATATTAAAAGATTTCATACCAAATCTATTTCCATAAAAAACTTCTTTTTCAAGATATTTTCTTACATGTTCAATTCTATCTAACATAAAAAAATCAATTTTTAGGATTATTTAAATATTTAGATAACATTTTATTACAACAATCTTTTTAAGCTTCAATTGAATTACTTTTTTATGGATAAAGTAGTGATTCAAAGAATGTTTGATAAATATCAATGCGATAGAGATTCTCAAAAGCTTTTAGAGATTTATAACATTTTAGAAAAAGAACATCCACCCTCAGATATTCCCGAAAGAATTGACTGGATAAATTCCATGGCTGGATTTTATAGAATGATTGTGGGGGGGGTGGTAGTCGATTATAATACTCGTTTGAACAATATAAAAAGTTCACTTCAGAAAGAACAAGATGACTTATCTATGGAGAAGAAAAATCTTCTTTCCGGGGTTTCTTTTTATGAACAACTCGAAATGGATGAAGAAGATTTAGAAAAAATATGTAATATAAAAGTGGATGAAATCTTTTCTTCAGATAATTACGAAAGTGTATTGGAAGCATTAACTAAAATTGACTTGAAAAAAGTTCCAAAGGGGCACCCATTAATTAAAATAATTGATGCCTATCAAAAACTTACAAAAAAGATGGTTGGATTTGTTGAATATCAGGAAGACGTATTACAAGAAAAAAAACAAGAACAGAATCATTTAGAAAGAATATTAAATGGATTAGGAAAGTTTAGATAAAAATAAATCACAATAATCTTTTTAAGCCCTTCTTTATACTAGATTTCATGTCGAAAAATAAACCTTTGGAAGCGGTTGTATTACAAGAGCTATCTAAATGGCTTCTTGCTAATGATCCAAGTTTCAGATTATTAACTGATGGGGAAGAAGAGGTTGGAAAATCAGTGGTTAAAGGTATGGGAGAATTAAATATTGACGAACCTCATAAGGTGAGATTTCATTTCTCGTCGATTATTGGGTATGGATATGACTTTTCTAAAGAATATGGTGGAGAATCAGCTAAAGATATATACCAAAGAGCAGTTGAAAATACAAAGGAATTGAGTGGAAGTCCGATGATGGAAACATTTGTTTCCGATGGTGTTCAAGATAACTTTGGTTGGTACATAACTCGTTTTAGATAATTATTTTCCCCTCAATCCTTTAAGTGTTCCTGAAACTCTTACAACTTCCATTTTTTCTGGAAAAATACACAGCGACGCGCGAACCTGATTTAACATCTCGCGATTTATAGAAATAATTATTTTGTTTCCCTCTGATTTGATAAACGTCAACGCTGTTTTCGACATTCCATATTCACCGAGAAATTCTCTCGTCGCTTTCAGAATATTTTCTTTTAAATTTCCATCTCCCCGAATAAGTAAGTATCTTTTCTTCTCGCGCAGAGTTGGCTTAAGAGCTTTCATATTTCTAACAGAAGAAATTACTATTTAATTTTATCTTTTGTTTCCATCTTTTTATTTTTCTGAATTTAATTTAATTGGAACCCCTTGGTAATGTCCACCTACTCCGTATTTATGTTCAAATCTTATTGCTCTGATTACCCCATCATATCCATTTTCTGCAATTGTCTTCTTCGTTAATTCTTCTAAAACACTAAACCCACAGTTCCTTGAAACAAATAAATCTCCCGCAATCACATATTGTCTCGATGGATCTCGAGAATTTAATTCTCTAAGCGAACCCCCAAAAATCCTAATTTCTTCAACTTTTTTATCTTTACTCATTTTTTATTCATCTCAAAAAATAATCTCGTTTAAATAAACGCTGAAAATAAAATCTGAACCCGAGATATAGAATTATTTTTCAGTCTTTGGAGAAATTTTTATCATTTTCAAAACTTTCTCAAATAATTCTGCCTGATAAATCGCGTCGTGAAGAGCGTGATGTTTATGCTTCTGTTCCCTCAAATTCATATCTTCTATATGTGCGTACGGATTTCTTTTTACTCCCCTAAAAAAAGAATTGATGTCTTCTCCGGAATATTCAAAAGGATTTTGCCCGTCGTTAAAATTATCAAAATACCATGCAGTAAACATTCCGTCAAACTTTATTGGTCCGGCAGTTTCAACTGCTTTTGAGTCTTTAGTATTTTCTCTAATCCAATTTGCAAAATCTGCCATAACTTTTTTCGGTTCTTCTCCAGATTTTTCAAGAATTTTCAAAACTTTCAGAGGATTAAAATTTTTATTTTTTGCGTCAACTTCCTCGTCGTAAACTTTCAGTTTTTCTAAACATTCAAGTTCGAGACAGCCGATTTTCATAGCTTCCAGAATATAATTATCATTCAGCGGTTTTAATTCTCGATAAAAATTAATATTTGTTTTCCCAACAACACACGCCCCAAGGGAAAGCATAGAATATTTTCCCGGTGTCAAACCCGAGCTTTCAATATCCACCGAAATATATTTTTTATCCATATTTTTAATAAAACTTAATCCAATTTAAGATTGTATGTTTTTAAACTCTCATTTTCTGAAGAACAAATGAAAGATAAAATTGAAGCAACTTATTTTGCAAATCTGAAAAAAAATTTTGTTTTTGCAGAAAAAATTTTACAAGGTCAAGGAAGAATTTTTGTCGTTGCTGACATAGCCTATTATTCATTAGGGGATTTTTCTGTGAACATTCCACCAGAATCAAAAACTTTAAATTTTCCGACTCAATTATTTGAACAAATTTTTCCTTTAGCTCAACAATATTCAAAAATTGTTTCTCAGGTTCTTTCTTCTATAGATGATGATTCTTTTGCACTTTACGCTTGGGAAGCAAAAAAAATTAATAGTAGATTAAAATCTTTTGATTCAGAATTAGTTTCTATTCTGGATGCGCACGGAATCGATTCACAACCATTCAAAAAACTGAGAAATCTGGTTTAATTAACAATTACAACATTTTTTAAACTCACGAGTTTTCTGATTATAGTAAATAAAAAAATATAAGATAAAGATTATGGAAATATGTACAGTCGGCGGGTTTGAGGAAGTCGGAAAAAATATGACTGCCGTTAAGGTAGGAAATGACGTTATTCTACTTGATGCTGGGCTTTATTTGCCCGCAGTTGTTGAATTACAGGAACAAGAAATTCAAGAAGAATATTCTGAAAAACTTCTTAGACGAATTAAAGCAATCCCAAATGATTTAGTTCTAGATGAACTTGGATGGTCAGACAAAGTTCGGGCGATTATTATCGGCCACGCACATCTGGACCACGTTGGTGCTGTGCCTTACATTGCTCACCGATATCCTAATGCAGAAATTATCGCAACTCCTTTCACGATGGCTTTTTTGAAAACTATTTTGCGTGACGAAGGAATTGAAATAAAAAATCAAATGCGAGTTGTAAAACCAAATTCTACCCTTGCATTAAAAGGAGCGTCTGGAAATATCAATCTTGAATTTATTCACACAACTCATTCAACTTTGCAATGTATTTTTGTTGCCTGGCATTCTTCAGAAGGAACTTTTCTTTATACACCTGATTTCAAATTTGATAATTATCCCGTTATTGGTGAACCACCAAATTATAAACGACTTAAAGAACTGGGAAAAAAAGGAGTCAAAGTTCTCATTGCTGATACGCTATATTCTGGCACGGAAAGAAGAACAGCGAGCGAAAGAATCGCACGGAATTTATTAGAAGATGCATTTTCTTTTGTCCGAGATAAAAATGCTGCGATGGTTGTAACAACTTTCTCAAGCCATATTGCGAGATTAAAAAGCATAGTTGAATTCGGTAAAAGAACCAACCGAGAAATTGTTTTCTTAGGAAGAAGTTTAAACAAATATGTGAATTGCGCGTCGGAAGTCGGGCTTTGTCCGTTCTACAAAGAAATTAAAATTTTGAGATATAGAAAACAAATAAATTCTTTTTTGAAAAGATTAAATAGCGAACGAGGAAAATTCCTGGTTGTTTGCACGGGGCACCAGGCAGAACCCGGTTCTATTCTCGACAGAATGATTAACGGAGAAACACCATTTCAATTTCATTCAGCCGACCATGTAATTTTTTCTTCAAGTGTTATTCCAGTTCCAATTAATATCGCTGCAAGAGAAAAGATGGATAATAAATTTAAAAAAATGGGTGTAAGAATTCAAACAGACATTCATGTTTCAGGTCACGGCGGAAGAGAAGACTTGCGTGATTTAGTTCAAATGCTTGATCCTAAAAATATAATCCCCGCACATGGTTCAATTCAACAGGAAAAACCAATGGTAGAACTTGCAGAAGAAATGGGCTATAAGCACGGACAAAATGTTTTTCTTTCCAACGACGGGAAAGTATTAAAATTTTAATTTTCTTCTTTGGGAGAATATTTTGATTTCATAAATCCCTTTCTTTCTTCTTGAGTCATAACCCCTTTCGCCATCAAAATTCCGCTTGCAATATAATCTCTTACTTCTTCAGGATTTATTCTTTGTGCAACCCAATACGGGTCTTTAACGGCATCTTCAAAACTCACGGGAGTTCCATCATTTAATATGATTTCTGCATTCCAAAAATCCTGTCCGTATAATCTTTGATAACAACCACCAACAGAAGTATTTATATTTTCAATACTAATCCCTCTAAATGGAACTGCATATGCTAAACATTTTCTTAATTCTCTTCGGTCTGGTTTTCTTCCATCAAATCCAACATCAAGAACTCTGTCAAGAAGACCTAGATGTCCAAGCTCGATTGCCGCTTCTTTGATTTTTCCGTACTCATCTCTTGGAAGATTGTTTGCATTAATTAAATTATAAATTTGACCAACATCCATTTTAGAATAACCTTTTCCAACTATTTCCTCCGGGCTTTGCCAAACTTCATCAGCTGGTTCGTCCTTACTCTTTCTCCTTGTTAACCATTGTAATACCATATATTTTTTAGAAATTTAAAGTATTTAAATGTTTCTTTTTTAGCTATTTAATAGTAACAACAATATCTACTAACCATTAGAATAAAAAATTTATATAGTATAAAATATATCTAAATAAAAGATGGTGAACGAATCAATTATCGGTGGTTTGAAATCTGCGGTTGCAAGAGGACAGTCTTTACAAAAAGCGTATTATAGTTTGATTAATGCTGGTTATAACAAATCCGAAGTCGACGAAGCTTTTGCTACACTAACAATGCCAGTAGAAAATTCAAACGTTTCTAAATCTTCTTTAATTATAAAGCAACAAATGGATCTAATAAAACCAACACTCCCACCAATTTCCTTACAAAAAAATATTCTTCAACAAAATCAAACTCCAAATAATCTTCCTCAATTTCAAAAAGTTTTTGTTCCACCAGCAAATAAATTTTCTCAAATCTCTCAACAAAATCAAGGTTCAACAATAATTCGGGATGCTTCTGAATATTCATCACAGAAAAAGCAATCAAATGCCGTCGCTATTGCCTTGATGGTTTTAATTTTAATTTTCTTGATGGGAATTCTTTTTGGGGTAGTAATCTTTAAAGAAGAGATTTTACAACTGTTAGGATAAAATGTCATTAATATATCAACCTGCTGAAGATTCTTTTTTAATCTGTGATGCCGTCGCAAAACTCAAAAATTTAAATAATAAAAAAATTCTTGAAATGGGTTCAGGTTCAGGAGTAATCGCTGAAGCACTGATTAATAATCATGTAGATGAAAAAAATTTGACTCTTGTTGATATAAATCTCGAAGCAATAAAAAATTTGAAACAAAAATTTCCTAAATCAAAAGTAGTCCGAAGTGATTTGTTTAAAAAAATTCATGGAAAGTTTGACTTAATAATTTTCAATCCACCTTATCTTCCCACCGACAAAAAAGAAGATAAAGAAAGCAAATTAGCGACGGCGGGTGGAAAAATCGGAAGCGAAATAATAAACCGATTTTTGAAACAAGCAAATACCTATCTTGAAAAAAATGGAAAAATAATTTTGTTAACAAGTTCACTAACAAAAAGAATCGACTGGCAAGATTATGAAAAGAAAATTCTAGAAGAAAAAAAGATATTCTTTGAAGAGTTAGTGGTTTGGGAATTAACAAAATATTGATATTCCTCTCAAGTTACAACAAAAAGGAAAGGTTTAAAAATAAGTATAGTCCTTTGAAGGAATGGAATGTCAATTAACTCAAAATATATCAGTGAGGCAGGAACAAAATGTTCAACAAATAATTGAACTAAGTAGTATGCTTTCTCTGCCTGTTGGTGTAATGGAGAGTGTCCTTGAAAAAGTTGTCGAAAATCCTCATGGAGTTGAAAAATTATTAATTGATAGAAAACATGAAACTCATGAGCTTAAAACAAGAGCAATATTTGGAGAATTAGTTTCTAACAAACAATCTGGAATAAAACCAAACTCTGGAATAATTCCAAGTTTTAAATTAAATGAATTGGAAGGAATTGTCGACGGAATAGAACCGGTTGTAATAACCCCAGATATTATTTACACCGGAGTTAATGAAGGCAATCCAAGAATGCATTTTGCGGATTATCTTGACACAAAACCAGAATTAAAAATAAACTTAGTTGGAAAGGAATTTCCTAACGCCAGAAAGTTTTACAATCTTTTACTTTTCCAAAGAGTTTGGATATCTTCGAAATTAAGAGAAGCTTATTCAGAACTAAGAGATGTCCAGAGAGAATTTATTAATACCCTTAATCCTACTCAGTTGCATATTTTCTTGCAGGAAAATTTAGGTGAGTCAGTGAATCTACATTATACTACAATTTCTCGTCTGGTAAAAAACAGATATGTTCAAATAAATTCCGACGGAAAAACAGAAGTTCATCCATTTTTTCATCTTTTACCTACATCAGATGACGTGTTCAGATATCAATTCGTCGAAAAATTAAACAGAACTTTTTCTGAAGAATTCAAAAATAAAACTGTTTTTTCCGACGAGGAAATTAGAGTGAGTCTAAGAAGAATAGCAAGAAGAACAATTGCAAAATACCGCGAAGGATCCAAAATTCCAAACAAGAGTGAAAGAAAAAAAATTTATTCAGAAAATCAATTAGTCAAACCTTATCAAATTCCTTTTTTTGGGAATTAACTAATTAGTTTTTGATATATCCGTGAACATCACATTCCGCAATTATTTTTTTGAGCCCAAGTTTTTCTGCATCAAACCCGCCAATTTCAATTCCTTGAGATTCAGTATAAACTCCTCGCGGGTGTAAAACTCTTGAAATTTCCTGAATAACTTTTTTGTGATAAGAAATGTCAGGAATTATTATTTCATCAATTCCAGAAATATGAACACTTACAGAATTGTCAGGAATTCTTTTCAAAAAATTAAGCATATCTTCTCTGACGACGGCGAACGGAATTTTTTTTGAATTGAATGAATTTCTTAAACCATCCAACAATCTCTCTTCGTGGAATAACTCAACTCCAATATATCCATTAATATCAAAATCAGAAACTGAATTATAAAATTTTGAATCATTTCCTGCACCCAAGTCCAACACGACTTGAGAATTAAATCTTTCAAAAAGAGTTCTTATCTTTGGTGCCGCATTAGTTTTTAAAAGAAGACTCATGATTACAGGATAACCAGAGGGACAAAGATTTCCGATAAATTCGCCAGAATTTTCAATTGATTTTTCCAAAGCATAAATTCCCGATTCTTTTTTTACTAAACCAGATAAGCTGATTCCTTCAATCATTTCTTCGAGTAAAAGATTATTTTTCAGGTTGTTCATTTTAATTTAACGAAATCAATCATAGACAAAATATTTCGCCGGCTTCAATGCTTTTTCCAGAGAACTCTTGTCCGAAGCATACAAACTTTTTGTTTTTCTCTCGTGCATTTTTTTCCCAACATAATTTACTATTTTTTCCGTCGCTAATCCAATTCCGTGTGGCCATCCTATAAAAGGAATAAATGTCAATGCTGGTGAAGAATTTTTGCGAATATTTCCCTCTTCATAATTTACTGCCCCAATCAGACCTACAGCTAAGCTTGGGAAAAAAGCAATTCCTCCACCAACAAGAGCTGATTTTATTTTTGCTTCTGGATTTTGTCCAAGGTTATACCCAATTGTTGTTCCAGTTGCAATTCCCGATACTATCGCTCCAAAAAAAGTTACCCAGTCATTAGAAATTTTTTCATAAATGTTTTTATCTTTGTAACTGGTGTTAAGTCTTTTTTCCAAATCAGAATTATCTTTAGCGACGAAATATTTAAAATATTTTTCGCCTGAACTATTACATATCAAACATTCAATTTTTTTAGAATCTTTTAATTTTCTCTTGTAACGCATAAACTTTTCTTCACGTTCATAGCCGATTCTTTTCAATAACAAGTCTAATTCTTTTTTAAAATCATCCGACAATGGGTTTCTTTCATTTACCGAGCCGTTATATTCTTCAGAAAATAATCCAACAAGTCCGTTAATTTCTCTCTGAAGTTCCAACGGGAATTTTGCTTTTTCTCTGTACGTCGATATTTTCCCAGAAAACTTCGGGTCAATTTCATCCATGGAATCTTCATTTAATTTCTCTAAATCTTTCAAAACTTCTTCTGGTGAAGCGTATCCTTTTTGTCGTGCAAATATTTTTTTGTCTTCTTTAAACAAAACCATTTTTTTCAAAATTTTTTTGAAATCTGGACTAATCGCCAAAGAATCGAATTCATCAGCTCGGTCAGTAAGACTTCCTTCTGGGCTTGGCCCTCTTCCTCTCAAAAGAAAATAAGCTGTCTTGGCCAAAGAGAAAAGGTCGTCCCGACAATCATTTGTGCCCGGAATTTTTGAGTAACCAATCGTCGCTGCGTTAATTCCCATCGTCGTCAAACTCAAACTTCCCTGTTCCCTTGCAATTCCGAAATCAATCAGATGATACGCTTTTCCTTTTTCAGTTGTTTCTTCAATAATGTTCGTCGGTTTTATATCTCGGTGGATTATTCCTTCATCATTCAATGGAACCAAATAATTCTGTAAAATTTGTCTCATGAAACCTTTGGCTTCACTTTCTGGCAAAGTCGCATTTCTCTGTGTTAGAATATTTTCAAGATTGTCTCCTGCAATGTAATCTGAAAGAACCGCAAAATTTTGCCCGTCTTCCAATGTGAAAACTCTCGTTTCTTGTCCAAGAGCTTTGTTCACTCTCATCATTCGCCCGTTGATTTTTTTGGCGACGTTGTCATCAAATGCGTGTGGTCCAAGTCCGACGACCTTAAGCGTTTTGTATTTTCCGTCGTCAGATTTTGCTTTGTAACTTATTCCTTCTCCCCCTCGCCCTAAAATTGATTCAATAGTCAAAATACTTCCATTTAACCTGACGTCCTTCCCAACCTGAAAATCCTCGTTAGGTGAACCAGAACTTTCCAAAGGAATCTGGTTTAAACTATCTCCCACTTCGTCTTCAGACCGAATTCCTTTTTGTTGTCTTAAATCTTGCATATGCTTTCATAGAATATTATTTTTTAAACCTTTCCTTTTTGTTGTAACTTTGTAGTTAGAATATAATTGCTTTTTTACTGCAATAAATTTTATCTCAACAATCTTTAAATAGATTCTCTCTCGTTGCTAAAACATGGCAAGATTCGCGCATATATCGGATATTCATCTCGGTGGTTGGAAACAAGAACCAATGCAACAGCTGAATTTTGAATCTTTCAGAAAAGCGGTTGACATTTGTCTAAAAAGTAATCTTGATTTTATTCTTTTTGCCGGAGACATTTTTGATTCTGCTTATCCTCCTATTGAAATTCTTAAAGAAACTTTCGGTGAATTCAAGCGAATAAAAGATGCGAAAATTCCCGTTTTTATTATTGCTGGTTCGCATGATTATTCTGTCTCGGGAAAAACTTTTTTAGATGTTCTGGAGAAAGCTGGTTTCTGCAAAAATGTTCTAAGTTATGAAGAACGCGATGGGTTTTTTGTTTTGAATCCGACGGTTTATCAGGATGTTGCGATATATGGATATCCTGGAAAAAAATCAGGTCTTGAAATTCCAGAACTTAGAAAAGTGAAATTTAACGACGCTCCCGGACTTTTCAAAATTTTTATGTTACACACTTCACTAGACAAAGCAGTTGGAACTCTTCCGATTGATTCAATTGAACACAACCTTCTTCCCGTCGCTGATTACTATGCTCTTGGTCATTTGCATATAGATTTTCAGTATGAAAATTTTGTTTATCCTGGCCCAGTTTTTCCAAATAATTTCCAGGAACTTGAAGATTTACATTACGGTGGGTTTTATATTGTTGATACTTCCTCTTCGGAATTTCTTAAAAAAATTGATTTGAAAATAAGAGAGATTGTTTCCATTGATTTACAACTTCATGATGCAACAACTGCAACTGACAAAATTCTTGGTGAACTAGATAAAAGAAATCTCGAGGACAAAGTTGTTCTTTTAAGAGTCTCTGGCGAACTTGAAAATGGAAAAACTTCGGACATAAAATTTGACCAAATAGAAAGTTTTGTAAAAAATAAAAATGCTTATTTTCTCTTGAAAAATACTCACGATTTAAAAGCAAAAGAAATGGAAACTGAAATGAAAATTGAAACAAAAAGTGCAGAAAATATCGAAGGTGAATCAATAAAAGTTTATTCCGAAAAAAACCCTTCAAATTTTAATGAAAGTGTTAATGAGCTGATGCACGTTCTTTCAATGGAAAAACAGGAAGATGAAAAAACTGAAATTTTTAATAATCGTCTGTTAAGTGAAGCAAGAAAAGTTTTGAGGTTCGAATAAAATGCGCATAAAAAAAATCACCCTTGATAATATTAGAAGTTATAGCCATCAGGAAGTTGAATTTCCAGAAGGTTCAATTTTATTATCTGGAGATATTGGTTCCGGAAAAACTTCGATTCTTCTCGGAATTGAATTTGCTTTATTTGGTTTACAGCCCGGACAAAGAGGAACCGGAATTTTAAGGAATGGAACGGATGAAGGTTCAGTAATTTTGGAATTTGAGGTTGACGAGCACGATGTCAAAATTGAACGAACCCTGAAAAGGAAAAAAGCAATCTCGCAGGATTATTGCGCAATAACTATCGACGGAGAACGTCGAGAAATTTCTGTGACTGAATTAAAAAATGCCGTGATTGAACTTTTATCTTATCCAAAAGAATTTGCAAAAAAACAAAATCTTCTTTACAAATTTACAGTTTATACTCCTCAAGAAGAAATGAAACAAATCATTCTTGAAGATTCTGACACGAGAATAAATACTTTAAGACATGTTTTTGGAATTGATAAATACAAAACAATTCTGGAAAATACTGCAGTTGTTTTGTCAAAAATAAGAGAAGAAAGAAGAATCAAAGAAGGAATGATTTCAAATATTGAACAGGACAAGTCAATGATTTTTTCTAAAGAAATAGATCTTGAAACAAAACGTGGAAATCTAATACTTCTCGAAAAAGAACGTTTGCTTAAAACTGAAAAGAGAAAAGAAGTTCAGAAAGAAAAAGAAGAAATATCGAAGAAAAAAGACGAAAAAGTTAGGCTTCATCAGGAAGTTGAAAAATCAAAACTTATGATTCTTACCAAAAGTGAAACTTTGTCGAATAATATCAAAACTATTGGACTTTTGAAATTTCAAATAATGGAGCTTCGGGAATTAAATTTTGAAGATACAAAAATTTCTCAGTTTGAACATGAAATAACTTTTTTGCGTAAAGAAAGGAATGCCGTTTCAGAAAAAAATGTTTATCTCTTGAACGAAATAAATTCATTAAATATGAAAAATCAGGAAAATGAATTTACCAAAATAAAAATTTCAAAAATCGAAATGTGTCCGACGTGTTTGCAGGATGTTGGACCAGTTCACAAGGGAAATATCGTCAATAAATTCGATTCTGATACTTTCGAAAACAAAAAGAAAATAGAAAATTTGACTTTGGAAAAAAGAGCATTAGTTGAAAAAATTTCTGAAATTGACAAGCAAATTTTAATCAAAGAAAAACAGCTAAAAGATTTGACGATTTTGAAAATCCGTTCTCAAGATATTCCTGAAAAAGAAAAGCGTCTTAATGATTTGGAAAAAATGAATCAGTCAATTACAAAAGACCTTGAGCTTCTGAAACAACACGTTGATATTTTGAACAGCATGGTTTTCGAACTCGGAAAATTCGACAATCTTTTTGAAACAAAACAAAAAGAATTAGACGATGCATTAAAACAAGAAAAAAATGCCGAGATAAGAGTTGCTGAATTGAAGAGAGAAATT
>Ga0208375_1001275_pt1 | contig 29512 bp, 36 predicted proteins | sample RifOxyD1_FD_184038 | JGI IMG/M metagenome (GOLD analysis project Ga0208375, IMG submission 184038) | Soil microbial communities from Rifle, Colorado - Rifle Oxygen_injection D1 (SPAdes) | ecosystem: Environmental > Terrestrial > Deep subsurface > Rock core/Sediment | place: Rifle, Colorado...
AAATTTGACGTCCTCTCCACCCTAAAGGGTTGCTTCGCAACTCCTTCGCTACGCTACGGAGTGGAGATTCCTTTACTAAATTCTTTGGCGTGATGGTCCTCAAGATATTTTTTCGCATTTTCTAAAGTTATATGTCCTACACTTGCTGCAAATTTTCCTCTGCTCCACAAATGTCCTTTTCTATATCTTTTTCTTAGATTAGGAAGTAACTTGAATAACAAATGAGCACTCAATCCCTTCATTAAGTTGAGTGCTTTGCTTGGATTCATTGTCATGGACAATGATACTATCACATGAATATGATCCATATCAACTTCAATCTCTAAGATATTTATCTTATGTTTTTTTGCAGCTTCTATTATTGCTATCAAGCAAAGATTTTTAATGTAGCTTTGCTTAAATATCTTATAACGATACTTTGTGCACCATTCAAAATGATAGGTGCTCCAACCTATTGAATGTGCATGAGTATTTTGCTGGTAAATGTTCATGTTGTCCTCCTTTGAGACGCATCACTTTACCAGCTTTTTTATAGAATCAATAATAAAAAAGATTTATCGAGACAAGCCATTCATCTCCATCCTAAAGGATGGTCACGAGCTTGAAAAAAGCTCGTTAGATTTCTGGCTAAATTATCTTAAAAGTGACAGTCCTTCTTTTTAGCATGAATACAACTCAAATAAAAAAAGTAATGAAAAAGTACAAAGATGCTTGGGAAAAGCAGGATTCTAACCTAATTTTAGAATGTTTTACTAAAAATGGTATTTATCAGGAAAGACCTTATGAACAACCAAATGTTCCAGATATAACTTATCAACTCTATGTTTAATGTTTATTGAAAAGTAATTTTTCTTTTTCCTAAAGACATTCTGCTTTCTTTTTATCGAAGATTTTTCTTAGTGTTTTCTTTTTCAGGACTTTTTCTTTTACAAAAGAAAAACCTCACTTATGTCCAAAAAAGAAAACTAATTTATTTTTAAGTTTTTTATCAAGTCTTAAGAATCCAAATCTTTCAGCCTGAATAACTTCATTCTCTTTTACCTTAAGCAAGTTTTTCTCTCCAAAACCATTAACAATAGAACCATCTTCTAAATAAACTTCAACATTTATTTTCTCATTTTCAGGCAGCCAGTGCATTATTCTTTCTCCTTTGCCCTTATATTCATCATGTGTCCTGGAATGAAAAGTAAATTTACTCGCTTCAAGAGTAAAATTCAAGCAATCCATTAATCTATAAAGTTTATTCTCATTAAGCATGTCAAAATCTTTTCTTTCAATTAAAAAATTTTCATAAGTATTAAACTTCCTTCCTTTTTTCCTTAATTCAGGATGCAGGTTTAATTCAACTTTCTGTTTAGGTGCATTAGAAACTTTAATTTGAACAGGATTCAAAACAAAAAAATACCTGTTAGCTTTTTCATCAACTTCTTCTTTATTATAAGAAGAAAGTGTATCAAAACTAACATTGATATTATTTTTATTCATTCCTAAATCAAATATGAATTTAGACAAAGCTTCTGCCTTAAACCCTCTTCTTTTCAAAGCTAATATTGTCAATAATCTAGGATCATCCCATCCTAATAATTTTCCTTGTTTAATTAATGCTCTAGTCTTAGAAGTGCTTTTAATATCATTAAAAATTAATTTTCCAGTGTAAATTGTTTCAGGATAATTCCAGTTAAAATAAGAATAAAGATATTTTTGTCTTACATCAGAAATTTGTAAGTCAATTCCTCTGATAATATGAGTAACCCCTAATAATTTGTCATCAACAGCAGAAGCAAAATTTAACAAAGGCCAGACTTTAGCATTTTTCTCTAAAGGATGATTATTATTTTTATTATCTACAATCCTGAATCCAGGCCAGTCCCGAGCAGCAGGATTGCTATCCATAATATTTGTTTTTATTCTATAAACAGCCTCACCTTCTTTATAGGAAGTAAACATTTTTTTCCATCTTTCCAATTGTTCTGTAACACTTAAATTCCTGCAAGGACATTCTATTTTTTTATCTCTTAATTTTCTATATTCTTTAACATCACAAGTGCAAATATAAGCCCAATTTTTTTTAATAACAGTTTCAGCATATTTGTAATAAATTTTTAGCCTTGAAGATTGTATAACTTTCTTGGAAATATTAACACCTAAAAATTTCAAGTCATTTTCAATCCATTTGTAAGCATCTTTTAAAGGATATTTTCCTTTAGGATCAGTATCATCATATCTTAAAATAAATTTTCCTTTATACTTTTTAACATAAAACCAGTTCAATAATGCCTGCCTGCTTCTTCCTAAACTTAAAGGACCATTTGCATTTGGTGCAAACCTCATCACAACATTTCCATGATGAACATTTTCTAATTCATGCAATTCTCTTTTTTTCTCTTCTTTTTTATTATCTAATAATTCAGGGTCAATTTTCTCTATTTCATGAATCTGTTTTTCTAATGTCCAGGAATTAACTTCTTTTACAGTATCTTTAATATCTTTCATTAAATCTTTAATTTTTTCTTTAAGTTCAGGCTTTTCAGATAATATTTTTCCAATAACAGCGCCTTCACTTGCCTTCCCATTAAACTTGACTGCATTTTGCAATGCATACTTTAAAATTAAAGTTTTCATAAAAAAAAGTAATTTTACAAGTATAAATATTTATCTATGAACTAACGCTTTTCAATTCAATTTTTACATCTATGCTAGGAATACCTCTTCTTGAAAGATTAATAAAAATCAAATTTTGAGCTTCTCTGGATAAAAGCTTATCATTCTGCGTTTCAAAGATAAGAGAACCATTATCCCTATTTACCCCCAGGTTCATAATATAAAACATCTCCTTCCCATCTAAACCTGTCAGAAGAAACAGGATACTGTTCCCTGGTTCCTCGTATACTTTCAACAATAGCAGGAATAACACTACCCTTATTACCATTCAAATTATTAAAGTAAAAAGAATATCTAAAATAGATTATCACATCATCCATTTTCTTGGAGTTAAAATTTGATTTATAAGAATGATTATATTAAAAAAAGTATTATGAAAAAGTGTTATTTTTCTTAAGTAGTAGGTTAGCTTTTTATAAATCAAAGGATTCTGCAATCCCACTATGGTAAAATGCCCAAGCTGCGGTCACGAATTTGAAGATATAAAGCCAGGTATTTTCAGCAGACCAAATACAAGAAGTATTTTTTCTGATAATTCTTCAAGTATCTTTCCTAACAATAGACCAATGCCTATGCAATCACAGCCTTCTTATCAGCAACCACAACAGCAACCAGTTCAGCCACAACAACAAGAACAATCTCAACCAGTGCAACAGCCTTCTTATCAGCAGCCAGAGCAACAAAAACCAGTATTTCAGCCACAGCCTTCTTCTCAATCTTCATATCAATCACATTCTGAACCAGTAACACAGCAAAGACAGCATATTGCAATTACAACAGGTAATAGAACAATAAGCCCAGAAGAACAAGAAAAGAGAAAAAGAGAACAAGAATCAGCAGCTCGCATTTTATCTTTCGCAGCTCAAGGCAAAAAAACTCGATAAATTTATTTTGAAAAAATTTCTCTTATTTTCATTTTAGCTTCTTTAATTTGTTCATCGCTTAATTTAATTCCTTCTAAAGTATGTTCAGGCTCGCTTGTAATAGAGTAAATTCTTTCTTCAGACTCTGCTTGTCTTTTCATACCCATAGGCAATTCAGGAGCAAATCCTATTGCTTTTTGAACATCTTCTGGGAATTTTCCAGGATCAGCAGTTTCATAAATAACTGCCAATTGAGAAGGTTCAATAAAATGTTCTAAAGCTCTCCACCCTACTGCTCCATGAGGATCAAGAATAACTCCAAATCGTTCATAAACATCTTTCATTGTTTTATAATGTTCTGGATTAGTTACACTTATTGAAACAATATCTCGCCTCATTGCATCAATATCAGGCATAATATCAATAATTCCTTCTCTAATAACTTTTTTAGTTATAGGGTCTCTTTCATCAAACATATGTCCATTATAAAAATCAATTAACCTTGCTAAATTACCTGGATGAGAAACAATCATTGCTGAAGATGGTGATTCTTTAGAACTACTAACAACATATTTTCCAGTTCTTAAAAAATCAGGAAATTCAGTATTTTCATTCACTCCACAAATAATTTTTCCAATAGGCAAACCCATTTCTTTTGCAATTACAGTTCCCATCATATCCCCAAAGTTTCCAGAAGGTATGCTCATAATTACTTGTTCTCCATTTGCAATTCTTGAATAAGCAAAGAAAGGATAAACAGCTTGGGGCAATAATCTTCCAACACTAATTGAATTAGCAGAAGTTATTCTTTCTTCATCCCCAAATATTTCACCTGCAAATTTTTTATCACCTAAAATAATCCTTGCAAGTGCCTGGCAAACATCAAAATCTCCATTTACTTCAAAAGCATAAACATTTCCCTTTAATGTAGTCATTTGCCTTCTCTGACCATCACTAACTAAACCTTTAGGAAAGAATACAATATTATCAACATTATCTAAGCCATATAAAGCATCAGCAACAGCACCGCCAGTATCACCGCTAGTTGCAACTATAACCATTCTTTTAAGGCTTCTTTCACCAAGAAAATAATTAAGTGCTCTTCCAAAAAATCTCGCAGCATAATCTTTAAATGAATATGTAGGTCCATTAGTTAACCACAAAATATGAGTTCTATCAGTAACATGCTGAACATTAGTTAGAATTTTATCTTCAGAATATGCATCATTTAATAATTCTTCAAGTTTTGCAAAAGGAATTTCAGAACCAAGAAATAGATTAAGAACTTGAAATGCAATTTGTGAATATGATTGCTGAGACATATCTCTTATTTGTTCAGAAGATAGTTTAGGAACATTCCCTCTAGCCATCATATACAAACCATAATTAGAAGCCATTCCGTTTAATAAAGCAGTTTGAAAATTTACTATCTCTAATTTATTATTTGTACTATAATAAGTAACAGGTCTCATTTTAATAAAACCAAGCAAAAGTTTATAAAGCTAATTTTTTCTTTACCTTTTACCTGATTAAGTTTTTAGCAGGTTCGTGAAGATATTTTGGGTTCATGAAGGGAGAATCCCTTATGGTGCAACCCTAACCCGTACAACTACAATAGTTCAGTAGGAGGGAAATAAATTGGATAAAGGTCAAATATTAGAAACAATAAAACTTGTAAAAGAACATTCTCCTAAAAAGAAATTCAACCAGACCTTAGATATGATTGTTAATTTAAAAAATCTTAATCTTAAAAATCCAAATGAAAATATGGACTTATTTATTACAGTGCCTCATAAAATAAAAAAGCCAAAGATTTGCGCTATTGTAGGTCGGGAATTAGAAACATCAGCAAAGATTTTTGATAAAGTAGTTAACATAGAAGAATTAGAAGTATTAAAAAAAGACCAGAAAGAAGTAAAAAGACTTTCTAATCAATTTGATTTCTTTATTGCTCAGGCAAATTTAATGGCTGGAATAGCAACAGCATTCGGTAAAATTCTAGGTCCTAGAGGTAAAATGCCAAATCCAAAAGCAGGTGGAGTTGTTTTGCCAAATTCTAATTTAGAGCAGGTAAAAGAAAAATTTAATTCTTTAGTCCAGATAAAAACAAGAAAAGAATTAGTAATAAAAACTCCTGTTGGAAAAGAAAACATGAGTGATGAAAATATTTTAGAAAATACAATGTTAATTTACAATGCTTTAATTCATGCATTGCCTCAAGAAGAAGCAAATGTTCGCGAGGTAATATTCAAGCTTACAATGGGCCCAGCAATAAAAGTTGGAGCAAAGAAAGAAGATATTTTAGCAAAAGTAGTAAAAGAAACAAAAAAAGAACCTAAAAAAGAAAACAGGTTCGTAAAGGATTCCAAGTCCATAAAGGATTCCAAGTCCATAAAGGATTCCAGGTCCATAAAGGATTCCAGGTTCATGAAGGGTGGAACCCTTATATAAAATGCCAAAAAACCAGCCAAGAATAAATGAAGCTAAAAGAAGCGAAGTTGAAAAACTTAAAGAGTTGCTTAGAAAGTACTCTGTTATTGGTATTGCTGATTTAACTAGCTTGCCTTCCAGACAATTGCAAGCAATAAGAGCAAAATTAAAAAAAGAATTAACAATAAGAAATTTCAAGAAAAGATTTGTTAAAATAGCAATAAGTGAAATAAAAGCAGAAAAAGATTTATCATCTTTGGAGCCTTTTTTAAAAGATTCAAATCCAGCAATTTTATTTTCAAATAATGATCCATTTAAATTATCAAAAGAAATCAGAAAATCAAAATCAAAGAGCAAAGCAAAGCCAGGGCAAAAAGCACCTCGTGATTTAATCATAGAAGCAGGTCCTACTAATTTTACACCAGGCCCAATTATTGGAGAATTAGGCCAATTAGGAATAGTTGCAGCAGTAGAACAAGGAAAAATTGCAATTAAAAAAGATAAAGTCCTAGCTCATGAAGGCGAAGAAATTTCAGGAAAAGCAGCTGAATTATTATCAAAATTAGGTGTAGAACCAATGGAAATTGGTCTTAATGTATTAGTATTTTATGATAAAGGAACACTTTATAAAAAGGATATTTTGGATGTAGATGAAGCAGAATATATTAGAAGATTAGTGTTAGCTTATAGAGAAGCATTAACATTGTCAGTATCAATAGAATATCCTACAAAAGATAATGTTTCAAAATTAATTGCAAAAGCAGACAATGAAGTTAAAGCAATAAAAAATAAAATAAAGTTATAATCAGGGAGGAAAATAAAAATGGAGTATATGCACGCTGCAATGTTATTACACAAAGCAGGAAAGAAAATAGATGAAGAGCATATGACTAAAGTATTAACAGCAGTCAGTGTCACAATAGACCATGCTAAAATAAAGGCAATAGTCTCTGCATTAGACGGCGTTAATATTGATGAAGAAATAAAGAATGCATCAGCTGTAGTAGCATCAACACATGAAGCAAAAGTAGAGAAGAAAGAAGAGAAAAAGGAAGAAAAGAAAGTTGATGAAAGTGCGGCAGCCGCAGGTCTTGGAAGCCTATTTGGCTAATTTTTTTCATTTTTAGCAACATGCTTAGAAATTTAGACGCAAAATGGAAGAGAATAAAGAAAAAAGTAGTTTGAAGAAGGAAATATCAGAGTTAAAAACAAGACTTAATGATATAAACCAAAAAAAAGAGCTTTTCTACAATAAAAAAGAAGAACTCAAGAAAAAAACTAATTCTTTAATTACTGAAATTAAATCATTAAAGGAAAATACATCTAGTTCTAAAGAGAATAAATCAAATAGGGATGAACTAAATAAAAAAGTTAAAACATTAGTTGAAGAAGCAAAAAAGCTCAATCAGGAAAAAAAAGATTTTATGCAAAAGCATAATATCATAAAAGACCCTTCTTCTATTAAAAGTTTGATTGACAGCATGCAGTATAAAATAGAAACAGAAGCTCTTTCAATGGAAAAAGAAAAATCAATGATGAAGAAAATAAAGGAATTAAGAAAAGAATATAGTGCTTCATCAGAACTAAAAAAAGTCATTGATAAATTATCCCTAATATCAAAAGAAATAGATGAAACAAGACAAAAAGCAGATTCATTTCATAAAAAATTAACAGAAGGTTCTTCTGAACATTCTGAAAAATTTAAAGCTTTAAGCACAGAAATAGAAAAAATAAAGACAGAGGAAGAGGAAGCTTTCAAGAAATTTTTAGATTATAAAAAAGAATTCCTGGAAATAAACAATTCATTAAAGGAAAAACTAAAAGAATCAAGCAAATTCTCAGAAAGAACAGAAGAAACAAGAGAAAGGAAAAAAGAGACAAGAAAAGAGAAAAATAGTGAATTATTAAAAGAAAAAGCAAAAGACGTTGAAGAAAAGATAAAAACAAAGAAAAAACTTACAACAGAAGATTTACTTGCTTTCCAGTCTTCTGAATAGGTTTCCAAAAAGAAAACCTGAAAAGAAAGCGAAAAGTTGTAAAAACTCTTTAATTTAACAGTAAATATTTTCTTAATGCAGGTCGTTTGTTGGGTTCATGAAAGGCGCAGCCCTTATGTCGTAAGGGATGCAGGTTTTGTTAACAGGTTCGTGAAGGTGTTAACCTTTTTTTCTCTAGCAGGGTCGTAAGGGGTGCAACCCCTACACAGAAACATTTATAAAAGACTACTTTGTAGTGTATACAAGATAAAATCTATACAAAATACATAGGGGGGTAAAACTATGAAAAAATTATTTTTAGGATTAGTATTTGCATTATTCCTAGTAACAGGATTTGCAAGTGCAGCTATCCCAAGTATTACAGTAACAGGTCCAACATATACACCTTCAAATACTGTAGACTTAGGAGAAACAGTAACTGTAAAATATACAGTTGTAAATAGTGGCGCAACAGGAGCAGATTTAACTTTTACAAGCAATGAATTAAAATTAGGAGATTATACTTTAGGAACTCCAACAATTGCGGGTAAAACAGTCGCAGCTGGTGCTACTGAAGACATAACCTTCCAAATAACAATTCCTTCTGAATCAAGAAGATCAGGAACTTATAATGGAATAGTTACAATAAAAGATGGAGCAGCTACACCAAATACAGACTCAAAAAATTATAATATTGTTGTAAAATCAAAGACAGCAATGAAAACTTCATTAACAAATGAAAAATTATCATTGAAAATGCCAGCAGATGAAACAACATATATTGCAAGTTATGAAATAACAAATACAGGTTCTGTAGAATTATCAGGTTTGGCAGTTGAACAATCAGGAGATTTCTCAGATGGTTCTAATACAATAACAGTAAAACCATCAATAGGAAAAACATTATTAAATCCAGGTGATACAACAACTGTTTCAATAGAGCTTAATGTTCCAAAGAAAACAGAAGTTAACATATACAATGGTAATATAACAGTAAAATCAGGAAACAATGTATTGAAAACATCTGACTTACAAATAGAAGTAGAACCAAAAATGTGTAAAGACGGAAGAAGATCAGACAGTAATTCAATAACAAGTTCTAACACAGGAAACATAAGAGTTGAAATCGACAATCCAGATGATGGAGATGAATATGATGTAGGCGATGAAGTAGATGCAACTATTACAGTAACAAATTTCAAAGACAAAAAAATGGATGTAGTTGTAGAAGCAACATTATATGATATGACAGATGATAAAGAATTAGTTACAGTAGAAGACACATTATCATTAGATAAAAGAGGAGATGAAGACGACGAACAATCTGTAGATTTAACATTACAAATTCCATTTGATGTAGAAAATGACAATGTAAGATTATTTGTCAAGGCATACGAAGATGGCGATGAAGATGTAAATTGTAACTATGAATCCATAGACCTGGATATAAATAGAGTAAACGATGATGTAAAAATTCAAAGCATTGATATGGATAAAACCAATTTTGAATGTGGAGAAATGGGAACATTAAATGTAAATTTGTTTAATGCAGGTAAAAAAGACCAAACAAATGTAATTGCAATCTTAGAGAACACTGAATTAGGTTTAAGCTTGAGATCAGAAGCTCCATTCGAATTAAAAAAATTTGATAAAAATGGAAATTCAGCAACTCAAATGTTTACATTTACAATACCATTTGGTGCAAAAGAAAAGTCATATACTTTAACAGCTAAAGCAAAATATGGTTCAAATAAAGAATCAGTAGCAATAAAAACAATAACAGTAGCTGGTTGTGTAGCAGTAAGAGCAGAAGTTACTCCAATGCAAGCTGAGATAAAAACAAGTGCTGGTTCAAAAATAAGTGTTCCTTTCAAAGTAAAGAACAACTTAGGAACAGCATCTGCATATAATGTAGAAGTTTTATCAACAATTGCAGATTCAGTAACAAAGCAGGTATCAGTAGCTCCAAATCAGGAATCAACAAGTTTTGTTGAATTAACAGTTAAAGAAGGAACAGCAGCTGGAACATATCCAGTAAGCATTAACTTAAAAGATGCTGGAAATATTGTAGATACAAAAACAGTAAATGTTGTTGTAGGTGCAAGTTCTGGTTTCAATGATGTAACTGGTTCAACAATAAGCAACTTGTTCAGTTCCAATAACAAATGGTTATTGATAGCTGGAAACGCAATCTTAGTAGTTTTAGTAATACTATTGATTGTAGCTTTAGTAAGAAGAAGAGATTAAACTTTTCTTTCTTTTTTTTATTTTTTAATTTCTAAATGTTTTTATGCAGGTTAGTAAAGAATGCAATCCTTACAAATACTTTTATATTCTAAGATTATATTATATTTTAATATTATCAATTAAATATTATTTCAAAAAAAGGAGGTGTAATAATGGACTTAGCTTCAATAGGTTTAATAATAATAGCAATTGCTTGGTTAGTTCAATTGTATTATGCATTAAATAACAACAAACAAATTCAACCTTTATTTATTATAGGTTATATGTTAGGAGTTTTATTATTAGTAATAGCATCATATCAACCAACAAAAACAATTTCTTATTATGAAGTCTTAACTTTTCTAGCTTCAGGAGTTGTTTTAGTAAAAATCTTAACAATGAAAAGATAATTTTCTTTTTTATTTTTTTTTCTTTTATAAAAATTTTTTCTTGAAAAAGTTTCTTTTTATCGAAGATTTTTCTTTTCTAAAGAAAAAGATTCTTTAGCTATTTTCCGATAGTAAATTTTATTTTAAAAATTTTCAAAAGAAAAACCTTTTTAAATTCCTACTAATTGATAAAATTAGCATGACTGACAAAAACATCGTCTTTAATTATAATCGAAAATCCTGGAAAGAAACTTTAGACTTCATAGGCACATTAAATTCAGGCCATATTCTTGATTTAGGCTGTGGAAATGGAAGCGAAACAGCAATTTTATGCAAAAAAGGTTTGAATGTAACTGCTTTGGATGTTTCAGATGATTTAATCAATGAAGCAAAGAAAAAAGCGCCAGAAGCAAAATACATAAAAGCAGACATAAGAACATTGCCAATAGAAAATAGCTCAATTGATAATGCATTGTTCATAGCAACATTCCATCATTTAAAAAATAATAATGACAGATTAAAATGCTTGAAAGAACTTCACAGATGCGTAAAACCAAACGGACGTGTTTTAATGAGTGTCTGGACAAAAAAAGGCATGAAAGGCGGCAAATACCTCTCATGGGGTTCTTCAGCTAAAAAAAGATATTATTATTTCTTTGAAAAACAGGAATTATTAAACTTAGTTGAAATGTCAGGCTTTAAAGTTACAACTGTAAAAAATTCAGGCGAGAATTTATTTGTTGAATTTCAAAAATAATTAAATTTTTTCAAATCGTTTTACTTTCTTTCCATTAACTTCAACTTCTTCAAAAAACATTTTTTTAGGCCTAATCCAAAAAGAATACTCAGACTCATATAATGGTCTGTAAACAACAAATTCTTCTAATGTTTCACTATGATTAGCTATCCCAATAACCTCATAGAGTTTTCCTTTAAAATGCTTATATTTTCCTAATTTTACTTCTTTCATTTTTAGGTTTCTCAACATTCATTCTTAAAATAAATTTTTCAATTAAAAATAATAACCATTTAAATATAAATAATATGGCAAGAATAATAGAGATAAAAATACCAATAATACTATCAGCACTTGAAAATATAAATAAAAAGTCTGTCCAGAACTCATTCGCTAATGACTTTTCAGCATACTTTCCAGAACCCATTGGAATATAACTTTCTTTAATCTCTCGTTTCATCTTCATTCAGTCTTTCTTATCGTAGACATTCTGGTTTTTTTACCAGACATCCTGGTTTCTTTTTATCGTAGATTTTTCTTTCCAAAGAAAAAGCTACAGGGCCTACCCGGATTTGAACCGGGGATCATCGCTCTGCAGGCGATTGCTTTACCGCTTAGCTATAGACCCACTATAAAAATAATAACGCCCCGGATGGGATTTGAACCCACGACCTACTGCTCTCTCCTTGAAATAGAAGGTTCGACAATTAAGCTTTCTCTTGATTTCTTTCCTTAAGATTTTGTTTTTCTTTCCTTAAGGTTTCTTCTTGCAAGAAGAAAGCTTACTTCAGTCGCTCTATCCAAGCTGAGCTACCAGGGCATTATAATAAAAATACAAACAAATAAGCTTTAAAAATGTTTATATATCTAAAAAATTTATAGTTTTTATGAATAAAGCAGTTTTATTAATCCTAATATTTGCCTTAATTTTCTTAGTATCTTGTACAGAAAAACAAGTAAAAATAGAAAACAAAGAATATTGCAATCAAGCCCAAAGAAACATAGAATTTTGTTATACTTTATATGAACCAGTTTGTGGTTATTCAGAAGAAAAACAAATTCAAACTTACGATAACATTTGCAATGCCTGCAAAAATCCAGAAGTTTCTTATTTTGTAAGAGGCGAGTGTTAATTATCCAAAACAACAATTACTCTTTATCCAAAACAACAATTACTCTTTTCATAACAACAAAAGCATAACCCCATAAAAAAGGCAGCCATAATGGCATTAACCCAAATAAGCTGTTTCTATTAAAAGTCTCAACACCAGTACTAATAAACAAATATTCAGAAACTATCATTCCTATAAATCCAAATAGAAAAAATAAGTATTCTTTCTTATTATATTTTACAATAAAAGAAACCAGGATTATAAGAATATAAGCTAAAGTAAGAATATAATCATTTTTAATAAAGGGTATTAAAACAATCATTAACAATATTGGAATAAGATTAAAAAAGATTAAATTTATTTTTTCAATTAATTTCATTAAAATATCATAGAATTAAGTGTTTTAATAATTTTCTAAAAAAGAAAAAAAAGAGTAAGATTATCTTTTATGAAGTTCAACATAAACTTGATCTACTTTATCTGCAAAATCAGTTGGACATACAGCTCTAGCAATCCTTGGAATTTTCATTTCTGTAACTACATAAATTGGAGCTGGCATCCCGCTAATAGAAGCTGGCGAAGGTTTTTTAGTAGTGCCATCAATACCCCTTCGTGCATCTGAAAGGGTAAGCTGAAATTGTATAATAAATCCAATTGCATTAAGTTCAGAATTTAATCTTGTAGCTAAATAAGCTCCAAAATCATAAGTAAACTCATGTTCATCAGGCATATATTCTCTAAGATTTTGTAATTTTCTTCTAATTTCTTCTGTTGAAATTGCATCTGAAATTTCCATTTTAGTTCCTCCAAAAAATGTTAATTAAAAAGTAGTAACATAGTATATAAATATATCGTTTTTAATTTATCAGAAAAAAAAAGCTTAAATTAAGCTTTTAAAAAAATCAAAAATAATAGGATGGTATTTCACTATCACTATTGCAAATAGCAATGAAAAAGTATTGATTACTTTTATCAAAGCATTTAATGCAGGTCCAGCAGTATCTTTGAAAGGATCACCTACAGTGTCTCCTACAACAGCTGCTTTATGGCTATCAGAACCTTTTCCACCTAAATTTCCAGATTCAATATATTTCTTGGCATTATCCCATGCAGCTCCGCCAGTTGTCATGAATACAGCTAATAATAATCCAGAGATTATAACCCCTATTAACAAACCAGCTAATGCACTAGGTCCTAATAATAAACCAACTATTAAAGGAGCTGATATAGCAAGTAAAGCAGGAAATATCATTTCTTTTAGAGCAGCTTTTGTTACAATATCAACACAGGTTCCATATTCTGGTTTTTCCTTTCCACTCATTATGCCTGGTTTTTCTTTAAATTGTCTTCTTACTTCTTTTACAATTGCATGAGCAGCTTTTCCTACTGATTTCATACAAGAAGCAGAAAATACAAATGGCAGCATAGCTCCTAAAAATAATCCAACTAAAACTAATGGATCATTAATAACAAGAGATAACTCTAAATTGCTTCCTAAATTTGAAATAGCATTTTCAATTTCTTGTGTATATGCAGCAAATAATACTAAAGCACCTAATGCAGCAGAACCAATAGCATAACCTTTTGTTACAGCTTTAGTTGTATTTCCAACAGCATCTAATGCATCAGTAATCTTTCTTACACTAGCAGGCATTATAGCCATTTCAGCTATACCCCCTGCATTATCAGTAATAGGTCCATAAGAATCAATAGCAACAATAATTCCAGTTATTGATAACATAGCAGCAGCAGCAATAGCCACCCCATAAATGCCCATTAATCCTGTTCCAGCTAAAAAATAAGAAGTTAATATTCCAGTTACAATTACAATAACAGGCCAGAATGTACTCATTAACCCAACACCTAAACCAGAAATTAAATTAGTACCAGCACCTGTTTCAGATGCAGTAGCAATTTCTTTTACAGGACTATATTTTTTAGATGTGTAATAATCAGTTATTAATGTTATCAAAACAGTTATAGCTAATCCAACTAAAGCAGCGCCATACAATCCCCAAGGCATATTCATATAATAAGTAACAATAGCAAATAATACAGCAGATGAACCAATAGCTACGAAAAATCCTCTATAAAGAGCATTCATTATATTTTTTGATTGTCCTAATTTTACAAAGAATATTCCAATTATAGAAGATATTATTGCCATCCCACCTAATAATAAAGGATATAATACCATCTCAGTTCCAGAAGAAACTAATTGCCCTATAATCATAGCAGCAATTATAGTTACAGCATATGTTTCAAATAAATCAGCACCCATACCAGCGCAATCTCCTACATTATCTCCTACATTATCAGCAATAACAGCAGGATTTCTTGGGTCATCTTCAGGAATATTTTTTTCTACTTTACCAACTAAATCAGCACCAACATCAGCTGCCTTGGTATATATTCCTCCGCCAACTCTTGCAAACAAGCTGATTAAAGATGCACCAAATCCAAATCCAATTATTACACTAGCATCCTGGTATATCCAATAAAAAACAGTAACTCCTAATAAGCTTAATCCAACAATAAACATTCCAGTAACAGCTCCGCCTTTGAAAGCAACTCTTAATGCTTTATCCAATCCTTTTCTTGCAACATGAGCTGTTCTTACATTTGCTCTTGTAGAAATAAACATCCCAACAAAACCAGCCAATCCAGAACAAACAGCACCAGCAATAAATGTTAAAGCAGTAACCCAATTAATTATTGCACCTTCCCTGATTGCTTTTGCAATCTCCTGCATTTTAGCATCACCAGGCTCTTCCCTCAAAACAGAATAAGACAAATATCCAACAAAAGCTAACGCCAATAAACTAATAATAAACACTAAAGTTAATATCATTATTACATCCCCCCGATATATCTTTTATTTCTTAGAATAATTTATAAACATTTCGACTTGAATAGAATTTATGAGCATCTGCCATATCTGTGGAAAAGACATAAGCAAAACTAATTATTGTGAAAGATGTAAGTTTACACCTAAAAGACCCACACCTGTTCAAAATAATACTAATGATTACAAGCCAATAAGAACAGCTATTGATTCTTTATTGCAGGCAAATTCAAGAATAACTTCTGGTGATTATGATGAAGCAAAGAAACTTTTAGTGCATTCTTCAGAAGCATTAAAAAAAATTGGTAAAAACGATAAAGCAGAACAAGCTGTTCAATTAGCCTCAAGATTAGATGAAGACAATTATAATGCAATAAGAAATGAAGTTGTTTCTATTTTAAGAGCATTAGGTTATGTTTAATATTTCTTGCTTATTTCACTTTCTAAATGGTCTCCTTTACATAAGATCCAACTATTAACATTATTATTAGAATCATGAAGCTTAAATAAATCAATTCTAATATTTTTGTTCATTATTAGCTCCTATAAATTTTGTAAGTTTAAATTGATGATTTATATTATTAAGTAAAATGCTTTTCTTAAAAATATTATCAATATCATAGTTAAATTTATCTTTTATTATATTTCTAGCATAAGCTAACATAGATTCTTTATCATTAAAGTTTAGAGGTTCATTATCCATTGCTATCTTTCCAGCAAAACGACAAACCCACACTCCCAAAGGAGCAGAGTATTCAGGTGTCTCAAATCTAACTACTAAAACAGAAGCTTGTTTCTTTATTTTATTTAAGTACTGGGTTACTGAAAACCTACTAGCATAAAATCCACCGACAGTCGCTTCTGCATAGGATTTCCTGCCACCATAAGGTTCATAATCAGTTGCAAATGTAATATTCTTACTATTTGGATTCCATAAAGCACCAGGCATATATCCCTCAAACAATTCATAACTCCAAACTTCTGGAAATAAGAAAACATAATAGTAATTACCTAAATAACTTCCACTAAAGAAAGTATAGTTATCAATTAATTTAAAATCTTTTATAGAAAAAATCAATTGTTTACCAATTATGTCATCCGTAGCTGTTATAGAAAACCTTGTTGGAACCAATATCCTGTTCTTTTTCAATCCTAATGCACCAACAGAAAGTATCTGGCTTATTTTTGTTTCTTCAAAACCTTTCTCATATAAATAAATAACACCTTCTTTTGCTTTCAAATCAGTATCACTAACAACTTTATCTACACTTTGATCAATTTTAACATTCTCTGTTATTTTCAAAGACTCTAATCTTGCACCAGCTCCTATTGGACTATGAATATTATCCAGCATTGTTTTAACATTAGGCTTTTTATTTAATTTAACCTCAATATCAACTGTATTTTTGCTTAAACCAATTTCTTGGGTATTTTCAAATAGTTTAGTTGAATTTCTAGCTATTTTCACTTGAGCTTTAAACCTAGAATTAATCAAAGCACTTCTTAATTTAACAATATCATCTACTGTAAATTTAGATGTCTGCCATGTTTTAGGTGAATCATAAATCCATGCATTCTCAGTATTTTCAGGAGGACTTAATATTCCAATATTAACATTAGGATATTCTAGTTTACTTCCAATAAACACAGCAGGCGGTGAAGTGCTAAATAAATCTTTAACATCCAATTGATTTATCTTAGAAAACCCAATTGATGCTTTCTGCAATAATGTTTGCAATTCACTTTTCTTAAAGAATATTGGATCCATAAATTAACTAAGTAAAACAAGTTTAAATACTTTTCAAAAGCATCAGCAGGTTCATAAAGGGTGCAACCCTTATATTCAAAGGTGTTTGTCCGTTAACTATATACAAAAGAATATATTAACCAGCAGTTCCAGCTACAGAAGGTCTATCAAAACCAATTATCCATGCTTCCAAAGGACAAAGTTTTTGTTTTTGCTTGAAGAAATCCCAATCAGCTTTAAATAAATTACAATCAGCATGATAATATTTGGAGGAATATTCACCATTATAATGATATAGATCAAACATTCCAAAAGAATGAAAAGTTTCATGAACTATTATTGGAAATAATGGCATTTGGTCTTCACCAGTTATTCTATTTCCACCCGTAGTAATAAACTTCCTGAAATTAAGACCTGCTGAAGCAGGAAGATTAAATTTTTGTTCATTTTCTATAATATCTTGAATGTCATAATCTCTAAAAAAATAAAAAATCACGAGATCATTTTGAATATTACATTTTTTAGAAAGTTTAGATAAAAAAACTTCATAATAATCATTATTTTGTAAATCTTCAAAATAATCTTCTTTAGTATAATCAAAATTACAATCTTTTAATTCCCATCGAACATTAAAATCTTTATTGCTCCATTTGGATTTTTCATTTTGCACAAAATTATTAGCATCATTAATAATAGTTTTAAATTCATCAATAGTTTGAGTTTTTTGTATTTCTCTTAATTCTCCAGAAGATAAATAAATGGGTACAATAGGAATTATATAATTTTTGTTATTTCCAAGGTAATGAAATTCAGGTTTATCTATGCACAAATATTCATGGCATACTTTACCATTATTATGATAAGTATCAATGCAATCACTATCAATTTTGCAAGCATCTCCTTGTTCATCCACTAATTTTCCAACAGGATAAAAAATATTATCTTGACAAATCCCAAATCCTTTGTTATATTTTAGACTATTACAGATTTCAAATTCTTTTTCATCATAAGTCATTAAATAAGTAGACCCAACAAGGTAATCTTCAGTTGAAATAAAAATTTGATTAAATAATCCTTTTGGTCCAGTAACTATATTATAAGTTAATATTTTTGACTCTCCAGGATCTAACCAAAATGAATTTTTTTCATTACTTTCATAATGATAAGCAGTCATACTTGAAGCATGGGGCACATTTGTAAAAACAGGTCCATTCAATTTTATTTCTTTCGGATAAGATAATTCATTTTTAACTTCAATAGTAAAAGATACATCTTTATTAGCCGGTACTGATTTAGGAATATTAAACTTAAAAGATAAATAATTTTTAAATGGAGCACAAACATTATCATTTGTGTCACAAATAAAATTTCCAAACTTAGAATTTATACAATCTTTATCATTTTCACAAAGGTCATTAGTGGAATCTACCCATTTTTCATTATTGATACATTTCCCATTTAAACTAATAGTATAACAAATGCCCCCGCAATTAGTTCCTCTTCCATTAAAACACTTGCTGTTATCAACACATTCCCCATTATCACATTTAAACCCATTTCCACAAGGTTTACTCATTTCATTTTCATCATAGCATTCTACTCTTGTATTTTCATCTTTACAATAAATTCCATCAGATTTACCTTGACAAAAAGGAATATTAATATTTTCTTTAATATACCCTGGGCAATCACCTTTCCAGCTAACAAGTTGCCTTCTATTTTCACATTGTAATAAAAATTCACTTGTTTTTCCACATTGACCAAATTCAGTCGCTTCTTTGCAATATTCATTTCCAGAATCAATACATTTTACGCATTCATTATTTTCATTAAGATTTTCAACCTTCTGAGTTTGGAATACACATCTTCCATTATTGCATAATTGTCTCGATGCACATCCAACCGCAGAGATTATATTATTATTGGAACATTTAACAACACCATTATCAAAGCAATAATTTCCATTAATCTTATCAACACAAAAATTTTGATTAGGCCTTACTATTCTTCTTCCAACAGCCTCATTAGTAAAATTAGGGATATTCTCACAAGCAACTATAAAAATAAGAGAAATTACTAAGATAATTAATAAAATCCTCTTTTTCATTAAAAATATAATAAAATCTTACTTAATAAATTTAATGTAGCTAAGAATGTAAGTATTTCTCAGATTCTGCTTTGAAGTTCAATATTTCAAAACTTTCTTTACACTTTCAAGCTGCTTTTCCAGATAATTATATAATTCTTCAGCTTCTTTTTTCGTTATTTTATTTGTCTCTTTTAGCTCATTTTTAACTTCAAGATAAGATTCATAAGAATTCCTTGAAGAAATTTTTTCTATGAGACTTATAAAATCTTTTTTTGAATAATTCTCATTATTAATCAGTTTTTGGATTATATGCAAAGTTCTTATTCTTAAAATTAAAGTATAAATTATCCTGTTATTTACTTTTTCATCTGATTTTTTAATTAAATTTTTTAGTAATTTGAGTTTTTTATTTGTTGTATCTATATACCATTTTACATTTTTCTTAGTAACAATTATGTCTATGGAATTTAAATAACTTGAATTAATTAGTGGTTTAGCTTCTTTTATCATCTGCCCAATAGGGAATAAATCTTGCTTTAGTTTTTGATTTAATAATTCTTCAGATATTATTAAAACATTATAAATACCCTCATGAATCATTTCTTTATCTATATTATTAGAAATTATCAAAATATCAATATCGCTATCTTTACTTTCTTCTCCCCTTGCATAACTTCCTGCCAGATAAATTCCAATTGCATCCTTTAATTCCATATATTTCTTTGCAATGTTAATTGTCTCAAATAAAATTGTTTCTTGGCTTTTTTTAACTAGCTCAACTCTTACTTCTTGATTAAGCCATGCTCTAGGCAGTATAACAGCTGAAGAATTTCCTGCCTTAACTGTTTTTTTTATTTCCATGTTCATCTTCCAGATAATCTTTATCTTTTTCTATTTGCTTTTCAAATTTTTCATCAATTTCCTTCTGCCAATAGTCTTTTGTTGTATCTTTTCTTCCTTTTTCTTTTTTGATTTTATCTTTATGTTTTGTTATTTGCTCCTCTATGGATTTTATTCTCTTTTTTCTTATTTTATTCATATGTTTTCTATCGCTCATTTTATGTTCTTACATGTACTTACATATTTATAAATCTTTTGATTATTCACATAAATATAAATTATCAGAGAAAACATTAGAATATACAAAGTTTTTTAAGATTTTTTGTATTAAGTTTTTCATGATAACTAGAATATTTAAAGATGATAGAAGAATAGTAAGAGTAGAACAAGTAGCTTCAGAAGCAAAAATATTTTATTATGCAGCAGCAGATATTTTTCCAGCACTTCATTTTGTAGAATCACATCCAGATCTTTATAGAATAGAAGGAGAGAAAGTATCTGAACCAATAGTTCCAAAAGAAAACGAAGAAATAGAAGTATTTCAGCCAGTTTTAATACCCGATAGTGTAGGACATACTTATGGTTATCAAAATTATAACTTTATTTTATTAAATGCAGATATACAACATCCTTTTAATTCATTAATTGAAGAATTTGCAAAGTTTATTTATTCTTTAAGGAATAAAAAACCAAGAAAATTAAAAATAAAGGATTTTCAGCCAGAATATGTTTCTCCATTATTAAGAGGCATTCAAATGAAAGGAAGAAATGATGAACATGAATTTCATTATAGTATTGAAAGAAGAAATGGTTCTGAAAAACCAGATGCTATTTATTTACATGCACAACATCTTTCTCCAGGGTTAAGTCTGAGGTTAGGAATCCATGATAGTAGAGTCAAACTCTCAGATTCTGATTTAGAAGCAAGATTAAGTCTATAAAAACTTATATAAACAAATTCATTAATTTAATTCCATGCAAACAGTCTCAAAAGAAACACCATTAGCAGAAATAACATTAAGAAAATATGAAAAACCATATGGATTGACAGAAAGAGAATTAATCAAAAAACTTTGTTTAAGCCTCGGCTTACTACAACCAGGTGATTCTAGAGATATTTTAGTAGATATTTTACTAGTTTTAATAAAATCAAGCAAAGAACTAGATTCAAAAGAAATAGAAGCATTAGCAATTGAATCAAGAAAAAACAATAATTTAGAATTAAAAGGAATAGCCTCTTCTAATATCAGAAGGCAATTAAAAAGACTAAAAGATATTTTTATTTTAGAATCAATTAATAATAAATATAGAATAACAGAAAAAGAAAAATTATCCAATATTTTCAAGGAAAAAATAGAAAAATATTACATTAATTCTATCCTAGAAAGAGTAAAAGAGTACATAACAGCAGTTGATAATATTAAGTAAGTTCAACTTTTCCATAAAATCCTTTTGGTTTGTATATCAAAATCAATAATAAAATTAAAGCATAAATTATCTGTCTCATTGGTCCAATTATAGAAGATGGAAATCCAATAAATCTTAATGGTTCAGGTAATAAAACTAGGATAATAGTAGCTACTAAAGTTCCTTTTAATGAAGCTAATCCGCCTATTATTACAATGCATAAAATAGGTATTAACTGCATTATTGTAAAAGAAGAAGGATCAATAAAAGTAATATAACTTGCATATAAACTTCCTGCTACCCCTGCAAAAAAAGCAGCTATACCCAAACTATATCCTTTCATTTTGAAAGTATTTTTTCCTAAAGTCTTGGCAACTAACTCATCGTCTCTTATAGCTTCAAACACTTTTCCAAACTGAGATTCAGTAATTCTTTTTATTATAAAATAAGTTATTCCAGCTATAATGATAGTTAATATTAAGAAACTTAAATTAGAAGAAAATGTTACTCCTAAAATAGAAGGTTTTGGAATTCCAGGCAAACCTAAAGGACCTCTTGTTAAAGAAGTATAATTTAATGTAACAGCATAAACAACAAAACTAAATCCTAATGTTGCTAAAGCTAAATAATCTCCTTTTAATTTATTAGTTGGTATAACTAAAATAAATCCAAATATCATAGCAATAATTCCAGCAGCTAAAAATGCTATTAAAAATGGAACTCCATTTAAGGTTAATAATGCAGCAGTATAAGCACCTATAGCAAAAAATGCAACATGCCCTAAATTTAACAATCCTGTAAAACCAACTGACAATTGCAAAGATAAAGCCAGGATTAAATAAATTCCAATTAAAATAAACAAATGAATGAAATATTCTATTATCATTTATCCCCTCCCCACTTCTTCCCTAAAATTCCTCTCGGTTTAAATAATAAAAATATGAATAATAAGGTAAATGCAATCGCATCCTTATAACCAGAAGGCAGGAACCATATTCCATAATTCTCTGTAAAACCTAATAAAAATGAACCTAAAATAGCACCAGACACGCTTCCTATTCCCCCAATAACAGCACCTGTAAATCCTTTTATCATTAAATTAGTTCCCATCATAGGTTCAAGATTTTGTTCTAATCCAACCAAGATGCTGGTTCTAAATTTTGTTCTAATCCAACCAATATGCCTGCAATTCCAGCAATTAAAGAGCCAATAATAAAACTATAAGAATAAATTTTCTCAGAAGATATTCCAACAATCTCCGCCACATCCTTATTATCAGCAACAGCCCTCATTGCTTTTCCTATCTTGGTTTTTTTCATGAATAAATGTAAAAATCCAAGTAAAAGCAAGGAAATAACAATAATCCAGATTTGTAATGGAGTAATTATTCCTCCAAATATCTCTAATCCTTTTGCTATTTTTAAAAATCCAATTGTCTTGACATCAGCACCAAATAAAATTAATATTAAGGATTCTATTAATATTAACAACCCAACACTTGCTATTAATAAAATAACAAATAACAGAAGAAGCATTTCTCTCTCTTAATTTTTTATAAATCAAATTAAGCAAATATCCAAAAACACCGCTAAATAAAATAGTCAATATAACAGCTATCCCAAAATTAAATTTTAATATTGAATAAAACAAATACAGCATATAAGCTGAAAAAGCAATAACAGAACCATGTGCAAAATGCACAAATTTGTTTGTTGAATATATTAAAGAAAATCCAGCAGCAACTAATGCATAAATAGCCCCGGCAATTAAGCTGTTAATCAATAACTGTATTACTATTCCCATTATCTTCCTCCAAAATAAATATCTTTAAGTTTTTTATTTTTTAATATTTCTTTCCCGCCATTTAAGGCAATTTTTCCATCTTCCAATATATAAGTTCTGTCAGCAATCTCAACAGCTTGTTTTGCATTTTGTTCAACAATAATAATAGAAACACCTTCTTTATTTATTTCCTTAATTTTATTAAACATTTCTTTCATTGATTTAGGGCTTAATCCTAAAGAAGGCTCGTCTAAAAGCAATAATAAAAGCAATAATTGGGGATTCTGCATTAATGCTCTTCCTATAGCTAATAATTGCTGCTGTCCGCCAGATAAATTAATTGCATATTCATTTCTTTTTTCTTTCAAAAATGGAAATTTAGTAAAAACATCTTTAATATTCCTTTTCATAACCTCTTTGTCTAAAATAAAAGCACCCATCTCTAAATTTTCTTTGACAGTTAACTCCCTGAATATCTGCCTTCCTTGTGGTACATAAGAAATTCCTTCATGGATTAACTCATAAGTTTGTAATTTTGTAATGTTTTTATCTTTGAAAATAATTTCTCCAGAATAAATATTGCATAAATTAAATATGCTTTTTAATAAAGTAGACTTGCCAGCTCCATTTGGCCCTATTAAGGCAATTATTTCATTGTTTTTTACATCAATATTAACACCTTTTAATATTTCAATTTTATCATATCCCGCATGTAAATTATTTATTTTTAGCATTAAAAATAAAAAGAAGAAATAGTTAATAAAAGTTATGCAACACTTATTTTTCCAATAACCACTTCCATGCAGGAACTATTAAAACTTCTTTATTGTCAAATTTTTGCTTGCTCTCTTCTTTTTTAGAAATTACTAAACCTTGGTTAATATTAAATATTTTCATAAATTTAAGCAAACCATTAAGGTCCTTTATCTCGCCATATTTAACTTCTATGGGCAATATTTTTTTATCCTCAATAACAATATCTACTTCATTTTTATAAGCATCTCTCCAAAAGAAATTAGCTCTTGTTTGAAGAACCAGAACATTTTCAAATATTTTGGGCTTTATATCGTCATTTCCGTACATAAATCCTAATGCTGGAATCGCAGGATAATATTTTTTTAATTTTTTTACAGTTTTTCTTTGGTTTTTAGAAAAATTAAATATTTTTTTTATTAAAAATGAATTCTCAAGATATCCCAAATATAAAGAAACAACTCTTCTTGATATTCCAACCTCAGCAGCAAGTTTATTCATTTCGATTATCTGACCAGGATTGCTTGAAATAATTTTAAAAAGAGATTCAAGTACAGAAATATCTTTTATAGGAAACATTAAAGGTATATCCCTGAATAATATTTTTTCAACAACTGTCTCCCTTATATAATTTTTAATAAAATCCTTATTTTCTATATCTACTAGTTCTGGAAACCCCCCTTGAAACATAAATTCTTCAAAAAGAAAAGATAATTCTTTTTCATAGAGATTTAAAGGCTTTAACTCTTTTCCTTTAAACGATAAAAATTCCTTAAATGAAAGGTTTTCTATTTTAAATTCAAACATTCTTCCAGCCAAGCTTTCTCTTGATTTTTTTCTGATAAATAAAGATTCAGACCCAGAAACAATAATCTTAAAATTAAAGTGCAAATCATAAATCCTTTTTATCTGCTCTTCCCAGTTCTCTACCTTTTGGACTTCATCAAGTTCATCAAGTAAAAAAATAAACTTTTGTTTAGTAAGATCTTTTTCAAAATTTTCTGAATATATTTCAATTAACTCAGATATTCCTAAATCCCTGAAATTATCAAAACTAAAGTAAATTATATTTCCTGCATCAAAACCATTATTTATCTTGTCTTTTACTATTTTTAGCATTATTGTTGTTTTGCCTACTCTTCTCAGTCCAGTTAATGCTATTATTTGTTTTGCATCAAGATATTTAGACAATTCTAGATAAATCTCTCTATCCTTATAATTTATATCAAATTTTTGTTTCCACCATGGATTTGATTCAATAAGTGCTTTTTTTACTTCTTCAATTTTGGGCATTTTAAAGTTACCTATATTCTATTTTATGTAACTTTAAGATTACCTATATTTATAAGCTTTTTGGTATAAAACCATAATTATTACATTATTCTCCTAAATAAGCATTTAGTACTTTTTTATTATTTTTTATCTTTTCAGGTTTTCCACTAGCAATTATTTTACCTTCATCCATAACAATAACATTATCAGCTAAGTTTAAGGCAAAATTCATATCATGCTCTATTAATAATATAGTTTCTCCTTCTTCTCTCATTTTAGTTAATAACTTGCTAATCTCATTTCTTAATCTAGGTGTAACACCTGCAACAGGTTCATCTAATAATAAGATTTTATGTGGATTTAGAATAGCTCTTCCTAATTCTATTATAAGATTTTATGTGGATTTAGGATAGCTCTTCCTAATTCTATTAATCTCTTCTGCCCATAGCTTAATTCACTGGCTTTTTTATTCTCAAATTCACTCATTTCAACTAACTTAAGCATTTTTTTTACTTTACTCTCTTTTTCTCTAGTTATCTTATTTTTATTAAGAAAGTTTTTCCAGAACTTCAGGTCTTCATTATCAATAGCAATAAGCAAATTCTCTCTTACGCTTAAATTAGAGAATAATCTTGATTTCTGAAATATCCTGGATACACCTATATTTGAAATTTTATTTACAGAACAATTAGTTATGTTTTTCTTGTCTAAAATTATTTTTCCAGAATCTTTTTCAATTACACCAGAAATTAAATTAAATAAAGTAGTTTTCCCAGAACCATTTGGTCCAATCAAAGCAGTAATAGAATTTTCCCTAACTTCAAAGCTTACATTATCAACTGCTTTTATCCCGCCAAAATACTTTCTCAAGTTTTCTACTTTAAGCATTGTAAATAAAGAAAAAAAGGAAATTAATAAAGTTTGTTAAAGTTATCTAACAAGAATTTTTCTTAATTTTAAGAAAATATTTCAATCTTTTCATGTTCATCTTAAGTACTTTGTTTAGTCCGCAATCCTTTCAAAATTAAGCTTATTTATGTCCATTTTCTAACAGCCATTTCCATAATGGAATATAATTTATCTTGCCTTTTATTCCAAGCCATTCTTCTTCGGTTTCTCCCTCATAATCTTCAGTTATAATAACAAGATTTTTGCATTTTAGTTCTTTACTTGCTTTTAATAATGAGCGAATTTCTCTTTTTTTTGTATCATTATCAATCTTACAGCATACTTGAATTAGTTCTTTAATCTGGAATTTTTCTTTTATAACAAAGTCTACCTCTTCCCGTGAAATATTTTTCCAATAAAACAATTCCATAGCCGGAATTTTTCTTCTTTGAAGTTCTAAAAAAACTATATTTTCCATTTTCTTGCCTTTATCTTCATTCGCCTCAATTAATTTATTAAATCCAATGTCGCAGAGGTATACCTTATTAACTGGTTCTCTTTTTCTTATGGAATGACTAAATTTAGGAAGATAAAATGCAAAAAGTGAATCTTCTACAATAGAAGCATAATTGTATAATTCATTTTTGGAAATTTTTCTTCCCTGTGATTTTAAAGTTAAATAAATTTTATTTATGCTTAACTCATTGGAATAGCATGAAGCAACTGTTTTTAAGAACCATTTGACAAGTATAGCATCCTTTATTTTATGCCTTTCTATAATATCCTTGTAAACTGTCAAATCAAAATAGCTTTCAATATTTTTAATTTTTAATTCCTTATTTTTTTCCAATACTATTTCTGGGAAACCTCCAAATTCCATGTATTCGTCTAAAAAGGTCAATAGTTTTATTTTTTCTTCAGAACCTAATAATTTTGAATAATTAAAATTTTTAGCTTTTAAAAATTCCTTAAATGAAAAAGGCAGTAAAAGGTAACTTATGCTCCTGCCCCTTAATGAGGTATATATTTCTTTGCTTAAAAGTTTTGAAGAAGAACCAGAAATAAAAATATTATATTTTTCATCAAAAAATTCCCTAACTGTTCTTTCCCATAATTCTACGTTTTGTGGCTCATCAAAAAATAAAACAGGATTATCTTTTTGTTCAGGAAAAAGCCTTTTATTTAACGCAATAATCTCGCCTATTTCTTTAAAAGTAATTCCAAATAATTTAGTATTCTCAAAATTAAGGTATAAAATGTTTTTCTTTTCCTTTTTTAGTTTATTCATTATCTGATATAAAAAGAAAGATTTTCCAGCTCTTCTTGGACCCATTATTACTTTTATTTTTTCTTGAGGATGAACCTTTAGTTCTCTTTCTATTCCATCAGGTAATTCTTTCTTCTGGACATCAATTAAATATTGTTCAATTTCTTTTGAGTTCATAGAAATACTAGATTTGTAGGCTTTATAAACTTTTCCTTATTTTAAGGAAAATACTATATAAAAGTTTCCTCTTTTTGAGGAAATAATTATAAAGATTTATATTTTATCAATTATATTCATTAAAGAATATTTTTTCTTATGCTCATTAATTACTTCATTTTTAATTTTCTTAAAGATGTTTCCAGAACAGTCAATGCTTTTTATTTCTTTCAATAGTTTTCCTGCTTTTTTATAAGGATAGCCTGAACCTGATGAAATCCAATGGGACATTAACTTTCTTAATAAAAAACATGCTTTATCTGGATAATTTTTTGATAATTTTCTTGCTAATAATTCAAGATACACCGAATTAGTAAGATTTTTAGCATATTCGTAAGCATTAGGATAATCTTCTTCATGATAATATATTTTTGATACAATTTCATTTATTTTTGATTTCTTTGCTTCCTCAATTATCTCTTTTTTATAATTTTCCCATTCCTTTTTAGAACTTTCTTTTTTAAGTTTTAAAATCATGTCCAAACTGTAGGTATGTTTTGAAAGTCCGAATAATACTTCTTGAGATTCCTTATTTTTTCCTAATTTTTTCAGGATTTTATATTTCCTTTCTTCAATCTCATTATTATATTCTTTTTGCTTATAGCATCCTTCAAGAGCATCTTTTAATCTTTCAAGTGAAATTAATTTGTCAACATATTCAATAGAAAAACTTTTCTCTTTAGCAAATTTAAGATATTCTTGATCAGCACCTATTTTTTCATAGAGTTCTAGATAAAAATCATTATTTTCTTTGTAATCATAGCTCTCTTTGCCAGTTTTTTCATCATAATACCAGTCTTTAATCTTATAATTTTCCTTTATAAGTTCAGCATCTTCTTTTGTTTTACACATTCCATATAATGCTCTCTCAATATCATTGTCAAATCCATAGTCGTCTTTTTCAATAAATTTCTTTATTTTTTCTATAAATTCTTTCTTTTCTTCAATAGTAGGCCTTATAGAAGCAAAAATTTCCCCAAATATTTCAAACCAATCATTTAAAAAAAAGCTTAAATCTCCATCGTCATGAACGTTATCCTCCCCATTAACTAAAATTTTTGAGGTCTTTTCCATCTCATCCAATAAGTCTTTATTCCATGATGATTTATTTTTCTTAATTCCTTCAAGTATTAGTCCAAGTTCTTCAATTAATATCCTGACTTCATTCCATCCCCAAGATTCTGAAAATAAACTTTTAACTTTTTTGTAAATTTCATTTTTTCTTATAGTGATTAGGGATTTTAATTTTGGTTCTTTTGATAGAAAATTTGTTATCAAATCAACAAGTTCCTCTTTGTTTTTCTTTTGAAGTATTTCCTTAATTGTTTCTTCTTTTTCAGGCAGTTTTGAAGAATCAGACTTTGAATTTTTCCCTTTATGATTTCCTTTTTCATTTACCCATTTTAACAATAATGCAACAGCATGCTTACAATTAAAGTCACAAGGACAGGTACAATCGCATACAATCTCGCCATCAGAATCAACTGATATTGTTACTTTATATCTATCATTTCCAATAACAGTTCCAATTAAGGTTTTGTCATCAATTAACTCAATATCTTTTACAAGTTCTTCTTCAAAATATTCTTCTCCTCTTTCAAATATCTCATTGTCAAATAACTCTTCAATATCCTCAACTTTTATATCATACATTGTTTCCATAATTCTTTTTTAGTTTATTATACTCTTCTAATATCAATTTCCACCAATTCTCAGCAGTATCAACTTGGGTATCATAATCAAATTCAAGCCAGTAGGTTTCCCAATTGTAAGCTCGAATTCCTCCTAATTGAATTTTTTCTCCTTTTTTATCAACAGACCAAACTGCTGCAATTTGAGGGGTACAATAGTCTAACCCATCATCTTCAAGTTCTTCTTCATCAATATAATAATCAGCATATAATCCAGGTTTTATCTTTTTAGTTTTAGGAATTTTGGGGATTTTATCTAAAAACTTTTTTGCTCCGCTAGTTTCTAATGCCCATTTTTGCAAATTTCTTGCTTCGCTCAAAC
>Ga0208375_1001276_pt1 | contig 29480 bp, 42 predicted proteins | sample RifOxyD1_FD_184038 | JGI IMG/M metagenome (GOLD analysis project Ga0208375, IMG submission 184038) | Soil microbial communities from Rifle, Colorado - Rifle Oxygen_injection D1 (SPAdes) | ecosystem: Environmental > Terrestrial > Deep subsurface > Rock core/Sediment | place: Rifle, Colorado...
AGTTATGTTAAGGATAGTGTTAAGAAAATAGCTGAGTTAAAGGGATTAACTCTTAAAAAGATGGAAGAACAATTAACTAGCAATTATAATTCTTTATTTAAACCATAAGTGTTTGGCAGGGGGGGGTGATCAGGAGATGCCTAGCCACAAGAACAAAGTTCTTGGGCCCTTGGAATATATTCCAATGGGAACTGAGAGGGGGGTGCTCCCCTTCGCGGTTTGGATTATAATTCTTTATTTAAGTGAGTCTAGTAGTTCTGTGTACTCGTTATCTATAAACGCCCTGTCATAGTCTAGTCCTTCGTTTATCATTTTTTCTTCTTCAGCTTGTGTGAAGTATTTCATTACTTGCAGGAAGAATTTCTTGTCTTCAGTCATTATGTGTTCTGGGTATAGTTTTATTAGTTCTTTCATTTTCTTTGTGGCGGTTTTGTTTTCTGTTGACTCTCTTAGTTCTTTGTTTAATTGTCTTGCTTTCACGTGTTCTCTTATTAGCTGGTTCATTATTCTCTTGTGCGTGATGCTTATTTTTTTCTTTTTTAATTCGCGAAAAAGTATGTCTTCTTCTTTGCCGTGGTGCAGTTTGTCTGCGTATTTTTTTACAAACTCGCTGATTGTTAGTATTCTTTTCTTGTTGAATGCGTTTTTTTCTATTTCGTTTTTCATTATCGGCACTATCTGTTCTATTAATCGGTGTTCGCGCATTAGTAAGCCTATCAGTTTCATTAATGGATTGTAATTTGTTTTTATTTAAATAATTATCAATAGCCTTTTTAAGTAATGAATTGTTATTTTCTTCCTATGGGTTATGTGGGGAGGTTACTTTTAGTTTTGTGTTTAGTCTCTGCTTCTTTTGCTTATGAGGATGCTAGTCACATGGTGGTTTCTTATTCTGGCAGCAACTCAATTACTATTAGCCGCTTGTCTGGTGATGTTAGGCTTTTAGGTTTTAATCAGTCGATTGATTATTACCCAATTGATTCTTCTATTGTTAATGAGGACTTGGATGGTTTATCTTTTGTTGATAACTATTTATTGTTTACTAAGATTGGTGATTTCTCGTCTGCTTCTTGGTCTTTTGATTTTACGGTTAATAACTCCCGTAAGATTTCGTTATTAAGTGTTAACCCATCTTTTCCTTATAGTGATAAATTCCCTGATAGTATTATGCCTTACTTGTCTTTTGATAATGTGATTGATGGCTCGTCTGCAGTTAAGTCCAAGGCTAATGAGATTGTTAGTGGGGTTAGTGATTACTTATCGGTTATTTTAGCTGTTAGTGAGTGGGTTCATGATAATGTTAATTATAGTCTGGTTGAGCCGTTTAAGTCGGGTGTTATTGGCGCGTCTAGCACTCTTAATAGTAAGCGCGGTGTTTGTGATGAGTACGCGGTTCTTGCTATTAGTCTTTTGCGTTCAGTTGGTATTCCCGCTAGGTACGTGACTGGTTACTCTTATGGTAACGTGCTGGGGTTAAGTGATTTTGGTCCTCATGCTTGGGTTGAGGCTTATGTGCCTGGTTTTGGTTGGCTATCGCTTGACCCTACTTATGGTGAGCATGGCTGGCTTGATGCGAGTCATATTGCGTTTACTAAGGATACTTTTGCTGTTGGTTCTGGCATTAGCACTTATTATTATGGTGAGAATATTGATAATTTGGTTATAGCTAATAATTTGAGTCCTTTGCTTAATGCTAGTTTTGGTATTGCTGCTAGTGGTTTTAGTGTTTTATCAGTTGTTAATGAGACTGTTGCCCTTCCTGTTTCTTTGTCCTTAAGCAGTGATGTTATCGCTTCTGGTGACTATTTTTTTGTTAATGTCTCGGTGTTTAACCCGACTGATTATTTTATTCCCTTGTCGTTTAGTCTTATAACTACCAGTGATACTTTGTTTATTAATAACTCCAATTGGGTTAGTGTTCTTCTTAAGCCTAATTCAGTTACTAACTCTTATGTTTTAATGAAGCCTCCTTCTTGTCGTAAGGATTTTATCTGCACTCACCCGCTTAAGCTTTATTTCCCGCTTGGTGGTAGTTTTAATTCAGCGTTAACAGTTGATTCATCACTTGCGCCTTCTTCTTCGCTTGATGAGTTATTGTTGTTGATTGATAGTGCGTCGGGTCCTTTAAGTGATTTAAGTGTTCTTAATGCGCGTGTTAATCCGTTTCTTTCTTATGGGGTGAGCACTAATTTGTCTTTTTCATTAGTTAATAACGGCAACACCCCTTTTAGTGATGTTGTTGTTAATTTTTTTAGCAGTTTAATTAATGATTCCTCGTTTACTGTCCCGTTTATTCGCGCTGGTGAGGTTCTTAATTTCTCAGTGCCTCTTAGTATTAACAATCGGGGCTCAGGTGTAATTCGTGTTTCAGCTGATGGCTCGATTAGTTCTGCGTCTCTTATCGCTGCAGTTAATCCTGATTTATCTTTGTCTTTTAATGGCTCTAATGTTTTTACCAGTGAGCCGTCATTTGTTATTAGTGTATCTAATCCTCGTAATCTGGTGATTCCTTCTGCTGTTCTTAATATCACCACTCCTCGCGGTTCGCTTAGAAGGTCTTTTAGCATTAACCGTAATCCTTCAGCTGATATTAATGTTGTTTTCCCTATTGAATTGCTTGATTTTGGGGTTAATAGTGTCTCTATTGACTTGTCGTATATTGATGTTTATGAAACTTTTTTTAATGCTAGTAAGGTGGTCTTGCTTACTCGTGAGGGTGAGTGGTATGATGTTATTTTTGATTATGTTAATCAGTTGGTTAATTATTTTTTTGTTTTTATTTCTGCTTATCTTTAAGTGCGTTAAACAGTGTTTTACTCATTGGGTTTATTCCAAATAGTATCAAGTCCGCGAGTGATTCTTTTAGTTTGTCAAGGTTACCTGCTGGCTCTATTATCTTAGGCTTGCCTGTGCAGTTAGTCATTCTTATTTGTATCAGATAATCATTCTCCCTTTTTTCTGCATAGACATTAAATGGGTATAGTGTGCAGGTTATTGGTCTTTTCTCGTCGTGCTTAGCGCACTTATTGTTTGTTAGGTATTTGCAGGCTTTGTTGTCTGGCTCGTAGTTTCTTTCTGTAAAGTTTGTGCCTACGTGCTCGCAGCAGTTGCTGCAGTTATCACAGTATAACACCTTTTTTATTGACATGTCTAAGTCTTTTGTTTCGGGCTTAATTAGGCATTCAGCCATTAGTTCGCCGTAGACTGTTTTAGCGCTGCTTAGGAGTATCATACTTTTTTTAGTTGTATGGATTGTTTTATAAATCTTTGTTATCTTTTTATTTGATTATGAAGTTAACGACTCTTGGCACTGGCTGTATGTTCCCTACTAAGTCCCGCTCTCATCCGGGTATGCTCTTATTTCATGAGGGTCTTTACTTGCTGTTTGATGCTGGTGAGGGCGTTCAAAGGCAGCTTCGCATTGCTGGTATTAGCCCTATGGATATTGATTATGTGTTTATCACTCACTGGCATGGCGACCACTCGCTTGGTCTTGCTGGTATGATTCAGTGCATGAGTGGTAACAGGCGTACTAAAGCGTTTACTATTTATGGCCCGAAAGGGACTAAGGAAAAAGTTAGTAAGCTGGTTAGTGTTTTTGATTTCTTTTTGGGGTTTACCCTTAATGTTTTTGAAGTGGTTAGTAATGGCGATTTTTTAGTTATTGGTGATTTGTCTTTTAGCGCGTTAAGGCTTAAGCACGGCAGTAATTGTTTGGCTTATTCAGTTATTGAGTCCAGTAAGCGTAAGATTAATGTTGAGTTTACTAAGAAGTTTGGGCTTACTCAGCACCCGTTGCTTGGTAAGTTGCAGAAGGGTGAAGACATTGTGTATGAGGGTAATACTATCACTGTTAAGGACGCGACTATTCTTAAACTGGGTAGGAAGTTTAGTTATGTTAGTGATACTGGTTATTTTCAGGGTATTGTTGAGTTTGTCATGGATTCTACTTTGCTTTTGTGTGAGTCTACTTATACTACTGATATGGAAGACCGGGCTGATGAGCGCAATCACTTGACTGCTGAGCAGGCTGGTATGATTGCTAGTGACGCTGGTGTTAAGAAACTAGTTCTTACTCATTTTAGCCAGCGTTATAATGACTCTAAGCCTTTTATTAAAGAGGCTAAGAAGTTTTTTAAGGATGTTGTTGCCGCTAATGATTTTGATGAGTTTGATTTTTAATGAAAGATGCCGCTATTAAGATTCGTTTGAAAAAATTCCTTTTTAATCGTTGGGGTACTAGGTTAGTTGATATTCTTGATGATTTTACTCTTGACAGTAAGTTAGTTACTAAGCTGCTTGATGAGCTTGTTAGTGAGGGCTGGATTATCAAGTCTTACTGTGATGAGGATGGCGTTGTTGAGTATGACCCGGGTCCTTTGCAGGGTTACTAGTGTTTTTTGATTTTAGTATATTCAACGTATGAGTAGATTACTAAGTATAGTGTAGCGCTTAGTATTAGTGTCATCATTATTGCGAATGCGTAATCAGGTGCTAGTAGCCCTATTAGTATCATTATGCTTATTGTCTTGAATAACCTGGCGCCTTTTTTATGTGTTTTATTCCACACTGTCTCGTTTGCTAGAGTCCATGGGGTTCTGATGCCAATAAAATAGTTTTGTTTGGCATGCCCGATTAGTATTCCTGTGTAATAAAATAGTATTGCTAGTCCGGGTATTATCTGTATGCTCATGTCAAATCTTAGTCCCATGCTCCACGCTAGTGTTAGTGCGTAAATGTATGCTAGGAATAGTGTTATCATTATTATGAATTTGTCAAAGTACTTTCTGAATTTCTTGATGTTTTCTTTTAATGGGTCAATGCTAGGTATGTAGTGGAATAGTATCACCATTACTGTGCTTATTATTGGCATTAAGAACACCCCCCAGAACTTAGGCATGTAGCTGTCTACTTCACCGCTAGCATTCCAGTGGCTGGCCATAAGTTCAGGCATTAATGGGTATATTATTATTCCGATGGCATAAGATGCTAGTATTATTGTGATTAACACCCATTCGGCTTTGTTCATCATCTTTTATAAATTATTGCTTACTCAAATAGTTTTGTTATCTCATCTTTTTGTGAGTAAGTTAATTTAGTTAGTCCTGTTTTTGTCTGCATTTGATATTCATGCTTTTTATCTATTAGTACGCCGATTACTGCTGCTTTTATGCCTTTTGCCCTATAGTCTTTTACTATCTCTTGGCTTGTTTTTTCGTCAGCTGTTAGTAACAGTGAGCCCGAAGTGATTGTGCCTAATGGGTTTAACTTGTATTCTTCGCATAATCTTTTTGATTCAGGTAGTAATATTTCATCTAAGTTTCGTTCAAATAATCTTAGTCCTAGTCCTGATGACTCAGCTATCTCTACTGCGCCATTAGCAATGCCTCCTTCAGTAGGGTCATGCATTGAGTTTATTTTGTATTTGTCTTTTATCATTTGCACGTATTTTACTATTGATATGCCTGGCTCATGCAGGTAGTTTTTTGATTTGTTGATGAAATCTTTTGTGTAACCTTTTTGTAGCAATTCTTTTTCTTTCTCGCTTGCAATAATAGCTGTGCCTTCGATAGCATACCCGCCTACTAGTATCATTAAGTCATGTAGTTTGGCGTTTGAAGCTAGTGTTGGCTCCTTATCAGTCTCGCCTATCATGCATCCCGCCACTATTGGTCGGTCAATGCCGTGTGTGACTTCTGTGTGCCCGCCTGTAATTAAGACTCCTAAGTCCTCACACGCGTTGTGTATGTCATTAAATATCTTACTTACTAATTCCTCGCTTGTTTTCTTTTCTGGCAGTAGTACTGTTGGCTGGAAGTATTTTGGGCTTGCCCCGCTTGTTGCTATGTCATTAGCATTAATGTTAACTGCGTACCAACCGATTTCGTCTGTGGCAAAAGTGATTGGGTCTGTTTTAATCACCACGAACTTTGTGCCTGTTTTTATTACTGAAACATCAACGCCTGTTTGCGGACCCATAATAACTCTTGACTCGCGAAAGTCCTGCTTAATCTCTTTAAGTAATTTATTTAGTAATTCACTTTTTAGTTTGCCCAGTGGCAGGTATTCACTCATATGATTCTTTTTGTGTTTATTGTTTTATAAGAATTTCTATTATTCATCAAATAATCTTTTTATTGTCCAACCATTAAATAATCTTAGTACTTGACTCATATTAGGGTATAATATTTTATCATTAAGACATAATTTGTATTCGCCTTTAACATTGGGTATTCTTATTGTTGATAACTCTTTTTTACAATAATCACATATTTCTAATGGTGTGTCATCATATTGGTCTGCTAATAATTTAACGTCAATCATGTATTCGTCAAGTAATCCTTTATACTCGTCATCTATTTTCTTTAGTTGTGATTCTTTTGTTTCTTGTCTGTTTTCTTTACTTAGATATTCCTCTAATTCTATAAACTTAATTTTACTTAAATCAGGCATTTTTTTTACAAAATCACTTAATAACCCTTTAACTAATTCTTTACCATATAAGTTAAATAATATTTTTCTATTATCACTGTCTGTAAGCCCTACTAAAAACGCAAATTCATATTGGAATTGTGGTTTTTTTATTGCTTCTAACCAAAAGTCTTTGTTTTCAGGTTCTATTAAATCTATTTTTAATAGTGCATCATGAAATAACTCTTCATTATCAAATAAGTATTTTTTTATTGATTTAATGTATACTTCATAAAGAAATTTAGCGCCGTGTTTTTTAATTATCTCTTTAGGTAATGGACTGAATTTATTTTTTTTAATTCATTGAATAATTTGTCTTCTAAACTTTTATTCATTAATCATTTATTTGATTTTTAATTATTATAATCTTTTCTGCTGAGGCAGTCATTTATCTTGCATTCGTTGCAGTGTGGTTTTCTTGGCGTGCAAACGTGCTGTCCGTATAGCACTAGTAAGTAATTGATTTCACTCCAGTGTTTTCTTGGCAGTTTTTCTCTTAGTGCGAATTCAGTTTGTTTTGGTGTTTTAGTGTTAACATACCCTAGTCTGTTCATAATGCGGTGGACGTGTGTGTCAACGCAGATGCCTTCTTTTTTGAATGAAACGTTTACTACTAGGTTAGCTGTTTTCCTGCCTACACCGGGTAATTTAATTAGTTCGTCAATCTCGCTTGGCACTTTTTTTAGTTTTCTTAATTCAAATAAGTACTTGGCTTTGTTCTTGTAGTAATTCACTGGCTTAATGATTTTTTCAATTTCTTTTAATGATAGTTTCTTTAAGTTTTTCTTAAATAGTTCTTTGCAGACTCTTGCTGTTGTCTCGTCGCGAGTCCTGGCTGATAGTATTGTGCTTACTAGGACTTTAAACGGGTCTTTGTATTCGTTGTTTACTGCTTCGCCTAGTGGCGGCGCGTAGTCTTTTACTGCTTGCCTGATGATATTTAATGTTTTTGTGATATTCATGATTATTAAAAAAAAAATTAATAATAAAAAAAGCAATTTATTTTTTCTTCATTAGCTTAGCTAGGACTATTAGTGATGTTACTACTGCCAGTATCTCAAGCATGTCTGCAATTGATACCCCGTCCATAGCACCATTAATGGCTAGTATTGCCACGCCAAGGATGTATAGCATTAAAGCGTATTTGTTTAGCTCGTCTTTCTTCATCTTTACTGCTTGGAATATCCATCCTGCACTGATTAATCCTAATCCGATTTCAGCAATCATTTGGGTATCTGTAAGATGGTTGTTTATTTAAGATTTAATGAAAAGTATTAAATACTCACTGATTGTTATTTTCCTATTATGAACAGGCGTGGAATTGCTTTATTAATCATTTTAGCTGTTATAGGTGTTGTTGTTGTTGGCGGCGGCGTTGTAGCTGATACTCTAGTTAGGCAGAATTTTGGTGTTGGCTTATTCGATTTGTTTAATGCTGTTTTAGCGAGCGGTAACACTTTTGAAGACGCTGACTCACTAGAGGATGTTAAGTCAATTATTGGTCTAAGCGCTTATGAGGGTTTAAAAGCACAAAAGGATAACATGACTGGTTTAATGAATGCTGCTAGTGATAATTTGGCGTCTATTAACTCTAATGCTGATGTTGTTGAGGTTTTAAGGCTTGCTTTTGGCGCTGATTATAAGATTTTCATGTTTAGTTACGCTACTATTGGTAACTTGACTTTTAAGGTTTTTGAGTGGAGTATTGGGTTAAGCAATGGTACGGTCACTACTTTTACTGAGGGTATGATTTTTGATTCTTATAATGTTAAGGTTCAGGTTGAACAAAGTGTTGCTAATGATATTCTTACTGGCAAGGCGTCAACTGAGCAGTTAACTAATTGGGTTACTGAGGGTAAGTTAAAGCTTAATCCTATTCTTGAAGTGACTCGTGTTCTTAACGCGCTCCCTAAGGTTATGGAGATTGTTCAGGAAAAAATGAATCAGTAAGCGCTAATACAAATGTTTTTAAATTAATTGTGTCAACTAAAAAATTATGATATTGTCGGGCGATTATTTGATTGATGATTTCTTGTCTGGTAATACTTCTTTTATCAGGGGTAATTCTTTTGAGGATACTATTGAGAGTGTAGAGCGTTTTATTATTCATGAGGCAGGTCAACCGTTAGGTGTTATGGTTATTGAAGCGCCTGATGAGTTGAGAAGTGATGTTGATAAATTGTCTGAGAAGTATTCTACTTTGCGTGCTAACCGCCGTACTAATCATTTTGTTTCTAAGTCGTTGATTAATGGTTTCATTACTGATATTAAACTGCTTTACTCAAAGTTAGTTAATTATGATGCTGGTGATTTCTTTAAGAATGATACTAACCAGTTATTGACTATTGTTAATTATTTTGATGTGTTTAGCCCTAAGTTAACTCCTTTTAGTGGTTTATTTGATAATTATACTAGGAATATAATTCCTTTTAATGAGAATAACGCTGTTAGAATCACTAATTCGTCTTTATGTGATTATGATTTGAAGGTTGATACGTCTAAGTTTAATTTCCTGCTGTTAAATCTTGGCAAGAATTCAATTAATGCTATTGAGTCACGTTATAAGTCTCTTAATGGTTTAATTGATGTTAGTGTTAAAAAAGAGGGTGATTTCTTTGTTTTAAGGCACCGCGATAATGGCTGTGGTATGAGTAATGAATTGCTTGCTAAGTTGTTTAAGACTAGTTTTAGTACTAATGCTGATAGTAATTTGCATGGTTTAGGTACCCTGATTATTAAGGATATTGTTGAGTCTCATGGTGGTTTTATTAAAGCTAAGAGTGGCTTAAACGCGGGCACTGAGATTATTGTTTACTTGCCTAATTGTTTATAAATAAATTATTACTAAGTCCTCGTCAGTGCCGTCTGATGTTCTAGCTTTATCAAACAATTCTCTTTTTATCTTCATTGATTCTTGTGGGGTGGTGAATGATTGGTTATGCACATAAACACTTTTTTTGTCATAGCCTATTATTGGCATGAAGTGGCCGTAGTAGCCTGTTTTGCCGCTTATTACATTCCAGTCTACTAGTGCTATTATGACGCTTTTTTTATTTATTTTACTTATTAATTCCTCCAGTGTCATTGTCTCTTCGTGTAAGTTAACGCCTATTTCTCTTGCTTTGTTTACTATCTTTATTGAATCATTGGTTGATGTAATGTCAGCATGCTGTTGGTAGAATTCTTTTTTTAAGTGCTCCTCATTGAAGTATAATTGTTTGCTGTAAAAATCAACATTAAATCCTAACTCCTTGGCAGCTATTGCAAGGTCTATTGTTAAAACTCCTTTGCCTTCGTTTATACCTGTTTTTTCCTCTATTAATTTTAATTCTTTGCTGTTACTTAAGTATTCAAAAGCCATTTTTAGTGCAATTGGTCCGCAATTAAATTTGCTGGTCTGCTGGTAAAAGGGTATTTTTAGTTTCATGTTTAATCATTGTATTTTGTTGTTTTTAAGCATTACATTTATAAGAGATTATTGATAATTTCTTTTAGATGAATAAGTTTGTTATTACTGGTAGTCCTGGTTGTGGTAAGAGCAGTATAATTAGGGGTTTAGAGATTAGTTATAATAAGAATGTTATTAGGGAGGCTGCTGAGGATTTTATTTTGTATCAAAAAGCGCTTGGCATTGTTAACCCTCGCTTGGCGCCTGATTTTCAAAGTAGTATTTTGGAGTTATTAATTAAGCGCGAGTCAAAGATTCCCGTTGATTGTAATGAGGTCTTTCTTGACCGGGGTGTTCCTGATGTTTTTGGTTATTTGCCTGTTGGTAGTGAGTTATATGATAAGTCACTTGAGTTAGCTACTTTGCAGCGCCGTAATGTTAATACTCTTAAGCGACCACATGATTATGATACTAATCCTTTGTATACTCCTTACACTAAAGTGTTTGTTGTTACGTCACTAGGTATAATTGAGAATACTGATGTTAGGTGTGAGGATCACATTAATGCGCTTGAGATAGGTAAGTTAATTTTTGAGGCTTATACGAATTTGGGTTATGAAGTTGTTATGATTCCTAAAATGCCTTTAACTGATAGGATTAAAATGATTTTATCAAATGTTTAAGCGTAGTAGTACTCGCCCAACCCTTTTTAGAAAAAAGCGTTGCACTCGATTGTGACCGAAACATTTTTTTTAAGAATAATAATACTCGCCTTTGCTTTTTTGTTCTCTGTCTTTGACGCTTGATTCTTTGTTTGGTCTTGGTCTGTGGCTTGTCTCATCTCTTCTAAATGTTATATTTAGGTCTTTTAGGAATAAGTTCATGCCTGCTCTCATGCTCATTGGACCTATTGCTTCGCCATTTACTGCTGGTGTTCCCTTAAACACTAATAGTCTTTCTGCCACGTAGTCAATAAACATTAAGTCATGGTCAATCACTAGGGCGTTTTTCTTTCGAGTCATTGTGATGTCTTTAAGTGATTTAGCAACTTGTATTCTCTGCTCGACATCTAAGTGAGCGCTGGGCTCATCAAGCAAGTAGATGTCAGCGTCTTTGGTTAGGCAGTTAACAATCATTACTCTTTGCAGTTCGCCGCCGCTTAACTGGTTTAATTGTTTATTCATTAGTGATTCAATTTCTAAGTGCCTGAAGTAGTGCTTGTATGACTCGTATAATGGGTTAGTTAGTATTAACTCTCTTACTTTCATCTCGCTGTCTGCTTTAATGTACTGTGGTTTGTAGCTGATTTTTACTTTTCTGTCAATTAAACCGCTGTCAGGCTCTAACTCGCCTGCTATAATTCGGGCAAAAGTGGTTTTTCCTATACCATTAGCGCCTACAATGCCTGTTACTTCGCCTTCGTATAATGCGCCAGGGTTAACTGTTAGCGTGAAGTTGCCCAGTTTTTTTTTCATTCCATCCCAGCTGTTTAGTAAGTCACGTTTAGCTGATTTCTCGTCGCCTTTTAGGTCGTAGATTATTGGTTTATCCCTAAATTTCATGTTCTCGTTAGCAAGGTAGCCTTTTAGGTAAGCGTTGATGCCTTCGCGCGATGTGTATGGGTAGCTGGTGACTCCGTAAGCCCCGTTTGAGCCGTAGAATATGTGCACTAAATCAGTCATGAAGTCCATCATGATTAGGTCGTGCTCTACTATGAATAGATTAGTCTCGTCGTTTTTTAGTCCGTTTATTATGCTTGATATTTTTAATCGCTGTTTTATGTCTAAGTAACTGCTTGGCTCGTCAAAGAAATAGTTATTAGCGTTTTTTAAAAGTGAGGCTGCGATTGCCACTCTTTGCAGTTCGCCTCCGCTGATATTCTTAATATCAGTGTCTAGAATTCTTGTTATATCTAATTCACTTACTGTTTTTTCATAGTCTTTGTTAATCTTTTTTAGTAAGTCTCTTACAGAGCCATTGTAGGCTTTTGGTATTGCCTCGACGTATTGTGGTTTATAGGCAGTCTTATGTTTGGCATTAAACTTGTCTTTCATGAACTGCATTGTCTCTGTTCCAATAAAGAATTTTAGTATATCTTCGTCGCTTGCTTTTTTATCATAATCACCTAAGTTAAGTCTTAAGTCCCCAGCCAGTACTTGCAGTGCTGTTGACTTACCTATTCCGTTAGCGCCTAGTAATCCGATGCTTAAGCCTTTTTTTGGTATGGGTAGCCCGTATAATCTAAAACCGTTTTTGTTGTACTGGTGCACTGGACTAGTTTTTAGTTCTTTAGGTGTGTTAACCACGCTTAATGCCTTAAACGGGCATTTATTAACGCAGATATTACAGGCTATGCAGACTTCTTCGTTAACTGCTACTTTTTTATCAGCATCAACTATTATGCATTCATCGCCTGCTTTGTTTCGCGGGCAAAAACGCATGCATAGGTAGTTGCCGCAGGTTGTGGGGCTGCACTTGCTCTTATTGACTATTACAACAGTGTCGTTCATTTGCTTTTAGGAATTATTAGGGCGTTTAAATGTTTTTATATTAAGCCCGCTCTCTGGTAACTGGCTTTTACGCTCTCTAGTTTAAAGTTTTTTGCGAGCTCATCGTATATAAGTGGCAGTATTACTCCTGCGCCTACTGATTTGAACTCGTATGGTTTTTCTAGCATTTTCTTATTTGACTGTATTGCAAACTCTTTTTTACCGGCTAATAAGCCAATGTAGCATGTGTCTAGTTGGTTTGCCATACTGATTATATCCGCTATTAAGTTGTTAAGGTTAAACTTAACATCACCTCTCATTAATGGGTCGGCATTTGTTATTATCATTGAGTAAAGTGAATCGTTTTTATTATTTTGTTTTAATCGCTTTATTATATTGGGGTTGTTCTCAAAGTGTTTTATTGTTTCTTTTTTTTCGCTAAAGTTGATGAATAGTGTTTTTACTTTTGCTTGGCTGATTACTTCAGGCATTTCATTAGTTGTTAACTTAAAACTGCTGTACTCCCCATAGACTAGTGCTACACTTTTGCCTTCTATTGGGTTAAACATTATTACATTGTAAGTATTGTTTTTCGGATTATTATTTGGCACTAGGTAATCTAAGTATAATTGTTTTCCGCTGTTTTCAGAGCCGATTAATGATGCTAATAACACAGTTATTTTGTGTCTTTTTTAGTATAAAAAGATTCTTGTCATATAATCCCTATTTCCTTTAGGAATCGCTCAGTTGGTATTGTTAGTTTTAATTCTTTTATCTCAGTTGGTTTAAAGAAACCGATTTTTTTTGCTTCACTATCCCTTATTAGTTTGCCATATTGATATTCTGCTTTGTATAAGTGCCATTCATGGTAGTCAGCGCCTCCTTTGCAGGGGTCGTAGAACGCCTCGTAGTCTTTTATTAGCGTTAAATTGTTTAATTCAAGCCCTGTTTCCTCTTTTAATTCTCTTTTGGCGCCGTCTAGTGGCGTTTCATCCTGCTCTAAATGCCCTGCTGGTATAGTGTATGCAAATGGGTATTTGCGCCTGTTAATCAGTAGCACTTCATCCCCTTTTGTTACTAGTACTCCTGTGCTTACGTGTGTTAATCCATGGCTTAGTAGTTTGCTTATTATTCGGTGACTGTCCATTATCACCCGTTCGTTTAAGTGCTTGTTATCACAAAGGTAGTATTCGTTGCCGTCTTTTTCAGTTCTTGTTACATTAGTTGAACCGCAGGTAAAACACTTCAATATGTTAGTATATTAGTAGTTTCTTTCTTATTTACTCTTCGTATATTCCTTTGCATATGCCTGTGTTGCTTCTTATTATGTTTTGCGGGTCAACGTAGCTTACAACGCACCTTAATGAGTAAGCGGTTCCTAGTGGTCCTGCAACTGTCGGGCATTCTGTTGAGTTAATCACCCATTCAGTTCTTACTGTGCCAATTAGTATCTTGCATGGCTCGTCAAATTCGCTAAAGAAAGTTATGTTTGCGTCAGTTACTAATGGGAATCTAAAACTCATTAGTCCTGCTTCAATAAAACCATTGCTCCTGATGTTTTTTTGTATCATCACGTCAGATAGCAGGTTTTCAATGTCATTTAACCGGTTCTCAGTGCCTGTTATAAAATCAAAAGTCCCAATGTTTGTGATTGTGAATGCAACAACTACCGTGATGATTATTATCACGCCTAGTATCATTGTGTACTCAACTGCTCCTTGTGCCCTCATTATTCAACTATGATAAGCTCTCTAAATTAAAGCTTTATTGAAATTATAGTTAATTGGTTAGTACTATTTAATTTTTGATTGTAAATCTTCAATAATTTTTATGTAATTACTAAATCCTTTTGTGATTAAACTCATCTTATCTAACTCTGCTGAAAGTTGTAAACTGTTCAAATTGGTAAAAATATTTTCAGCAGGATTTATTCCTGACTCATATGACTCATTTATTACTTTTGCATAAGTATCAACTGTACTTTCATATTCTTGTATAGACCGAGTTAATCTTACTAGCTCATCATTTAATGTCTTTTTTGATAATTTTGCAAATGCAACAAAATCATCTAAACTTACTTCTTTTTTGTTTTCAAAATCTTTTACTTTTTCAATAAATGCGTTAGCCATGTTTAGCTTAGTTAAAAATTATCTTTAAATAGTTTGCTATGAGAAATTTTCTTACCTAAGCTCTAGACTGCTTGTTACATAGCTTTGAGCTATAAGCGCTCCCTTGCCTATTTCTATTAATCGGTTCTTTTTTGATATGTAAGGCGCTAATTGGTTTTCAATGCTTTTTTGGTAGCTCATTAATTCCATTAAATCATCTAGTGCTTCGGGGTTTATTAATTGGTAAATACCTCGGTATTTGCTTGTTAAGCAGTGAGTAAGTTCATTAACTCTTTTTGTTATAGGATTAAGAATTGTTTCTGCGCCTTTTATTATTGAATCAATATACTCGTATTCTTCATTGTTAATTCTTACATGTTCATTAGCGTTTTCTATGAGTTTACTTCTTTTGTTAGTATCCATTGATTACTTCTTGTAAACATTACTTTTTAAATGTTTACTTTTCATTAAGCGTAATGTTTTAAATTATTGTTTTATAATATTAACCTATGATTATTGGTCTTATTGGCGCGCCTAATCAGGGTAAGAGTACTTTTTTTAATGCCTTAACTCTTGCAGGCGCTGAAGTGGCTCCTCACCCGTTTACAACTATTAAGCCTAATGAGGGTGTGGCTTACTTTAAGGTTAAGAAGTTAAGGCCTGATGAGCACCCAGTTAAGGGTTATACTAAGGGTGATTATCGTTTTATTCCAATTAGGGTTATTGATGTGGCTGGTTTAGTGCCTGGCGCTAGCGAGGGCAGGGGTTTAGGTAATCAGTTTCTTAATGATTTAATCACTGCTGATGCGTTTATCATTGTTGTTGACGCTTCAGGCAGTACTGATATGGAAGGTGGCCCGGTTGTTGATTATGACCCTACTAATAATGTCTCTTTTATTCTTGATGAGCTTGATAAGTGGTTTTACTCAGTTGTTAGCTCTAATTGGGAGAGTATTAGAAAGAGGCCTGGCGCTGTTAAGGAATTAGCCAGTAAGTTATCCGGTATTGGAATTAATGCTATGCACATTAAAACTGCTTTGCCATTAATTGATGACTTAACTGCTTTTAGTAAGCGCTTACGCGAGTTAAGTAAGCCTTTTATTGTAGCATCTAACAAGTGTGATAAGACTCCTAAAAAAATTGCTGGTTTTAAGTCAGTTAATACTAGCGCTGTTATTGAGTTTGCTTTAAGAAAGGCTGATAATGATGGTTTTATTAGTTACGTGCCAGGCAGTAATGAGTTTACTGTGCTTAAGGAGTTAAGCCCTGAGCAGGATAAGGCGCTTAGTTATGCTAGGTCTTTTTTAGCTAAGCAATCAACTGGTGTTCAGGATTGCTTAAATCAGGTTGTTAGTAGTCTTCTTAATTGCATTGTGGCTTACCCTGTGATGGATGATAATAAGTGGACTGATGTTAAGGGAAATGTTTTACCTGATGCTTTGTTACTTCCTGTAGGCTCTACTGCGCAGGACTTGGCTTATAAAGTTCATAATGATTTGGGTGATGGTTTTATTAAGGCGGTTGATGCAAGAACCAAGAAATCACTTGGCAGGGAGCATGTTTTAAGTGATGGCGATGTGATTAAGATTTTTAGCAAAGCTTAAAAATGGTTTTAATTAATCATTTTTTATGGAGTCAGTTGCAGACACTTTAGTGGCGCTTAATAGTGAGTTAGTTGAGCTTAGCAAAAAAGCGCCTTATAAGGATTCATTAAGGGGTCTTTACTCGCTTGTTCTTGCTGGCGAGGTCTTAGCTAAGTCAAAAAGTGTTATTAGTGATTTTAAACGTTTTAGTGGTTACAATATTAATCTAGAGAGTGCTAAGAAGTCGCTTGATTATTACTTGTCAGGAATTAATGAGTTTAAAATAGTTATTGAGGAGTTTAATCCCGAATTGACTTTGATTATGGATGATTATCTTAACTGCAAGTTAGCTGATGATGTGTTAATCACAGCTTCTATTTTTGATAACTTGGCTAATAAACCTGCTTATGCTAATGATAGTCATTTGAGTTTTTTAGCTGATTACAAGACCAATCTTGATTTTTATGTTGGTAAAAATCCTATAAGCTCTTTAATTGATAAAAAGAAAAAGGAGCGCATAACACTTTTTAATAGTTTGATTGACGCTTATGGTTATACGCTTACACCTGTTAAGCGATGTAATGACTTTTTTATTGATGTTAAATGGTTAGTAAGTGATGATGTGGCTATACCCCATACTCATACTATTAGTCTTGGTAAAGAAATGGCTTATGTTGACCTTAATTGCGTCGATGCACAGGTATCCCTTAAGAGGGTGAATGATTTTTGGTGTTGTTCACTAAGTGAGTTTTTTAGTTGGCTTAGTGAACGGTGCTTTGATTAGAAATCATTATAAACTTTTTACCTATACTTTTCTTAGATGATTTTAGGTCTTAAAGCCAGGTGGGATTCTCTTGTTAGTGATGATATTTCTAAGTTAAGTGATGTTGTTGAATTGCACTTGGAGTTAAGTGATATTAACGAATTGTTTGATAAGCAGGTTAACGCGCTTAGCTCTTTAAATAAGGTTTTTCACTTGCACGCGCCGTTTAAAAATGCGAAAGGCGCTTATGTTGACTTTCTTAATGACTTTGATGTTTTTAGTAAGTGTGTAAAACTGGGTGATACTCTTAACAAGGGCGCTTATCACTTGGTGACTCATTGTTCCTGTGGCAGTGAAGCTGATTTTTCAGTTATTCTGGCTAATTTAAAGAAATTATTAAAAAAGTCGGGTAAGGTTATTTTTTGTTTTGAAAACCTTACTAGTGAGGGCTCTAATTGGTTTAAAAGAGTTAGTGATTTTAGTCGCTTGTTTAATTCAGTTGATAATAAAAGAGTTGGCATGTGCCTTGATGTGTGTCATGCTTTTTATGAGAGCAAGCGTGTTTTTGGTGATTTTATCAAGTCAATTGGTGATAAGATTTTTCACGTTCACTTGGCTGACTTAGGACTTAATCATGAGCATGGTGTTATGATTGGCGATGGCGTGATTGATTTTAATAGCGTCTTTTCTAAGTTAAGTAAGCTTAATGGCGTTACGCTTATTCCTGAAGTTGCTAACAGTCACTTAAATAAGAGTGCTGGACTAGTCACTGCTTTTAATCGCTTGAGTGATTATCTATAAAGACTTTTATATTGGGATTTATTATACTAGCTTATGCGTTAAAGCCTGATTTGTTTACTGTAAAAGGCGTTAAAATAAAGGTTCACACAAATGGACTATTAAGGGGTTTCACGCAATCAGGTAGGGGTGTTAAAGTTAACGTTGTTACTGGTTTTAATCGTTCTAAATTTCTTAGTTTTTTTGAGGAGTCAATTGGTTCTGAATATCTATAGATAGCATGTAGACTACATAGTACTCATTATGCTTGTATACAGTTATTGGTTTTGCGCCTATTCTATTGCCTATTTTATGAAATATTTCTATCCGGTCGTTTAGTGTGAGTCCGTAACCATTGTGCAGTAATCCTTCCATTGACATTGTTTCATACTTGAATGCCTCTGCGTATTGTTTTATTATTGATAGTATTCTTGTGGCGTAGCCGTTTTTTTGTTGGTTAATAACTATTGATTTAATCGGCAGGTTCTCGCCAGGTATTAGCGTGTAATTACTTAGTGCTATTAAGCCCACACTATCCTGATTGTCAAAAACCCTAAAGAGATTTTCTTTAGTGACTATGAGTTTAAACTTTAAGTTGTATATCTCTTTATTATTTAACAGTTCAGATAATTCTTTTACTTTGCTCATTTAATTCTCCAGTAGTTCTTTATACAATTTTTCAAGTTTACTCATTGCTATCTTTTCTGTGTAGTTATTTATTAGTTTGTCATAGCCTTTTAGCCCTAGTTCTTTTCTTTCAAGTGATTCAGTTACTATGCTTGCTATATCACTGTCAAAAGGTACTAGTAATCCATCGTCTCCTATAACTTCTCTTGTTACTGGCGTGTCTGCTGTTATTACTGGTTTCTTGCAAGCCCATGCCTCTAAGTATGTGATGCCAAATGCTTCTACTCGTGAGGGCATGGCATAGACATCGCAGGCAGCGAATGCGTCATACTTGTTTGTTAATTGCGGGTTAATTAATTTTACATTCTTTAATCCTCTTGCTCTTGATTTAAAGCCGTTGGTGTGTGGTCCCATGAACGCGAATGTGGCTTTGACTTTTTTTGCTGCTTCTAGTATTGTGTACGAGCCTTTTTCGTAATTGGCGTGCCCGACGAATAATACCAGCGGGCCTTCTATTTGGTATTTATCTCTAAATCGTTTGCCGCTTGCTTTGTTGAATTTTTCCGGGTTTACACTCATAGGCACTACTTTTACATTCTCGTTTCCTATGCATTCTTTTTCGTATTCAGTGCAAGCTAGCACTAAATCAAATTTTTTTAGTAGTTCTTTATGGCTCTCGCTTACTACTCCTTTAATGTAAAATGGTGTTATCGCGCATTTTTTGCCTGTGATTTTCGAAGCGTAGTATGTGTAATAGTTGTTTAGGAATGGCAGTGTTAGTGAGTGTATTATCTCAGAGTCACAATTCATTAGTTCTTTTAGCATCCCTCTGCTTATTGGACCATTAACATAAGCGTTTAGTAACCCGCTGCTTTCCCTTCTCATTATTGATAGTGTTTCAGTGTCTTTTAGTGATTTTAAGTGTGTTATCTCATTGCCGTTTTTATGAGTCTTGCCTTTGATTGCGTGAAAGCTAATCCAGTCAAGCGCGTTGGTTGATATTAGGTTTGCATTAAAATAATTCCTTAATTGCTCAGCATACACTGTTGTGCCATTGATTGCTGGGTATTGCATTGGGCTGCACACGCTTAGTTTCATAGTATTAATCTTAGTAACTCTCTTATTTATTATTGTTTTAGTTTTAGCCTGAATAAACAGCAGTACTCACCTTTTTCAATTGATGATAATTGTTCTGCTGTTGCATTAAAGTATTTCTCAAGGAAGTTTTTTGAGTAGTTGCAAAATCTCTTTTTTACTCCGCCTTCAGTAAATATGCACTTGTTTAGTTCAATGTACATTGCTTTGTTGTCAGCGCCATAAGCTACGTTTATGCCATAATGGCTCATGTGTTCCTTGAATGAATCTTTTAATGAGTCTATATCAGTTGCCTCGCTGGTTACTTTTGCTCTAGTGTTACCGCCTAACTCGCTTCCAACTAAGCTTGATAATGAGATTACTGTGTTGTCCCCTAGTGTTTTTAGTGCATCATCAATTGTTTCTTGCTTGTTTAGTATTAGTGGAAAATTATCGCCAAATACCACTGAGTGCTTGATTATTTTTTCAAAGAATCGCTCTTTAAATGGCATTAATACTCCTTTTGATGCTTTTTATTTATTAACTTTTCCATAACCCTTTTATACCTGTTTGCTCAATTCTTTTGTTTATGGTTGAAGTCGTTCGTCTTAATTTAAAAATGCCTGAGTATTGTTCTAAGTGTGGTTTTAAGTGCTGTGGCGAGTGCCAGTTAAAAGGTGCTTGTGTTTCCCCTTCTGCTTTGTGTGATGGCTTCCCATTAGTTTTTAAAGGTTTTAGCTCGTATGGTGTTTTAGGCAAAAATAACTGGAGTGTTTTAAACAGGTGTCATGGTTTAAATATCAAGACTGGCAGCTTAATTTTAAGTGAGATTCTTCTTGATTTTACTAATGAGTTAAATAATAATAAAGACTTATTATCGCTTTCAAATAGTGGTGTTAGTTTGAGTGTTATTAAATCCAGTATCAGTGAAGTGCCTACTTACGCTAGATATTTGTTTAATAGTTAACTTATTTAATTGCTTGTTTATTATTGATTATTATGAATAGTGCTTCTCTTATTGCTCCTTGTGGTATGAATTGCGGTGTGTGTATGGCTTATCTTAGGGATAAGAATCACTGTCCTGGCTGCTGGGGTGCTGATAAGAATAAGTCTAAGAGTTGCGTTAATTGCCGGATTAAAAATTGCAGTGAACTTAAATCTAAATTTTGTTTTTCATGTAAAAAATTTCCTTGTGAACTAATAACTCATTTGGATAAGCGTTATAGGACTAGGTATAACATGAGCATGATTGAGAATCTTAATAACATAAAAAAATTAGGTATAAAAAAGTTCGTCATTAACGAAAAATTAAGATGGACTTGCCCTAAGTGTGGTGGTATAATCTGCGTTCATCGTGGGTGCATTAAGTGTGGTAAGTGGAAGATTTAGTTAGTTAAACTCTATTAAATGTGCAGATTCCTTTTGTCCCCTCTAAAATTATTGATAATGGGCAGTCGCAAGTGACTGTATTGTTATTATTGCTTACAACGCAGTTTTCTAAATGAACCGCCCAAGTTCCTTCTCTGTAAGAGCCTAACTCATCATAGCATGTGACTTGAACTAGAAAAGGCACAGTTTCAGGAGTGTAATCATCATAAAATCCAGAATAGGATATTAAGTAACTCATATCCAAATATAACTCACCTTCTAAATTAGTTCCTTCAGCTTTGCATTCGCACGAATCTTCTCCTCTGCAGTTGATGTAAGAATCAGTTAGGGTTAGCGTTGAACTAAACGGTCCATGATTATACTCTTTGTCTTCACATTTGTAGAAAAAATCTACGTTATTGTATTTATCTGCTAAATCATATTTTAGGTCTAGTGTAAAATCAGCATTAAATGTGTACTCATAACCATTATAACAACCATATTCAACTCTTCCAGTGCAATAAAGATATTTATTGTCTAAAATTGCTGTTATTGTTCCGGTCCATTTAGTGCTAGTGCATCCTTTTTCAACTTCTAATTCTTCAGTGATGCACGTCTCTGATCCTACCGAGTCAGTTACGCAGATGCTAGGATTATAAATCCCTATTAGTGCATTTTCTGGGATTGTTCCACTGATTAGTCCATCTGACCTTATGAACAGTCCTAAAGGAAGTCCGCTCGCTGAAAAGCGGTAAGGTGGCACGCCCCCATTAGGCCAATTAGCTTTTGGTTCTGAACCGCAATTAAGGGGTGTATTTGATGTAGGACTGCATAAATTAGTCTCATAAGGAAGCCCAGTGTACGCTGTTGATAAGTATGCAAAAAAAGAAGGTGGCTCTGGAGTGACTGTTAGGCTTAAATCAAAAGGTCCTGCAACCCTGCCTGTAGAATCAAAAATATTGAATTTGAACGGGTAAATAGCATTAGTTGTTCCTGGCGGAGCAGCGCCCACATCACCTGACAATGCACAGTCATTGCCGCCAAAATTAATTTGTCCGGGAATAGATGATTGAATCATCTCACAATAATAAGGAGCTGTGCCTTGTAAAGGCGTGATTTCAGCATAATAATAACTGCTCCAGTGCGCAGCAGGTAATCCGCTAACAGTTACTCCTAATTCATCAGTGAACGTAATGTCAGTAGTAAAAGGAGTTGATGATGAATTTGTGCAACCGGCAATAAGTATCATGCATAATAACAGTTGGTAATTCTTGTTCACTATTTGATTAAGTAATTTATTATTTATATCATTTAAGTATTCACTTACGTGTAAATTTCACGCAGTAAAGCTTGGCTCTATGAGACACTTTACTGGGTGACCACCAACTATTTATGTGTGGTCACCTTGTCTAGTGTTTTTCTATATTGCTTAATTAGTAAAATTAGTGTTGGTTTTAAGTTTCCTCTTTTTGAGTATTCTTGCAGTGAATGGTAATATTCTGCTCGGTCATCTAATTGTATATTTATTGGTGGATAATTATTCTTTATTAATATGTAGTTAAGCAGTAATCTTCCTACCCTGCCGTTGCCGTCCTGGAATGGGTGTATGTGCTCGAACTGATTATGAATTATTGCTGCAAGAACTAGCGGCTTGAACTTATGCTTATTAGTATCATACCATCTAATTAAGTCTTTTAGTGAGTAAACCACTTGTTCTTTTGGCGTGCCTGCATGCATTATTTCTCCTCGTGAATTTTTTATTACAACATCTACTTTTCTGAACTCACCAGAAAATGATTTAGAGCCAGTAAAGCACGTCTTGTGTAGTTTCTTGATGAATTCAAGTGTTAATTCTTCTTTCGTTTCCTTAATATAATTAATTGCTTTTGCAACTCCTTTTGTTTCAAGCTCTTCAGGATCGCTTGTTGTTTTCTTGTGAAGTATTATAGGCACGTCATCACGTTCTACTGTCGAGCCTTCTATGGCGTTAGTGTTGTAAACGAATTCCTCAGTGAAACGCCTCCACTCAGTATTGTCGAAGTGTTTTATTAATAATTTTTTATTATATTCATTCATTAATTCTACTTGCTTTCTTGTTAATTTGAATAAAAATATTTGAGTGCTTAATTCCTCAACTTTAGATAGTATTAATTTCTCAGCAGATTGCTTTGCTTTTAATAGTTCATCACTTGTTAAGTTTAATCCTAAGTATTTTCTTATTTTCTTAACACCCTCTTTTTCCCTATAGGAATGAACTAAATAATATTTAATGTCACTGCCTTGCTGTCTTTTTTCTACAAACATAATAATGTTAAGGTGACCACGATTAATAAATCTTTCTTAAAACGTGGTCACCCTAGTAAGTCTTAACTGTTTGAAACACTTTACTTGTTTTTTAATTCTTTTAATTTATTAAGTAGTGATAAAACTTTGTCCCTATAAATAATATAATTATAATTTAATATATACAGTTAACTATATTCACTTGAGTGTAAATTTCACGCAGTATAGTGTTCTTCTTTGAGAAAATCTACATTTTTATCAAATATTTTTTTATGTATAAATAGTAAAAATTATAATATAAAATGTTTTTAAGTTTAGATTACCTTTAATATTAAAATGTCTGAAAAGAAAGTGATAATTATCGGGGCTGGTGTGGCTGGCTTAAGTGCGGCTTGTTACTTAAGAATGAATGGTTACGTTACTGAATTATTTGAATCACATAATAAGCCTGGAGGATTATGCACTTCCTGGAAGCGAAAAGAGTATACTTTTGATGGTTGCATTCACTCAATAGGAGGGCTTAACCCTAAGTTTAGAACATACCATTACTTGAATGAACTTATTGATTTAACTAAATTAAAGTTCCATTTTCACGAATCACTAGGAGTTACTGAAGACGAGAATGGTAAGATAATTAATATGTACGCGAACCCTGATTTACTTAAACAGGAATTATTATCAATAGCGCCTGAAGATGCAAAATTCATTAATTCACTCATTAATGCTGTTAAATACTTAGAACATTTTGATTTAAGTCTTAAAAAACCTCTTGAATTATGGACTCCGTTAGATTACTACCTTAACCAATTCAGAACAGCACCAGTACTGCCTTACCTGATTAAATGGCGCAAGTCAATGGATAATTTAACAAGGAATTGCAAGAGCACTAAGTTAAAGCAAGTATTAAACACTGACTTTTTCTCCAGATTTCCAGCATATTTTTTCATAATGAGTCTAGGTAGCTTGCACGTTAAGGATGCTGGTTACCCTATTGGTGGCTCATTGAAGTTCTCTCGATTGCTTGAAGAAAAATACCTTTCACTAGGGGGGATTGTTCATTATAAGTCAAGAGTGACTGAAATAAAAACGAAAGACAACGAGGCAGTAAGTGTTACGCTTGAGGATGGGCGTGTGCATAACGCTGACATTATTATAAGCGCAAGTGACGGTCACGCTACTATTTTTGAAATGCTTGATGGCAAGTACGTTGACAACAAAATAAGGAGTTTATACGATAAGCATCCGCGCTGGCCTTCAATGATTCTTGTGTCATTAGGGATTAACCGCTCATTTACTGACGAGCCATCAACTATTGACATGCGTTTAAAGAAGGAATTAATTATTGACTCTAAAACCAAGCTAGATAGTATTGCTTTCACTATTTACAATTTTGATTCAACACTAGCCCCAAAAGGAAAAACGTGCGTTCGTGCATTATTAAAAACCGATAATTATGCTTATTGGACTGATTTATTTTATAATAATAAAAAATTGTATAAGCAAGAAAAGAATCGTATAGCGCGGGAAGTCATTAGAATTCTTAATAATCATTTTAAGGGGTTAAGCAAACAAGTTGAAGTAATTGATGTAGCAACCCCTGTTACTTTTAAGAATTACACAAATAACTGGAATGGTAGCACTCAGGGCTGGAACTGGCTTCCTGGGCTTATTCCTGAAACAATCAGCAAGGGATTGCCTGGATTAAAGAATTTTTACTTGATAGGTCAATGGACCACACCCGGTGGGGGCATCATCTCAGGTCTTACATCAGGTAGGGATATTACACGAATAATCTGCAAGAAAGATAAGAAAAAATTCGAGACAAAATAGATTATCATTTCTTACATTTTTACTTGAGTGTAAATTTCACGCAGTGCAGTTCTTCGAAGAATAATTTTTTTGATTTAATTATCTCGTGTGTGTACCCTTGTTTTTTTGCTTCATCAAAGACTACATCTGGTTTTGTTAGTGTGCTAAAGACTGTTAGTATCATGCCTTTTTTAGCTAGGTGTGTTTTTGCCTGTGTTAGGAATTTTAGCAGTAATTCATAGCCTTGTTTTCCGCCGTTATTCATTAGTGCAGTCTCCAAATCCTCTTTTTCCTCTTCAGGCAGGTATGGCGGGTTAAAAGTGATTACTTCGTACTGTTCTTTAATATTATCAAATAAGTTGCTTTGGATAAATCTTGCTTTCTTGTATTTTTTCTTGCACTGCTCTATTGCAAAGGGGTTAATGTCTGCGCCTGTTAAGTTTTTTGTTTTTTTTGATAACGCTTCAAGTATTACTCCGCTGCCGCAGCCCATATCAAGTGCTTTAATGTCCTTCTTTACAGTTTCATTAACTGCTTCAACCAGCAGTAAGCTGTCCTCTCTTGGCTCATAGACTTCCATGTTTTTTATGAAACTATTTGTTATTTAACTAATTTTAGTAGTATGATACCTATTGTTGCGCTGACTATTGAGTAGACAATTATGTCAAGTCCTAGTGCCCATAGTATTGGTCCTATTATTGTATATGGGAGTAGTATTTCCCTTACAAAGAATGCGCCTTTAGCTCCTGCGTATAATATTTTTGGTTTCTTCTTGCCTATTGACCACCTGTAAGCGATTATGCAGTCTAGCAGTGCGTCTGATACCCAGCCAAACGCGAGCCATTGTACGCCAAAGATAAACCATACTATAGTCCATGCACTGCCCCAGCCTAGTTCTTCTATTATTCCTGCCCATGGCAGCCACTTCTTTTTTTGCATGTCGCGTGTTTCAGGGCTGACGCAAAAACCAAAAGTCTTGGTTTTCTTGTAAGATGCCAAGTAGACTAATTGCCTCATGATGTTAGGCATCAATAGGAATAAAAACAGTGTGTACCATTCCATGTTTATTGTTTCTCTTTTAGTTTATTGTATTCTTTGTCAACCAGTGAGTAGACAGTGACTCCAGTCATTGTCATTGTTGTGCCTAGAAATATTGTAAATAATGAGTTAAACACGAATCCTCCGGTGAATAGCACCATGCCTATTACTGACATCCACTTCATGTCTTCTAAGAACTCTTTTATCATTGTGTTGTTCTTAACTAATTACTGGTTTTAAGTTTTTCCGTCAAAGATTTTTATGAGTTTTTACCATTAATAAAGTATTTATCTTTGATTGTTTTTTGTTTATAGGATGGATGTTAATCTGTTGTCAATTTTTATCACATTAATAATAACCTCATCTTTTTTTGTTTACTCAATGCTTGGCGTATTCAGGCGCCGTGACACGGGCAGTTTACTGCTTGTTGGAATAACTTTTGGAATGCTGTTTACTTACTTGTTTGGTTTTGTCAGGATTTATTTTATTGACCTGCCTGGTATGGACTTGTTTTTTTGGCGTTTAAGCGGTGTTGGTGCGGGGCTGTCACTTACATCTTTTATCATCATGTTTTTCTGGATTAACCAGTTTAATAAATTGTTTGAGAAAGTTGTTTATTACTTATCAGCTGTTTACTTTGTTGGTTATATCATTGTCTTCTTGTTTATGCCAGCTGCTAGGATTGTATCAAGCACCGGTTATGTTGACTGGGTGCCTTCATTAGTTATTAATATCTTTATTTATATCGGCTCTCTTGGGACTTTATTATCAGCTTCTTTGTCGTTATATTTTGGTTTAAGGATTCGTAATCTTAAGCCGGTTTTATTTAGCATTAGTGTTTTCCTGACTTTGTTTGGTCTTGCTTTTGACGGTGTGGGTTTAGTTGAGCAGGCAGTTATTTGGCGTTTGATTACTATGATTGGTATTGGCTTAATGTTTTATTCTTCTTATGCTAAGAAAAGTCATTAATTGGTTTTAATTAGGTAGTACTTTTCTTTTGTTTCTTTTTTTAGTATGCTGTAGCCTGCCCATGTGTCCATCACTTCTATTAGGACTTCAATGTCTGGGTCTTTTAGTTTTACTTTGCCTTCTATTATGCTGCCTAGTTTCTTCTCCCATTCCGCGCTGTTTAACTCGCCTTTATGCCCTCGTCTTTCAACTGTGACCCTAAAAGTCTCGTCTTTTTTTATTTTAATTTCTTTTACTTTTTTCTCAAGTTCAATCATTAATTCTTCTGGTGTATTAAATTCAATCACTTCATCTACTATGATTATTCTAGCCATGCTTAGTGGTGGCTCGTCGCACATTTTTTGAGCAAATTCGTAAATATCACTTACAGTGCCGGTCACTACATCCCTGTAGCTTGTTGTGCTAAAATTGCCGTGTTTTTTTAGCTCGCGCAGCAGGTTTCTCATTTCCCCCCTGTAAGCGGTTATTATTAGGTTTTGCATTGTCTCTTTTTAATTAGTAATCTATTAAAAGGATTGCCGTTTATTTTTTTTTATGCCTAAGATTACCCGTGATTACCAAGAAGGTGAGTGCAGTATTTGCCATTATGAGACTCTTATCCGGGTGCTTGTTAATAATCAAAAGAGCGTTTTTCTGTGTAAGAAATGCGTTGAGCGTGTTGGTAACCTCACAATTAATGAATTGCTTACTAAGTATGGGGAAGATATAAATTTAAAAGCTAGCTAATCCATTAGAAAAATTAAATGGATAAAAGCGGTATTAACGGTTTTTTCTATCAAAAAATCCCACCTCTTAAGCAAAAAAAGCGGCTTCCTTTAAATAAGATTCCTGCTGTTGTTTTAGAGGAAGATGTTAATTCTGGCAAGTTAATTTATCATTTTAATAACCCTAAAAAGTACTATCTTAATGACTTGGTTAACTATGAGCGCAGCGTTAAATTATGTGATATTGGTGGTCCTTTTCAGGAGCGCCCGATTATTGACCGTTTGATTGATGAGTTAAACATGTCTAACTCGCCTCTTAGCTGCATTAAGCCTCTTGAGGACTTGATTTGCACTGGTATGCCTAGTGACTCACCTTATGAGATTGATTTCATGCAGGCTGATTAATCTTACCTACTTGCTCTGTAGGCACGATTCGTTATGAAATTAAAGATGGTTTTAAGGATGTTAGTAAAATTCGTGAGCAGTTGGAGAATACTCGCGGCGTGTATAACGTGCTTGTTGAAAACGAGTTTGCTTCTCCTGAAAAGATAGCTAAGCGCTTTGAATTGCTTCACGATGAGTTAAGTGATTTGGCTCTTGCGTTTATTATTACTGATGGTACTGTTTATCACGTTCGTTTTAATTTTAGAATGGTGCCTAAGTCTGAGGAGTTCTATAAGATTATGGCGTATAAGTTTGATAATATTATTGAGCGCGACTTAATGATTACTGCTTACGCCTTGTTTAGCAATCTGGGGTATATTAATAATCATGCTAAAAAGCTTGTTTTTAATGATGGTGTTTTGTTTGGCACTAATGATCTTACCATTAGCACTAAGCCTATTGGAGGCAATCATAATCATGTGCTGATTTACAATCCTTTTAATAACCCCTGGCTTGATGACGTGATTAATTATCACTCACCGATTAATAGGGTAGATGGTGATAACGCTTCAGTTCCTGTTGCTTATAAACCGCCACTGTCAGATACTGCTAACTTGTCTATCCTGATGGATCCTGAGGCCCCGTCTAGGTATGTTATTAATGGTTTTAATGGCAATTGGGATTACTTGTCAAGGCTTAAACTCTCTTTTTTGTCTAGCAAGTTTAAGATTACCTATTCTGGCTTTGAGTAGGCTGTTATGATAAACTATTTAAAGGTGGTTTTTTTTATCCCATCACTAAAATACCAAAGGAGGTATTAGATTCAATATGAGTGAACTTGAAGATTTTGACGTTGATGACATCGAAGATGATGATGACCATGACGATAGTGACCTTGAAGATGACGATTTTGATGAAGATGAATCAGACTCTGATGATTAAGTAGAGAAGCAAAGCTTTTTTATTCTCTATTTATTTATTATTTTTTAATGATTCATTTATTATCGTTACTTGGTTTGATTAGTGGTTTTTTAGTGGCAAAATTATCTGTTAATGAGTGCCGTGGTAAGGATCGTATTATTCAGTTTTTAATGATTCCTTTTGCGCTTATCATCTCTTTTACTTTTATGCCTTATTCATTGCTTGCAATTCCTGTAATGGTCTTTTACTTGTTTAAGCGATTTGATTCAATGCCTGTTTTGCTATCAGTTTTCCCGCTTGTTAACAGTGATTATTTAGGTATTATCTCAGCGTTTATCATTAATCACTTGGTTGGCAGTTTATTGTTCTTAAAGAGAGGTGTTAAGCCTTGAGTCTTGAAAAAAAGATTAGCATTCACGTCACTACTGGCGCTAAGGAAGCTGGTGTTAGGAAGGGTGAGGAGCGCCTTGAGGTTAAGCTTAAATCTAAGCCAGTTAAGGGTGAGGCTAATCGTGAGTTAAAGGAAGTCTTGTCTTATTTTTTTGGCGTACCGCAGAATTATATTGAGATTATTAAGGGTGCTAAGTCGCAAAATAAGCTTATTAGTGTTAAGCTTTATGACAAATTGATAGAATGATTTCTTCTAGTTTATTATAAGTCTCACTGCCTTTGGTGTAGTCTGCTGGCCCGCAGTTATGCACTCTTTTCTCGCAGAGTAATCTTT
>Ga0208375_1001277_pt1 | contig 29412 bp, 34 predicted proteins | sample RifOxyD1_FD_184038 | JGI IMG/M metagenome (GOLD analysis project Ga0208375, IMG submission 184038) | Soil microbial communities from Rifle, Colorado - Rifle Oxygen_injection D1 (SPAdes) | ecosystem: Environmental > Terrestrial > Deep subsurface > Rock core/Sediment | place: Rifle, Colorado...
AAATAGAGGTTTTTATGTTGGTGAGTATACCAGAACTTTTAGAATATTTCGATATAAAACAATCCTCTGGAAATCAAGAGCAGTTGCATGTACGTGCTGAAATGGGTTTACCGCAATATAGATCTACTCAACGGGTAAATACAAATTATCTAGTACATGCTTTAGAACATATAGGGTATGAAAAAATCCCTTATATATCTGAGAAATATAATAATTCTGTTGGTAAAGTATCTATACTTTTACCCGCGACCTGGATAGACGATCTCGTGAATGAATTAACTGATTTGATAACTGTAACTACTGTGGAGGAATAATATGGCTGAAATAAAACGCCCAGGTCGTCTTAACGGAATGACCTCTTTTTTTAGAGATAATGCTGGTTTACTATATCCTGGGTCAGGTACTGTAGATTGTATTGTCAATGACTCATTTTTACATGATATTGTGGATACTTATAGCCACGAAGATATTTTAACTCAGCAAGGTGGAGACTTAGCTCTATATGCAAGAGTAAAAGAATTTAGTGGGTACCCTGAATATAACGCAACTTTTATATTCAGAGACCCTATAAATACAACCGATACTACTATTATACGACTTTTGACCCAATTACATGCTAACAATGCTTTTGCTGCACCTTTTGCTGCATGGGCTTCTACAAACCCAACACCAGGTGGTGGAGATGTGTTAGCTGTAGACCAGATCATAACTCACATAAGATTGCAAGGAGCTGCTTCTAATGCAACTTATACAGCAGCTGTTGGAGTTACTGCCTTAGGTATTTTACAGGCAGTAGGAAAAGGACTAGGTTTTCAAGCCACCTTTAAGAGATTTGAGTCTTGGACGATTGCCTAAAGTATTCTTGCTTAATCACATACCTACTATGAGTATGATTTAAATATTTAAATCATACTCATATCTTTTTTATAAAACTATTCTATAGTTAAAATATCTCAAAATTTCGAGGGGACTAAAAATGAGAAAACGTACAGATGACTTTGAAACTTTCGCTGTTAAAACATATGTCTTAGATAGTGGTCGAACGGTTTTTGTTTATCCTTTATCTGGAGATGAGAATCTTCTCCCTATAAAACAACTCACTAAATTTTTGAATTCTGACCTTAAAGAAATCAATGATTTGTTGGGTCTATCGTCTATTAAAGATATGGATAATATGAATTCTGCTGCCTTACAAGCGGCTGCATTAGCTTCTTATGCTTTATTAGCTTTATGTTTAGATGACCCAGAATATGTTTTTGATACAGAGATACCTGAAAATACCATAGTCCTTAATCCAGAACAATGGTTTGAGTTTTCATCCAAGATCTCCACAGAGTGTAGATCCAGACATGGTAGAATGCTTTATACAGATTCTGATAGAAATGGAATAGTTTCTTTGGCCAGAGAAGCCATTAGGAAAACTGTCGAGGAAGAAAAAAAAACTTAAGTGAAGATGTGTGGGCCGAATTAGATTTAGATATGACTAGGGGGTCACGTACTATAGCATATCGAGACTTACCTTATAATGATCAAGTTAGAGAATTACTTTGGAGAGAGGAAGTATTAAAAGGTCGACCTAGTTTGAGTCCTCTAAATAGAGAGAATGTTTTTCAATTTGCTTTAGAAATATTAAGTTCTTTAAGTCCTTCAGGAGCAGAGGAACTTAATAAATACCTTCCTATATCCAATACTTTATCTAATACGGACTCTGACATTCTTGATATAGTAAAAATACCTACCCCACAACCAAAAATGTTCAGACCACCTGGAATGCCTGATAACCATCCTGATATTTTAGCAGGTTTATATATATGATAGAAGAAAAATTAAAAGTAATAGAACAAAGATTACTAAAGAAAAAAACAGAAGCTATGAACACTGCTGCTAAAGAAGCTATAGATTATATAATCTCAAGATGGCCTGTAGATTCCGGTAAGTCTAGAAAAGGTTGGAGATATATCATAAATGGGTCTCATATAGAGATATATAATATAGAAGATTATGTAAAATATGTCACTTATAAAGGATCTAAGAGAGTGATACTATTAGATCTCTTAGAAGAAGTGAAACCTAGAATGACATCCCGTATAAATGAGATTATGAAACAGAGGTTATTCTAATGTCAGAAATTTTAGATTATGAAGTAGATATAGATATAGAAGCTATCCGGATGGCTGCTACTGAAGCTACTAAAAAGTTTCGCGAAATAGAAAAAGCTGCATCAGCAATGGGTGACTCTATTTCTCAAGATATAAAATCAGCTATGTCTACTTCAAAAGCTGAGGCTGTTAAATATGCCAAGGAATATAAAAAACAGTTAGATAAGATAGAAAAAGACTCCGAACGTTCAGTCAATAAACAGACAGAAGATTTAAAGAAACCTTTTGATGAAGCTAGAAAGAAGTTTGACTCGCTGGAGACCGCTGCCGGAGCTTTAGGCTTACCCTTCGCTGGTATATTCGGATCTTTACGTGACATAAACGGCTCCTTAGGGGACTCAGTAGAGGTGGGTGGTAAAGCTAGTGCTAGTTTTCTAACCTGGGGAATAGGGATAGGAGCAGCAGTAGCAGGGGTAGCTTTAATAGGTGCGGGTATAATAGGTGCCGTATCAGCTGCGGATGATTTAGCTAGAGAATTAGAAGATTATAATAAACTGCCAGGCTTCGGAGTAACCCCTGAAGAGTTAGCATCTATAGATGATGCTAATGCAGCCTTCCAGGGCATTACTGATATAGCTTCTAACCTCGTAGTACAATTCGCTTCTTATGTAGCTCCGGCAGTAGGCGCTGTGACTGAAGGTATTATAGGGTTATATTTTCAAGCTCAAAACGCGTTCACTTGGATTTCTTCTTATACAGAATATATAGCTGGTGTCCTTTATGATAAATTAAAACCAGCCATTACAATTATATCTGAAGGTTTTACTGACATTAAAAATACAGTAGCTACTGTATTTGAGAGTGTGAAATCTTCTATTATGGGGGCTTTAAAAACAGTCTTTGCCTATATCTCTAAAATACCTGGGATGGGTTATTTAAAATCAGTTTTTGACGATGTTACTACTGCTTTATCTAGTGTGAAAGTAGAAACTATAGATGCAGAAAAAGCTACTGAATCTTTCATGGGAGTGGCTAAAAAAAGATCTAAAGAAAATTCAGAGTGGTATAAAAAAGAAAAAGAAGAATTAACTGATTTAAAAGAAGCTAGAGAGAAATCCTTAGAGATTGAACTTTTAGCTAAATATACTAAAAATTTAGAGGAATCAGAAACTAAACAAAAAGAATTCTTTAAAGGTATTGAGCTATATTCCGAACAAGCCATTAAAGGATATCAAAATTTATATGATATACAAAAACAATTAGATGGTATGAAACCTAAATCAATAGATTTAAAACCTATTGAATATGATATAAAAATACCAGAGTTTACCGAAGGTCCATCTTGGTTTGGTAAAGCTACTGGGGTAGCTTCCAGTATTATGGGTGGGTTTAGCTCAGCTTTTGGTATGGCAGGACAAATATATGGGGTTTTTGAATCTTTGGCACAGCAGACACCAGAGCAAATAAAAGAGATGATAAATGGGGTAGCTGATACTTTCGTGTCTGTAGCGGATAAACTACCAGAGTTAATCAATAGTCTTGTAGAGGCTTTACCAGCTGTAATACCAAAAATAGTAGACGCTTTAGTATCTGTTCTAAATTATTTAGCCGTGGATGGAATACCTGTCTTAATGGACATGGCTTTAAGTTTTATAACAGCTATTGTAGAAGCCTTACCAGTTTTAATACCATCTTTGATTAATGCAGCCGGTTCTTTTATAGGAGCTATTATAGGAGCTATCCCTGAGATAATATCAGTCTTGGTAACACATGCCCCTGATATTATAGTAGCCATCATATCAGGTTTGTTATCGGCGGTGATACAAATCATAGCGGGTGTTTTAGAATCTCTGGGTTTGAATTCTGCAGCGGAGTCTTTGAGAGGATTTGCTAATAGTATGTCCAGCTCTTCCTCGGGAGGGGGTTCTACTTCAGGTGGTTCAGCATCGGGTGGTACTACTTCAAATACTACAGCAAGCAATGTCTCTGGCTATAAATCAGAACAGTTAGGAGATGACAGTATAGATGTCACAGATGCTTATATATCAAATACAGACGCTAAGAGTATAAAGACTACCACAGGGGATAGTGCATTTGTTTATCAAAAAGGGGGGGTGAATGACTTGGCATCTCTTCTAAAGGGTATTTTATTTGAATCCGTTAAAGCGAATAAACTTCGTGAAGATGGTAATAAACTATTAAATAAGATATATAATAAAGATTCAAATACATCCAGAACAGCTACTCCGGCTAAATCACAAAGATAAAGAGGGTTCTTAAATGACTCAAACAGTACAAAACATCCATGGTATTTTAGGTATACCACGAGACGATATTTTCAGTTTAGATAATATCCGGCCACAAGAAGCAGCAGCTACTAATAGTACGACATATTCTTTCTTTCCAGAGAGTAACCTTGAGTGGGATGTTTCACCTAACGCAAATAATTATACAAACGCAAACGGAGAGTATTCTGGAAAATTATTGGCCTCAGGTATTCCTGCTAATAATAGAGAGAGTTTAGATGTTTCTATCGTGCAAGGAGGTTTTCCAGACCAAACAGCTACTTTTAAAACTATGTATCCGACTTATGTTTTTGATAATATTAATGTCCCTATTGATTTTCAAATAGCAGGTCCAGGATCGTCGTCTTTAAGTACAAATATCACACTAGCAGCCTGTGTACTAAACTCAAATGAGACCTTTGTATTCCCTCCAGGAGGCACATACTACTTTCAAACGGTAAATCAAAAAACTTGGAATTCGGACTCTACTGGTTCTTCTCATTCTACTTTTAATGTAATTAAATTACCAGATGATACATTTATACTCATAGCTCTTTCAGTCAACTCTTTTTTAATAAAAGTTTCTGAAAACGCTACCTCTTGGACCGAAGTTTCTAGGGTGGTTTTAGATGGTTCCCTATATAATAAACCTATTTTGGCATATGATCCTTTAACAAAAATACTAACGGCGGTAGTCTTGGATACTACTGCTGATCAAGCCCTATGTTACCAAAGTAGCGATATGGGAGCAAGCTGGGTACTTTTTGATCTTATTGATAATGTTAGTGACCATAGAATGGTATCCGTATCAGACACACTTCTATATGCTTATTTAGATCTAACTACAGATGTTTTGCATTTTAAGCAGCGTGTTGGAGGAGGGACTTTTATAGATATATTCAATACCATCACAAGTTTTAGTAGGACCTCTGGAAGTTTAGCCTTAACTGTATACCCAAACAATTGGGTTATTGCTATAGGCAGAGATACAAGTAATCAATATTTGAAGATAAATATCTCTACCGACTTAGGTAAAACATGGGGTGATTTAACATCTACATATCCATACGTAAATGGATCTGGGACAAGTAATCGTGTTTTGGATGAAGGTGGTACTTCTGAGATGGTAATATTATCAGCTTGTGTTGTAAACTATTCCCTCAGGTTATTTGGGTTCATACAACCGAACGGAAATTACTACGTAGGTAATATAAATTTAGGACAAATTAGAAGCAACTCTGTAATTTTCGAGACTTCATTTGGAACTACATATATTCCGAGTAATTTACCCACAAGTAATGGATGGAGTTTGGGAGCGGGTTCGACAGCAGCAAATGGTACGATTTTAGATACCTCAGTTGGTACAGGTACTCGAATATATTCAGGTCCTCTGTTGAATATATCAACGAGTGCAAGTCATTGTTATTATACTAAAAGTAATGTTTTTTCAGTCGCAAATTCAAGTACGGTAAAATTTGCTATGAGACCTATTTCTGGAGGCTCTACAACAGCCGACAATATTTTTATCCTTATGAATTTTTTAGGAACTGGAAGCAATTATTGCTCTTTAAAATTAAGATTTTCTACTACTCAAGTAGTGGTTATAGATGCTGTTTCGGGAGTCTCAAAAGGAACCTTTAATTTATTGAGTACTACAGAGTTATTAGAGTTTAAAATAGGAAACGGAAAAGTTAGTGCTTTAAATGTATACATACAATCTAGAATATATGGAGACCAAAACTGGACAACTGTAACGTCAGATGACTTAACGGGTACTGCTACTGTTAAAAATAGTATTGAATTTGGTAACTTTTTAAGTTCTAATGGGTCATCTTCATCTCAATGGACTTTTTTAACCTCTGGAGTATTCGCTTCTTGGACTGGAGATGATTTACCTAATTACCCTCTTTGTACTAAAATACCTCTTTGTAGTAAACCTACTTCTATCTACACCCCATCCTCTTTAAATATAAAAATAGGTGGAAAATCCGGACCTTTTAAAGAAGGTGACGATTATGATATAACCTATTTTAGTCGTACATCAATGCATAGAGGTATATCTTCTGTGTTGTATAACTCACCTAGACAAAGTTATATCGCTACAGTTACACCCAATACGCTTTATTATGCAGTATTTGATGCTGGTACTAATTATTACGGAAGATTAGGGGATACAATCGGATTAGCTTTACTAGGTTCTAATGCTGAATTAGTGAATATAGATGGTTGGAGCGGAGCTGCTTGGGTAAACATTGCCTCTATATCCCCTTTTGAACAATCCTTGGGAACTTCTAATGCTTGGGTAAGATCTAATACTTCAGATAAATTCTTTAGACCTAACGGTACTAATGGAAACCCTAGATATTTTAGAGAAAATCAGTTAGCCGGATGCATTATATCTATTTCAGATAATGCAGGAAATGTTGTAGTAGATACTTGTGTTTCTAATACTTCTGGACAATTCTCAAATGCTACTGGAGTAAAATCTCTTCTTTTCCAATTATCTGGAACTCCTTTATCTGGAACTTATGCTGGGTTAGCTACCTCTACTGTATCTGGATCTCCCGGAACTATAAGTGTGATGTGGCCTGATGTTTTATCTATTGGGTTAGCGACTGCTTCTGTGAGCAGATATTATAGAATTACTTTTAGAAGTAACGATTGGGAGACCGAACTCAGAATAGGTAAAATCATACCTTTTACAGCCATGTTTATACCTAAACAACAATCAGTAGGTGGGCAGATAACTTATCAAGCTAATGATGAAATTACTTCTCTGCCTTATGGCTTCCAAAGGGGTAGAAAATTAGCTCCTAGCTCAAGGATTGTTAGAGCGCCTTGGAGACAGCTTCTCCTAAACCAGAATAGGTATGCTGGTGGTACAGCAATAAATACAGTAGGCCCAGGGTCTTTTGCAAGATCAGTACAAGATGATAACCTTGATAAACTTCAATCTATGATAGAAACTACGGGTACATCTAAACCAGTTATTTGGGCTCCTGAAGTATATTTTACAGGAGATCCCGCCACTACGGGTCCTACTCAAATTTATGGTAAAGATGCATTCTTGTGGGGTAATATACAAGGGGATATAACTGCTACAATAGGACATGGTATGCGGTACGCTACTAACTCTTCTATAAAAGGGTATCATACAGTAGATACAGAACTTGTATTTAAAGAAATAGTTTAATATAAGAGGGGTTCAAATGCCTTCAACTAGAGTTTTAGCACAGAGACCAGGTCATTGGTTAGTCACTGTATACCCGTCTAAAAATGATTATCTAATTAATCAGAATGCTTGGAGAGGTTCTACTAGCTGTCTTTCTAACGGTTATTTTATCTCCATTTTAGATTCAGATGGTATTGCATATCAATATGATCCTAATATAGTTTCAGATATTGAATTGACTAGAGATTTAACTCTAAATACTCAATCAATCCAAATAAAAATGTACCCGAACATAAGTCCCAATAAAAATCTTCATGATTATGATATGTCCTCTGGTTTTGGAGAAATATGTTGGGTTGATGAAAACTCTACAGGAGATGGAATTGAACAACTATGGGGTAATAGAGATGTTTGGTTATTTGGACCTATGTCTGATTTTGAATATGGATTAGAAACAGAACCTATCTCTTTTAAAATCCAACAGACATCTCTTACTGATAAAGGTACTATATACCCTTCTAATTCTGTTATAAATACTGGTAAATTCTTAGATGTAGTTTATACGGGTGATGTGGAGGCTACTAAAACACCCTTAGCAAGTAATGCCTCTGGGTTATTACCACCTATACCCATTTATTCTTCTAAAAGTAATTTAAATACATCTACTACATTAAAAACACCTTTGATATGTGTTAAAAATGATGTGAATGCTGTTTCACCAGGTACTAATTATGTACCTAGAAGATTTCTTATATCTTATGAGGATATACATACTTATCTGACTTCTGGAGGGGATGGAAGTGCAGGCTCTGTCTTTTTAAATTCAGATGGTGTGTCTACTTTTTTTGAACCCGATACGGATATGGGATCTGTATTAACTGATTTTGATGATTTAGGGAATCAGTATAGTTATTTTAATCAACAGAAACAAGCAAATTTAATTAGTGGAGTTACTTTTACCAATGGACTGACTACAGTCACAACTACAACAAGTAGGTTCAGTAAATTGCAAGTAGGGGACCAGATTAAGGCTAACTCTCACACTGATGATATGTATGTAAAAATAGCGAGTATCGAATCAAATATATCTCTAACACTATACTCAGCATACCAAGGGGCATCTATAGGTCCTACTACTATGGATGTTTATAAAACTGTTTCTAACATAGCCTACACAGGCTATGTAAACTCAGTAGGTATTTCTTCTACTGTAGATGGTAGTAGGACTATAGACGATTTTGTTGATTTCCTGGTATTTTTATTAGAAAGATCCAAACTCAGTGTAAGTTTTGATAGAGGATCTTTATTATCCTTGAAAAGCAAATTGAATGGTTGGATACCTACAGTTTTAATCAATGAAGACAGCCCCCCTTTAGATTATATTAATAACAACGTGTTACCTTTATTGCCCATAGTGCCTTATTTGAAAGCTGGGAATTTGAAAATTTTATGGGACGGAATTTATTCTGCGGAGGAGTCTGTGACTACTATAGATTTAACAGATAAATCTATAGGGTTATATAGGACTGAAACTATTTCTTCTACACCTATTGAACAAATATACAATAACATAAATATCTCATATGCATGGTCTGTCATAAATCAGAAATATTACAATACAATATCTGTAGGGTCTAAACAGGTACCTTTAGATTCTTCATCTTACTCATATGATTATAAAAATAGATCACGTTATGCTAATACTAGAGCTATTACATCACAATACACTTATGAAGATATAAATAGTTCTAATTCTCCAAATGCTCGAAACTTGTCTATAGATGCTTCTACTATTCATGAATTCAATACTGCCATGTTAGTGGCTAATAATTTGCTTTATAGAAATGCAGAGACAAGAAAAACTATAGAACTAACTGGTTTTTCTTTCTGGAGATGGTTAGAGCCAGGAGATATAATTACTATAGAAGAAGATGAGGTATTACCCGCTAGTTTTGCTAGGGTGATGTCGATGACTAGAAATAGTTTTGGTGATGTTAAAATGACTGTAGAAACTCTTCCCGCTATTTAATAAGCATAGACATTATAGTTACAAGGTATAGCATATTCCGCAACCCCTTGAGGCCCACATGCCAACCATCCTATTGCTTCTTTATAGTTGTTATAGTAAGTATAGTAGTAGCTCATATTATCCTTACTACATCCGTATTGTTGTAAATCATAAGGCATTGTTGTGTAAGAAGCTGTCTGATAAAAATTACAGTAATATAAGTTTTTAGCATCTACCTGATCTTGATACCAATCTCTATACTCAGCATAAGAATCTTCCACGGTTACATAATAAATTTCCTCCCATGGTAAAACCCCTCCATTTTCAGGAGTATATGGAACTGGCGTAGGAGTAAATTCTTCTGAACTTTCTGGTGTCCTAGTCTCTTCGGAATCTGGTGTCCTAGTCTCTTCGGAAGTAGGTTCAAAATCTTCCCTGGTATTTTCTACTCCACAACCAATGCTAAATGTTAACAAACCAGCAACAAAAAAGATATTCTTCATAATCCCCTCTAACAACGTTTTTATTATCACACTTTAATTATAACGAGTATTAACGAAAAATACTTAGAGACATTCTAAAATATTCAAACAAAAATCACTTTTTCGTCAACGTCATATATCATTTATGTCTTTTATTTGAAGATATATCTATATTTGGAGATGACTTTTATGAGTATGAAATCAACAGCCGTAATTACAGGGGCTTATCCTACAGCAGCCCCTTCTGATGCTGGGTTAAGTGGTAAAACTTTTCCGATTCTTGGAGGTTTTACCTCAATAGATTTTAAATTGCATGCAACAGCGGGTAGTGGTACATATATACCTATTGTTTGGGATAGTGTTGATTGGGTACCTCTTGGTTCTATTGCAGTAGATTCTGCCCTTTTAGGAGGATATGCTTTTGGAAGATTTTCTCCGGGGGCTTATTTTACTCATGCTGCTTTGTGGGAACAATCCGCTGCTACTCTTAATAAGAGTGCTATTGGTTTTAATATTAGATAATTTTTGAATAATAGAGGTAACCCTATGAGCGATCTATATCGTGGTGAGCAAATTACTCTAGCTGATTTGCCAACTACTTTAGCTACAGATACAGAAGTAACAACTGCTATATCTACACACGTAGCTCTTCCCGATCCCCATACACAATATATTTTGGATACTGAAAAAGGGGCTGCATCAGGAGTTGCTACTCTCGCAAGCGATAGCAAACTCACCACAAGCCAAGCCCGAGTAATGTCTTTGCCTGTATTGACCGGTACAGGCTTAACACTCGGATCAAATTATGAACTCCTGAGTCAGCGAGGAGCACAGTATCTCGCCATTAAGAAGTTCAAAACGTTTGGCTTGTCCGCACGTTCGATTGCACTCGCTGATTCAGAGTATGGATGGACCTGGAGCAACAGGTCACAGCTTACTTCAGGCGATGAAAACACTACGACTGCTAATGCTTGCAGATGGTCTCACAATGCAACAGCTGATCTCTATACTTCGGCGACCAGAACCGCTCCTATGCGGTACCGAACAATGAACAACATCTCAACTGGTGATTCGATGCAGGTCATTGCAAGGGTTAGTTCAGATGCAAGCCAGAACAGTCAATTTGCAGGTATCATTTTCACACCAGATTCGTCGCTGACAGCCATGCAAATAATGCAAGTCGGTTGGTCTGCTGGCGTTCCAAAGGTTGAGTCTTATAATGGTAGCTCGGTTCAGGTTGGTATCACAGCTCCTCAACTTGCGGCTGGCGTCTGGCTCATGATCGAGTTCAACAATAGAGTGCTGCAATCCTTCTATTCTGTCGCGGATCAAGCAACACCTCCAACAAGCTGGACAGTCTTGCAAGCGAATAACTCTACCTTCTCTGGTGTCGGACCTTGGAGATTTGGTCAAGTGATGTCTACTACTGCTGCGGCTGCGTTTACTGCTGATTACAAATGGTTTGATGCGAAAGGTAATACTGATCCAGAACTATGGGCTTCGAATCCGGTATGGGGAGCACAGGGTTATAACGCAACAGCTCCGGCAATCACATTACTTGCTGATTATGATCTTGGTCCAGTATCCCCGACCGTCAATCAGACTCAGTTACGCAATGTATTGAGCGATTCTGTGAACATGAATGCTCATGACGCGGCTAGCTGGACATTCTCAGTTGTTAGATCCGAATCTTTAGGAGCTGTTGCAGGTACATACGCAGCTGCTGGTTCTGTAACTGTCGAGGGATCTGGACGATATTTGAACGTATTCGCCAAGTGTTCCTCATCGGGTATACAGTCGGGTTCTTTACGACTTCCACTCTACATTCCATTGACACCAGCTTAAGGAGCTATCGAATGAATTGTTATATTTGTGACACACTAGAAGTATACGAGTATGTGTCTGAAACTCAGGGTAATCTTATCTACACTTTTGAAGTGTCGAATGGCGTGTTGCTCAAAGGTTCAAACGAATCAAACCAACACTTTTTGTGCAATAACTGTATGGTTTCTTTGCGTGATAAGGTCAGAGTGGACCGTGGGCTGTGATGACTTTCGATAAGAGAGACCATGTAGGATACGTTAAGGATCTAGGCCCGATTTCTTTCTGCCTAATTCATTTAACTTAACATCCATTCTTCTGTATATTTTGGATCCCATGTGATACCCCTTATGATAGCACTGACGTTTTGCTGTGTACAGCCAATCATAGCTCCTATAGCCTTCTGACTATATAAACCCGACTCATACATCTCACGCGCCTTCTCGGCATGTTCTGGTGTCACCTTATCCCAAGGTCCTCTTTTTGCTATAACTCTATGTCTATTATTTGTTGCTCTACTACCTAATTTTAGGTGATCGGGATTTAGACATTTACGATTATCACAGCTATGACAGACTATATCATTCTTAGTAAGTGTTTTTCCATGGATTTTTGAATACATCCATCGATGTCCATATTCCCAAGGCTCACCTTTACCTGGGTATATAGCCGGATAGCCACATACTGTTCCTTTTTTCCAATTCCAACAACCCTCATTATTTATCTCGATTTTACTTTTTATGCTTTCAGGTATGTTTGAAGCGAACATAAGATACCCCATATATTAAGATTAGTTCTAAGCACTCTGGACCCCCTGAGTGTTTGTTTATATGGGTGTATCTTATGTTTTTAATGTCTGTATAAAGATATTACAGACATATTGTAATATCTTTAGTTAGTTTTGTTTTATTTTGTGTGTTTTTGATATGTAACTTTATAAATTCATCCGCTATAGGAGTACCTTTAGTTATCATCCTCATGAGAAGCATCTGATTTATGTTTTCTACGACCTGTTTCATCCTTTATCTCCCTCTCAATTTCCTGTATACCTAATGTTAGTGCGGTATTTACTAGGCTTTTCATTTTATAGTTATGTTCCAAACATATAGCTTGTAAGTATTTCAATATGTCAGTGTTTACTTCTACTGTACTTCTTTTAATAGGTTTGTTTATTTTCTTCTTCTCTATCAGCACTTTTATCTCTCCAAGTAGTTAATGCTTCCTTAATGTTTTTGTCTTCTATATATTCAGCCACTGTCTGTGCGTTTCTCAACATCTCTTCCTCTTGTGCCTGTGTAAGCCTTAGTTTATCCAGATGCGTTGAGAAACGCTGTAGAATGGCTTGAGGCGGGTTAAGCCTTCTACGTTTATCTTTAGGTTGTTTTGTGTATTTTTTATGTCCATGTGTAGCTAATATATCATCTAAATTTATGTCTGTATCATCATAGCTATCTAATATTGTTTGTATGTCTATTATGTCACGGGTAATACTCCTCTTCATGGTTTTTAACCCCCTTTATTTCTTTTGGATCAAACTCTCTTAGAGCCTTTTTTAGCAGATAGTCTATCAAATCTACTTGATAATAACCATATTGCCTACACAGCTCCCTAATCTGGTCATGTGTTTCGGCTGACATAGTCACGGATATTACTGCTTTGTTCCTTTTCCGAATACGCATTTTTTTATCCTATGTTTTTATATATTGTATACGTATACAGTGATGTATAAAAGGATTATGCAAAGTGTTTATTGGTAGGTAGTTTAGTTTAGTTCAGAAAATGTGTGGAGATATATTGTTCGAGGATTTCTTGTTCTTTGAGGTCTTGTTTTTCTAATTCTAAATCTCTAACCCAATCAGGTTTAGTATTAGTTTTGGGAAATCTATTGATAAATTTCTTGGTAGGTTTTATAGTCCTGGCTCTAGGCTTTTTAGGTTTAGTTTCTTGATTGTAAGTAGAAAGGATTGAGTCTAGGTCTTGGGTTTCTTCAGCGAGTTTAAGGTTTCGATATTTCATATACACCTAACTATATGTATTCAATATAGTTAGGTGTATACAAACAGAGAATTAAGATTGGTTACACTTAAAAGCTTTAGATATTCTTAATTTGGAATTTTTTCTGTGGTAGGATCTGAATTTCTTTATTAAATCTTCATCTTCCAGATTCCATCCATATTCTCCATCTTTTTTATATTTTACCTTACTAAGGTCTATCTTCTCTTCATCAATGAACCCCCTAACTATGGAAGCTAAAGTAGTAGAGGGGTCGTGTGTTGCTCTACACTGTTCCCATGTTATGTCTTCATTAGTTATAGAACATTTCATAGTGTTATTCACTTGATGTTTTTTGAAATAATTCTCTTTCCACCAAAAAACATTGTTCTCGACAGTTTTCTTACATGCTTTAGAGAAAGATGTATATTCTGGCAGCTCTCCAGACAAACACTTACCATATGAAAAGTCTTCTGTAGTTCCGTCTGACCTTCGGATATGAAAACATCTATTAGCAAAATAGTCAGTGTCACCTACATAAATGCCTACTATCCCGCTACCTGCTTTAGATGTGTAGCTTGGATGAAGCACTAACAAACTCATCACATCTTCATAGTCCTGTTCATTTAAAGTCTGACCTAACTCATAAGAGTTCAAAATACTTTTGTAGTGTTTTGTGGCATCTGATTTTGTTTTAAATACCTTATCGCCTATTGTTATTTGCATATAATCTCCTTAAAATAATCTGAGTTTTTGAATTTAGGCTATATTAAAATACTTCAAAAGATATTTCTACTTCGTTTTTTTCAACAATATTGTCAGGGTAGAAACCCTCAGGAGGTGTATAAGGTGTAGCTGGCGAAGAAGTTAAAGGGTTCCAACATCTTTTACCCGCTGTCCACCCTATCTTAGTTAATCTAGAAGCTAATTGCCTCTCACTTATCTTATAAGTGTGTAGCTCATTGAATTTTTTAGTAGCAGTAGCTAAAAAATTCACTCCGTTTATCATATGTTCTTGAGCAAAAAGTTTATACTCATCTTCTTCTATTCCTTTTGCATTCTCTTCTTGGTATATATCGGATCTACCGAATATACCATTTTTTGACATGGCCCATGTTACAAAAGCGTCTATATGGTTTTTCACAAACCATTTACCAAAATGAGGTATCGCGTCTTTTGTATCCCGGATTCGTTTGTTTATGGTCAATACTCGTACTCTATCTTCTACTGCACCCGAATAATCACCCCCACGTCCCATCTCTTCGTTAGCAAAAAATAAAAGATTTGCCCTACTTGTAAATTTTACTGGCTCCTGTCTTATAGGCCTTGCTTGTATTTCGTCTCCTCCGGTCATTTTTTTGATAGTAGCGATAGCTCTTCTAGATGGCTTGGAAATTTCTCCTCCTACATTTAGAAGCGAATTTTTTAATTCTGCTAGGTAATATTCTGCATTATCTGCCCCTAAATTATCCATGCCTACTGCACTTCTATGCTGAAGTGGTACAAGCCCTTGTAATATATCACTTAATTGTGACTTACCCGTCCCAGGTGCTCCATAAAGGTATAGTAGTTTCTGGTGAGATACATCCCCCAGCAAAACGGCCTTTGCAAATAAACCATACTCATCTAATTTTTGTAGAGATTCTATTTCTGAATCACCAAACATAGGCATTATTTTTTCATACACTATGCTTGTAGATATGTTTGGGTCCCATGATACATCCAATTGATAAGTACAAAATATACCTTCAGTATTATTTTTGGGCTCAGTCTGTTCTCCTGCTAGAACTGCTTTGCGACTTATGATACCATTTTTAAAAGATATATAATCTTGTTGCTGTTCTTCATACTCTGGTTTCCAAGTATCTTCTTTAACTATCCACAAAATGGCTTCTGTCTGTGATTTTATCTGTGAAGCAGAGGTTATTATTTTTTCAGCTCTCATCCTTTTTGCAAGTAAGGTATGTATATTCTCAAGTTCTTGAGACACATAATATTTTTTCTTATCGTCCCATTTATAAATGAGGTTACCTGGGGTAATTACATATTTTTGATCTATAAGATAATTGATAAATGCATCCTGTACCGCAAATAGTTTATCTCCTTTAGAACCTTTACTTTTAATTCTAGACCCTGGAGTACCTTTTGAATTCCTTTTTGCTGATTTAAGTTTAGTAATTAAATCCTTATCTTTCCAAGGGGGTGAGGCATTACTATTATTCCATTTCTTAAATATGGCTAAAGCTAAATCATCAGGAATATTAAAGTCATTTTTTATTGAACATGCTACTTTATAAGTATTTTTATCTCCACCGTCACCTGTTTGAGCATTGATCTTACTTATACTATTCCAACATTTTTCTAATATTTTCTTTCTTTCTTCCAAACCTGTTGGAAAGTCTGTAGGTATTTCCAACAGGTTTGGAGTAAATGTATTTTCCAAAGGCACTGGAAACCATTTAGCGTCAAAAACAGGTATCTCAGAATCTTCCCAGGTCTCATTTATCCATTCATATACTACTCCTGTTACATGTACACTTGGTGGAGCTACAACATAACTGTTATCTCCTTTTACATCTATATCAATTTTTTTGCCCTCTACCTCTATTTTTATTTTTGTATCAAGAGGAAATCCCGGATGTTTATAATACCTATGATACCCCTTAGCTGTTTTCACCATCATAGGAGTTTTTGGTAAAGTTTCAGAAACCCATTTCTCACCCTCAATGGAGTCAGAATCCACAACTACATAATCACTTATTGCTCCTAAGACTATACCTATATTTCTCTCATAATATCTGCTAGAGTTTAATTCACCAAACCAATATGCGGTATTCTCTGATGTTGGATGGGCTCTTTGGTAAGGCTCCCATGTAGAAACACCTTTTTCATCTTTCGGTAAAAGTCTACTCAATGGTTTTTTATTGTCATACTTATAGACAAGTTTGTTATTTTCATCTAAGGTAGGCTCTAAGTCTATGCCACCATAATTGAGCGGTATGAAACTAAGCTTTAAAGCTGAGTACATATCTGCCATTTTTCGTAACCTATTTTCTGGTTTTGTATCTAAGTCTAAATCTTCAATTGATTCGGTATCGATTTCAAAATTTTTTACCATTTTTGTTGCTCCTAAGTGTTATAGGAGCGAGTTTATAAGTATACTGTACTTATACTTTGCTACTGTAATAGCATTGTCCCGCCCCCTGATGTTTTTGTTGCTTTAAGGCCTGAGGATTTGGCTGATCCTCAGGCCTTTTTATTTTCTACTTATCTTAAGTCTAACTTGCCATCTTCAATATCTTTTAATCCTCGTTTTATAATCTCAGATGCTACTGAACTTATTCTACGTGTGGTGCCACAATAGGCTATTAACTGTTCATATACATCTTTGTTTAGTCCTATTACCCTGCCATTCTTGCTTTTAGTCTTTGTTTCCATTTCGGCTCTCCTTCTAGTAGTTTTTATACTGTAAGTATTTTTACACTACTATATTCTATAAATAGATTAGTGATTTTATCCTAAATGTGAAATAATTTTTAATAGTAATGCCACATCTATGTAGCATTACCTGTATTTAAGCTGAAATCTACACTATTTCAAAAACAGGTATTTTTGTAAAATATTTTTGGTTTGCCATTAACGGCATTCCTTGCCTTAGTAAAATAACTACTTTTTGAACAGGTGTTTTCAGCAAAAACAGTATAACCATATGATAAAAAACATTTATCTGAACCTACACATCTTTCTTGTGGAAAGATGTGTAGGTTATATGTGTAGGCGAATTCTTTAATAAAATCATATAATAACAAAATTCCTACACATCTTTCTGAGAACTCCTCATGTTCTATACAAATTTTAAAAAGTGTTTTTCAAGAGCCACTTAAGACATACCTAAGTGGAGTAAGCAAAAAACTAATTGCAGATAACTCCTCTTTTTGAAAGATGTGTAGGAATTAGAAGAAAGTGGCTCTAAGTATAGGTAGTCATTAGAGAATAAAATCCTACACATCTATTCTTGGCTTAAAAACAAGAATAGATGTGTAGGCATCCCTCAATTTTTGTGCCACATCTTTTTAACTTAATGTTTTCGCTAGAGAATAGTATGATTTTAAAAACCCTATAGTATCTAACATTTGTGTACAATACTATTGAATATTTTATGTCCTCAAACACAATATAAAGTTATTAAGAATAAATGGGTAACTATAGATTTTAAGTCTAGAGATAAATATCTTAGACAGAACAAAAGAAGACAAACATGACTCACAAGCGGAGTGCCCTTGAGTCACGTTTATAAAAGGATAGGGTAGTAAGGGGTAGGATTAGCTGACTATATCAAGGATAACCGTGTCCGTAGATCTTGACACAGCTTTGGCATTAAAGACTTTACTATATGCTATTTTAGCATCTTTATCTACAGAATATAGATTGACCCAAAATTCAGCCTGATCAATGACTCTTGCATCAATAAAAGCACTTTGAGCTATTGCAATACCATTATATATGACTGTAACTTGAGTAGTATCCTCAGAAATAAAGTCAAGTGATTCTAAGGTATGTGCAACTTCTGGTAAAATAACATAACCAACTACTGCATTATCATATCTAGCAACGAAAGCCATTTTAACTCCTAAATTTAATTACCAAGCGCCAGCTTGATATGTATTACTCGCGAAAGTTTGACTAGAAACTCTCACCCCTAATTCGGATGCTAATGTTTCCCTGGCATCCGTACCGTATGCTATGCTACAAGCAGTGATTAAAGAGAATAGAATAGCAACTAACCAAAATAATAATGTGTTACGTGTTTTTTGGAGCATGATCAGAATCCTTTGGATCTTTAGAGGTTAATAAATGTTCTGAAGTCCTACGAAGATTTTCTAAAGCTAATCTTTGGATATCAACTTCTAATTGATCTTTTTGGGCTTCAATTAAATCATTTTGTCTCTTTTTATGTATAAAAAGATCAAGAAAATCTTTTATGAATTGTGATAACACTTTATAAATTTTAGTGACAACATAAATGATAAAGAGAATGCAGAACATGATACCAGCAGCAAACCTGCTTTGACTGTCTAACATTATATCTAACATTTTACCTAAGAACATGTCAAACATGACTACCCCCTATAAAAACCTATTAAACAAGACAGATTGGATTAGAACCTTCCCAGCAAGCTTTCGAAGTATCCCCGTTAACGGGTAAACCTATTTCCGATACTCTTTTGAGTATCGCCGCAGCCACACGATGCCATCTATCTCTTTCATCTTGGCTAAGAACCTCCCAAGGTCTATACCTTGATGAAGCTTCATAAGCGATTTGTCCGTATGTCATGTTTCCACCTTTAGATTTTTATATACAATATTAGTTCGTAAGCAGGTCAAAAAACCTACAAGTAGTTATATTTTATATGTTATAGACTGAGTATGCATGGCCCACGGTAAAAAAGTTTTAACCACACTGTAAAATCTAGTCATATAGAAGGAATATATCAGTATTCTATATCATAGAATATTAATAGAAAAGAATAAAAAGCTTCTAAGAAGGGGAGAATATGTTGCTGTTAAATACAATACAAAATAAAAGAGTAAGATTAAAACCAGAAATAGTATATGCCCCCATAACAGACCAAATATATCAACAACACCCGTTATGGTATGTAGCATGGGAATTTGAAGAGGGGACTATTTTAGAACGTGACTGGTTTGATACGGTATTTAAAGGTAAGAAATTAATAGACATTAACAATATGTTTTTAGATTTGGAAAAAAGAGTAGGTCAGAAATAATAGAATCTCAGAACTCATTCTGTGATAGCAGGTGTAGATACTATAGTTTGATTGACTGGGGTTAATAAACCTGCTTGGATTAAGGTTTTTCTTTCAGCTCCTCTAAGTATTAAGATACTTAGAGCCATATCTCTATTAATAGTATTATCTTCTAAGTCATTTTCAGCAAGATATAAATCAACAGGTGTTTTGATACCTTTATCTACATCAATTCTTATAGTATTTAGAAGCCTTTCTTTTTCATCAGATGTCCAACTAATAGGGTACTGTATTTCAAAATCATCTTCGGGTATATATTTCTCGGGATATAAATAATTCCAAGTGGATACAAGAATTTTTATTAACTCTTTATCCTTTTTCTTATTCTGAGTTTCTTGTTGAGATCTATATTGCCAAAGACCACTAAGCTCAAGTTGTATAGCTACACCACTCTTAGCAGACTCAGATTTCCTAACTTGTAAACCTGTATCATATCTACCTAAAATTTCTTGTATACGATCTGAATGTTGAGACCAATATTTTTCTAAAGCTACAGAACTATCGGGTATTATCTCCATAGATTTATTGCCCTCACCAAATAAATTAATGAGTATCGAAGGCTCTAACATCGCCTCTTGTGTCCCCTGTAAAGGAGACTCAGAAAATATCACAGGTCTAGAAAAAGCCCCTACATAACTCATCCATCTTAAATGTGATCTCTCAAGTATAATCTCAAGAGTGTCTGTGACCATGTCTCCAGTAGTCGGCAATAGACAATTCGGAGAGGAAGAACCCTGATATATGATACCACCCATAATAGGCTTACCTTTAAAGTACCACGGGTAATCATCACCGGAAAGAAATTTTATAGCTTTGTTTGTACCAGTTTTTTTAAAAACTTTATAATCAGATATATTTTTCCAAACTGAAAAAGAAGGTTCTTCAGAAAAATCCCAAACAAAAACCCCTTGATTACTTTCTTCTATAACAATCATAGGCTTTAAAGGATTATTCGGAAATGGAATGGCCGTAACTAAATGTGGGGGCACTACTACTAAACCAGGAGGAAAACCTTCCTCAATATGAGGTCTAACCCAACAAGACCTTAAACCTATGGCATACTCTAGTTTATGTTGCAATACTACATCTAAATCAACGGTCTCTTTGCACTCTTGCCAGTTTATATTTTCTGACAAACTACCAGTAATACGAACCCCTTTGCGATGTATCATGGCTAATTGATCTACAACTCTATGTTGCAAATGCCAAGAGACATCTAAAGAATTAATTAAATGAGCATGTTTTAGACCAACCCCACTGTCATTTACAGGTCCAGAAGACACAGTCTCATCTAAATATCTTTGTAAAAGGACCCCAAAAGAACCATATAGACGGTTATCTGTTTTCCCACGATACCAATCTGATTCCCAGCTAATAAGTGCATCTAAATGTTTTCTTTTTCTTTTTGTTTCAAAAAAATCATACTGACTAAGATCAAACATATACAACTCCTTCTTTAAATATGTCAGAAGCAAACGCATAAGCCAAACTATCCGCCCTATCTGGTGATGAAATGCCTCTTTTTTGCATATCTATTTTAGATTGGACTTTTATCTTTCCATCATTCCGCTCTTCTATAATAATAGACAATAACTGTTCTATGAGCTTTCCATCATTAGGGATAGCAATACATTTGTCTAAGCTGAGTCCCTTTGAGGTAGCTTCAAAGCGCTCGTGTAAGGCCCAATATAATCTGGCCCTACGGTTAACGAATCTAGCGGACTCAGAAGAGCCACCACCTCTAATACCAAAGGCTTTTTTAAAATCTTTTTGTTTTAAATAACTGGAGAAATTCTCTCCCCAACCACCATCCGCATCATAATATAATTTATCACAATCTTTGACTAGTTCAAAAGCCTTTTCTGATGATTGAAGACTATCCTCTAATCTCCAAGATGTAATACCAAGAACTTTAATACCTTGTCTAAGTATAACTACAGACTCACAAACTCCACCCCCCGATGGATCGTACCCAGCATGAATAGGTATTGAAGTATTATTGATTTTCAACTTGTTCCAAAGATCTACAGAAGCTTGGATCCACTCTTTTTTAAATAAAGTACCAGATAGAGAAGCAAAAGGGTCACAATCTATCTCTCGTGAGACATAGATAGCATCTTTTTCTGAGACCATTTTGTCATACCAACTTTGAGTCTTCCTTAAATCATCAGTCCATTTAAAATCAAACCTGGCAATTTTACCATTAGTAGCTAGCTTATAGAATAAATTACCCGGACTTGTGAAGGTAGAAAGATATATAGCCGACCCTCCGTCTTGAATATTACCTGTGACAGCATGGTCTATAGACTCTTGATGCTCACATCCAGCAAACTCATCTAAAAAATACATCTTAGATCTACCACCACGACCTACACCATCTCCACCTTCTCCTTTTAAAGTTGAACCATTTTCTAAATTTAAGATTAATCCTACTTTCTCATCATGAGCAGGTGTAAGAAAATTAGGTAACATCTCAATAGCTAATCTGATTTTACCAAATATACTATCTAGGTTCCCTTTTTCATCTACATATTTAAGTTTCCGACTACTAAAACCTATTGAAGTTTCTCTTTTAAATAACCAACACCAAATACCAAAAGAGGCACTAACCCAGGTAGCACCTATATCACGAGGCTTTACTACTACACCAGAAGTACCTGTAATATATCTTTCATAGAGCCAGAGAATATATTTTTTTTGAGCAGGATATAATTTAAAAGGTATTCTAGATGGGTTTTTTCTAGGGTCATAAGTCCAAATCCAATTATCTATAAAATATATTGGATCTTGATTACATCTAACTAATTCATCTAAAAGAAAATCCTTTTCAGTTTCACATCTTATCTTAAGCTTGGTACGTCGTAGTATTTCAGATTTGAGATCCATAACGCTCCATTAATTGCTCTACAGATAATTCTTCTAATTTCTTAGAAGCTATTTCTGGAATAGCAGATATAGATTTGTTAACTTTCTCAATCTCGGTAGGAATATAGAATGCTCTTCTTTCCATAATCTTGAGAGCTGTATTAATAGATTGGACATCACCATTTTTTATCTTCCCTTCTAGTGACTTTAACATTAGGTCTAATCTAAGTAACTCTTGCTCCCTAACCAGCTCAGCCAACTCACGATATTTATCTTTTTGCTCTAGAAGAGCAGACTCAACATGTTTATATGCAGTTTGTTTGGACACACACATCGTATCCGCTATCTCTTGATATGTATACCCTTTAACTCTTAAATCTAGAGCTTCATATTTTCTGATAGCCCCCTTAGCAATCGGTACTGACATTTTAGATTGTCTTGGCATGTTTATACCCCTCTCTTTACTTACAAGTTTGATTTCATTAGCAATATTCTTTTTATATAACTTATGAACTAAACATTTAGTTCATAAGTTATAGTCTCAACATTATTCATTTATATCAACTTACTTTGAGTTCATGATGAATAAAAGGATTAGTAGATACTAACCTAAGGGTATAATTCGTGGGTATGCAAAACAAATCTAAAGTAAATGCTTTATCACAAGAGTTAGTAATAGAGGCAGAAGTTTCTTTACCTACTGAGTTTTGTTTATTTAAATTCGGAGAGACCTGTACTTCTAAAGGTACAGTATATCTAGAACAAAAAACTGCTGAGTTATGTTTGTTAGCTTGGAAAGACCAAGGAAATGATTTACCTCTAGATTATGAACATCAGGCTATTAAGACGAGTAATGGACCTGTTCCGGCGGCTGGATGGTTCAAACTAGAGATAAAAACTGATGGTTTGTATGCTGTAAACGTAGAGTGGACTGAAAAAGCTAGAGAATTACTCAGTAGTAGAGAATATAGGTATTATAGTCCTGCTTTTTATACTGACCCTGACAATAGAGTAATAGAAATAATAAACTGTGCTTTAACCAATATCCCCGCAATTAAGGACTTGAAACCTTTAATAGCCTCCAAATTAGAATTACAAGGAGAAGATATGACTGCTGAAGAGTTAAAAGCATTCTTAGATGAATGCAAAATTATGATTAATGAATGTTTAGCTGCTGTACCTCAGCTTGTAGGACAAGCTTTGCAAGATCATATGGCTCAAATGGAAAAAGAAAAAGAACTACAAGAAGAAGTAGAGGTAGAATTAGCTGAAATTACTCAAGAAGTACCACTACCTGAAGAGTGTAAGAAAGATGAAGAGATTAAAAAACTTTCAGCTCAAGTAGAAGATCTTGAAAATCAGACCTTAATAGCGGCTTTGATGTCCCATGGAGCAGATACTACAAACTCAAAGAGATTTGAGGATCTAAAAGTTCTTTCTAAACTCCATATGACCGAAGGACAGAGTATAGTAGAAGCAGTAGCATCTTTTGCTAAAGAAAATGCAGATCTTTTTACCGCCCCAAAAGCTACTACAAAGACAGTAGATCGTAAAGCTTTGAATGTACTTTCTAAGCCTGTTGAAACACAAACTAAATTAAGTAAATTTGAACAATGGAAGAAAGCTACCCCTTCTTCCGCATCAAAATTCATTGGAGGTAAGTAATTATGGCTATTTCAGGATTAACTACTAACGGAACTTCTGTAGCAGTTTCTGGTATTACCGCTCTAGGTAACGGTACTCGCTCCCGAAGATTTTATTATACCACAGGAAGAGCTCTTCCTATACACGCTAACTTTGTTGAAAAAGACACTGTAGATAAAGGCTCCGCCTCTACTACTTTCAGCCGTGTAGGAGCCGCTATATCGGCCGCAGCTTTTGCAGAAGGCGCTTCTGCAATGACCCCTACAAGCATCCCTACCGTAAACAGCGTGGCTTTGACAGCTGCTGGTTTCGGTGCTTCTATGGCTATTACCGATGATCTTGATTATCGTGTAACTGATGAAAATGACGTCAATGCTTTTATTGACGAAGAGATTGCATTTGCCTTAATGCGTTATCCTCAAATAGATAGCTCAACCGGTATTGCATATCAATATACTCAAGTTACTGCCGATAATGGTAATACTGGATTACCTTTGGTCAGAGCTGCTATTATGGCTGGAGCAAACGATGTTTGGGCAGCTACAAAACAATATAGCACCCAGCTTGTTTGTGTTATCGAAGGTAAAGGCGCACAAGATTTAGAAGATGAAGCATTAGCCTCTGGTGGTTCGGTATACGCTGGAGATTTAATGCAAGCAGAAGTAGAAGCTCTTGTTGCAAAGAATCCATTCCTCAATGATAAGAATTACCTATTTACCATTGGTAAGGGTAGAGTACATATCTTTGTTGAAAATGACCCAGATGCATTGATTACCTCTGGTGGAGATAAAGTAGGATGTATTTACGTCCCTGCTCAGGATTTTGTAGGAGACCAAAAAGTAGCCCCTGCTTTTGCTCTTGTCTATAAGAGTGACCCTGCATCGGTATCTCGAAGAGGAGCTGTTGAAGTAAATGATGTAGCTTCTTTGACTGGACCTCTAGTAATGATGACTAGAGCATATGTTGGTTCCAAAGACTTGACTCGTGACGGTTTTGGAGCAGCTAGCTCTGGTATTATTTCTCAAAGCTCGGCTTCAAAAATTCTATATGTAGCTTAATAACTAATTTATAGAATTTAAAAGGGAGATGTGACATAAAAAGCACATCTCCCTTTTTTACATGTACTTTTTGAGGGGATTATGTCAATGGTAACGGATTATATAATTGATGGGTCAGACCCACAAGCCACAATGGTTTCTGATGGGTCTAAAGGGGACAATATAAAGGGGCATATACAAATATACTCTACAGAAAATGCTCCTACATATGAATTTACATATTGGTCAGGTAGATTGATAAATGACTTAGAAGGTAACGTTTATCCTGTATTAGTTAGATCTTATGCCACTATAGGATCTGAAGGAGTAAAATGGTCTTCTGTACCTGATAAGAATGGTAATAGACAACTAGACCTAACAGATTTTCTTCTTATTAGACAATCCGAAGGAAAAATCAGAGTAGATTCTTTAATAGGTTTGTTACCGTCTGAGGCCGATACATCACACGAAGCGTATGTGGAATTTGCTCAGAAACTTTGCGACATAGATATATTAAGAAAAATAAAACAAATGGGATGTAAGATTACATCCCCGTTTAAATTTAAATTGACAAAGGCTTTGTTGCTGAAAAGATCTAAAGCTATAAATGCTATAGAGAAAAAAGACTTTGAAGAAGCTATAAAAAAAGCTGAAAAACAATATCAAAAATGGGCTACTATTTTTGATAAACTAAACACTGAAGGAGAATAAAAATGGCCTCATGGAATTTCCCCTCCCTTAATGGGATTATTCGCACCTCGAAGAATCTTCTTGGTGGCCGAGCTAAGTTTGATTACTCTGCTTGTTCGGCAGAACGTACAATTACTTTTCCAGATGCATCTATTACAGTAGCATCCGCTGCCACCTTATCCGGACATTTGGACGGAGGAGCATCTAAACATGATGCTACAGAAATAGATTTTGAACTTGCAGATGGTAGCAAAGTTATGATACAAGCAGCTTCTGATACAGTAGAAGCTGCCCTTATAGACTTAGACGCTAGATCCTTACCAAAAGCTGGTGGTCAGATCTCAGGTAATATAACTTGTGCTGCTGCTGAAACATTTGATGGTAGAGACTTATCTGTAGATGGTTCTAAACTTGATGGAATAGAAGCACTTGCAGATGTTACCGACGCTACTAACGTAGCAGCAGCTGGCGCAGTAATGGAAGCTGATACTACTACAGCAGCTATGTCTTTCGTAATAGACGAAGACAACATGGTTTCTAATTTGGATACTAAAGTTCCTACTCAACAGAGCGTTAAGGCTTATGTAGATGCTGCTGTTGTTGGATTATTGGACTTTAAAGGTGGTTATGACGCCAATACGAATACTCCAGATTTAGACACTGCTCCATCCGGAGTATTAAAAAGTGATGTGTATGTTGTTACAGCGGCTGGTACGTTCTTCACGGTAGCGGTTGAGGTGGGTGATCAATTAATAGCAAAAGTAGACGCAGCAACTCTTGAAACTGATTGGACTATTGTTCAGGCAAATTTAACAGCAACTACAATCAAAACTCAATACGAAAGCAATGCGGATACAAACGCATTTACAGATGCAGAGCAAACAAAGCTAGGTGGTATTGAAGCTTTAGCTGATGTGACTGACTTTACTAATGTTAATGCTGCTTTAGCCGCAGCATCTGCTCAAGTATTGCTCAATGGACAGAATTTAGGGAATATTGGAACAGCTACAGTAACAAACTTAACTGTATCAGGAGCTGCGTCTCAGGTAAATCTAGACCCAGGGTTAGGTGGAGATTTTATAATTATTCGTGTAGATAGTGGTGTTGTACCTTTATCTACAATTGCGGATAATACTGACTTAGGATTGAGTATACCAGTTGGAGCTATAATCTTAGGTGCATCTTCTAAGATAGTAGATGCTGTAACGGGTGTTTCTGCTGCGGGTGTGACTGTTTCTTTGGATTTTGCTGCGGGTAGCACTATGTCTGTAGCGGATTATATTTCTGGAGGAGATGGAAACGTAGTGGCCAATGCTAAAGTAAAAGCGCTTTATAGTTATGCAGATTCTAACGTTGTTTCTGCAATACCGGCTGACTTGAAATTGACTTTTTCTGGAGGTGTAGATAATACCCCTACAGCAGGATCTATTAGAGCAGTTGTACATTACATTACCTTAGCGGATCTTGATTAATATATTTTTAGGGATGAGGTGAGATTCCTCATCCCTAAAATAAACTTTGTTAGAGGGCAAAAATGGCTACATATTCTTTAGGCACACAAGATGGGTTAGCAACAAGAGAAGTTATTTTTGATTCTTCTACTCTTTTAGATTTGAGAGTTCAGAAAGATGGTAGTAATGACACTCCTGTGTCCTCTTCTTTGATTATATCTAAAGATGTTGTAACACAAGCGCCTCTTACAACTAATAGTAATGGGTTAATAACAGCTACCGTTAGTAGTACTCATCTTACTAATTTAGGTTTATCCATATGGGATTCTTTTGAAGCTCATTGGACTGTGACTTTTTCTGATAATGTTGTTAGAAGATTTTCAGAAGTTTTATTTGTGGCTGAAGCTATTATAGAACCTTCTTTGCAAGTGACGGATATAACCAACTATTATTATGAATTAACCCTAGCCAATTCTTTACCACAAGGACAGACTAACTGGTGGTTTATGGCAGAAATAGCCTTTAATGAAATGAGAAATTGGATAGATACTCAGACGACTGATAGAAGGATTTGGAAAACACGGAACGCACAAGCATATAGAGATTTACATAAGGAAATGTCTTTAGAGAAAATCTCTAGATATATGGATTCTAAATTAAATGGATCTAGAACATGGGAATCTAGAGCAGAGTTTCATACAAAACAAGTAGAGAAACAACAAGCCTCGGTGTTAGCTTATTATGCCAAAAGCAAAACTAATAATTGGGGAGATCAAGTTAATACAGATCTCATGACTATAAAATCTCCTAGTTTTTGGACAGGTAGAAATAGTCAATCTGATTGGGGTAAAAGATGATACCTTCTACCTATAGTGATGAAATTTATACTACTTTTAGAGATACCTTATTAGATAATACGGATCTAACAGAAGCTTTTGATGTTATCGATATAAAATCAGGAGGCTCTACTAGCTTAGATAAATCCTTTATTATTAATATCGTCAGAGAACGGTATCCTGAAGCTTCTATAGTTAATGAAAACGATAATTATTACATTTGGGATATAATAGTAAACGTAGTGATAGCCAGAGGTAATATAACAGCCACCGGAGGGTATTCTACAGATAAGAATACTATATTAGCATATGATAAACAGGTAGAAAATGCTTTTTATAAAGCTTTGGATATATTAACTGGGATTGAGAGTCTTAACATAGTTTCTTCAAATTATGTTAGATCAACAAACCCTAAAAGACTATCCACAGACAGTAATGATTATATAACCATAGATGTTTTTTTTAGACTTGAAGGATACGGACAAAAACTTTTTTAACACTTATGTATATCACAGCTTTCCCCTCAAGTGGCTTTAGCCTTAAATGTGATATACTTTTTTAGGAGTAAGTATGGCAACAACACTTGTAAATGCTTCTTTACAAGCCTCTCTAGGTTTAGTAGCCGCTTGGGGTACACCCCCAGCCTCTAATAGGTCTGAGCCTGTACCTTTTTTCTTGAACCAACAATTATCGAATGGTACAGGAGCAAATCAAGCTGATAGATGGTATGCTAAAGTAATTCAATTAGGTTCGGGAGCTAATACTACTTTAGACATTAGATCTTTTGCTGACGAGGACGGCACTACAGTTACTATTGCAGAGGTCATAGCCTTTGCCTTTGATAATAGTGCTTCTACTACAGTCGTTACTGTAGGGGCTTCTGGGGCTAACCAATTGAATGCCTTTTTAACAGATGATACCAGTGCAATACAACTTAGGGCAGGTACAAAACAACTTATATATATAAGTGATAATGGCTATGCGACAGGAGCTAATGATAAAGATTTGAAATTTACAAATGCTGCTGGGGCTACTGCTAATGTTTCTGTATGGATTTTAGGTAGATCTTCTTAATAAATAGAGGTTTTTATGTTGGTGAGTATACCAGAACTTTTAGAATATTTCGATATAAAACAATCCTCTGGAAATCAAGAGCAGTTGCATGTACGTGCTGAAATGGGTTTACCGCAATATAGATCTAC
>Ga0208375_1001278_pt1 | contig 29387 bp, 45 predicted proteins | sample RifOxyD1_FD_184038 | JGI IMG/M metagenome (GOLD analysis project Ga0208375, IMG submission 184038) | Soil microbial communities from Rifle, Colorado - Rifle Oxygen_injection D1 (SPAdes) | ecosystem: Environmental > Terrestrial > Deep subsurface > Rock core/Sediment | place: Rifle, Colorado...
TAGCGATTGAAACTAACTGTTCATATCCCCATTCTCTAATATTTTGCCAGTATGAGCATTCTTCTCTGCAAATTCTTATATTCATAGCTGTTTTTTTAGTTATTATCTATTAGTTATAATTTTTTGTAATTTATCTGTTACTTATGTTTAATAAGCTAAAATAATATATAAACATTCTTGTTCTGAAAAATAATGGATGCTATATATTTAATGAAAAGAGAGATGCTAAGAAGAAAATATAGCCTTAGAACAATTAAATCTTATTCTTATTGTTTAAATAAATTCCTTCTTTATTTTAAAGATAAAAATCCTAGAAAGCTGACTAAAAGGGATGTTAAGGATTTTATAGACTATAATTTAATTGACAAAAACCGAGCTGGAAGCACTGTAAATCTATATTTTAATGCTATCAAATTTCTTATGGAGAATATACTTAATAAAAGACTAATGTATAATGTGAAATATTCAAAAGTTCCTAAAACTCTTCCGGTTGTTTTAACAAAAGAAGAGGTTAAAAGATTGATTAACTCCATAGAGAATAGTAACCATAAGTTAATGATAAAATTAATGTATTCTGCCGGGTTGAGGGTTTCTGAACTGGTAAGCTTAAAAGTAAAAGACCTTGAATTTTCAAAGAACTATGGTTGGGTGAGACAAGGAAAAGGAAGAAAAGATAGGTTGTTTATTATTGCTAAGAGCTTAAATGAAGAATTACAAAAGTTTACCTTAAATAAAAATTTAGAAGATTTTGTCTTCATTGGGAATAATAGGAATCATATAAGCCAAAGAACAATTCAGGAGATAATAAGAAAGGCTTCTAAAGAAGCAAAAATAAAGAAAAATGTGCACCCACACACTTTAAGGCATTCGTTTGCGACTCATTTAATTGAAAATGGATATGATGTTGCTTCTGTTCAGAGCTTATTAGGGCATAATTCTGCTGAGACTACTATGATCTATTTACATACTGCCAGCCCCAAAATGATTAATGTTGAGAGTCCATTAGACAAATTGTAGTTTATTCATAAATCCCAAACCTGTTGTCTTCGCACATTACAACCATTAAAGCATCCGGGTTTTTTTCTTTAAATAATTTGAAATTGTTAAAATCCTGATCACTTGGCAGGCATCTTCTGAATGGATGGCTATGCAAGTCAATAATAGAATTTGGAGGACAGGGCTCTGATGTTACACTCCTATAAGTTTGTTCATAAGTTATAGGAATAAGAACTTCTGTTATATAATAGGAAAAATTTATTTTTTTTCCTTTTAGACAAGATTTGAATTCAACATTGGGATTAGCATAATAAACATTTTTTAATTCCTCTAATGTACTGCCTTCAAAGATTAGCTTATTGCCAAAAGAAAAATCTACTTCATTTTTTTCTGCTTTATAACTTAAAGCTAAACCTGACAAGACATCTATTCCAGCCGCATTAATTAAAGTATAGGCAGCAAATAAGACTAGTAAGAATATTGTAAGCGCTAGTATAAAGAATTTTTTAAATTTACTTTCCTTTACTTCTTCATCTGAATAAAGGTCTTCTTCTAAGATTACATCATCCATTTAGAAATTTACATAATTCCTTTATTGTTAAGAATTTCTCTTTTCCAGAATTCATGTCTTTTAATTTTAATTTCTTCTTTTTTAATTCATTCTCTCCAATAAACAAAACATATGGTATATTTAATTTATTAGCATAATCTAAGTTTTTAGAAATTCCTTTATTGTTTAAATCTATGTCTGTATTGATATTATTTTCCCTTAATTTTTGAGAGATATTTAAGGATTCTTTTAATGTCTGGATTGGGATAATGAAAAGTCTTGTGTTTGTTTTCTTTATGTTTTTATTTACTAAGATATTATATATTCTGTCTAAGCCGAAACTTATGCCAACAGCAGGATATTCCTGCTTTGAATCCATGAATTTTGAGATCATATCATCGTATCTGCCTCCTCCACCTAAAGAGAGAGATAAATCATTGTTTAAAACAACTTCAAATATAGTACCAGTATAGTATGATAAACCGCGAGCAAGAGTAATATCAAATTCTACTTTTGTGTTAAATTCTTTTAGATAAGATAATAGTTCTTTTATTTCCTCTAAGCCTTCTTTATTTTCTAATTTACACAATTCTTTTAATTTTTTAGAATTAGAACCTTTTATTGAGATTAAACTAATTATCTTATTTATCTGTTTATCAGTTAATTTTTTACTCTTTAATTCTTCTTTAACTCCTTTTACTCCAATTTTGTATAATTTGTCTATTATTAAGATAATATCTTCTTGATTTTCTGTTATATCTGCTTCTTTTAGAATTGAATTTAATATTTTTCTGTTATTTATTTTTATTTTTACCTTTAATCCCAGTCTTTTATATGCCATATCTGCTAATGATAAAATTTCTGCATCTGCTGTCATTTTTTTAATTCCTACTATATCCACATCACACTGCCAGAATTCTCTTACTCTGCCAGTAGAAATAGGACCATCTCTGAATACAGGGCCTGTCTGGTATCTTTTGAAAGGCATTTTTAACTGAGGATTCATAGCTATTACTCTTGAAAAAGGAACTGTTAAGTCATATCTTAATGCTAATTCCCTGTTTCCCTGATCTTTTAATTTAAAAACTTCTTTTAGAATTTCAGAACCACCAGCATATTTTGAAGAAAGAGTTTCATACCTCTCTAAAACAGGTGTTTCTAATGGGGAATAACCATATAATTCAAAGACTTCCCTTAATGTATCTATTATATACTGCCTGACTATTTTTTGTTCAGGCAAGAAGTCTCTTGTTCCTTTTGCTCTTTGAAGTGTCATTTTAATATAAACGGGCAGCTACGGAGACTCGAACTCCGCTCTCCAGCTTTCTGCTAAATCCCACAGGCCGGTATAATACCCCTATACGATAGCTACCATTACCTCCTTTCCTAATTTAGGATATTTCCTTTTCCAGTTTATAACTTTATTTATGTTTTTTGGATTACTCCACCCTATTATTTTAGAGTATGATTCAAGCCTCTTATACCCTGCTAAGTAGATAGACCAATATTCTCCAGTCTTTGATATCTTTGGTTGTAAGCCCAGCATCTTTATAATTTCTGCTGTTTCTATTATTGCTACTTTTGATTTTAGGCTTAGACTTATTATTGGATAGTAATTTCCAAGACTGTATTTTTTAACAAAAGCTACTGATCCATCTGTATCAAATAATCCTCTTATAAAAGATGCTAGAACTTTCTCATCTTTAACCTTTATAACACTTGGAATAGGGATATTATCTTTTCTTCCTGACTGGATTCCTAAAATTTTATTTTTGAAATTCCATAACCCTTCTGAACATATTTCAAACCCATAAGTAGATTCATATTCTTTAATGTTAACATCTAGATTGTAGAGTTTTTTATATAACTGTTTGATAAAAAAGTCATAATATTCTCTTTCTCTTTTATCTCCTTTTAATCTGTATTCAAATCTTTTGTTTGAGAGGAACCCATCCCCTATACTTATGCCTATTTCTTCGGCTAGCTCTGGAACCATTTTTTGGGGGAATATGAGCCCTTTGTTCTTGTCCCATCTATTTAAAGATATAAAGCTTGTATTAAATTTAGAAATCTGAGAGTTGAATGTTATGTTGATTTCAGCCAATTTTGTTTTAGACTCACCCTGGCATTTTCTTCCTATTACCTTAGGATTATAATTTAGTCTTTTATAAATCTGATTAGAAAAAAGAATACCCTTAATGAATATAATCAACTCTTGATAACATTTTAATTCATAATTTTATTAGAATTTAGTGTATTTAAAGTTTTGGATTAATAAAAATATATGTATAGCCTAGTGACATATGTCACTGGGTCACACAGTAAAAATTATTTAACTAATCTTCTTTTGACTTCTGTCCAAACATCTTGACTAGCAGACCAATCCCATGCATACCATGAATAAGAACAATCAGGGCAATCATTTCTTTCTGAGTATAGATTATAAAATGCATTTAGCATAACACCTAAAAAAAGACCATCTGCTGGAATCCTGCCCCCTAATTCGAATCTTGGATTTTCTTCTAATCTTAATGATGGGGTCCTATAATCATTAAATGGTTCAACGTCAACAACTATATGATCTACTCTAGGTGTTTCCCTTGTTCTCGTGGTTGTTAATGTCGAATCAGTTCTAACTTCTGTTGTATCTATTTTTTCATTTCTGCTATCTAAAAAGCCCCCATATATAGTTACATCTCCGTTATTGACTACAACAGAGTCTACGTCAGGAAATCTTTCTCTTGAATTATAATGTATTCTAACAAATTCAGTAAGTCCTTCTCTTGTTTCTGCATATTGAAATGGAGTGCCTTGTTTTGAACTAACTCCATCATCTTTTCCACAGCCTGTTAAAGTTAGTAAAGCTGCTAAACTTCCTTTTGCTAAAGTGCCAAATCTCATACTAATTTTCCAAGTTTAGGGATTTATAAATCTTTCTATTTTTACCACTAGATAGAAATAACTAAACCTTTGCTTTGGGCTCTCTTATTGACTTTCCATGGACTAATCTTTTAGTTAATTCTTCAACTTCCTGAAGATTTGCATCTGAACTTTTATTTGGCCTATTTTCTTCAGTAGAATTAGCTTTTTTAAGCATCATCTCAACAAAATCTTTATTTTCTCTTTTTGTGTTTTTCATGATTTTAATAGTAACAGATTATATTTAAATTTATCTGAGCTTGAAAAATGGACTTCCCCTTAATATCTGCATCTGATATAAAGTTGAGATAATCTGAATTACTCCCATTGTTAAAAATAACAAATTAAAGGAGAAATAAGTTACTATAAAACCACCAATAATTACTGCTATTCCTGTGATTATTTCAGCTTCACCACCTGCAAGGCCCCATTCATAAGTATCATGTTTTTTATCTTCATATTTTGCATATAAAGCATACCAGGTTGGTGTTGAGAGAGCTGCTGCTACACCTAATCCTGCCTGGACCATAACTAAATGCCAGGGAGAAGAGACGAATAAATAACTAAAAGTGAAAATTGTGTTTAAGATATAGCCTATGACCATGACTTCTGCATTTATTTTTCTGCCATCTGTCAGTTTACCAACAAGAATGTAAAGAACGCCTGTAACTATGAGATAAGTCGCCCATGCCCAGGTTATATCAAGAATATCCCCGCCTATTCTTCCTGCAAAAATGGCAAATAGGGGGCCAAGCATTCCCTCTCCAAGATACCATAAGTTTGAACTGTAAAGCAGAAGCCTTAGATTTCTATTCAAATTCATATTTTTAGAAAGCTTAAGGCATATTTAAAACTTATTAGAAACGTTTATAATTTAATTATTCTGGTTATAAAGAGAAATGTGCTATAAAAAGTTTATAAGGCCGATTTTATTTAGGATGGATCCTGAGAGAGTTCATAATGCTGCTTTGTTCTTTGGAAGTTTATTAGGGAGAATATGGATTAAAAGAAAAGTTCTGGAATTAATTTATTTATATAAAGATGAAAGATTGAATTTAGAGGTTAAAGGAATAAAATTTGATAATCCTGTTGGCTTGGCTGCTGGATTTGATAAGAATGGAGTATTAACTGAGATAATTCCTAGCTTTGGGTTTGGGTTTGAGGAAATTGGCAGCATTACAGCTGAGCAATGTGAAGGAAATAAAAAACCAAGAGTATTCAGAATTCCAGAAGAAAAAGGACTGATTGTTAATTATGGATTGCCAAGTGATGGTGCTGAATCTGTTTTAAGGAGATTGAGAAAAAAGAAGTTTAAAATTCCTATTGGAATAAATATTGCCAAGACTAATGATTCAAGAATTAAGGGAGAGAGTTCTGTTGAGGATTATTTTAAGTCTTATAAGTTATTAAAAGATATTGGAGATTATATTACTATAAATATAAGCTGCCCTAATGTCGGAGATGGAAGAAGCTTTGAAGATCCTAAATTACTGGAAAAATTATTAAAAAAAATAGGGAAAACTGATAAAATTATTTTTTTGAAAATTTCTCCTGATGTTTCTAAAGAAAGATTAAATAGGATAATTAAAATAAGTAAAAAGTATTCTGTTTCTGGTTTTGTGATATCTAATTTAATTAAAAATGCGAAAGGAGCTTTAAGTGGCTTGCCTGTTAAAGAAAAAGCTGATGAATTAATTAAATATGTTTATAGAAAAACAAAAGGAAGATTTGTAATTATCGGGGTTGGTGGTATATTTAGTGCAGAGGATGCATACACAAAAATAAGGAATGGAGCAAGTCTAGTGCAATTAGTTACAGGCATGATATATGAAGGACCTGGAATAGCAAAGAATATAAACAAAGGATTAATTATACTATTAAAAAAAGATGGTTTCAGAGAAATAAAAGAGGTGATAGGTGTAGATGCCTAAAAAGAAAGTATTTGGTTTAAGAAAAGAGTTAGGAATTGTTCAGGTAACAATTGCAGGTGTTGGAATAATTTTAGGCGCTGGTATTTATGCTTTACTGGGTGTTGCTGCAGGAACTTCTGGAAATGCAACATGGCTTGCGTTTCTTATATCTGCATTAATAGCTTTATTTACTGGATTAAGTTATGCAGAATTATCTTCAATGTTTAAAGGAGATGCAGGGGAGTATGATTATATTAAAACTGCAATACATAAGAAATATGCATTTTTTATTGGCATGAGTATGATTGCAGCAGGATTCATCAGTGCAGCTGCTGTTTCTCTTGGTTTTGCTGGTTATTTTACTCAACTAATTCATATGCCTTTGATTCTTGCTGCTATTCTGCTTGTAATATTAATGACTTTGATTAATTTTATTGGTATAAAAGAGACAAGCTGGTTCAATACAGTTTCCACGTTTATTGAGCTTATTGGTCTTGTGATTATAATAGTTTTAGGGTTTAAAAGTTTTGGAAGCGTTGATTATTTTGAAATGCCTAATGGACTTTCAGGAGTATTCAGCTCTGCTGCATTAGTCTTTTTTGCTTATATGGGATTTGAAAGCATTGTTAAGTTAGGAGAAGAAACTAAGGACTCTTCTAAAGTAATTCCTAAGGCTTTAATATATTCTGTTATTATTACTTCTATCTTATATGTTTTAGTTGCAGTTTCTGCTGTAAGCATTATTGGATGGGAAGAGCTAAATAAAAGCAGCGCTCCCTTAGCTACTGTTGCATCAGCTATCCTGGGAAGTAAAGCTTTTGTATTATTAGGGATTATAGCATTGTTTTCAACTTCCAATACAGTGCTGATAACTATGGTTGCTACTTCAAGAATGATGTATGGAATGGCTAAGGAAAAATCACTGCCAAAAATGCTATCAAAGGTTCATGAAAGAACAAGGACGCCATGGGTTGCAATATTAATTCTTATGCTACTGACTATAGCTTTTGTATTTATAGGAGATATAAGCATAGTTGCTAATTTAACTAATTTATTCTTATTCATTACATTTGGATCTGTTAATCTCAGCCTGATGATATTAAGATATAAATGTAAGAATATAAAAAGAAGCTTTATTTGCCCTGTTAATATTGGAAATTTTTCTATAGTCGCGCTATTAGGATTTTTAAGTTCTCTAGGGATGATAGTATTTGTTCTGACAAATTTGTTCTAAATTAGCTTAACTTCATATTTTTTAAAATATTTTGCTGTTTCTTTGTTAAAATTTTTACGTATAAATTCTTCTATTGTTCTTATTTCCCTAGGAGTTATTACAAAAGCTCTTCCATTTTCACTTTCCATTTTATAATTACTCCATTTTTCTTCAAACTTGATTAAGTTTCTTTTATCTTCTATTGAAGGTCCCCACCTTTTTATTTTTTCACTTAAAGGGTTAGAATCAATTATATACCAGAAGACAACGACATCTCCATATTCCCAACCATATTCTAAGATATTAAAACCATGTCCTTCAATCTCTCTTGCCAGCTGCTCATTTGTTTTTAGTAATTTGGCTCCTATTACATCCCTTTTACCCTCAATTGGCTTCCCGGAAATGTAGACTAGCTTGTTATCTTCTTTCAACTGCTCTAGCATGCTAATATTGATTGATTTTGGCTCAAAAAACGAGTCAGAAGGGTTTCTTAGGAATTCTTTTGCTAATTCCACAAATCTGTCATATTTTTCTTTTGATACTGCTGCTGCTGCGTTTCTTTCAAGATTTACAGGATCTACTAATATTAGAGAGCTGTGCCTTTCTTTGTTTATATTTTTCATTGCTTCTGCCAGGCTTGAATAATGATGCTTTACATCTATTAATTTCCTTTCCGGCCAATTAGCAACATCTTTCATTAAATCAAAGAAATTATGATATTTCCCGATTAATAATTCACAGACATATCCTGAGAATCCTTTGATAAAAGATTCAGCGCCATATAAACCGTTAGATTTCATGAATTTTTTTAATAGTCTGACCTGATCTGGATGTTTTATATACTCTTTTGCCCATTTTGTGTGGAAAGGAGATAAATCTGTTACATTTACTGCTTTTTTTGGATCATTAATGTTCAGAACAGGGATCAATTCCACCATGTATTTTCCTCTTCTTAACTGGAAATAATCACGGGAGCCATGGACTACTGTGATATCTTTTAATCTCAATTTTAGCGCTTTGGATATGTCTTTATCTTTATATTTTTCATAGGGAAATTTTACAAATATGTCTATATCATGATCTCCTGAAAGCCAGGTATCTTTTGCAAAGCTTCCCCCTAACTCTACATCTATGTTTGGAAGCTGTCTTTTTAAAGATTGGACTATAGAATCTACCCGATTATTTACTAAGTATTTTTCCCATTTTGAGGGGGTTATCTCTTTTAGAACTTTCATTGGTTTAATTTAAGTTGTAAAGTTATTTAAACGTTACCACAAAGAACTTGGAACAATTATTAAGTCATCTTTCTTTGTTTTTATCACGATTTCCTTTATCCTTACCTCTTCCACTTTTCCTTTTATTCCTGCTAGTTTTATTTCTTTATTTAGTTTGAAGTTTTTTCTTTTTCCAGAGAATAGACCAATAAAAAGGTTGTGGAAAAAATCTTTAAGATCAAATAATACAATTCCTATTGTTATTAAAACTCCTAAAACTAATACAACTATGATAACTATGCCGGTTATTCCTATCTGGTTTAAAGCAATAATAACTGTAAAGAAATAGGCCAGATATTTTACAACAGTTCCTATAAGGTCTTCTATGCTTATTACTATTATCGAATAATCTTTTATTAATCTGTCTACTTCAACTTCTTTTAGTATCCTCATTGTTAAGTTTCCAAGAAATCTGCTGATTATTAAACCTAGGAAGATTATTAGTACTGCTACTACCAAATCTGAGATAACAGACTGAATTAATGAAAAAAATGCCATAGATCACTATTCTTTATGCTGTTTAAAAAATTAACTCAATATTTAAAAACCTAAACGTTTACCTTTTTTATATGACAGTAAACCCGGGAGTAGAATATCAACTAGCAGAAGAGGGATTTCAAAATGCTTCTACTGCAGAAGAGAAGCTAAAAGCCCTGCAGAAAATGTGGTCTACTGTACCTAAACATAAGTCCAGTGAGGGATTGCAGAGGCAGATAAAACAGAAGCTTTCTAAGTATAAAAATTTATTAAGAAAAGAGAAATCTTTCAAGAGAGGAAGTAGTTCCTTATCTATAAAGAAAGAAGGCAGTGCAACTATCTCTATCTTAGGAGCTCCGAATTCCGGGAAATCTACTTTATTAAAGAAGCTTACAAATTCAAATGTTCTGATTGCTGATTATCCTTTTAGCACTGTTAAGCCAGAGGTTGGTATTTTAAATTATAAGGGAATTTTACTGCAAATTATAGAAATTCCTGCAATTACTGAGAACTTTGAAGAGACTGAAAAAGGACCTATGTATCTGGCAATTATAAGGATGTCTGATGTCTTAGTTGTGATGAACCAAGATTTAAAATTAATTAAAAAAGAACTGAAGAATAATGATATTCATGTAAAGAGCTTAATAGTTGATAAAGATGAAGAGTTAGAAAAAGTAAGAGATAAAATCTGGAATTCTCTTGGACTAATAAAGGTTTATACGAAACAGCCAGGGAAAAAATTTGAATACCCTCCTTTATCATTAAAAAAAGGCGATACTGTAAGAGAATTAGCAGAGAGAGTGCATAAAGACTTTGTAAAGAATTTTAAATTTGCAAGGATATGGGGAAAGAGCGCGAAATTTGAAGGTCAGAGAATAGGCATAGACCATAAGCTAAGAGATGAAGATATAGTTGAATTCCATACTTCTTAGATAAGCTTTTAAATTTTTTTGAAATACACTAGATATGAGAAATAAAAGAATTTCTAGATTCGGAGTAATCTTGTCTTTAGCAACTTTGGCCTTTGGATGCGGAGATTCTTCTCTTACTGGTCCAAAAGAGTTACCAATAAATTTTACGAGATACTCTTTGTTGGGCACTCAAACAGATTCAAGCGACTATGTATTATTCTATGGTGAGATTCATAACTATGGGGAGAAGAGATTGGATATTGCCCCTGTTGTAACTTATGGTAATGGTGAAAACCAAGGCTATGCAAGTGGACAGCTTTTTAGACATTTTTCAAGAACTCAAGGAACTTATCTTCCTGACCCTACATTAGATCCAAATGAAGAAATTTTTTGGGGTGTTGGGCCTATTGAAATAAGTAGAACAATGGAAAAAAGATGGGATGTTGAATTTGTTGAATCTACAGATTGAGCTTTATTTTTCTTAGTATATACTATATATATGTTAAATTTAAGTAGTTGCTTCTCCTATAAGATTACATGGGGGGGTGGAGAAGATGAAAATAGATTTATCTGTTAAGTTTGCTGGCAGATTAAAAAAATTAGCAAACGTAGACAAAAAAGAAATATATAATGCAGCTTATGAGCTTGCAGAAAGACATTCTAAGTTTATTGATGGGGGCAAGTTAAGCATATATATAACGCAGAGAAATGAGAAGACCAGGCAAGTACCTCTTTTTTACTGCAGGGCGAATTACTCAAATTCTGGAAACCAGGTAGTTGCCAGCGGTAGCGAGTATGGGATTACTCCTACATTGAATAAGGCTTTTGGAAGAATCCAGGATAGGCTAGTACAAAAGAAAGAAAAAGCAATTAATAGAGATACAATCTTTGCGAAATATACTGATTGGGAATAAAAAAAGATATAAACTGCATCCTATAGATGTTTCTATGGATACTGAAGAGTTGAGAAAAGAGTATAGTAAAAAAGAAGAAATAATTAAAAATAGATTAAAAGAGTTTGAGAGTGTAAAAGAAGATGAATGGTTTTATGAGTTATGTTTTTGTATTTTAACTCCTCAGAGCACTGCAAGAGGGGCAGACAGAGCAATAAAATCGTTGAAGAAGTTAGATTTTAAAAGTAAAGATTTTGACCCTACTCCTTATTTACTTGGAGAAATAAGATTCCAGAATAATAAAGGGAAATATTTAATTGAAGCCAAAAATAAATTTAATGAGATTAAAGAAGAAATAAAAAATTCTAAAAATTCTAAAGAATTAAGAGACTGGCTGGTTAAGAATGTTAAAGGATATGGATTAAAAGAAAGCGGTCACTTTTTGAGGAATATAGGACATAAAGATTTAGCAATATTAGACAGACATATACTGAAGAATTTAGTTAAATTAAAAGTTATAAATGAAGTTCCTAAGAGTTTAACACCTAAAATTTATTTTGAAATAGAAGAAAAATTTAAGAAGTTTTCAAATGAAGTTGGGATTAAAATGGATGAATTGGATTTACTGTTCTGGAGCATGGAAGCAGGAGAAGTTTTCAAGTAGAAAAGTTTTAAAGTTTGTTCTTTTTAATATTTCCTTATGAAACTCCAAATTTATGAAAATGATTTAGGATCATATCTTAAGAGTATAAAAAACTCTACACCTCTTACCCCAGAAAGAGAAGCTTATCTTAGTCAAAGAATAAGGGAAGGAGGAGATCTAGGAGCCAGAAATGAGCTTGTTGGAGCAAACTTAAGATTTGTAATTAGTGTTGCTAAGAGCTACCAATATTGTGGTTTATCTCTTTCAGAACTTATAAGTGAGGGTAATTATGGGTTATTTGAAGCTGCAAAAAGGTTTGATGAAAGAAGAGGATTTAAGTTTATTACTTATGCTGTTTGGTGGGTAAGACAAGCAATTCTAAAAGCACTCTTTGATCAATCTGATGTAAGAAAACCCATGTCCTTAATGAATGATATTAGAAAAGTTGAGAGAGAAATTTCACGATTTGAACAGAATTGTGGAAGATTCCCTAGCTTAGATGAAATTGCCGAACGTACGGGTATATCTTATTCCAGAACATTTAATGTAGTTAATGATAAGAAAGATGTGAGCCTTGATGCACCCCCAAGAGGTTATGGTGAAGATAGCTCGCTTTATGAAAAACTAGAAGATTGTAAGTCTATAAGCCCTGAGAGTGAACTGCAAACATCAGAACAAGATGAAGAGATTAATTATTTACTTGATTGCTTAGATGATAGGGAAAAGGAAGTTGTTATGAGATATTATGGTTTAAGTGGTTATAATCCTATGACTTTAGAGCAAATAGGGGCTGTTTTTAAATTAACAAGAGAAAGAATCAGACAGCTTAAGGAAAGAGCTCAAGGAAAAATGTTGGTTGCAGCAAAAGAAAGAGAGATTTCTTTGCAGGATATATTAGTTGAAGGTTAAGGAAGGTTTAAAAACGATTCTTCTATTTGTATTCTGGAGGTTTTAAAATGGTTAAGAAAGATTTGGTTTTATTCAGATTAGAGGGATGCCCTTATTGTGCAAAAGCAGAGGAAGCTTTGGATAATAGAGGATTGAAATACAGGAAAATTGAAGTTCCATCAGACCATAGCGAGAGAAAGACCTTAAAGAGGATATCAGGACAAACTTCTGTTCCAGTATTGTTACAGGTAATTGGCGCTGAAAGCCAGGATGATGAAATAATAGAATTACTGGAAGAAGAATATTAAAATGTCTTTAACTGATAAACTAGATGAGGTTTTTCCAACTTCTTTTGAATTTAGATTAAGGAAGAAGGATGAGTATTCTGTAGAAGCTGTTTTGGATAGATATTTTGTTTATAGGTATAATAAAGATAGAAAAATTTTTGAAATATTAGATACGATAGATGAGGCTGCTAAGTACAGGAAACAAGAAACATTTTATGAAGAGCTAATAAAAGATGAAGATTTAACTATAATTGCTGCTACTGAATCAGAATTAGGACCTGGAGTTTTAGGGACATATGATCCTAGGAGCAATATAATCAGAGTATTATACAGTTTAGCTTCTGATGAAATGAGAACAACAAGAGACCATGAATTAATGCATAAATACAGAACAGTTAATGGGATGGGAGTTTATGATAGAGGGCAAGAGGAGCATGAAACAAGAAAAACCACAAATACCCTCACATATTGATAAATTCTTTAAAGAATTAGAGGAGTTTGGAAAAGAAAATTATATGTTTAATATTCCAAGAGAAACAGGAGAATTTATTTTTAGTTTATTAAAAGAAAGAAAACCTAGAAACATCTTGGAAATTGGAATGTCTAATGGGTATAGCACCTGTTGGATGGCTTTTGTCTGCCCAGAAGCTAAAATAAAAACCATTGAGATGGATAAGGAAAAAATAAAGCTGGCTAAGAAGAATTTTAAAAACTTTAACAATATTGAAATATTAGAAGGGGATGCCATTGAGATCTTAAAAGACTTAAAGGGGAAATTTGACTTTGTTTTTATTGATGCAACAAAAAAGGAATATATTAAATATTTAGAACTAATTAAAGATAAACTAAATAAAGATGCTGTGGTAATTGCAGATAATATAATCTCACATAAGATAAAGGATTATTCGTTAAAAGCCAAGGAAATGTTTAAATCAAAGACTTTGAATATTGGAACTGGAATAGAGGTTAGCTATGTTTGAGCATAATTTAAGCCCTTTTATATTTCAAATTGGAAATTTTGGTATAAGATGGTATAGCTTAGTTTATATTTTTGGCTTTTTATTAGCTGCTTACTTTTTAAAGAAAAATAAAGAAAAATTAGGGATAACGGAAGATGATGTTTCTAATTTTACAATTTATTTAATAATTGGCGTTGTTTTAGGAGCAAGATTATTTCATACTTTTGTTGTTGATTTTGAGTTTTATTCTAAAAATTTAATTGAAATTCTTAAAATTTGGCATGGAGGGATGAGCTTTCATGGTGGATTAATAGGAGCAATGTTAGCTACATATTATTTTAGCAGAAAGAAAAAAATTGAATTTGGAGTTTTAGCTGATATACTGGCTATTCCTGCTATTTTTGCTTTAGCTTTAGGAAGACTGGCTAATTTTGCAAATGCAGAATTAATTGGAAAAGTTACAAATATTAACTGGTGCGTTAATTATCCCAATGTAGAAGGGTGCAGACATCCATCCCAGATTTATTCCTCTATTGGAAGATTTATAGTATTCTTTTATTTGATTATTATTAACAAAAAAGAGTTTAAACCAGGTTTTATATTCTGGAATTTTGTATTTTTTGAATCTATTGGAAGGTTTATTGTTGATTTTTACAGAGAAGATGTTTTATACTTTAATTTAACCTTAGGGCAGATATTAAGTGTCGTGTTAGTTGCAGTTTCTTTATTAGTATTTTTAAGGTATTATAAAGAAGATTGTAAAAAGTTCTTTAATTAGATGTATTAGTTGACTGGATTATTATAAAAACTTTTAAATAGTTGTTTGCATTATAAAAAAATATGGAATTGACAGACTTATTTACTGAACCTTTTCATGCTGCAGCTGGATTTCTTCCAATAGATTGGCAAAGAAAGTTAGAAGAAAGGACGAGCTGGTATCACCCTGCAAGGGGAGTGTTATATAGTTCTGTACTAGAGATTGGTGGAGGATTAATAACAGCAGCATTAAACCAGCCTGGAACTACAGTAGTTGGGATGGGTGTGGCAATTGAAGGTATGTTGAGAATCTCTTCTTTATCTGATTATTCTGATGGAGACCATAGACTTTTTGGGTTGAGAGGAACAGTTGCAACTGAAGTTCCATGGTATTTTATGAAAGGTGCGGTTTCTGTGGTGAGAATGCCTTATTTAATATTTGGAAATCCTAGAAACGAAGGGCATAGAAGAAGAGCTATGGATGAGATATCAAGAGAAGATTAAAAAAGGTGTAAAATTAATAATTTTATGGAATATAAGCAGGTAATTCTTGTAAGAAAAGATTTAGATATGGATAAGGGTAAAATGGCTAGTCAATGCTCTCATGCTTCTGTTGATGCTGTTTTAAAATCTGATAGTAAATTAGTTGGCAAGTGGAGATTGCAAGGAATGAAGAAGTCTATATTAAAAGTTAGTGATAAAAAAGAGCTATTAATATATTTTGAATTAGCTAAAAAATCTGGATTGAAAACTTCTTTGATAACTGATGCAGGAAGGACTATGTTTCATGGGACTTCAACAACTACATGCTTAGCTATAGGACCTGATGAAGAAAAGAAAATTGATTCTGTTACTGGGAGTTTAAAGTTGTATTAATCTGATAGCCATCTTTCTTTTTCTCTAGAGGAAGGAACTGGTTCTTCTAAAATTAATTCTTTAGGATATCTCCCAATATGAATACGTACTTGATATGTCTCATCATCTAAATAGACGTCTTTATACTCTCCTTCTGAGATTACTATAGCCCCTGATAAAGTGAGGCTATTTAGCATACAAATTAAATCTCTCTTAGCCAAAAGTCTTCTTAAGGGATATCTTGAAAATAAAAATAATTTGGCAAGGTCAATTATATGTTCATAATCCTCTGTTACTTCTTTTAAGTCTTCCTGAGTAATCGCTCTATCTCCTTCTAATCCTAATGATAATAATCCCCTTAATGTAATGTTTGGCTCTATCCTGCTCATATATTAACAGACTCCCTTATGTTTTTTAAGATATTTCTGATGGTATTCTTCTGCTTTATAGAAATTTGAAGTTTTTTTAATTTCTGTAACTATCTTATTTTTGAAATTTTTCTGAACTTCTTTTTTTGATTTTTCTGCAATAGCTTTCTGCTTTTCAGTATGGTAAAATATTATAGATTTATACTGGATGCCTATATCTAAGCCTTGCCTATTTTTTGTAGTAGGATTATGAATTTTCCAGAATGTTTCTAATAATTTTTCATAAGAAATTATTTTTGGATTGAAAGTAACTTCAACAACTTCTATATGGCCTGTTCTGCCTGTGCAAACTTCTTCATAAGAGGGATTTTTTAATTTACCCCCCATGTAACCAACTCTTGTGGATTTAACTCCTTTGATATTACCAAATTTATCTTCTATCCCCCAGAAGCATCCTGCCCCGAAAGTTGCCTTTTCCATTTAGAATTAAAATGGTTTCTAGTATTAATTTGTTTCTGTAGAGCCTTTCTTATGCTTAGGAAGATAAGGACAGTTTAAACATCCATTACCACAGCATTTTTCTTGTGCTAATAACTGCTCCCTGGACATGGGTGTTGGATTCATAAAAATTTAAAGAAGTAATGTCTTTTAAGATTTACTTAAGAAAGAAAGAAAGAATTATTTCTTTCTAGCTTTTCCACAGTCTCCACAACATCCAGAAGCTAGAGCTATAACTCCAACTAAGATAAATAGAGCTGTCCACCACTGTATGTTCCAGAAATTCCATACATTTAGATCTCTTAATAGAAATAAAACACCAAGTATTAACAAAAGAATACCTGATACTTTTCCACACTTATCACATGTATCCATCATTAAACATACACCTCCTTGTAATATATTTTAAAGTTGGATTATTATTTAAAGATTATGGAATTTTGAAAATATTCTGATTTTAATTAGGTCCCACTAAAGCGCCATATGTGAAGAACAAACGATCTCTTAGCACTAGAAAATCTAATTCTCTTTCGAATTTGAACATACTTGATTGTAAATCAAATTTTATATGGCTATCAGACATTCTTCCTATGATTTCATGAAGATGATGCAATAGTCCCCTGACATTTTCTTCTCTTGTTACCTTATTCCCAGCAATTAAGACTTCTTTGCCTAAATAAAACACATCCTCTCTTGCGTGGTCTAGATAATAGCCTAAGGCTCCATGCATTTCTAATACTGTGTGATAGTCCATTTTTCCTCAATATTATGATTTATGTTTAATTTTTAAACCTTTCTATTTTTTACTACTAATTGATTACTATTTAACTAATAGTTAAGCTTTTAAAGAAGTATTTTTAGAATAACCTTAGGACGACCATAGGGGCCTGGATATACCCGATCCCATATATTTATTGCTATGGCAATGAATAGGGATTTTCGAACTCGGAAGTCAAGCAGGTCTCCGTTCCGTGTTGTACTGTATTTGCATACGGGAAGCACGGGAAGTTGTCCGCCTTCTTTATATTCTTTACAATAATAATTTATATTAGGGGGCTTTAATTAACCATTATATGCCATCTTCGCTTATATTAAGACCTATAAAAGAACAAAAGTTAGAATTACCACTTAAGAAAGCGAGAGTTTTAGGACATCTATTTTTTGATGGCTCTGTATTTGTAAAAGATTATCATTATACTATAAGCTATGTAAACAGTTCTTATTACTTAATAATTCAATTTATATTAGATATTCATGAAATATATGGTTTGCTACCCTCTTCGTTTGAGATTAATCGTGGCAAAAGTAACTTAATATTTAGAGTTAAATATTACTCAAAGGAGCTTTATGTTGATGTTACTAAATATTCAAAGTCTTACCACACTTGTGATATGGACATTATCCCTAACTGTATATTAAATGGTAGCAAAAAAATTAAGTTGGAATTCTTAAAATCGTTTTGGGAAGATGAAGGTTCATTGACTCTAAAGAATAGGTTTAAGATAAGTGCGGACCTTAAAAATTATAATTTTATGAATCAACTCGGATTATTACATAAACAATTTGGAATTGACTATACCATCTCCAAGTATGAACATAAGAAACAGCTATACTATAAATTGTTCTTAAAGATTAATAAGGAAAATGTAAACACCTTCTTTAAACTTGGTTTATTTGAATTATCAGCGTTTAGTGGGGGGGAGTATGTTGGACTCAGAAAGATTGATGTACTCAGGAAAATAATGAATATTAGAGGTTATATCTAAATATTATAAATATTTATATTCTTTTTACACATCTAGAACTGCCGCATTTACAGGCAATAGAAATATCTCCAGTTAATTTGTAATTGTAAGTTAATTCTTCATTCTGTTTTATCTTCTTTAATGCAACAATCCATATTTCTTTATTGTCATAGGTAACTGTTTCGCAGTTAGGGCTGCAGGAATGATTGATGTATTTAGCAATATTTCCGTTTTTATTGCCATCTATATCATATTTTTTATTTAATCCAAAGATATATAAATGCCCTTTCTTAAGCTGTTTTTCTGACCTTATATCTCCTTCAGATTTAAGTATCTTCTCCCCTTCATATCTTATAATCTCCTCGTCTTTTTTAATGTCTCTTGAGGAAAATACGCCTCTGCCTTCTATCTTTGATTTTTTAGAGTAAACTGGTTTTTTCATTTTGTTTACTTCTATTAGTCTGTTTTTAAAACCTTCTTTTATCTAGATAAAGAATCTGAAATAACTAAGTAGGCCAAGTCTATAGCGGAATTATATACCTTTTTAGGGGTATCACTTTCAACTAACATATAAGCTCCACTAACACATAAAACAGAGACCACAGCAATAGGCAAAATATAATCCCTAAGCTCTGGTTCTTTCCCATTTAGAATTTTTGAAACTAGCCCCATATTTTTATAAAAACAGTAATGCTTAAATGCTTTTTTATTTAAAATAAACAATAGCATTACAATCTTGTGTTTAAGCAAAATTTTTTATTTTAGATATATTAACTGATAAATAGGGTGCGTTCAAAATCTTTTTTAAGAAGGAGGTCTCCCTCCTAACTCTGGGTTAGAGAGGAGACCCATATGAATAATAAAAAAGAAGTGAAACTTATTAATAAAGTTAAGCGTTTGCTGAAAAAAGCAGGAATTCCAAGATACCTGCATCACTATGGACCAAAGAAATATGAATTTTATAATCATGCATTGGCTCATTTAGTAAGGCAGGAATGTAGGTTAGGCTATAGGAGAGTAACAAGACTGTTAAGAGGACTGGGAATTAAATGTCCTTGCTCTTCTGCTCTATGTACTAATCTCCACAAAATACCATTGAACTTGTTGAAAATTATATTTGCAGCTACAACCAGCAGCAAAATTAACTTAGTAGCATTAGATGGAACGGGATTGACAAGACCACTACCAAGTCCAAATTACTATAGAAGAATTGACAAGCCCTATCCCATTGATATTCACCTTAAACTCTCTATTGCAGTTGATACAAGAAGCAAAAAAATACTTGCTCTGAGACTGAGAGCAAGTAGAGCCCATGACGTAAGAGATGCTAAATACATCATTAATCATTTGCCAAGAAAGCCAAGTAAGATTGTTGCCGATAAGGGATACGATGCTAACTGGCTGCATATGTACTGTGTTGCTAAAGGAATAAAAACATGCATACCTATGAGAGATTATGGGAAGACAAATCCTGCTAATCCTAGAAAGACTCTAAGAAAGAGATTAGCTAAGAAGTTTACAAAGAGAACCTATGGCAGAAGAAATATTGTTGAGTCTGTGTTCAAGGTGCTTAATACAAGATTTGGATCTAGTGTTAGCTCAGTTAAGTTTTCTGCTCAAAGAGCAGAAGTATATTGTAGGGCTATCGCCTACAATGTTCTTTTAATTAATTTATACTTTTTGAACGCACCCTGATAAATAGAATCATTTAAATAATAATAAATATCATTTGTATTGAAGAGGATGAGTATTTTTGACAAAGACTTTAATGAAATCCTTTCAGGACAAATTTTATCCTTGATTGGAGGATTAGCTGCAGGTATTTTGTTGGCTATTTATACAGACAATTTGCTATTGGTTCCTGCCATGTTCATTTTGATTCCTGGTTTTTTTGAGCTGAGGGGGAATATTTCAGGCAGTTTATCTGCCAGGATTAGTTCAGGATTGTTTTTAGGAGTGATAAAACCAAAAATAAGCAATTCAGATTTATTGAGGGGAAATATAGTTGCCTCTTTTGTCCTTAGCATATTAATCTGCGCTCTTTTAGGGGTACTTGCTTTCTTAGTTGAGTATGTAATATTTCATATTTCATTTCCAGAGATTATATTGATTTCAGTTATAGCTGGACTGATTGCTAATTTTGTAACTATAATTTTCTCTGTTTGCCTTACGTTTTATCTTTTTAATAAAGGTCATGATCCTAATAATATAATGGGCTCTTTCCTGACTACAGTTGGAGATATTGCTAGTGTATTATCCTTAATCTTGGCGATGGTGATTGTAGCATGAGTTTACAAAAAACACTAAAAAGAGTTGTGAAGTTAAAGAAGAGGGAATACCCCTCTTTACTAAGAAAGATCCATAAGAAACATAATATTTCTAAAAGAACTTTGTTTTATGTGAAAGAATACTGCTCTGATGACAGCGTCATGAATGTTATCATAAAAGAGAGTCTAAACATATTGATATTGGCTTCTTTTATTAGCGCTATTGGAGGTTTTGGTTTAGAAAGCCTGAAAACTACATTTATTGAGATACTGCCGTTGATTATTTTGTTTCCTGTTTTAAATGGGAGTATAGGGAATTTTGGCATTGTGTTTGCTTCAAAATATTCCACTATGATTCATGAAGGCAGGAACAAGACTCATCCTTTTAAATCAAAGGAGATAAAAGAATTAGTTGTTAAGCTTGTAATTATAGGAATTTTGACAGCAGTATTGGCTAGTATATTTTCCTTGGTATTTGCATCCTTAAGAGGATTTGAGGTTGTCCCGCAGGTTACATCAAAAATATTTTTGATAACTTTTATAGACTTGACTTTTGTACCTTTATTGATATTTATTATATCTGCAAAGGCTGGAAGTTATGTTTATAAGAAAAAAGAGGATCCTAATAACTTCCTTATACCTATTTCGACATCTGCTGCTGATTTATTGAATATAGCAGCTTTAGCTATTTTAGTATTGATATTTTTTTAAGAAATAGAAACTTTTGAGTTTAGAGATTGACCGGGCATTCCTCTTTCAAAATGAACTCTTAATAAACCTTTATTTCCATGAGTTGTTTTTATTTCTCCTCTAATCTCTTTTGGGTTTTTACCTTCTGAAACCCATACTAATTTTTTACCTATTAATTCTTTAGCCTTCTCTTTATCATATCCTTTTACTTCTATAACCATTTGAGTATTATAAATAGTACGCCTTCCTCTTCTAAAGTTTATTATTTTTCCTTCCATGTTAATTTTGTGATATGTTCTATTTAAAAGACTTTTGATTAAAAGTCCCTGCGGCAAGATTTGAACTTGCAACCTCCCGGTACCCGCTGGCTATCTTTCATTTATGGCTTAACAGCCTTATCAGACAGCATCTACAGCCGGACATTCTACCGTTGAACTACGCAGGGCTATAATAAGACTAGATATTTAATTTTTAAAGATATTGATTTCATTTTAAAACCCTTCATCTGTTATTTTAGATACAGAAACTATATCTGCTGCTTTTCTTATTGCTACACCAGTTTTTGACTCTGAGGATGTAAATTGAATACCTGAAGGAATATCAGTAGCTAGTTGATCAAGAACTTCAACTCCTTTAAAGTTTACAATTACTTCCCTTTTTTCAGATGTTGAAACTTGTCCTATTAAAATGGAATAATCATCTCCATTTATTTTAGAAGGAAGATTTACATTTCTGGCATAGCCATTTTCAACTGTTGCTGCTAAGTTTATTTCATTTTTAACCAATCTGGCTAAGTCTTCTGCTGATTGCACTATTTCCCTTTGATAGCTCAGATTTAGATAGTAGATTGAAACTCCCATGAATAACATTAGTAAGACTACTGCCAAACCTACAAAAGTTACAAATTCCACTGCTGCCTGGCCTTTAGACGTTTTCATCATTATCTGAAACAGAAGTACATTGGAGATCTCGAGGAGCTCCTCCTAACACATTAAAGTCTATTTTATTGTCCTTATCATTATCTAAGGAGTCAGAGCATGCTGAGCATTTCCATGCTTTATTTGTACAAATTAGACCACAGGGAGACCTGCAATTAAATGCTGTACAGGCAGAAGGCTCTGCAGATAAGGTCTCTCCATCATTACAAATTACATTTACTGATACTCTATCTCCTAAAGATTTTATAACTAGGGTTTTTTTACCTTGGATATTTGGCAATAATCCTGATAATGGGACAGAGGCTACTTCAGTTATATCGTTTGTATTGCCTTTTGAATCTTTTACCTTGAAAACTATTTCTTTATTATCGAACTGGATTAAGTCTATATTTGGAGGGAAGGAAACTTCTATGCTTTTTTGGTTATCTTTGCCTAAGTAGTATACTTCATCTGCTGCTTTTGCTATCTGATCTGCTATCTGTGTTGCTTTTGCAGAGCTTAATGTATCTGAAGAACTTCCAGAGTATCTGAGATAAATGAATGTTGCCGGGACTAACATAACTATAACAAAGCCCACTATGATTAAATACTCCATTGAGACCTGGCCTCTTTTTTCAGAATTCATACTTTTTTAATGGATTCTTATTATTTAAAATTATCTTTATGTTCTACAATAACAAAGTTTAAATATTATTTAATACTATAATTTATAGGGCTTAGAAAGCTCTTAGTTGTGTTTATCATATTGATAAAAAAGAGGTGAAAATAAATATGGCTGAAAGAAGAACAGAAGGTTCCGCTAGAAAAAGAAGTTCTGCAAAAAGGAGAAGGTAATCTCTTTTTTTGTTTATTTAACCCTTCTTTTTTTATTTTTTATAAATCAGGTATTATTACTGCCTTGTAACCTTGTTTTGATTTTTTTAAAGAGAATTTATGCAATGTAATTGCTTTTACATCTGTTAATAATATCTGTTTTTTTGGATTTATTTTATCTCCCTCTAAAATTGCTGTTAGTTTATTGTCTTTTATTTTTATTTTGAAATCTTTAAAAATTAAGTATTCAGCGTCCTTAATGTAAATTAATTCTTCTATGAAATCAAATAATAATTGTTCAACATTACTACTTTCTAATTCAATTTCTTTTTTTATTTTTATTTTTATTGTAGACCTTTTAACCATTGTATCAAATATTGCTGTTGCTGCATTTTTGAATAATTCATTTAATGTTTTACCATAAACTTCAAACATTACATCGGCTGTGTGATCTAGAATTTTATATTTCATGATAATAAAAAGAAAAAGAAGTTTATAAAATGTTATCCTTTGATATTACCTATGGGCTTAAAAGAACAAACAGGTTTTGAAATTCCTGCTTTATCTAATGAGTCTACAACTTCATTAATATCTTTGTAAGCAAGTCCCGCTTCTTCTGCCAATCCTGGCATTGATACTGCTTTGACATAAATTCCTCTTTTCTGCATATCTTTTTGCAATTGTTCTCCTCTAACTTGCTTTTTTGCCTGAGTCCTTGACATTGTTCTTCCAGAGCCATGGGCTGTTGTTCCAAATGTTTCCTGCATTGCTTTTTCAGTTCCCACTAATAAATAAGATCCAGTTTCCATACTTCCGCCAATAATAACTGGCTGGCCTATTTTCTTGTATGAAGAAGGAAGCTCATCATGATTTGGAGGGAATGCTCTTGTTGAGCCTTTTCTATGAACTACCAACTCTTTTATTTTTCCATCTATTTTATGCTTTTCAACCTTAGCAATATTATGGGCTACGTCGTATATTAAATTCATTTCCATTTCTTCTGCTTTTTTATTAAATATTTTTTCAAATCCTTCCCTAATCCTATGCAGGATAACTTGACGGTTAGCAAAAGCCATATTTGCTGCACATGCCATTGCCTTGTAATATTTCTGCCCTTCTTCTGAAGAGAAAGGAGCGCAGGATAATTCACGATCATTAACTTGAATATTATATTTTTTCATTGATTGATCAAACACCTTTAGATAATCTGATGCAATCTGATGACCAAAACCCCTGGAGCCACAATGAACCATCACAACAATCTGATCTGGAGTATGAATGCCAAATACTTTCGCGGTTTTTTCATCAAAAATGTTAGAAGCTTTTACTAATTGAATTTCCAAGTAATGGTTTCCTGAGCCTAAAGTTCCTAGTTGATTTAATCCTCTGCTGATTGCTTTTTCAGAAACTTGCGAATGATCTGCCCAGTCTATTACGCCATGGCCTTCACATTTCTTTAGATCATCTTTCCATCCATAATTATTGTCAACACACCATTTAACTCCTGACTCCATTATTTCTATGAATTGTTTCTTGTCTACTTTAACAAACCCTCTTGAGCCAACTCCAGCTGGAACTGTCCTGAATAGAGTATCAACTAGTTTGATTAGTTTTGGTTTGACATCCTTAAAAGTCAGATTAGTTGTTACTAGACGCATTCCACAATTTATATCGAAACCAATTCCTCCGGGAGAGATAACACCTTCTTTTGTATCAAATGCTGCCACTCCTCCAATTGGAAATCCGTAACCCTACCACTGTGAAAAGAATGTCTTTATCACATCAATGGCCGTCAGGCATGCACATAGCATACCTCTGGATTCCTGGAAGACATGCGACATTTGTTACCTGCTCAAACACCCCAGCATCCATTGCATCTAAAAGCTTTTTAGTTGCATAGATTCTTGCTGGAACATTCATCCCTTTTTTGAAGGAAGTTGGAATCTCCCAAACTGCTTCTGATACTTGTTTTATATCTTTTGGAACTTCTGTCATTATTAAATTTTAGATGGTTTAGGTTTAAAAAGATTTATGTTTTTTTATTGATTAGAAATAAACTGCATTATTCGCTCTTCTTGATGTTAATACTTCCTTCAAAAGTGTGTCGTATCTTCCTTGAGTAACCAGCATAATATATTCATCATAGCTATCTCGAGTGATACAAAACTGGATTTGAGGTTCTGTTAACTTTCCTGTCTCAAGGTTTACTACTTCATAAGTTGCTCTACTTCTACTAAAACCTAAAATTAATGCGTGTCTTGAACCGTTTATTGCTCTTATTTCAAGACAAAACTGATGAATCATCTTTGGTCTTTCTGATCTCATAATACCTTAAAATTACATAAACCTTATAAATTATCTAGATTTTATAATATCTTCTGGAGGGTTAAAATGAAACATGAATTACCGAAATTAGGATATGCGTATGATGCTTTAGAGCCGTTTATAGATGCAAAAACTATGGAAATACACCATACAAAGCATCATCAGGCTTATATTGACAAATTAAATGCTGCTTTAGAGAAATATAAAAATTTGCAAAATAAAGACGTTGAGGATTTATTAAAAGATTTAAATAAGATACCTGAGGATATCAGAACTGCAGTAAGAAATCATGGAGGGGGGCATAGCAATCATAGCTTTTTCTGGAAATTGTTAAAGAAAGATGTTAAATTTTCAGGAGATATTGCCAAAAATATTGAAAAAACCTTTGGAAGCTATGAAGAATTTAAGAAAAAATTTAGAGAAGCTGCCTTAGGAAGATTTGGATCTGGCTGGGCATGGCTGGTTTTGAATAAAGGAAAACTGGAGATAATGAGCACTGCTAATCAGGATAGTCCTTTATCAGAAGGGAAAGTTCCAGTATTAGGACTTGATATGTGGGAGCATAGTTTTTACATTAAGCATAATGCGAATAAAGCAGCATACTTGGAAGATTTTTTCCATGTGATAAACTGGGAACAGGTCAATAAACATTTTAAAGGGGAAAAATAAATGGATAAAATTGTACATTTTGAATTCCCTTTGAAGACAATAAAAGGGCTGTAAAATTAATGAAATTAAGAATTAAAGATAAAGAATACGAGTTTTATTTATTAGACAATGAAATTTCTAGGTTTTTGCCAATAAAAGGGAAACTAATCAGATGGGGAGATGAAATCTATATTTTAGTTGACTTTGATATTGATGTGAGAGATGATGGGAAAATCTTTGAAGTTGGTGATGTAATTTACTGGAAATCTGGTAAAAGTGGAAATAAAGGAATTGCGGTATTTTTTGGAAATACTCCTGGTTCTGATAAGCCAAAAGCGAATGATGCTTGCACTTGTAAATTGATAGGAAAAATAAAAGGAGATTTTAATATTAGTGATGTGGAAAGGGGAGATAGAATGGAACTGTTAAGTTAGTTTTATATATTTTTCTTTTGTTAAATCTTTATGTCAAGCAAATTTATTGAATTTAGGATTCCTGTATTTGAGGAAGACAGGTTGTATTTTTTAAGTTTAGTTGGTTTAATGGACGAATTTCGTGGTGATTTCTATGAAGCAATTAGCCCTGTACGTGATGTAAAACCTGATGATGGAAATGTTAGAGACAGTTATAGGAGATATGTTAACTCATTTAATGAATGGGGAGACTTATGTGTTAGACTTTCAGTTTTAGAAGAAGATTCTGCTTCAAAAAGTGTACCTGGACTAACCTACAGATTAATGGATAGAGTTAATGGGCATTATAAGGGGGTTGCATTAAGAGTTCTTGGTCAAGCTGAAAGAATAAAAGAACGGTTTAATTTATATGATTCCGATTCAAGAATTGAAAGAGTATCTGTCAGAGGGAGAGATGTTAAAAATGATGATGACCTTCCGTTCTAAGCTTCTTTCATTTTTTTAACTGTTTCTTTGAAAGCTTCAATTTGCCTTTCTGTTAATGTTTTAAAACGAATATATTTTATTTTTATATCTCTTAAGAAAGAATTTTCTTTATAAAATTCTTCAGGAATATCAAACATTTTTTTAAACTCTTTATCTTCTATTTCTGTTGATAATTCTTTCTTTTGACATTCGTAACATTGAATAAATTTATCCCTCCAAGAAGCTGGAACATAATTTTTCTTGCATCTTAAACATAGTTGTTTGAATTTTGCCATTATCTTATATATTCATAACCTCCTTCTACTCCATTCTTTGAAAAAACTATCTGCCATAGCCAGTTATATCTTGACCTGAAACTACCAGCACAACTGAGTAAATAATATGTCCACATCCTATAGAATCTTTCATCGTAATCCTCTTTTAATTCATCCCATGAATTAACAAAGTTTTCATGCCATGCCATTAATGTTTTATCATAATCTGCTCCGAAATTGTGCCAGTCTTCTAAAACAAATAAATCTCTTGATGATTTTAAGATTTGTCTTGGAGATGGCAGCATGGCATTAGGAAAAATATATCTTTCCATCCATGGCTCAATTGAATTTGTTTCTCTCTCACTTCCAATTGTATGCAGTAAAAATAAGCCATCTTCTACTAGACAACGGGAAACAACTTCCATGAAAGCTCTATAGTTCTTAACCCCCACATGCTCAAACATTCCTGTTGAGATTATTGCATCGAATTCTTCATTAAGATCTCTGTAATCCTGCACTCTTATTTCTATTGGAAGACCTTCACAAGTTTCTTCTGCTAATCTTGCCTGCTCTTCAGATACTGTAATTCCTACTACTTCTACACCATAATGTTCTGCAGCATATTTTGCAAAGCCACCCCAACCACATCCGAGGTCTAATATTCTCATTCCAGGTTTTAATCTGGTTTTCCTACATATTAAATCTAGTTTTGCTTCCTGGGCTTCATCAAGAGTTTCTGCATCTTTCCAGTAAGCGCAGCTGTAAATCATTCGTTCATCCAACATTAAAGAATATAATTTATTACCAATATCGTAATGCTTCTCACCAACTTCAAAAGCTCTTGATCTTCCTTGCAAATTAATTAATTTTGCCCTTAACCATGGAAAAATTGATCTCCATGATCCTATTTCTTTTGCTAAACCTCTTCTTAATACCTTTGTAAAAAATTGATCTGGGTGTTTGACATCCCACCCTCCATCCATATAAGTTTCCCCTAATGCTAAAGAACCTCTGGATAAAACCTCAGAATATACTCTTTCATCATGCACCTGGATGTCATAATCTCTGGTCCCATTTATTTGTATACCGGCATAAGAAAGCAATTGTTGCAGTTTTTCTTTTGGAGACATGGTAAAACAAATTAAAGAATGTTTAAAAATGTTTAGTTATATCCTTTCTTCTAGTCTTCTTAACTGATGTTCTAAAATATTCAATGCTTTTCTTCTATTAATAAACTTTCTAGTTTTAACCTCAAAATAAACAGGGTAGACATTGCATACTCCATCCTCTCTTTTTATAGCTCTAGCGAACCAATCAGCTTCTGGTGTTTTTCCATAATCTTCTATTATTCTAAAGTAGGCATCATTTACGTCTATATGGTTTATTGGATAATTAAAATACACCATGTTAATTCTAAAAAGACAAATAATAAAAAACTATAACTTACAGACTTTACAAACTTTTCTAACTCTTTCCCTTGCTATCTTTAAAGCAGAACATCTGACACATCCTTTATTATTTTTTAACACTAGTGAAGTATTTTTAGTTATCTTTTCTTCTACTATCTTAAACATTTTTTTTTCTGAGAATCCTTTATACTCTGCATAACTGCTTATAACTCCTCCAGCATTTGCTACAAAATCTGGGATTATTAAAACTCCTTTTTCTGCTAATAACTCTTCTGTTTCATGGGTCATTGGGATATTACTGCCTTCAACTATAATTTTAGCTTTAATATTGTCAACATCACTAGACAAAATTAAGTCTGGAATAGCTGCAGTTATCAATACATCTACATCTAATCCTATTATATCTCTGCTTGGTATTATTGCTCCATCTTTATATTCTGCTAATTTTCCTTTTAATTTTTTTACTTTTGCTAATTCCTTAAAATTTAAACCTTTTTTATTATAAACAACGCCTGATGAATCTGAAACTGCAACTAATTTAGCTCCGTGTTCTGATAAATATTTTGCTGCAAACCATCCTACATTTCCAAAACCTTCTATTGCCACAGTAATATCTTTTACATTCATTTTTTTATATTTTAAAGCGACTAATGCTGCATGATAAATTCCGAAGCCTGTTGAGCCTAATTCGTGAGGAAGGCCTCCCATCTTTTTTGGCTTCCCTGTACATGACTTCTTATTTCCGTTAGCTTTTGCAAACCATTCCATTTCCTGCTCTGCTATATTCATATCAGGAGCTGCGATGTATTGGGAAGGACAAACTATCCTTAAAGCTTTAGAAAATTCCTCTATTAATTCTTTTTTTTCTTTTTTGCTGATAGTCTTATCATCTGCTATTATCCCTGATTTTGCCCCTCCAAATGGAAGGCCTGCAAGAGAGCATTTCCAGGTCATTGCTCTTGCTAATCTCGAAACTTCTTCAATAGAAACAGACGGAGTCAT
>Ga0208375_1001280_pt1 | contig 29379 bp, 31 predicted proteins | sample RifOxyD1_FD_184038 | JGI IMG/M metagenome (GOLD analysis project Ga0208375, IMG submission 184038) | Soil microbial communities from Rifle, Colorado - Rifle Oxygen_injection D1 (SPAdes) | ecosystem: Environmental > Terrestrial > Deep subsurface > Rock core/Sediment | place: Rifle, Colorado...
AAAGATAAAGTACAAGTCGTAGAAAAAGGGTATAAAATTAATGATCAAGTTCTAAGAACAGCAAAAGTCATAGTAGGAACTATGGAGGAAACAAAATGAAAATTATAGGAATAGATTTAGGAACAACAAACTCAGCAGTCGCAGTATTGGAAGGAAACCAACCAAAAATTATTTCATCCGCAGAAGGTGGAAGAACCATTCCAAGTGTAATAACAATCAAAGGAAATGATATTGTTGTTGGAGAAGTAGCAAAAAGGCAAGCTGTTGCAAATCCATTACATACAGTAAGAAGTATCAAAAGATTAATTGGTACAAATGAAAAAGTTACAATTGATGGAAAAGATTATTCGCCACAAGAAGTATCAGCAATGATTCTAAGAAAAATCAAAAATGATGCAGAAGCATACTTAGGTGAAAAAGTTACCAAAGCAGTAATCACAGTACCAGCCTATTTTAATGATGCGCAAAGACAAGCAACAAAAGATGCAGGTGTAATTGCAGGTTTCGAAGTTGAAAGAATTATCAACGAACCAACAGCAGCTGCATTAGCATATGGATTAGATAAAACCGAAGCGCATACAGTATTAGTATTCGATCTTGGTGGAGGAACATTCGATGTTTCTATTCTAGAATTAGGAGACGGAGTTTTCGAAGTTAAGTCCACAAGTGGAGATAATAGATTAGGTGGAGATGATTTTGATGAAATATTAATCGATTATATCGCAAATGAATTCAAAAAACAAAACGGAATTAATTTGAAAGATGATCGAGTTGCAGTACAGAGATTGAAAGATGCTGCAGAGAAAGCAAAGATTGAATTGTCTACATCATTACAGACCACAATCTCATTACCATATGTAAGTGCTTCTGAGAAAGGGCCGTTACATTTAGAGATGACATTAACAAGAAACAAGTTTAATGATTTGACTAAAGTTTTAGTTGAGAGAACCGTTAAACCTGTAAAGCAAGCTTTGAAGGATGCTAACTTGGATCCGTCACAGATTGATAAAGTTCTGTTAGTTGGGGGATCAACAAGGATTCCAGCAGTCCAAGAAAAAGTAAAAGAATTATTACAAAAAGAAGGAGACAAGTCCATTAATCCTGATGAAGCTGTTGCCATCGGAGCAAGTATTCAAGGTGGAATTTTGAAAGGGGACATTAGAGATGTTTTACTTTTGGATGTCACACCATTATCATTAGGTATTGAAACTTTAGGTGGGGTATTGACAAAATTAATTGAAAGGAATACTACAATCCCAACAAAGAAGTCTCAAATATTTAGTACTGCCGCAGATAATCAACCAGCTGTAACAATTCATGTAATGCAAGGTGAGAGAGCAATGGCTGTTGATAACAAATCATTAGGAAGATTTGATTTAGTGGGAATACCACCAGCACCGAGAGGAATTCCACAGATTGAAGTTGCATTTGATATTGATGCAAACGGAATCGTAAACGTTTCAGCAAAAGATTTGGGAACTGGAAAGACACATAAGATTACTGTAACTGGTGGTTCTGGAATGGATAAAGCAGAGATGGAGAAAGCAGTTAAAGATGCAGAGAGCTATGCTGAAGAGGATAAGAAAAAAGCAGAGTTAGTTGAAGCTAAGAATCACGGGGATACTTTAGTTTACACTGCTGAGAAAATGCTTTCAGAGCATGGTGATAAAGTTGATGCACCAACCAAAGAAAAGATTCAGAAAGAAATTGATGAATTGAAAGAAACTTTAAAATCTGAAAATGCAGAAAAAATTACAAAGCAAATGGATAAAGTAAATAAAGTCGTTCAAGAGATAGGTATGAAAATATATCAACAAACAAATGAATCCGAAAATAAAGAAGAGAAAAAGGATGATAATGTTGTTGATGCAGAGTTCGATAAAGAGGAGAAATAGATGTACCAAAAAACTGACAGATCTTACGAAACAGCAACAGCCCATGGAAGTTACGGGGGCTCTGAACCTTTTAAGAAAAGGAGTGGAGTTTGTTGTAAAGGTGGATGCGGCAGTTTTTGTGTAGATAATAAAACCTATCAATAAAATGGACTACTACGAAACTTTGGGAGTGGAGAAGAATGCTTCGAAAGAAGAAATTAAGAAAGCTTACAAGACTCTTGCAAAGAAGTATCATCCAGATTTGAATCAAGGGAATAAAGATGCTGAACATAAGTTCAAAGAGATTAATGAGGCGTATTCGGCGTTAAATGATGACGGAAAAAGAGAAAATTATGATAGATACGGAAGTGCCGAAGCAAATAATAACTTCCAAGGTTTTAATAATGGAAATTTCCAAGGTTTTGAAGATGTTTTTGAAAGTTTTTTTGATTTAGGTGGAAGACGAGGCAAAAGAAGAAATAGAGGTCGAGATATTAAGTATGAAATTGAGATTACTTTCCTTGAAGCGTGCTTTGGTGTGAACAAAGAAATTAATATTTCTATATTAGACAAATGTGAAAAGTGTAATGGGCTTGGTGGAGAAGGGGAAGAGAATTGTAAGAAGTGTAAAGGAACTGGAAGAATACAAAAATCTTTTAGGACTCCATTCGGAGTGTTTGCACAAACCACAATGTGTGATGAATGTAGGGGCCAAGGTAAAACAATCAAACATGTTTGTAAAGAATGTAAAGGTTATGGGCGATTAAAAAAGAATAAAAAGATCACTGTGAAAATACCCGCAGGAGTATTCGAAGGTTCAACATTAAGATTGACTGGAGAAGGGGAAGCAGGAGAGTTTGGTTCAAGAAGTGGGGATTTGTTTGTAGAAATATTTGTTATACCACATGAAATGTTTATTAGAAAAGATGATGATATTTTAGTTGAAGTTCCGGTTAGTTTTGCACAAGCTGCATTAGGAGATTCTGTAAAAGTGCCAACAATCAGAGGGGAAGTTAATTTGAAAGTTCCTGCAGGAATACAATCCGGAACAATGCTACGTTTGAAAGGCGAAGGTGTTGAAAATATTCATGGGCACGGAACTGGGGATCAGATAGTTAGAGTGCAAGTTAGAACACCAGCTAAGTTAAGTTCTAAACAAAAGAAGTTGATGGAAGAACTTGCTAAAGAAAGTGATGAGAAACTAAAGATTGATAAGAATTGGTTTGAAAAATTTAGAGAAGATTATTTTGGAAATTAAAAATTATTTTAAGTATTCTTGCAAATGAGGACATAAGGCGATTAATGGTTTAGGAATTCTTCTAAGAACTTCTTTATATTCTTCTATTTCTACATTAATAGAAGTGTAATATCTATCAGGAACAATTTTTAGTATTTTTCTTGCTTCATCAAAAGGTTCTTGGAATTTTGCCCTAGAAATGTCTTGGTCAACATAAACTGATTCATAAAATATTTTTAAAGCCAAAGTTTCTTCTTCAGTAAACATAATTTTTTGTGGGTCAAAATCTTTATTTTTTGCATCATAATATTTGTTTCTTCGATTGGTATAAAAATTAAAAAGCCTTTTTCCATCAAAAGAATCATAGTAATAGATTGGATAAGTATAACCTGCTTCTCTTAATTTAAGTATAGCTTGAATAAAATAATTTGCATATTCTTTAAAAAAGTCTATCGAAAATTTAAAATGAGTTAAATCCCAAGACCAGTGATCAGGATGATGGCTAGATAAATTTATTTTTTTAGAGATTTCTCTAAAATTTATTCCGGAAGTAGTATAACCTTTTTTCTCAATAACTCCTACAATAAACTCTTTCTTATTTATTTCTTTTAAGCCTAATTTGGGATAAATTATATATTCTATCCCTTCGATGTTTTTATTAATAATTTTTTGTCCCTTTCCAATATGTGAAGCAATCTCTTCTTTTGAGATAATATTTTCTTTAATGACATCTTCCAACCCATCATTAAAAATAACAATTGTAGAACTTTTTGGAATTTGTATATTGCCCATGAAAAAAGTATCTTCTTCTTCAAAACCTGCTAATCTATCTCCAGATTCTTTATAGAGAATATGAAAAGGTATTAAAAATACAAATTTCAAATTTTTCCAACTCAAATCTTGACCTGTTCCTCTTTTTAGTTCACCGCTTATTGGTTGATTTAAAGTAAAGTGAATTGTATCAATAAACCAAGTTTTAGGATTAGTAAAGAACTTTGTTTTAATTATTCCATTCGTAGGAAAATAATTGGTTAAGTGGACTGCAATAATTTTTTGAAATATTTTATCTAATTCAGAATTCATAGTTATAGAAAAGATTTATTCAAATAAATAGTTTTCTAAAAAATAAAAAAAATAAAAATTTATTCTCTTGCTAACAAGAAAACAGACTTAACAGCAACAACAACTGTAGCTGGCACGAAAAGTGTCAACAAATTGCCGAAGATATTTGCTAAGTAAGATATATTAGCTAAGGTTTGACCACCCATATAACCCATTAAAACTAAAACAGTTCCTGCGGTTAAAAATTGGGTAACTTCTCTTCCTTCGATGTTTAAGAATCCAACAATCAATCCTAAGACTACTAACAAGACCGGTAACCAAGACCAACCTGTAAATAAGCCAAAGACAACTGACAGAACAACACCGATTAAGAAAGCCCATCTACCTAACATTGCTTTACCACTACTTACTACTTTTGCCATTTTTTCCCTCCTTTTTTATAATCATAAAAGTATTATGATGAGAGAGTTTGTAGTTTAAAAAGGTTTTGACTCTTAGATTGTATTTGTAATGTTTGTAGATTAATAAAACTTATATATTTAATAAAAAAAGATAAAAATATGAAAATACAAAATTTATTATTATTAGGCGTACTATACTCTGGTTCAGCTCAATCATTTGATTTTTTTAAAGGAGAAAAAAAGTCAAAACTTCAAGAGGTATATATCGATTGTTTTTCAAGAATTCAAAATGGACAACCTCATGAGGGATGTATTGAAAAATATTCAAATTTATCTAAAAGATTGGAAATAGAACCTAATGAAAGAGTTAAACATTTGCAGACAGAAGTTTTGAAACAAGCAAGACAAAAATGTAAAAGAGAAATAAGCCCTCAAAAATACTCTTGTGTTGATGATTTAGTTACGTTAGCAAGTGATTTTCCTAATGTTGATTATAGGTTAAGAATAAGAGAATTACAAGATTTTGCATTAGGCTTAAGTTATGATACTTGTCAATGGAAAATTAAAGAAAGAGCATTTAGTGATGATGAAAGAAAAACTTGTATTGCTGAATTTGAAAGACTTTCAAATGCTTATGAAGCAAATAAAAAAGGAGAATTAAATTATTTAAAAGTCTTATACAAAGACAAGAGATAAATAAATCTATATTGTATAATTCTAAACAAAACTTATTTTAAAATAAATTTTATTTAAGTGTTATTATGGACTAGTAGTTAAAAAGGGAATATTTATAAGAACTAAATTTAATCAAAAATTAAGAAACAATGAATTATAACCCATTTACAAGACCTGTAAGATATGCTGTCCTAGTTGGAGGATTAGATACTGAACAAAAATTAGGAGTTGAAGGAACAATTCATGATCTTGCCAAAGAATTTCAAAAAAGAGGATTTCGAATTGCTTTAGTTACAAATGCTATTGCAGGACAATTAGAAAGAGTACTAACAGAAGTTGAAACATTATGTCAGAGAGCAGAAAGATTACCAAAAGTAATTTTTTATTATTGTGGACATCATGGAGAACCAGGATTTCAATTGGTTGATGGAATTTACAAGAGAGATGAATTATTTTATAGATTAAAACAAATAAGAGGAGAAAGATTAGGAATATTTGATTGCTGTCATGCAGGAATTATGAACAGGTTTGCAGGAAATAGTACAACTATACTTGCAGCATCAAACGAAGATGATCTTGCATATGCTTGCACAAATAAAAATGGTAATAAAAGATTAATTTTAGGAGAGGAGATAATTGAATTTATGCAAGGAAATCCTGAAAAATTCTCTTTAGGAAGATTATTTAAAGAGATTGAAAAAGATCTTCAAAATAATGGTTGGCAAGTGCCAGAGTTAAGAGGAGATAGAGCATTTCAAATTCCGGGAAAATGTTAGACACAAATGGTTTGGGAATTGTAATTGTTGATATGCAAGATTTATGCCTAGTGAGATTAGTTGAAGGAAAAAGAAGAAGAATCATCGGAACCTTAGAAGGATTTTTAGAAAGAGTAAAAGAATTGGATCTACCTACAATTGCTTTTCAATTAGCAGACAACCATTGTAATGAGCACTTAAATAATCCAGCATATCAAACAGTCCCGAGTATAAAAGAAAGATTGCCCGTGGGGGCGAGTATATTTTGGAAATCATTGAATGATGGATTTACATATTATTATGAAGGATCAGAACAAGATAAAACACCTAGTGATTATTTCTATAGAAGAGGGGTTTCTAAAGTTTTAGTTATAGGTTTGTTTGCTGAAATGTGTGTTTATGAAACCGCAAAGGGTGCAAAAGCAAATAATTTCCAAGTAATGTTTTGTGATAAATTGATGGAAGCAAGAAATCCCGGGGGATTGACAACTTGTGAACCATTTAAACGTATGGGCAAATATTATCAAAATTATTCGGAGTTGTTCAATGATTAATACATCAAATCTAGGACTTGTAATTGTTGATATGCAGGAATCATTTCTTAAAAAAATTCCAGAAGATGAAGTTCAAAGATTAGTCAAAAAACAAAGAAGAGTTTTGGAAGTTGCTGTAGAAATGGATATACCTGTGGGAGTTTTAGAATATGGCTGTGGGAGGACAATTAAGAGAATCAAAGAAATTGTTGATAGGGCAGCTAGACATAGATACTTTGAGAAAACACTTGCTGATGGTTTTGAACCCAAAAATATTATCAGTGAAGTAAAACCACAAGACTGGTTTAAAGAAAGAAAAGTTAAAAGATTGTTATTATCAGGGATTTATGCTACAGATTGTGTGGCGAGTACAGGATTAGGAGCAAGAAGAGCAGGTTTTGAAGTATTAGTTTCTACGCCTTTAGTTAATCAAAATGAAACTCCAGAATTTGGTTTTGAAAAATATTATTATTTTCTAGGATTTGAAATGGTATCATACAAAAGGTTAGTTAGACGTTAAAAGGAAGTTTTATATAAGAAATAATTTTCTTTAAAGCTATGTTAAGGCAACCTTTAGTAGTGGTAATGGGAAATGTTGATAGTGGAAAATGTATTCATCCAGATAGTTTGATTTCTCTTGAAAATGGAGAAATTATTAAAATTGGTGATTTTTGGGAGATTTTATCTAAAGAAAAAGATGTTATTATTGAAAAAGATAAATTAGGATTTTATATTAAACCAAATAGATGTTTGTTTAGTGTTAATTTAAATTCAAAAAAATTTGAAAGAAAAAAAATTTATAGAATTTGTAAACTAAAAAGCCCAAATGAATTAATTAAGATAACAAATACATTAGGTTATAAAATAAAAACAACTAAAGAACATAAATTTTTTATTTTAGATAAATTAACAATAAAAGAAAAAAATGCTAAAGATCTTATAGAGGGAGATTATATACTTTGTCCTAAAGTAATACCTAGAGATTCCTGGAATTATTTGCAAATAAGAGATTTTGCTGTTAAAAATTTATTAGAAGAGAATAATTTATTATTCAAGTTAAATACTGATAAAAATGCTGAAATTGGAATAATATTAAGAAATAAGCAGATATTAAGCAAGTATAGAGAGCAAGTTAAATTTAATAGATATAGAAATCAAGATATTGAAGAACTAAAACAGTTTATTGAAATAAAAACCAAAAACATTGTAGAAATAAAATCTTCTTCTAATAAATGGAGGGTAGGACATACTTCTAATTGGATGACAATCCCTGTTACAAAAGAAGATTATAAGGATTTATTTTATTTAATAGGAGTTCTATTTGGTGATGGAACAGCAAATAGTACTATTACAAATGTAGATCCAGAAATTCAAAAAGAGGTAATTAGAATATTTCAAAAACTAAATTTAAATTCAAAAATTTATTTAACTAAAAATATATCAGAGAGTATCTTAAACTCAGGAGGAAAAACTTTAAAATTATTTTTACAAATAATCTTTGATTTTCCAATAGAAAAAAAAGCAAATAATTTAAAATTACCTAAAATAATACAAATTGCAGATGAAGAATACATTGGAAAATTTTTATCTGGTTTATATGATACTGATGGATATGTTTGTAATAAAGGAACTTTAGAAGTTTGTACTGCAAGTAAACAATTTGCAGATAGTTTAACAACACTTTTTAATTATATAGGATGTTCTCCAAATAATTATATAAAAAAAGTTAATGGAAAAGATTATTATAATTTAATTTTATCTGGAAAAGAAGAACTTGGAAAAATTCAAGCAATTATGGATTTGAAATTATTAAGAAAAAAAAGTCGTTTGTTTGAAATTGAAAAAAAAGCAGTTTCTAGTAGAAAATTAGATATATTCCCAATAGAAAAAGAAAATATTAGAGAATTAAGAATAAAATTAGGGTTATCACAAAATGAACTTCAAATTCCATATTGGAAAAATTATGAATTAAAACAGAATTTAACTAAGCAAATAATGAATGATTTTGTAGAGTTTTGCCAAAGAAATAAAGGGGAAATATATAAAAAAATTCAATTCAAAAAAGAAATGCTTGAAAATACCGGAAATCAAATTGAAATTATCAGAAGATTAAATTCAGTCTGGAAAGGATATAATTTTTTAAGAGAGCTTTCTGCAGATAATTTAATTGAATGGAATAAAAAAGAAAAAAAATATTCAATTACTGAATATGGTAAAGCAATAAAAAAATTTTGGAATTCGACAAATATCGAAAAATTAATTGATGAATTATATTCATTAAAACCTTTACTTAATACAGAAGTGCATTTTGTTAAAATTAAAAATATTGAAGTTGTTCAATCTGATTGTAATTATGTTTATGATCTTTCTGAACCATTTAACCAAAATTTTACTTCTAATGGATTTTTGATACATAATACTAAAACTTTAGATACCATAAGAAGGACTGCAGTAGTTGAATCTGAACCTGGAGCAATTACACAAATGATTTCTTCATCTTCAATTTCATTAAAGACAATACAAAAGATTTGTGGGGATTTATTAAAAAATAAAAAAATTGATATCCCTGGATTGGTTTTTATTGATACTCCTGGGCATGCAGCATTTAGTAATATGAGAAAAAGGGGTGGGAACTTAGCAGACCTTGCAGTATTAGTTATTGATATTAATGAAGGAATTAAACCACAAACAGAAGAGTGTATTGCAATCCTTAAAACTTACAAAACACCATTCGTAATAGCATTAAATAAATTAGATTTGTTAAACGGTTGGAAGGCTGTTGATTCTAAGTTCATTTTAGATATGATTTCAAAACAGTCATCACAAGTGCAAACAGTGATTGAAACTAAATTATATGAAATCGTCGGTAAATTGTATAGTTTGGGTATTCAAGCAGATAGATTTGATAGAGTTGATGATTATACAAAAACTATTGCAATCGTACCTTGCTCTGCAAAGAATGGAGAGGGTGTACCAGAATTATTGATGGTATTAATTGGATTAGCATTAAAATACTTAGAAGAAAATTTGCAATTAGATTCAAACGCAGCAGGAAAGGGGACAGTATTAGAAGTAAAAGAAGAGCAAGGCCTGGGGACTTGTTTGGATGTAATTATTTACGAAGGGAAAATTAGGGTTAATGATCCAATTATAATTGGAGGATTGAATGAACCAGTTGTAACCAAAGTCAAAGGTTTATTTTTACCGGACGAAAAAAATAAATATGGGCCAGTGAAAGAAGTTGTTGCCGCTGCAGGTGTTAAAGTGAATGCAGTTGGAATTAAAGAAGTTGTTGCAGGAATGCCGATCTTTGTAATCAATAATGATGAAAAAGAACTAAGAAAAAAGATTCAAGAAGAAGTTGAAGAAGTTGTCATGGAGACAGACAGTGAAGGGATAGTTGTAAAAGCAGATTCTTTAGGATCATTAGAGGCAGTCATTGGGATGTTAAAAGATAGAAATATTCCATTTAAAAAAGCATCCGTCGGAATAATCACAAAGAAAGATATCATTGATGCACAGGCCTCTGAAGACCTATTAAATAAAATTATACTTTGTTTTAATATTGATGCAGGAGATGTTAAGGAAGTCAAAGTAATTTCACATAATGTTATTTATCAATTGATTGAAGATTTAGAAAAATGGAGAGATGAAGAGACAAAAAAAGAAGAGGAAAAAGAATTACAATATTTAATCCGGCCAGCCAAAGTGAAATTTTTGAGAGGATGTACATTTAGACAAAATAATCCTTGTGTAATTGGAGTTGAAATTATCTCAGGGACATTAAGACCAGATGTAGATTTGATTAAAAATAACGGAGATGTTGTAGGGCACATTAAAACTATCGAATATGAAAAAGAGTCCGTGAAAGAAGCTGAAAGAGGAATCCAAGTAGCATTATCAATCCCAGGTGTAACTGCCGGTAGACAGATTCATGAAGAGGATATTTTTTATGTAGATATGAATGAGAATAATTTTAAAAAGTTAAAAGAATTTAAAAAATTCTTGACAACCGATGAGATTAATATTTTAAAAGAAGTTGCAGAGATAAAAAGAAAAGTGAATAATTTATGGGGCGTTTAGCCAGTTAATAATTTCTTGGATTAATTGGATATTATCAATCAATAAATTTGAACCATGGGCTGAGGAGTTAATTTTTTTATGATAAACATGGGGTAGTAGTGAAGCGATTGATTGGGACATCATTGTATTTGTAAATGGGGTAGAGCCATCAAAATCGCCGGAGACCATGAAAACTTGTTGCTGATCAGAAACTTTTTTTGCAATCTTAATCGCGTCAATACCACGGTAATTTATTCCAGGAGAGAGCAAAACAGTTTTTTTAATATTTGGATGTAATGATTGATACCATAATGCTAAATTAGCACCAATTGAGGCACCAATAATAAATATCTCTCTTTTATCCAGAAAATTTACAGCAGCATCTAAATCTAATAAAGATTTTTTATGATCATCATCCATGAATAATTGGAAGTCTAATTTTTGATTATTCTGAATTACACTTTCACCATGACCACGCAAATCAAAAGCTAAAACTGCAAAATTATTTAAGGATAACAAATCCGCAAATGGAGTCCAGGATTCTTTTGTTGTCGGCATCATATGAACAAGAATGACTGCTCGATCATGATCTGAAGGCCAATAGTTAGCAATTATTTTTACATTATCTGCGGTTTCAAAATCAACTTTCATAAATTATTGAAGTAGTTTCCTGTTTATAACAATTAAGGAATATTTAAATATAGATTCTAATCCACAAACAGTATGTTAGCTAACTCAAAAGAATTAGAAAAATATTTGGTTGCAGTATTAAAGCATTCTATGGAAGTACATTACTATTTAGAAAAATTAAATCTTCATTCGTTTAATGGATTGCATGATTTAGATAGACCAAATAATAAATTTGAGACCAATATCGCTTTAAGATTGGCATTGGGTTTTAGAGAAGGAAATGCAGAAACTGAATTTAAGCAAGAAATAGAAAGTGGAATACAGTTACATAGAAAACAAAAGCACCATCAAATTCTAAAAAAAACAAACCTAGAAACTAGTGAATATAGCGAGTTATTAATTGACATTATATGTGCTGTAAAGGAGCAAAGATCTTATCATAAAAAAAGGGCATGGGATGAAATTCTAGAGCATATTGAATTAGAATTGCCTAATCCAAAATTGAAGGATTTAGCCAAGGCTTTAATTGAAAAAATGAGAGAAATTAGAGAACCAGAAGTCAATAAAATCACAAATTTAAGAGAATTTCCAAATATTGGACTTGAAGAAAATCTCTATAAAAAATTTAGAGTAAGATGTGCTGAAGCATTAGAGGCATTCTATAAGGAATTGGGCCTGTTACTATTCAAAAGATTGAAAAATAGCCCTACAAAAGATTTATAAATAAGCTGAAAACTTTAGATGATTATAAGATGGTAGAAGTAAGATATGTAGTAAACGATGTAAAGTCTGGGAAGACTTATCAGAAGACTTTAGAAGAGAATTCTCTAGTTGGAAAGAAAATCGGAGACAAAGTTGAAGGTAATATTATTGGACTAGAAGGTTACGAGCTTGAAATTAGGGGCGGAAGTGATCATGCTGGATTTCCATTGAGAAAGGACATTGAAGGGCCGGTTAGAAAAAAGGCTTTACTTAGCCGTGGAGTTGGAATTAATGTTAATAGAGCCGGATTGAAATTAAGAAAAACAGTTTGTGGAAATACAATTACTGACAAAACAGCTCAAATTAATTTAAGTGTTAAAAAATATGGTGGCAAAGCATTAGAAGAAATCTTCGGAAAGACAGAAGAAAAGGCTACCTAATAACATTGTCCTTAAAGAGGGTAAAGGTTCAATGAAGTATAAAACCAAAAGCGTATTGATAGCAAGAAAAAAAAGTTATGAGGATGATTTCTCCCACAGGCCTTGCTTTATCAGTTTCTTTGATGAAAATAATCCCCATTTGAGTATTGAAGGACCAAAGGATGTTGTTGAATATTCTAAGATTCATAAAGTTGTAATTAATGGATTAGATGTTAATTACTTGCTACCAGGAAATGATATTGTAATTAATGATCTTGAAGAAATTGAAATTGAAGAAAGAGGAGATCATATCTACGTTAATGGTAAACAGAAGAAATAAGTTTTTAAATTAATTATACCTTAGATTAGATAGATGAAACAAAAATATTCCTCACAAGTTTATATGACTGTTCTTGCGAATGAGAGGACTTTGCTAGCATATATCCGAACGGGATTAACTTTTTTTGTGACAGGATTAGCATTAATCAAATTGTTTCCGTCAGATGTTTCATTAATCTCTGGGATTATATTTATTGTATTTGGGGCAATTATGTTTTTTTATGGGTATGTTAGATATGGGCATTTTGAAAAAAGAATTGAACATATTAAATAATTCAGGATACCTTTATAAATCAAAGAAATTTTTGAATTTATATGCCTAGAGCTAAAAAAGAAACTAAAAAGGAAGAAACAAAAGTTGTCGAAAGTTCTGAATTAAAGCAGCCTGTCATTAGTATAGCTTTAGTTGGGCATGTTGATCATGGGAAGACTACAATCACTCAAAGATTCTCAGGAAAATGGACAGATACACATTCTGAAGAGATTAAAAGAGGGATTACAATCAGGTTAGGTTATGCAAATACTACCTTTTACTATTGTGACAAATGTAAGAAATATGGGGCTTCAGAGAAATGTGAATGTGGTGGAAAAGCAAAAAAAACTAGATCAGTTTCTTTTGTTGATGCGCCTGGGCACGAAACTTTGATGGCAACCATGCTTTCAGGAAGCGCAATTGTTGATGCAGCTTTATTGTTAGTTGCAGCTGATGAAAAATGTCCACAGCCACAAACTAAAGAGCATTTGATGGCATTAGAAATGTGTGGAATAAAAAATATTATCATAGTTCAAAATAAAATAGATTTAGTAAGTGAAGAAGAAGCAGTAGATAACTATAAACAAATTAAAGATTTTGTTAAAGGAACCATTGCTGAAAATGCGCCAATCATCCCAATCTCTGCAAAAAATAATGTTAATATTGATTATTTAATACAAACCATTGAAGAGACTTTCAAAACTCCAGTTAGAGATTTGAATAAAGAACCAATAATGTTCATTGCAAGAAGTTTTGATATTAATAAACCGGGAGTAGAATATAATAAAATCCTTGGAGGAGTATTAGGCGGAGCTCTAAAACAAGGAGTTGTTAAAGCAGGGGATAAGATTGAGATTAGACCGGGAAGAAAACAAGAAAGAGAAGGAAAAGTTTTCTGGACACCAATTGTAACTGAAATTGTAAGTATTAGAAGTGGTGAAACAAATCTTGAAAATGCACAACCCGGTGCGTCTATTGCTTTACTAACCAAGTTAGATCCGGCATTAGTAAAATCAGATTCATTAACTGGGAATATTGTTGGGTTCAGTGAAAAAATGCCTGAAGTTTATTATGAAATGCAATTAGTACCACACCTATTACAAAGAGTAGTAGGAACTGAAAAAGAATTGAATGTTGATCCGATTAAAAAAGCGGAAAATTTGATGTTGAATGTAAATTCTGCAACGACTGTAGGGATAGTTACAGAACTCTCTAAGAATGCTTTTACTGTGAAACTGAAGATTCCTGTTTGTGCTTCTAAAACAGACAAAGTTACAATTTCTAGATTAGTAGGACATAGATTTAGATTAATTGGTTATTGTACAATAAAATGACTAAAGAATTATGGGATCATTACGAAAAAATTAAAAATACAATTCATTCTAGATTAAAAGAGTTCAAACAGCCAAAAAACAAAAAAGAAATTTTTAGAGAATTATGTTTTTGTATATTAGCTGCGAACACTTCTTCAAGGATGGCTTCAAGAGTTATGGAAAATGTTGGAGATGTAATATTTTATGGAAGTGAAGAACAAATAAAAGAAAAATTGCATTCATTATCATGTAGGTTTTATAATCGACGTGCGAACTTTATTTATCATGCACAAAAAATTGATATTAAATATGATAGAGATTATTTAGTTGAGAATTTTAAAGGAATCGGGTATAAAGAAGCTTCACATTTTTTAAGGAATATTGGATATTCCGGTTATGCTATTCTTGATAAACATATTTTGAATTCATTAGTTGAGTTTAAAGTAATAAAAGAAAAACCATTTGGATTAAATCGAAAAAAATATTTAGAAATTGAGAATAAAATGAAGAAGTTTTCTGCAAAGATTGAAATAAATATGGATGAATTAGATTTCGTTCTTTGGTCCAGAAAAACTGGAGAAGTTTTGAAATGAGAAGACTTATATAGTCATTATTTTTGCAAAAAATGATGGTTAATGATCTATATGCTGGGACTAATGATATAGTGTTTATAAGACAGGTTAAAGTTTTATTTGATAGATATAAATTAGCAGATATTATTAGAGACGGTCAAGGTCAAAGTTTACGGGATAATGAATTACAAAGATTAATAATAGTTCATTTGCAAGAAGAAGCATTGCATAGACTATTTTCAGATTTTGCAGAAAACAATGATTTAACGGTAATCGCAAATCCTGTACTACCATTAGAATTTGAGCTTTCAAGACCAACAAGAATAGCGAGAGGTATAAAGAGTGGTTTTGTTAAGGATGAAAAAAAACCATTGGGATTTAGAAGAATCAAAGCAGATGAAGGTTTTGAATATTGTTTAGTCCCTGAAATGAATGCAAATCCACGAGATGTAGCATATACAAGATTTAATGTTAAAGTTAACTATCTCGATGGAAAAATAAGAGAAATACCTCATTCTACAGAGAGTTTAGCTAGTTCTGTTGGGAATTTTATTGTTGATGAAGATCAAAAAGGGTTTTTGGTAATAAGGGTTTTTGATGAATATAATTTAACGCCTTCATTGATGCATATGGGCAAAATTCTAAAAATAGCAGAGAATTATAATTAAATACCAACAGACAGACCATAAGGATGAGAAAAATATGAGAAGTTCTGAAATGAAATATTTACCTTTAATATTAATGGGGTGTGTAAAAACAGTTTATGTAGAAAGATTGATTGAAGTTAATAATGTTAATGATATCACAATAGGAATTGAATTGCAAGCTTGGTGTGAAGAATTGCGAAGAAGACAAGACGATAGATGGGAATTAAATTCTGTAGAAATATATAATGAAAGAGAATCATTATTATTTGAAGTTAATAGATATTTTGTTTGGAGTAGTTATCCTAAAGAATTAGATGACTGTATAGCTGAATTGAACTTTTAAGAAAATCATTTAAATAGAATGTAGTCTGTTAAATGAATGAAAAGAATAGGATTTTTTTATGATTTTGATTTAACACTGAGTGAAGAACTTCAGCAAACTCCAATATTAAAAAAATATGCTAAAGAACTAGAAGCAAAATACAAAATTACAGAGCCCATACAGTATTTCTTAAAATTATGTAAACAGTTTGATAAGAGTGTAGAATGGATGGAACAAATGCTTCAAGATTCAAATGAAATATTTAATGGATTAACTAATGAAAAATTAGAGAAAGAATTTGGACCTCAAATAAAATTAGCAAAAGGTTTACCAGAATTTTTCTCGATTATAAAAGAAGAATTAATAAAACAAGGATTTGAATGTGAACATCATGTAATTTCCGTTGGTGTTGATTCATTAATCAAAGGTACTAAAATATACCCTGAAGTTAATTCAGTAATATCAGGAAAATTTGAAGAAGATGAAAATGGTATTAACAAAATAGGAAGAATAGTTTCAGAATTTAGAAAAGTTGAACATATAAAAAATATTTGCAAAGGAAAAAAAATGCATTCTGATTTATCCTTAAATGAATATTATATAAATTATAAAAATGTCTTTGTATTCGGAGATGGTGCTTCAGACATAGATATGTTTAGATTTATCTTACAAAGAGGAGGAGTTGCTATCGCAGTATTTGAACAAAATAATAATGAAGGATATAAAAAAGCTGTTGAGAATTTAGGAAATTCTGTGAACGTAATTGTTCCAAGAGATTATACGGATAATTCACGATTAAAAAAAGTTATTCTTGAAATTATTAAAGAAAGAATAGAAGCTGAAGGAAAATGTGATATGGATTATGAATTAATACATAACTATAAATTAGGTTATATTGAGAATAATGAAATTCAAAAAATAATTAAAAAACATTTAGAAAATTGTGAACACTGCCAGAATAAATTGAAAAAAAGATTTTATTTTGATTAATCTTTTTTCATACCAACTGACATCCCATAAGGGTTCCCAAATTCCCTCAAATTAGCAATCATTTTACTAACGGCTTCAGTTTCACCATTTTGATCCAAGACTTTCTCTCTTAATTCTTCTAACTTTAAATCTACACCATATGGGCAAGAAACTTTACAATTATTACATAGAGAACAATAGTATAAAACTTTGTCATAATTTTGTTTTTTATCCAAGATTGCAAAACCTCTTGGAGAAACACTTTCTTTTTTTACAACCCTATAAACTGGGCATGACTCTTTACAAAGACCGCATTCGTTACATTTAATCAATTAAAACACCTCTGTTGAATATTTTACTAGGATCGTGATTGGATTTTATTCGGGATAATTTTGGATTTGAAAAGAATTGTTTTCTTTTTATTCCAATACCATATTCTCCAGGGACTGAACCATTAAGAATTTTGACTATATTGTATAATTCTGTGTTCAATGGGGAAGATTCCCTAAAACAAGGATGGAAAATACCAAGGTGCATATATCCATAACAAGGAATAGCATTCTTTCTTAACCATTGGATAAATTTGGGGATATTTTCTATAGGAATATATGGATCCTCTTTAGAAACATATTTTTTGTTGATAATTAAATGTTGAAGCTTTTCCATGAATCCATCTAATTTAGCAATCTCTTCATCATTTTTAATAACACCATTATCGTTATCATATTCTACAATCAATAGTAATGAACTGCCTAGCTCTAAGAAACTAGAACAAAACTCATCAAGGAAATAAACGGAAGTTACATGCTTATTTTTTGAAACAAAATCGTATTTTTCCATTAATGCAGAGATTGTATTGAATTTGAAAATTGAAACGGTCTTAGGTAAAGGTGCGGGTAGAAGTTTAAATTTAATCGAGAAAATAATTCCAGTTGTGCCTTCCATACCAACAAAGTCTTTTAGTTGTGGACCAGAGATTTTTAATTTTTGATTATTACCATTAATAACTTCTAACTCTTCAATCCAGTTTTCAACACGGCCATAACGAATATCCAAACCAAAAGAGTTCATTGCAACTAAACCACCCACAGAACAAACTTTGTATTCTAAAGGTTTGATTGGGAAAAATAATCCTTTCTTTTGGATTTCTTTTAATAAATTACTCAAGATAACACCAGGTTCGACTGTAACAGAATTAGTTGTCATTTCTAAAATTTTATTCATCCGGGATAAATCAACAACAACAGAATTTGCTGGAACGCATGCACCTAAGGTATTTGTACCCGCACCACGAATAGTAAAATGAAGTTTTTCAGACTTGCCAAGCATTATCATGTTTGCAATTTGTTCTTTAGTAGTTGGATATACAACAGCTTTGACTAAACCTTCAAACTCAGAACCATCACGGGCATAAGTGATTTTATCTGCAGCAGCCTCGGAATATGCATTTGGAGGGAAAACTTCCTTAAACTTCATCATATTAATACCTCCGAGAGTTCAACAACCTTTATTCCTTTATTGTTGTTCTCTAAAAGGTGTGTAAAACAATCAGGAGTTAATACTACTAATCTCTTTGTTTTTACAGAATCTAAAACTGCTTCTGCCATAGACTTTGCAACCTTAGGAGAAACTAATTTTATACTTTTACCACAGCACATAGAATTTTCTTTATTGTATTCTAATTCTTGTAGTTTGTAACCTAATTTATATAATATTTCTCTAGGATTATTGTATAATTCAGGGAGTTTTTGAGAATTACAAGCATCAAACACAGTTATCTTTTCATCAGAACGCTTTTCAATCTTGTTAATATTGTTTAAGATTGTTTGAGTAATGTGTTCAATCTCAAATTCTTCATAATAATATTTTTGGAAAATTGAATAACAAACAGGACAAGTGGTAATAATCCTTTTTATTCCTTGGGCTCTAAAATTTTCAATGTTTAATTTCATTAATTTCTCAAAATCAGCTTTGTAACCATAATCTAAAGCCGGTTTGCCACAGCAAACCTCAAGCTCGGGAAGTTTTACATAATTAATCCCAAATTTTTGTAAAAGTTTTTCATGGCGGGTTTGAACATCTTTAGTAATAAATTTAGCAGTACAACCAGGAAAATATAGTGTTTTCTTAAAGATATTGTCAAATAGAGCCATATCAGAGCTATTATTAAAAAAAGATTTATAAGGATTTATATGCAGAAAGAATGTATTTTATGAATATACATAATATTTATATAGGGTATTTGTATAAAAACAAAAGATTAATGGAGGTTATTAAAATGGACGAAAAAGGAGCTCTATTGGAAGAACACAAAGAGCATATAAAACATAGTAGAAATTCCAATTCTAGAATGTGGGGTTGGGTTAGTTTAATTTTAGCAGTTTTGTTGCTGATTATGTTAGTAGCACAAGGTGTCCCAGACTTTGGAATTACAAAGAATGCAAAAGCTAATAATGCAATTGATTACTTGAATAGTGATGTTTTGAGTGGATTTGCAACCGCAGAATTAGATAGTGTAACTGAAAACAATGAGATGTATGTTATGGCTGTAACATTAACATCAACCGCTGGTGAAACACAAGATGCAACAATTTATCTTTCTGAAGATGGAGAATTGATGTTTCCAACTGTAATCCAATTAGATGGAGAAACAATTGATGCAACAGATACTACTGGAACAACTGATACTACAGAAACTTATGAAATTGATACAACTGGTCAACCATTCATAGGGAATGAAAATGCAAAAGTTACAATTATTGAGTTCTCTGATTTCCAGTGCCCATATTGTGAAAAAGGATATACAACAATGAAAGAAGTATTAGCAAACTATCCAGACGATGTTAAAATAGTTTTCATGAACTTCCCATTGAGTTTCCATGAAAATGCACAAAAAGCAGCAGAAGCTTCAGAGTGTGCTTTCGCACAAGGCAAGTTTGAAGAATATCATAATATGTTATTCGAGAATCAAGAGGCATTATCTGTTGAAGATTTGAAACAGTATGCAGTTGATTTAGGATTGGATACCAATGAATTCAATACTTGTTTAGATGATGGCGAAATGGCTGACGAGGTTGAATCAGATACTGCAATTGGAAGTGAGAATGGAGTAACTGGAACACCAGCTTTCTTCATCAATGGAGAAAAGATTGTTGGAGCCAGACCATACGCTGACTTTGAAACAGTTATAGAAGAAGCATTAGCTTCTTAATTTTTTTTATTTTATTTTTTTAAGAAGAGATTCTACATAGATTTCAACTTTATTGAGATTAAGATTATTATAGCCATTTTTAATTCTTTGTCTGAGTTTGCTTTTTACAATGCGAATTAATTTAGATTTTAAATCATTAGAAATAGAAAATTTATAACTTAACTTTTGTCTATATTTTATAGCTACTTCAAAACTATTAATAGCTTCTTTAAAATAATGTTCTCTTAATTCTGCTATTGTTGATTCCGCAAGTATTTCATGAAGAATTGCATTACTTAGATTTCCTAGGATTATCTTTAATAATCTCTTCTTGTTTCTTGATACCATCTAAGATTTGACTAAATAAAGCTTCATAGAACCTTTTGTACTTTTTCTGAAAATCTTTCAATGGAATAATATTTTTTTGAAAATCATTTATAAATCCATTATAAAAATAATTTTCTATATCTTTGTCAATAAATTCTTTGGAAACTTGTTTGTTTTCAATGAATCTTTTTATTGCAAAAGCATTTCTGAGAAGTTTGTATTTTTCTGGACCTGATGAGATTTCATAATTTGTTAGAATTAATTCACTTTTTACTAAGGCTAAGTCCATTAATTTATAATTTATTTGATTATTAATATTAAGAATTATTCTATTCTTTGCAATAAATTTACTAGCAATCATTTGAAATAATGGATCAGTATTTATGCCCTTATTAAATTCATTAGAATTAATTTCAATAATATGGACATCTATTCCATAGTTGGATTTAACAAATTCTTGTATTCCTGATACATTACCAAATACAATTAAATCCAAGTCTTCAAAAGAGAATCCTTCTTCAAGAAAAGAACCTGTAACAAGAACATTTTCTTCAGCTTCTAGGAATTCAAAAATACTTTTAATAATATTATATTTTATAGGTTCGATATAAGAGACATTATGATAATATGGATTAATTATAGAAGGAGATTTTATTTCTTGAATTGTAACATAACTGCCTACTTTCAAACTTTTTCTGTTTTTAGAGAGATATATTTGGTCCATTACAGATCCGCGACTTATTTTACTTATTAACATATTACGTAATATTACGTAGAAGTATAAAAAGGTTATGATTTATAAAAAATTAAATCAATTCAATAAATATTTTTCTTACACTTCGAATTTTCTTTAATCTTTGGATAAGCTCTTGAAGATGTTTTAAATTTTGAATTTCTATCGAAAAAGTGCATTCAATATATTCATCACTAATAGGTTTTGCTTTAGCTTGTTTAACTGGAATGCTAAATGCAATCATACAGTTCAATAATTCTGTGAAAAGACCAGAACGATCCTCAGCATCAACTTTTAAGTTTATTTTATTACCAATATCTTCAATCCAATGTACACCAATACGTTTTCTTAAAATTGTTTTTTTAATAATATTACAATCAGATTTATGAATTGCAATTTTGTTTGCTGCTCGTATCAAACCTATAATTTTCTCTCCAGGTAATGGATGGCAACATTTTGCAATAATTAATTTTGGATCTAACATTGAATCAACTTTAATTATACATTCCTCTAATTCTTTTTTTGAACCTGAATTATCTCTAAATACATTAGTATGAAGTCCTTTTGTTTCAAGGATATATTTTTTTATTTTTGAAATAGCCTTAGAAGTTTTTACAAACTTTAACCAATCTCTTGAAGGATGTTGAGTTTTTGAAGTTATGATCTCAATTAAATCACCATTCTTCAAAGTTGCTCTTAAAGGAACAAAAGTACCATTAATTTTCGCAGCAATACATTTATCTCCTAAATCAGAGTGAACAGCATAAGCAAAATCAACAATAGTTGATCCTTTTGGAAGTAGAATTATTTTACCTTTAGGTGTTAAAGCAAATAATTCGTCTTCAAATAAATCAACATTTATAGATTTTAAGAATTCTTTTGCATCTTTAGAATCTTTTTGCAATGCATTTATTTCTAACATCCATTTCAATTTTTGATCAAACTCCTTATCTTCAGCAATGCCTTTATACTTCCAATGTGCAGCGATACCTTTTTCTGCAAGATCATGCATTTCTTGCGTACGAATTTGAATCTCAAGAGATTTTTTTGTGGGACCAGTTACAACAGTATGCAAAGATTGGTACATATTAGATTTAGGAGAAGCGATATAATCCACAAAATTACCTTGCACTGGAATCCAAAGACTATGAATTATTCCTAAAAGTTCGTAGCAATGTTGTTTAGTATCGGTTATTATTCTTAATGCAGTTAAATCCATTAATTTTTCAAAAGAATAATTTTTCTTCAACATCTTTTTGTAAATACTATAAATATGTTTTGGTCTTCCAGATATATCACAAATAATATTTTGTTTTTTTAATTCGAAATCTAAAATTGATTTAATATATTCAATTTCTTTTTCTCTATCCTTTTGAGTTTTTTTAATTTTAGAAAAAAGATCATTATAAATTTCTGGTTGAAGTTGTTTGAACGCAAGGTCTTCAAGTTCCCATTTAAGACTTGCAATACCTAACTTATGGGCAATAGGAGCATATATTTCTAAAATATCTTGAGCAATCTTTTTTCTTCGTTCTTCAGGAAATACATCGATAGTTCTTAAGTTATGAATACGATCTGCTAGTTTGATTAAAATAACTCGAATATCTTTCACAGATGCTAGAATAACTTTGCGGATAATTTCAGCTTGGTATTCTTCTCTGGAGAGATTTTTTATACTACTAATTAAATTAACTGCTTCCACTAAAGAAGCAATTTCTTTACCAAAAGTATTAGTTAAATCTTCTATTTTAATAGATTCAACCTTAATGGTATCATGCAATAATGCTGCACAGATTGTTGGCTCATCAAGTTTTAATTCAGCCATAATAAAAGCTACATTTAATGGGTGCTGAATAAAAGGTTCTTTATTTAAACGATTATCTTTAGAATGAACTTTCTCTGCAAAAGTATAAGCTTTCTTAATAAGTTCAGTATCAAGGCCATAAGATTGGACTTTTTTAAGCAGATCTTGAAGTTGCATTTTATTTTAAAATTACTCCTAATTCTTTTGCAATCAAATATATAGAATAAACTCTTCCTTTTTTTAGATCTTCAAGACCTTGTTGAATCTCATAAATTTCTTTCTTATCTCTAATTCTATGACTTGCGGGATTAAGTTTTATTTTTTTCATCTTTTAATACCTGATTCGATAATTTTTTGTGGAAAGTAAAGTTTAAAAGGATATTGCAGGACTAAATTAGCATGAAAATTGTTGTAGTAGGATGTGGAACTACTGGGAATTTGATTATACCTAAATTAAAAGGTGATATTACCATTATTGACAGAGATATAGTTGAAGAAAAAAATCTTAATAGGTTAATTCAATTTACAAAAAAAGATATTGAAAAGCCAAAAGCTGAAATTCTTGGAAAGAAGTGTAAGTTGAAATATAAGATAATTGACTTGGATTATTCTAATGTTAAAATTTTGAAATCTGATTTAGTTATTGATTGTACTGATAATATGGAGACAAGGTTTTTAATTAATGAATATTGTATAAAAAAGAATATTCCTTGGATTTATATTGGAGTGATTGGAAATCAAGGAAGAACTTTATTGTTTAATCAGGATTTTTGTTTTAGATGTATTTTTTCTGAAGTTAAAGGTTTAGAAACCTGTGAGACTGCAGGTGTGGATATGAATATTGTTGAAAAAACTTGTAATGTTGCATTAGAAGAAATATCTAAAATGAAGAGCAGAGGATTATGGGCTAATGGAGAATGGATCAAAGTTAGAAAGAATAAAAACTGTCCAGTGTGTAATGGAAAGTTTGAAATATTAAAAGGGAAGAGAGAAAAGATTGTAAAATATTGTGGATCATCAAGATATCAATTTAATGGAAATTATGATTTTGAATTATTGAAAAAAAGATTTAAGAAAAAAGGGGATTGGTTTGTTGTTGATGATTTTTATGTTTTTAGAGAGAGAATCTTAGTTAAAGCTAAAGATGAAAAAGAAGCTAAATTAAAATTAAGTAAGTTTATTGGGGTATGAAAGTAATTTTAGTGGATATGTTTGGATTTAATCTTTGCTTTTCATTTTTTAAATAAATTTTTGTTAGGCTATAAATTAATAATATATCTAATGATGGAGGATTATTTTTAATTAAATTAACATTAGAATTAGGGCTTAATGCAATAGTAACATTTGCTTTTTTTCCTGAAGATATTGAATTAGATAAATTTTGATAAGACCTTCTAAAAAATCTATGAGAAATAATATTTAAATCATGTGAAGAAACAATTGTATAATAGATATAACCTTGTTTACCAAGATTATTAATAGTTATATTTAATTCTTGATTTTTATATATAGGAATCTCAGAATCTCTACTTCCAATTGGAATTACTTGATTATTTATGGAGATTTGTGCAACTGAGGTTTCATAATCTTTTGCTGTAATTTGTTTTGGGTTTAAAGCAGTAATTAATTTTTGATTAATTCTTCTATCTATTAGTAACTTGGTTAATGTTTCTCTTTCCTTTGGAGTGCCTTTTTTAAATCTATTAATAATATCTCTTATTTGTTCAGTAGAAAAACCTAATCTTGAAGCTTCATTCGTAAATGATTTTAATGCTTCTGGGTCTATATCAGGAAATTCCTTAACATCTACTGGAGTAGGTTTTAAAGAAAGAGCTGGGTTGTTATTATTAACCACACCAAGAACTTTAAATTTATTAGAAGAACCTTGTCCAATTACATTATTTGAACGATCAAAAGCAACCATTGCAATAATATAATTGTCAGGAATATTGGAACTAAAATTGAATGTTCTTAAATTACCTAAAATAACTTTATAGAATTTTGGGTTTCTAGGATCTGATTCTGAAACAAAAAATGTCTTAAAATGATGAGCATTACTATCAAAGGTAAATGATATTGGATTTTTTTTATTAACTTCACAATCATTAATTTGGGAAATTGTTAATATTCCTGAATTTGAATTTGAAAGAATTTTGAAAGAATTTGAATGAGCATCAGCAATTTTAGTTCCATCAGGAGCTATTGCAAAGATTGTAAACATACAGTTATTTGAAGGGGTTTTATTAGCAGTATATTCAAATTCTCTTGCTGAAGCTTTAAGCTTACCTGAATATTTCAGATTATTTTCAGAATCAAAAAACTCTAAATCAAAATGGTCTATCTGTGGACCTGTATAATTAAATTTGACTTTTCTTTTTTCTTCAACAGTAAAATCATTAATAGGTTCAATAGATAATGAAACATTTGGAGGCTGTGAAGGTCTTGGAGGAGTAATTTTGAAAGAATTTGAATGAGCATCAGCAATTTTAGTTCCATCAGGAGCTATTGCAAAGATTGTAAACATACAGTTATTTGAAGGGGTTTTATTAGCAGTATATTCAAATTCTCTTGCTGAAGCTTTAAGCTTACCTGAATATTTCAGATTATTTTCAGAATCAAAAAACTCTAAATCAAAATGATCTATCTGTGGACCTGTATAACTAAATTTGACTTTTCTAGATTCACTAACAGAGAAATCACTTACTGGATCAATAGATAATGAAACATTTGGAGGCTGTGAAGATCTTGGAGGAGTAATTTCGAAAGAATTAGACTGCGCAGTTGCAACAAATTTTGAATTCTTGCGAGCAAACATTTTAATAAAACCTATTTTAGAAACTTGATTTGGAATAAATGAGAATTGTCTAACTCCTTTTAATGAAGGTTGAATTATCTTTCTTTGATTATTATTAACATCTACATAAATAACAACGAAATCAACATTAGGATCAGAATATGTGAAAGTAACATTAATAGGTTGATTCACAGGATTTGAAGTAGGTATTGGATCAATAGTCAATATAGGTAATGCTGATACATCAACTAATTCAAATTGATTAGAATAAAAAATAGTTCTAGTTCTACCAACTATAGCAGTAACAAAAACAAAACAATCAGTTGAAGTAATATTTGGATTATTTGGAATTTTTAATGTTACATTGTAATTATTACTAGGATTAGCTCTTTGGGATATAAATAATAAAGGTGATCTTTGAGTTTTACCTTTATTTAAAATACCAACTTCAAACATTGTTGCAGGTTGAGAACCGCGATAATTAAAATTAACAATTAAATTAGAATTAATAGGAATAGAACTTGGAATGGGATCAATATCTACGTTAACATTAATATTGGGATTAAATAATTCAGGAGGAATATCCAGTTCTAGTTTTTGATCTGACGAAATACCATTATCAGCAGTGAATGTTGTAGTATAAACAACCTTACCAGGAACATTTAAAGGCGAATCAAAATCTAAATCGGAATTATTGTATTTAAGAGATTTATCTTGGAATGCCATATTAGAACACCTTCCTATTGACTCCACCCAAAGGTGAACCTGGAGGATCAAAAGTTAATAATACTGAAGTTGAATTTCTAGGAAAACCAGATGCTGAAACACTAACAGTTAAATTATGTGGTTCACTTGTTGAAACTGTTCTTGTAGGTTGTAGTCTTATTTGTGAAGGGAATGAACCAAGATTGTTTGTAACTAATGAACCAGTAATATTTATTGGATTTGAATGTGGATCTGTAATTGAAACTGTTGCACCATTAACTGGATTACCAGTATTACTATTAACAACTTTTATTTGCATTAATTGATATTGATTTGAAGGATTAGGTGCCCAAATTAAAACACAAGCAAAAGATAATGGTGGAAGTGGAGAGACACTAATTTTTTTAGATAAAGTTGTATCTGCAAATTTAGGATGGGTTGCTGTAAAAGTGAATTGATAATCTTTACTAGGAATTGTTGGAGTAAAGCGATTGTAAGTATAAACTCCTGCTGAAGTTTTTGTAAAGTTTAAAGTACTTTGTGCAGCACTACCTACTGAAACTTTAACTTCTAAAGTAGCATCAACATTTGTTCCAGAAGTATCTTTAATTTCAACTTGAAGATCGACACTTGAATTAACAACCATAGAAGCTGGAGCAATAAAATTAATTAGCACTGGAAGTGCTGGAGCAACATTTTGATTTGAAAATATTGTTGCATCTGCAAACTTAGGATGGGTTGCTGTAAAAGTGAATTGATGGACACCATGTTTTAATGGAGTGAAATTTGAAGTATAAATGCCAGAAGAGTTTCTTGTAAAATTTAATTTAGTTGAAGTTGAGCCACCAGTAGTAAAACTTGCTTCCAATGTAGCATATACATTTGTACCTGTAGCATCAGTAACAGCAACTTGAATAATTGAAGAATTTTTTGCATTCATTACAGAAGGGAAGTTTGGAGTAATAGTCATTGGAGGAAGAGCAGGTACTGTAACATCAAAAGTAGAGTTGTTATCATTATAACCTTTATTTGCAACGTTAACAGAAAAAGTTATTGTACTACCAGCTTGAGTTCTATCAGGAGTTATTGTAAGTGAATATCTACCATTAAAGCTAGGATTTCTTTTTACAGGAGAAAGGAATCTGCTAATAATACCAGAAGAAGGAGTACCAATTCTTGGTGTAATAGTAAACTTAGCAGTATTAATTGGGATCACAGGTGTTGCGCCTCTTTCAGTAACAGAAAATTCAATATTTATAGAATTACCATAAGGAACAGTAATTGGAAGAGCTGTAATAAGAGTTACATCTAAATCTGGAGTTGTAGGATTTCTTACAGTGATAGTTCCAGAAGCTTTTGCAGGTTTTTTATATTTTGGATGAGTTACAGTTGCTTTGAAATCATGAGTTCTTGCTGCAGGTAAATTAGGAGTAATTGCAGTTGCTAAACCCGCAGCATCTGAAACACTTGTAATAGATGGTATTGAGGCTTTGTCAAAGTCAATAATAATATTTGCATCTTCATCTATTATAGGATTGCCTTTTTTATCGCGAACATAAACATTAATAGTTGCAGGATTACCAATATCAACAACGATGTTTGAGGGAGAGACACTCGCAATTAATTTATTTTTTTCTTTTATTTCAATAGGGAACCTTGGAGAAGTATAAGCGGCACTGCTTGAAGTAGGAGCAACAGAAATAGTTAGGTAAGCAGTAGTATCATTAGATGGAGGATTATAAGTAACATTTGCTTTACCACCTGCATCAGTTCTTGAAGAACCAGGAATAGTACCTGGAGCGGCGGATAAAATTAAGTTTGCGTTTTGAACGGGTTTATTAGACCAATACCATCTTCTTATTGAAACTTCAATTCCGATTAATAAAGGAGTATCAGGCTCAGTAATTAATGCTCTTCTTACAGGACCATTAGAGCTAACAGTTCTTCCATTTGCGGTTAAATCGATTCTGATTCTGTCTGAAAGTTTTGGAACAACCGGAGTACCAGGAGCTCTTGGAGTTCTTTTGAAAATACCAAGTAAGCCTTTTAATAGAGGGAAGAAACGGATTAATAGCAAAATTAATGGGATTAATAAAAGCAACAACCACCACCACCAACTAAGACCTAATAACCAAGTTAAAATTCCAATTAATGAAGGAAAACCACCTCCAAACAAATAAGCCAAACCAATTAATAGTAATAATAAAAGTAATGCTAAGATAATCCACCCCGGAATTAAAGAAGGTATTTCTTTACCATCGGCATCTTTCTTTGTACCAAAACCACCAAACTTCGAAAGCAAAGCGGTAATTATTCCAAGAAAGATTAATATTAATAAAAATGGAAGCCATTTATCGAAAAGATAATAATTCAAATCAAAAAATAATTCATTCAAACCACCACCGATAAAAGGGAAGTTACCTAAGTAATTATTCTTTCCCAAAGCAGATAGAGTAAATAATGTTGCAATTAGTGCAAGAATAAATCTAATCCAAGAGAAGTTTAATTCTTTATCATCAGCCTTTTGAACTTTTGCTCTTGTGAAGATGCCGAAAAGGGTATAATAAATCAATAACGGAGTCAAGAACATGATTACCCAACCGAAGTTTTGAACAACAGATTCAGGGGTGAAACGGGTTGCAAAGATAGCAAGAATCAATGAAAAAACATTCCCTAACTTTTTGGATTGTTTGTCATTAGCATCAGCTGCTTTGAAAATGGTTTTTTTAGTGACACTCAAGAAGATAATAAAGATTAATGCACCATACATGAATCTTAAAAAAACCATACTTGATTCGCTTGAACCGATTAAAATATCTAAAACATCATTAGTAGCAGCAGAAACAAATGGGACTAATAAAATACTAAATAGTAATGATAATCCAAAGCTACCTCTTTTCATTGAGAGAATTTAAGGTTCTATGCTATATAAATGTTTTTGTAAACCGGAATATACTTAGAAGCTATCCCCACCCCAGAGGGGTCTCGCTTCGTTCGCCTGCTTCACTTTGTTTCGCAGTGGGGCATTACACTTCTAAGGATTCATTATCTCTAAACTTTG
>Ga0208375_1001282_pt1 | contig 29367 bp, 39 predicted proteins | sample RifOxyD1_FD_184038 | JGI IMG/M metagenome (GOLD analysis project Ga0208375, IMG submission 184038) | Soil microbial communities from Rifle, Colorado - Rifle Oxygen_injection D1 (SPAdes) | ecosystem: Environmental > Terrestrial > Deep subsurface > Rock core/Sediment | place: Rifle, Colorado...
AATTCCAAAAGTGGCTGCACCACAGGCCCAGACATCAGCGTCATCCGGACAGGGTTCAAGCGCAATTATGCAGGCGATAATCCCTACAGGAGTTCCTGCTGTATATGGTGCTGAACTTGGAATTAGTTTTGATGATGTCAGTGTTAATAGTCCAAGCAAAGCAGATGCTACAATACGAAAATTAGGTGGATTTGATGACGGCATTCAGTTATCTGCCGCAGATAAGACAAGATACATCAACATTCTGTATAATATGGAAAACGGAATTTCATGTGAATACTGCTGCGGAGCAAGGGCTGTAATATTTGAAACCGGAGAAGCGGCTTGCGGCTGCGCACACAGTTATGCGATGAGAGGATTAACGAAATATCTTCTTACAAAACATGGGGCAGAATATAGCGATGCTCAGATCCTTGAAGAAGTCGGCAAGTGGAAGGTTTTGTTCTTCCCGGGAATACTCGCTTCAAAGGCGCAGGTTCTTCAGAATCAGGGAATTGAACTGAATTATATAAACCTTGCAAGCAATAAATTCAGGGGAATAGAACAAGGCCAATCAACTGGCGGAAGCATGGTTGGGGGCTGCTAAGGAGGAAAAAATGAAACAAGAAAAAATAATGTGGATTGTGATAGGTGTGCTGGTTGTATTGGCAGCGTTTGTTTTGCTTACAAATCAGCCGGCGGCAGCAGCGCAGACTGGCGGACAAGGTTTAGGTGCAATGGTCGGCGGATGCTGATTTAGAGGTAAATCAAATGGCAAAAAAGAAGAAAAAAGAAAGCAAGCAGTGCTGCTGCAACTGTTAAAATCAGTTAAATAACCAAGATAACAAAGATAAATCAAAATTGCGAGGATTAATGGAAACAAAAGATATGATGTGGGGAGTCATAGCAGTCCTTTTGATTGCTGTGCTGTTTGTCTCTTTTATGAGACCTACGATATCGGGAAATGCAGTCAGTTCAGGAAATCTTGATACATCCGGCTGGACAGCTGATGAAAAGATGAATTATGAAATGCATGGTGTAATCCCTGCAAGAGTACAGGGAAGTGCGCCTGCTTCATCAAGCGGAATGGTCGGAGGCTGTTAAAAAAATGAAAACCAATAAAACTAATACGAACAATAAAGTAGTCACTGTCATACTAGTAATACTGCTGCTTCTTTTGCTTTTTGCAGTTATACAGGCCGCGGGAGGCGTTCCTGGATTAGGACAGACTGCAGTGCCAGCTATGGTCGGAGGCTGTTAAAATGAAAAACGGCGCTATTATTGCTTTAGCTGCTATTGCGGTATTATTTTTGGCATTTTTTACTTTGAATAGGCCGGCTGCCAGCAATACATTGAATATAAATGGAGAAGTAACTCTCTTCAAATCTATGAGCTGCGGCTGCTGTTCGGTTTATGCAAGCTATATGCAGAAGAAAGGAATAAGTGTAAGTTTGCCTGAAATATCAGATGTTAAACTAAATGAAGTAAAAGACAGCTTTAAAATTCCTTCAAATTTGAGAAGCTGCCACACAACAATGTATGGAAATTATTTTGTTGAAGGCCATGTTCCTTTGGAAGCAGTTGAAAAATTACTGGCAGAAAATCCAGATATTGCTGGAATTGCGATGCCCGGAATGCCAATGGGCTCTCCTGGAATGTCCGGCAGCAAAAGCGGACAGTTTGTAATTTATGCCGTTAACCGCGACGGAACATACAGCGAATTCATGAGGATATGAAAAGAATATGGAAAAAACAATAGTACCAAAACTAATTGTAGGCATAACAGCTCTCTTTGTTTTTATTATGATTTTATCGCTTGTTTATACAAAATCGAACACTGATGCTTATGCTGCATATGGGGGAGATGCCAGAGAGATTGTTATTGATGCAAAAAGATTTGAATTTATTCCGAATGTTATAAAAGTTAAAGAGGGAGAGAAAATAAAATTAAAGATAAACAACATTGATGCAGAGCATGGCATATCTATTCCTGAATTAGGATTTGAAGTACATGCTGAATCCGAAGAAGAATTTGTCTTTGATAAAAAAGGCACATTTGATTTCTATTGCCATCATTATTGCGGGAGCGGGCATAGCGCTATGACGGGAGTTATAATTGTTGAATAAAATGAAAAATAAAATGAAAACAAAATTATTTTTATTTCCGGCATTGTTTTTAGTTTTGATTAAGCAAAGCTTTGCTCACTGTCCTTTATGCGTTGTCGGGGCAGCCAGTCTTGCAGTCGGAGCAAGTTATTTAGGTGTAAGCAAGGCCGCAATTGGATTATTCATAGGAGCATTTGCAATTGCAATCGGCTGGTGGATCGCAAAACTGATTAAAAAACAGTATATTCCATACCAAAAATCCATTATAATCCTGATTTCTTTTCTAACGACAATAATTCCTATAATGCCTTATATTAAAGGAGCTTATCCTCTGTATATTTCATTTCTTGGTCCGTATGGAACTACATACGCGGCTGATTTATTCCTGAGCGGAAGTTTAGCCGGCGGGTTTATTGTTTTGATTGCGCCGTGGCTGAGCAGCACAATAACTAAGTTAAGGAAGGGAAAACAAATTCCATTCCAGGGGATATTACTGACGTTCTTTTTGCTGATAGTGCTAAGCATTGTCATACAGCTGGTGATTTAGATGGACAAAGAAGTTTCACAGTGGCTCAGAAAAATCGAGGAAGCAAAAAAAGGCAGTGTTGACCTTTCAAGAGATGAAGATTTAAGCATAGCCTTAATGAATTTAGTCAGTCTGGAGGAACATTTCTATTTTACAGCTATGAAAACAGGCAACAGAAAATATCTTGATATGCTTATGCAGGTGCGCGACATAAGAAAAAATTATCTTGCAAAGATTGTAACAAATCCAAAGGGAGAGGAATGGTGCATAAGCAAGCATCTGCTTGCAGCCAGCATGCGTTTGATTGAGGTCGGAACCAAGGAGCAGGCCAAGGGAAATAAAAAGGAATCGGAAGCATATTTTAAATCTGCATTTGACTTATATTCTTTGTTTTTCGCTATCAACATGAAAATGATCAGTGTAGAAAAGATTAAGGAAAGTGATGTCAAAAAATTCAGTCCTCTTAATAAATTCTCAGAATTAGTAAAAAAAATGGTTGACTGCTGCAAGGAATGGTAGCTCATAAAAATTTTCTTAAAAAGGGAATAGAGGCAGGAATTTTAGCTATACTGCTGATTCTTGTCATAAACCTTCTTGTTCTCTCTTTCCTGAACTTTCCGGAAATGGCTGTTTCGCAGATTAAGAAATACTGGCTTCTTTTGCTGATTTTAATAGGAGGATTCGGATTTCAGATAGGGCTTCATAATTATTTGAAATACAAAAATGCGGTATGTTCTGCGGCAACGATGACAAGCGGGGGAGTTTCTTCAGTCAGCATGATAATCTGCTGCAGCCATTATATTATTCCTGTTCTGCCATTCCTTAGCGTTACTATTTCTTTCCTGACAAAATATACTCCTTATGTCTTATTGTTTGGAATTTTCAGCAGCCTGCTTGGTACATTCTTTCTGCTTAAAAAAGCAGAGGTTCATATAAAAGACAAAGCAGCATGGCGGACAAGAATAACAATGATATTTTTAATAATCATCGCAGTTTCTTCTGTATTCGCTCAATATTCATTCAATGAAAATGATAATGTTGCATCAGCTGCCGGGGCAGCAGTTCAATCTGACAAATGCAAAGCACCTGAAGGATATACTCAGGAAAAATGGGTGGAGCATATGGGTCATCATCCGGAGCAGTATAAGGGGTGTTTGAACTGATGATTGGAATGATGAAATTGATAAATAAAGCAAAGGAATTGATAAATAAAATAAAGAATAATCATATGCTAATGATGGTTATCTGCTGCGCTCTTCCTTTGATTGTTTTGCTTATCGCCGTACGTTATATGGGGCTAAGTAATTCGTACCTATACTGGTTTGTACTTTTGCTTTGTCCTTTATCGCATTTCTTTATGATGAAGCATATGCATAAAGGAAATAATAAAAAAGGAGGCGGGTGCCATTGAGCTATTACAAAAAATATGAAACGCATATAATGGTAGCTTTGTTTATTGTTTTGACGATTGCCATGTTCTGGATAATGCATCCGGGCTGGTTTTCATAAAAGTTTATATCATTTTTAGAGGAAAGCAATAAAAGCAAAGAATCAAAAATTAATAAAGCCTGCAAAATCATGAAACAAACAGATTTCCTTTATGCGGTTGATACGAAGAAATCTTTCGATGAAGCAGTCATAGCTGTCTTGAAAGCAATAGAGAAGCAAGGTTGGGCACTTTTTCAGATTTATGACGTCAAAGAACGTCTTGCTGCAAAAGGATTTGAGCATGAACGCCTGAAGATTATCGAAATTTGCTCTGCAAAGCACGCAAACAAATTTCTGCAGGCAAACAAGTTTGTTTCATTATGCATGCCCTGCAAAATCAATGTTATTGAAAGCGAAGGATATGTTAAAATAGCAGGCATGAAACCAACATTGATAGCGGAGCTTTTTTCTGAAATAAACAAACAAGATGCTGAAACTGCTGAAAATGAAGTCATCGCGATAATCAATGATGCAAAATGAGCCGTAATTATGCACTCAAGCCGGTTTTCATAGGCAGATTTAATTGGCAAGATTTAAATATACTTGCTGCGTATATCACAAAAAGGAGGTAATAATGGTAATAACGGATGGATTTATGGGACAGATGATGGGCGGCGCAGGCTGGCCTTACAGCATGATGTCTGGTTTTTGGGGCATTGGACTGCTTTTGTGGTTAGTGATTTTCTGGGCGCTGATAGATGTAATGCAGAGAAAAGATCTCAACGACGGAAAAAGAATAGGCTGGGTATTGATTGTGCTGATGGGAGGATTCTTTCCTTTTTCAATAATAGGCGCACTGCTTTACTTAATATTCGGAAAAAAGTAAAAGAATGTCAGAACTTAAACCAAAGAGAGTGGGAGTAAGCCTTGGAGCTGTTTCTGCAGTGTTTTATCTTGCGTGTGCGCTGTTTATTGCAGCTGCACCAAATTTTACGCTAAGCGTATTCAACAGCTTGTTCCACGGCATAGATTTTACATCCATAGCAAAGACGTCATTTACTTTAGGAGAGACTATTGTGGGCTTGGCAGTGATCTTTGTGACAGCATATATTGCTGGTGCTTTATATGCTTGGATATATAATAAGCTGTAAAGTAATCAAAGGAGGGAATAAATGGTAGAGCATAATTTAGGTAAATTAGATAGGATATTCAGATTTGCACTTGCTTTCTGGTGGCTCGGTCCATGGGCGCCGAGTTACAGCGCAAACTGGGCCAACTGGGCCATCTTTATCGTAGGTTGGATTGCACTAATTGAAAGCGTTATAGGCTGGTGCTGGCTGCATAGTCTGCTGAAGATAAATAACAAGAACCAGTAAACGTGGCATAAACATGGCAGGTACATACGGATATTTAGTCTGGGATTTGATTTTAGGAGTGTTCTGGGCACTTATTTATTTTTCACAAAAGAAGATAAGAAGAAAGATTTTGTGGGGAAGCATTCTGGCATTTCCTTTCGGATTAGGTGAGTTGTACTTTCATCCGACTTACTGGAAACATCCGCAGACTTTGTTTAATCTTGCTGCAAATTATAATCTGGATATAGAGTCATTCCTGCTTATGTTTTTTTTAGGGGGATTGGCAGCCGCGCTGTATGAGACTTTTAAGTCAAATTACAAATTTGAGCATTACAAATGCTGTGTTGAGAGATGTTACTGCTATCTTTCGTTAGCTGTTACTTTAACAGTTTTTATTGTACTGACTAAGATGTTTCCTGACTGGAGCATCATATATCCGTCTTCTGTCGCGCCGTTGGCAGGAGGAATTTTTGCATTTATTGTCTATCCAAAATTGAGACAGCACATCTTTGCAGGCGGATTATTGTTTATGTTTTTATATTTATTATCTATTGCAGTTACAGAACTTTTAGTTCCCGGATGGATCATTAATACATGGAATTTTTCAATTCTTTCCGGAATAACTATATTAAAAGTCCCTATTGAAGAATTAATGTTTGGCTTTGCATTTGGTACACTCTGGGCGCCTCTTTACGAAGAAATATGCTCTAACTTCTCAGCTAATTAATAATTATATTAACAGTATCCTTATAAAACATTTCAGAAGGTAAACAGAAACGTTTAAATACTTGAGCAATTATTCAACTGTTATGGACAGCAATTACAAAAAAACAACGCAGCTTTTTTCAGCTCTGGCAGATGAGACAAGGTTAAAGATACTTGTAAGTCTGCAGGACGCCCCAAAAACAGTAAATGACGTCCATATGGCGCTTTCTAAGCAGAATATAACCCTCTCAGCTGTTTCTCATCAGCTTACTTACCTGGCTAATCTGGGTGTAGTTGTATATAAAAAGCATGGAAAGCAGAAAACATTCAGTTTATCTGATAATTTCTGCTGGTGCATACTTAAGGATGTTATGAAACATTTTAAGGAGGACAAATGAAAAAATTAAAATTAACAATTAAAGGAATGCACTGTAAAAGCTGCAAAGCAAATATCGAGGCCGAATTAGATGATTTGGGAGTTAAATCAAAAATTGATTTTAAATCAGGCACTGCATTGCTAGAATTTGATGAAAACAAAGCAACAGAAAAGCAGATAATCAATACTATTAAAAAGCTTGGATATTCAGCATAATATGGAAATATTTTATACCTGTCCAGAGTGCGGATTTTCATACAAAGAGAAAAAGTGGAGAGATAGGTGCAAGAGATGGTGCTCAGCGCATAAAAGCTGCAATTTAAACATAATAAAACACGGTGTTTCACCAAAATGAAAAAAGCAACGGTGAGTATAGAGGGGATGGATTGCGCTTCATGCGCGATAAACATAGAGCGAAGTTTCAAGAAAACTCCCGGCGTTAAAAGTGCAAGAGTCAATTTGCTTGCAAAAAAAGGATTTATTGAAGCAGAAGATTTTGTTACAAAGGATGATATTGCAAAAGCAGTTAAAAGAGCAGGGTATTCCGCAACTAATGTTGAGTTTGAGGGAGAAGACATTTCTTCTGAGATGCCTTCAATGACAAAAACAGAGCATGAGATAATGAGGGAGAAAAAGCCGCGTTTTGAGATAAAACATCATTTTTCTGAAGAGCCAAAAAAATCTGTTCATGAAGGGCACGAGCATGGGATGCCTGAAGACAAAGAGATTAAAAACTGGACAAAGAGAATGTGGCTTTCATGGCTGTTTACGATTCCTATCGCAGCAATAATGATGGCAGAAAGATTTTTAGGAATGATATTATTTGACGAAAAAATAACTTCAGTCATTCTTATTGTTTTCGCATTTCCTGTAATATTCATTCTCGGCTGGCCGACAGTCAAAGGCGGAATGAGAGGATTCTTCACGTTTTACTTCAACATGGATTCTTTGATTGCATTAGGAACAATCATCGCTTATTCTACTGGAATAATAAGCTATTTTATAGATGTACAGGATTATTCAGGAGTCTCTGCTATGATAATGTCATTCTATATAACGGGAAAGTATGTTGAAGCATTGGCAAGAGGCCGTGCAAGCAGAGAGATAAAGAAATTACTAGAATTAGGAGCTAAATCAGCAAGAGTTCTTAGGGGCAAAGAGGAAATAGAAATTCCAATATCCGAGATTAAGATCGGAGATGTGATGATTGTTAAACCGGGAGAAAAAATTCCAACAGACGGTGTTGTTGTTAAAGGAGAGAGTGCAGTTGATGAAAGCATGGTCACGGGAGAATCTCTGCCTGTTGAAAAGAAGGCAAAAAGCAATGTAATAGGTGCGACAGTAAATCAGGACGGAATTTTATATGTAAAAGCGACAAAGGTTGGAAAAGATACATTCCTTTCACATATCATCAAGTTAGTCGAAGAAGCACAGGGAACTAAAGTCCCTATTCAGGAATTGGCTGATAAGATTACAGGAGTATTTGTGCCTGCAATACTTCTAATAACAATATTGACATTTTCAGGCTGGTTCTATTTCACAGGAGATTTAAGCACAACGCTGGCTGCAGCAATATCTGTATTGGTAATTGCATGTCCATGTGCATTAGGATTGGCGACACCTACGGCTTTAATGGTAGGTTCCGGAACAGGAGCTAAGAATGGAATTTTAATCAGAAAGGGAGAAGCAATACAGACAATGAAGAATGTAAAGACAATTGTCTTTGATAAAACAGGAACTATAACAAAAGGAAAACCGGAAGTAACAGATATCCACGCGGTCGTCAGGAAAGAATATCTGATGGAAGTTGCGGGAAGCATGGAAAAACTAAGTGAGCATCCTATCGCAAGGTCTATTGTTGAAAAAGCAGGCCTGAAAAAATATAGAGATGTCAAGTCCTTCAGGATATTAAGAGGAAGGGGTGTTGAAGGAAAAATCGGAAGCAAGCAGATTCTTATCGGAAACAGGAATTTGATGGAAGAAAGGAAAATAAGCTTAAAGGGGCATGATGAAGAATTAACTGGGTTTGAAAATCAAGGAAAAACAACGATGGTTGTTGTTGAGAATAAAAAAGTTTTAGGAATAATTGCTGTTGCGGACGCCGTTAAAGAAGATTCTGTTCAGGCAATAACAAGATTGAATCAAATGGGACTGAAGACAGTCATGATTACAGGAGATAATGAAAGAACAGCAAAAGCAATCGCGTCTCAGGTTGGAATAACTGAAGTCATAGCAAATGTTCTTCCTGAAGATAAGGCAAAGAATGTTATGGAACTGCAAAATCACGGTATGGTTGCATTCGTAGGAGATGGAATAAATGACGCTCCTGCATTGAAGCAGTCTAATGTCGGAATTGCCATGGGAACAGGAACTGATATTGCAATTGAAGCGGGGGATTTGGTTTTGGCAAAAGGAAGTCTGATTGGGGTTGTTCAGGCAATCAATCTTTCTAAGGCGACATTCTCGAAGATAAAGCAGAATTTATTCTGGGCCTTCGCATATAATACAATCGCGATACCTGTCGCTATTGCAGGATTGCTGCATCCTGTCGTTGCTGAAATAGCGATGGCATTAAGCTCAATCACAGTTGTAACGAATGCCAACTTACTTAGAAGGAAAAAGATTTAATTCTTTTTATTTTGTAATTAACGAAAATAATCCGGCATGGGTGCGGCACTGACCTTTATTAATTAATTCTTTTTAATATACTCTCCTATGTATCCGTGCTTGAATTTTTTAGAATTTTTGTACATCTGATATGATGCCTTAAGAATTTTTACAGCTTCGTCGGCATTTTTAACGACATATATCGAATCAAGGTCTGATTCTTTCAGCAAACCATGTTTCAACGGGCCTTTTTTTATCCATTCAATCAGCGATTTCCACTGTTCTCCGAGCATAATTATAGGAATATCATAGACATGCTCGACCTGAACCAGCTGCCATGTATAAAGAAATTCAAGAAGCGTTCCGACTCCCCCGGGAGCAACAACTACAGCGTTTGAAAGTTGCATAAAATAATCTAGCCTTGCGGAAAATCTCTGGAAATCTTTTTTCATGTCAAAATGCCTATTATCTCTCTGTTCCTGAGGCAGCTTGATTGTCAGTCCGTATGAATGCGTCTCTCCGTTGTGCATTTTCTTTCTTCCTATTTCGTGACCTTTATTTGCGGCCTCCATCAATCCGGGACCTCCTCCTGAAACGACATCGACACCCATTTCTCCCAACGCTTCAGCTACTTTATAGACTTCTTTATATGAAGAATTGCTGCTTTTAATTCTCGCAGAACCGAATATCGCGACTCTGAAATGCTGTTTCGCCAGCTCTTTCTCAAGACTAAAGAACTTCGCTCTTGAAACCTTTTTCATTTGTCTTTTATTTCCTCTAGATATTTTTCTGCTTCCATGGCTGCCTGGCAGCCTGTTCCGACTGAAGTTGCCGCCTGCTTGAATATAGGATCCTGAACATCTCCTGAGGCAAATATTCCTTTTACACTGGTGTGCATTCTCTGGTCGGTTAATATAAATCCATTGTCATCCATCTTTATTTTATTTCTGAAAATTTCAGTATTTGGAATGTGTCCTATCGCGAGGAAGATACCGCTTATTTTGATTTCTCTTGTCTTTTTTGAATTAACATCTTGTATGATTATGCTTTCAACAGATTTTTTCCCTTTTATCTCCTTAATTTCAGAACTCCATATTATGCTTATTTTTTTATTTTTTCTGACTCTGTCCTGCATTATCCTGGAAGCCCTGAATTTATCTCTTCTGTGGATTATTGTCACTTTCTTCGCAGTCTTTGAGAGAAATAAAGCTTCTTCACATGCCGAATCTCCTCCACCGATGACAGCTACCTCTTTATTTTTGTAGAAATAACCGTCGCATGTTGCGCATGTATGAACACCATTTCCTTTGAATTTATTTTCAGACGGAATATTAAGCCAGCGGGTGCTCGCGCCTGTTGCAATTATGACAGATTTTGCCTGCATCTTTCCCTTTTCTGTCTCTATCTCAAATCCGTCTTTAAGGATGTTAAATTTTACAGCAGACTCATTTTTTATCCTTGCTCCAAATTTCAAGGCCTGCTTTTTCATATTATCTGTCAAGTCCGGTCCCTGAACTCCATCAGGAAATCCCGGATAATTTTCAACTTTAGTCGTCCAGACCAACTGGCCGCCTGGTTCTTTTCCAGCCAGGATTAAAGGGCTTAGGCTTGCTCTGGCAGCATAGATTGCAGCAGTATAACCCGCACAGCCTGCACCAAGAATGACCAGCTTTTCCATTATATATAATTTAATGGTGGGGTTTATATAAGTTTCTTCCCAAAGCTAATCCAGCTCTCACGACTTTAGGCATTATCAATCATATCTTTCAAAAATAATCCTTTCTTTAGCAATTCCTTTCTGAATCAGCATCTGCTCAACATCTTTTATCATCTCGTATAATCCGCACAGATAGACGTCTCCTGCAAAATTATGAGGAAGATGATTCTCAATAAGAGACTGGACTCTTCCAATGCTTCCTTTATACTGCGGATTCTCTGGCCTGCTTATCACTGCATGATATTCAAAATTTTTATTATTTTTATTTAAATCACTGAAAAATTTATCGTAAATAATTTCATTTTCGTGTTTATACCCGGCCAGTAATATTACCTTCTTGTCTGTTCCGGATAGTAGCTTAGGAATCATGGCTGCGAAAGGGGCTACTCCTGTTCCTGTCGCGATAAATATGTTTTCTTTTTCAAAAGCATCTTTTTTCAGTACAAACATTCCTAATGGGCCATGTATCTTTACTTTATCTTCTTTTTTCCAATTATGGATTATGGGGCTTACTCTTCCGTTTTTTACTTTGTTTATGGCGGCTTCAATATATCCTTTCCCATGCTTTGCTATAGAGTAAAATCTTCTTTCTTCTTTGCCGTCTATGTCAAGAATAAAAGCGACAAACTGCCCTGGATTGAACTCAAATTCCTCGGGAACAGAGAATCTGATGGTTTTTACGCTTGGCGTTTCCTGATTTACTTCCAATATCTCCGATTCAAACTTAGTGATTTTTAGCATATACTTCTGTAAAAAGACGGGCTTTTTATTACTTTCTATTGGTTTTTAGCCTGATGATTGTTTTTGAAAAGATATTTAAACCGGAGTCAAACCCAATTTTTTATGAAAACAGGAACATTTGATATTTATCCAAAATTACCAGGCACTCCTTATTATGCTGTAGCTTATTCCACAAATCCTGCGTACAAAGGACTGCTCAGTATCGTATGTACTTTCTTTGTCAGAAATAGGCAGGATCCTTTGAAGATAGCAGAATACGAAGTTTCTAAAGTAAAAAAAGAGATTGGAATTGATGATATCTTCAGTGTTGATGAATTAGTCGAAGTTCCTGTATTTTTAAGATAATCAGCCTGTTCTTGCCCCTCTTGTCAGAAATTGTATCATCTCTGCCTGCATATCGCTGCTGATGTTCTGCGTAAGCTGGCCAATAAGTCTTTTAAGATAATTAAATCCGGGATCGTTCGCTTCTATCGGGAGCGCAGGAGGCGGTCCGAGAGAGATTGTGTTCAGTAATTTTTCGTGTTTTTCATCCGGAACATCAAGAAGGTAAATCAATGCAGGAATGCAGTGAATTCCTTTGTCTTTTATCGCTCCTTCTGTGAAATTTGTTCTGTAACTATCTCCCACAAACAATCCGAGAATTCTTGCATGATTGATTCCTTCATATCTTCTTTCTGCAACATAGCGGACTTCCAAATATGTTCCGTCATTGCATTTTATTCTGTTCTTTGTTTCTCTCTCAAGAATTCTTTTCAATAAACCTGATTCTCCGTTAATTCCTCCAAGAACTTTGTCTATATTGTCTGTCACCTCATCGCTTATCGAGTCAAGGCTTGCTTTCTGAACGATAAGGCATCTTAACATTTTGACTGAATATAATAGAGTTTATTTATATATGTTGTTGTGGCCGAGTCGGTGCTAACTTTAAACGTTTTTTAATTAGTTTGTAATTATTACGAAAATAATCAGGCCGGGGCGCGGCAAATCGGCAATAACCTTAAATATTATCATTTTATCCTTATTTTTATGTACAAAGTAACTGCTTCAACTGACGGAACAAAAAGGATTGATTTTGATGAAGGATATGTTTCTGTGATAATTCCAACGAAGAATGACAAGTATGCTGTCTGCGTCTCATGCCAGATCGGGTGTCCTGTTGAGTGCAAGTTCTGCCATACAGGAAATATGGGATTCAAAAAAAATTTATCATCCGAGCAAATAGTTGACCAAATTAAAGCTGCGGAAGAAATAATCGGCAAGCCACCGTATTCTGTCGTTTTCATGGGTATGGGAGAGCCGACATTGAATTTTAATAATGTTATTGAAGCAGCAAATAATATCCACAATGAATTCGAAATCGCTTACAGAAGGATAACGATATCGACAAGCTGTTTTAAAACAATAAGCAAATTACTGAACATACCATTTAATGTTGCAGTTTCTCTGCACAGCCCGTTTGACAAAGTAAGGAAGAGCTTGATTCCCTCTACAATTTCAGTGAAAAGCATTGTTGATTTTGCGAATAAATATCACAGAAAGCATCCAAGGAAGGAGTTCATGGTTGAATATGCGCTTATGAACGGAGTGAATGATTCTGGCAAAGATATCAGGAAGTTATTCAGCCTTAACTGGCCGAAGAAAACGTCATTTAATTTCATTGAGTTCAATGATGTTGGCAATTTTAAAAGGACAGACAGGGATACGATATTCAAATTCAAGAATGCAGCAATCAAAGCAGGATATAAGTCATTTGTGAGATATTCAAGGGGGGCTGACATCAGTGCTGCCTGTGGGATGCTTGATTACAAATAACTATGACTTATTTAAAAGATCCATGATAATGTTTTTATAGTACTGATGTGACTGATGTTTCTATGCCGGAGAAACAAAGATGTTTTATAGCGTTAGATCTGCCTAAAGAGATGATTTCTGAGCTGAAAAAAATCCAGGAAGAACTGAGAAAACAAAACTTATTTATTGGTAAATTCACGGAAGAAAATAATATACATTTAACTTTAAAATTTTTAGGCAGCATTCAGAATGACACTGTGACGAAAGTAAAAGACAGGCTGAAAGGCATCAAATTAAATTCCTTTGAAGCAGATATAGATGAATTGGGAATATTTTCTGAGGAATTCATAAGGATAATCTGGGTAAAATTGAACGGGAATGAAGTATTTGAGCTTCAGAAACAGATAGATGACAAATTGATAGATTTCTTTCCGAAAGAAGAAAGATTTATGAGCCACATAACAATTGCAAGAGTGAAAAATATCAAGGATAAGCAGCCTTTGTTTGACGCGTTAAAAAAGATAAAGATGAACATTAAAGGGCAGATTAAATCATTTTCATTAATACGCTCTGTATTAGTTCCTTCCGGGCCTATTTATGAAGTTATAAAGAGATATGAACTTTAATAATTTATTTGGATTAAAATAATAAAGATTACAGCCCACTATTGATATTTTGAAAATTCCTCTTCTGAAACTTGTGCCAGTTTTAATATACTTCGCAAAGTGGGCATCTTTAGTTCTTCATGTGCAGGTACAACTGTACCAATCTTTCCATTTGAACTTTCTTTCTTGAGAACAACATGACTGCCTCTTTGCCTTGCTATTTGAAAACCGAATTTGTTGCATAGAATTTTGATGCAATCTTTTCCAGAAATTCTTTTAAGCTCTAGCACCTTCTGCCACCTCGAAGGTTGTCATCAATGGGTGCATTCCCTTTTTCAGAGGAAACTCCTCAAGGTATAACTCTGTGGCTTCTTTAAGATTAGCTAATGCTTCTTCTACTGTCTTTCCTTGGCTGGCAGTGCCTACTTCCGGACAAGTTGCTACATATATTCTATCTTCCTTAATGATAACTGCCGTCAGTGTTTTCATAAACACTTAATAAGAAATAAGGTATATAAGCTTTGTGGCATTTATAAAGTAATCACTAAATATTATAAACCCATGATGCAATTTTCAGTATATGGCAAAAGAGGTACAGACAACATTAGAACAGACTGCTCTTCTTAAGAAGTCTGAAATCAGCCTATCATTAGATAATTATGATGATATTTTTTCTGATTTTGATCCTCGCCCATTTTCACAAAGAGCATTATCAGATGATTTTTTGATTGAAGCAAAAAAAGCAAGCAGGGACAAGGTTTCAGGCATTGAACTGAATTTCTTAATTCCAAAATCTGTTAGAAAACCAAGCGAAGAAAATATTATCAAAAAAAGACTCAAAGACCATTTCAAGAAACATTATCATTCTGAGAAGCAGGAAACTCTGAATATAAGACGGTTTGGAGCAAGGTTTGCAGGAATAGGCATTGTCCTTATGTTTTTAGCGACATTCATCTTATTCAGATTTCCCGACAAATCTTTTGTGATGAACTTTCTTGTCGTCTTATTGGAGCCCGCAGGATGGTTTTTGCTTTGGGAAGGTCTCAATCAGGTTATTTTCGAGCCAAGAAAGCACAGGGAAGACATGGAGTTTTACAGAAAGATGAGCTCATGCGAGATTAATTTCTTTGAATATTAACCATAATCCTTTTAAACACCAGTTCATAAAACAGCTTGTATGAACATAGCTATCAACGGCTTTGGGCGTATCGGAAGGACTGTTTTCAGGATTCTTAATGAGCATGGAATTAATGTAACAGCAGTAAATGACCCTCATGGCGCTGAAACTGCCGCTTACCTGCTGAAATTTGACACAATTTACGGAAGATTTCCCGGGAGTGTCTTTGTGGAAAAGGATAATTTAATTGTTAACGGAAAAAGAGTTCTTCTTCTGAGCGAAAGAGACCCGAAAAAACTCCCCTGGAAAAGACTAGGTGTGGATATCGTGATTGAAAGCACAGGAATTTTCAAGGATAAGGCAGGCTGTGCGCAGCATCTTAAGGCAGGAGCAAAAAAAGTTGTTTTAACAACTCCGTCAAAAGACATTCCCATGATAGTTCCCGGAGTTAATGAAAAATCTTTGAAAGCAGTTAATCACATCGTTTCTGTCTCATCATGCACAACAAACTGTCTGGCTCCGATTGCTAAAATTTTGAATGACAATTTTGGAATAAAAAGAGCACTGATGACGACTGTCCATGCTTACACCAATGACCAGGTTATACAGGATTCTGATCATAAAAAATTCAGAAGAGGGCGTGCTGCTGCTTTAAACTTAATCCCTACATCAACAGGAGCAGCATTTGCAGTAACTGAGGTCATTCCTGAATTAAAAGACAAAATAACAGGATTGGCAATAAGAGCTCCCGTCATATGCGGCTCTTTGCTCGATTTAGTCGCTGAATTAAATACAAATTTCACAGTAGAGCAAGTCAATGCTGTGTTCAGGAAAGCATCTGAGACGACATACAAAGGAATCGTCGAATATTCAACAGATGAACTGGTTTCAAGCGATATAATCGCAAATCCGTTTTCAGCTGTGTTTGACTCAAAATTAACTCAGAAAGAAGGCGATATGGTCAAAATCCTCGCCTGGTATGACAATGAATATGGATATTCTCAAAGGGTTGTTGATGTTGTTAAGATGATGGGGAGATTTATTTAGAAATTCTGTTTGATTTCCTTAATCACATTTCTTAATCCTGATTTGTTCATTCTAATACGGCATAATATATTCCTTTTGTATGCTGTCCGTAATACATCATCCACTTTCCGTTGATTTTTGCCAAAGTAGGGTCGCCAGGAGGATTCTCCGGGAATAAATTTCTTGGATTATTATCTGTAGTGTAGTCAAATTCAGGCGTTGAGAATTTTTCATCAGTGAAAGTAACGTGATAAACTCCTCTATAAGACCAGAAATACAATCGTATTGCTTCATCATCCCACTCTGTGAATTCAGGTCCGTCAAGCAGACCGTAAAACATTTCATTCCTGCTGTCTAAAGCAATTCCTTTCTTATCAAAATTTAATCCGTCTTTTGAAACTGCCCATAAAAACATCTGAATATTGCTGTTCGGCACCTGCGCAGGATATTTTTCATTTATTGTCCCTCTATAAACCATGATGTAGTTATCTCCTGACTTTATTACTGTCGGTGCAGCGGCATTTTCCAGGTTTAATCCGGCATTATTTGACTTATCCATCCTTGTTCCAGGCTCCTGATTCCAGGAAAGACCGTCTGAAGAAACTGCGCTTTTGATTGCTCCCTGATTTTGGAAATACATCCTGTATCTTCCGTCAGGAAGCTTTATTATTGACGGAAAAGTTGCCCATTCCATTCTTTCTCCACTTTCTTGATTCCAGTTTATACCATCTGAAGAAACTGCCGAATATACCTGTCCTTTAAAATCTGAAATTTCCGGTTCAGCAGAGTAATACAATCTATATTTTCCGTTTCCAATATCAACAATGTCAGCATCAGCATATTTTCCAGGTATTGCCGCGCCGCCTGCTTTCCAGGCAGCAATTTTTGGTGCTTCTGTTTTAACCTGTTCCTTCTCGGTTTCTTTATTTATAGTATCTTTATCTATATTAACGGGCGTTTGCTCAGGTATTGTTTTTTTTATTTCCGCTTCAGCGCATCCTGTAATAAAAATCAATAGCATCAGAATCAATATTATCTTTTTCATTTTCCAAACAGACTCCTAAAAAAGCTAATTATCTTCCCGAATAACCCTTCTTTTTTTATTTGGTTAGTATCCCCCTTTTTAATGATATCCTTTCTTTCAGAAACATTCTCTGCAAAATCACAACTTTCACCGCAGCAATCCTTAGGACAACTTCCATAGGTTTCTGTACCTTCGCAAACCTTATCCCCGCAAACTGCTTTTCTTTCAGAATTTTCTTCATCTTTTTCATTCCCCGCTCCGATCTTTTTCTCTAAACGTTTTTCCGGATTATAAATTGGGTGATGTCCTTCAGACATATAGTTGGCAGCACCTGTTCCAGCTACAATGTAAGTTCCATTAGCCGAGATTGCGACACTATCAACCCAAGAATCAGTTTTATAGTTCCATAACGGAATTTTGCTTTCTTTGGAGAGAAGATAGATATTTTTATCCTTGCTTCCTGCAGCGATATAATTCCCGTCCTGCGAGATTGAAACAGAACCGATCCTTTCGTCAGCTTTGAACTTCCATAATGGTTCATCTTTATCCCTATCGATTAAATATACGTTATGGTCTCCGCTTCCGGCGACAAGATATTTGCCGTTAGAAGAAATATCTACAGAGCGAACCCACCAATCAGTTTTCCATGTTTTTAAAGGAGTATTTTTATTATTTAAGAAAAGAAAAATTGAAGTGTATGTATCTGCGCTATCCAGCCCATAGACAGTATATTTTCCGTCCCTCGACATCGCTGCCGTCCAAACAGGAGCATCCGGACTGGTCTTATATTTTGTCAATGCAACATTACTTTCCTTTGAAAAAAGATAGGCAATTTCTTCTGGAGAATGAGACCCGGCAGCAACTAAACTGCCATCAGAAGAAACAGACAATCCGTGGACATCTGATGTTGCCTGGTATTTCCAAATTGGTTTATCGCTCTTCTTGGAAAAGAAGATAAGCTCGTCACTAAATGATGTTCCCGCAGCAACATATTCTCCGTCAGCGGAGATAGAAACAGCATAGATGCCAATATCTCCTTTGTATGTCCATTCTAATTTTCCGCTTTTTGAAAAGAAATTTACAGATTCACGGCAACCGCCTGCAACATATTCTCCGTCAGCGGATATATCAACCCAACCACTTCCCCCGGAGGGGTCTTCTGCTTCATCTTCGCACTGATATTTCCATAAAGGCTGATTACCCTCTTTAGAAAAAAAGTAAATATAATTATTTGTTTTTACAGCAATGTAGTTCCCATTATCAGAAATTACAACATTTTGCACTTGGTTTTCTTCAAGATCATAACTCCAAAGCGGCTCATCACTTTTTCTGAAGAAGAAATAAATTCTGTTGCTTTCTAATTTTTCAGAAACGACATTAACAGGAGCCAAAGTGCCGCCATACCAAGGTAGTTTAGCAGTCTCTTTTCCATCATTTGCTTCAAAGCGATAGTCGAAACTATCATTTTGTTTCCAGCTGAATTCATATACTGCTCCTGTTTTATAATCTCCGCTTATTTTCCTCATATCTTTTGCTGTAATCCCCGTAAAAATAACTCTTACATATTCTGGAGCATCACCATCTCCATCGGTGTACTTAACTTGATAAACAATAAGGGTGTCAGGCGTAGCAACAGGCGGTTCTGCATGTCCTTCCATTAATTTTGGCGGAGAATTGGCAAAAACAGCTGAAAACATCAAGAAAAATATTATTCCAAACAAGATTTTTTTCATATATTAAGCCACCTAAAAGATTTTATAACTTCTGGATTATTTTTTAACTTGATAAACATAAATCCCAGGATGATTATAATAATCATCACTAAAAAACTGCCATAAAGAAATCTATTTAATAAATACCAGTGCACTTGCCCAGCCGAAAATCCATGATAAGGAAATAAAAACACCCTGAATACAAACGCTTTAAGTCCATGAATGATAAAAGAGTACAATACTCCTAAAAACAGAACATTCTTAAAAGTAAAATCGTAATATAAAGTAAGCTTAATTACTGATAAAGCCACCATTACCGTCCATAAAGCCTGCGTTAAATTAAGAATGAAAGAAAATCGATTATTTAAAGGAACTGCCACATAGTATTGTGATATAACCGCTAAAATAGCACCGATAATATAGTATCTAATCGGCCAAATATACTCTCTGAGTTCCTTTCCAAATATTTTCATTTTGTCACGCTTCCTTTGTCTGAAAAGGCTATTATTACCGGCGTTTCCGGTTTTAATTCTTCTTCAGCTAGTTTATTCTGAACAATTAAAATTCCTTCGGCTAAAGCCCCGGATGATCCTCCTAGTTTCTCTTTCCAAATAACTTCTCCATTGTTAGCATTAAAACTGTAAAAGTATCCGTCTCCTCCCTCACCAACCCCAAAATAAACTTTATTATCAGCTAGGACAGGAGAGGAATCAGCATTAGATTTCCCAAAATTATATTCCCATACCACTTTGCCGTCCTTCTGATTCAAAGCAAAAAAATTTCCTTCATAAGTGCCGATGAAAATCTTTCCATACCCTAATGCGGCGGCAGAAGAGACACCAACAAGCTCTTCAGAACCAGAGGCTATTATTTCTTTCCAAATTAAATTTCCATCTTTACTTGATAAAGCATAAAAATAGCCGTTTTCTGCTCCAAAATAAACTACGCTGTCTAAAATAGCCGGTGTGGAGTGGACTAAATTTAATTTTCCAGTAAGATAATCAATTTTAAATTTCCACAGTTCAGAGCCGTCTGATGCGTTTAAAGCATATAAATAACTTGGTAAAGAGTTAGATTTCTGTGAGCCTTCTGTTCCAACAAATATTGCATTATTGTCAAAAGAGGGCGATGAGTGGATAACCTCTGCATCTAATTGTTTTTTCCAAATTAAGCTGCCTGTAGCAGAGTCTAAAGCATATATTTTTCCGGAATCATCGCCCACAAAAACTTTACTGCCAGCAAATAGAGGCAATGAATGAGATATGCCTTTTTCGGTTTGGTATTTCCATAAAAATTTTCCAGTATTTTTGTCTAAAGCATAAACGAATCCTGCGGAGATGCTTTTAAGATTATCATTATCATTCACGGTGGCAAATAATTTTTCATTGCCCACAACAAGACCTCTGGCATAAAAGTTTGTTTTTTCTCCAAAGCTCCACAGATCTTTTCCTGTTTTAAGTTCTATTGCAAAAATTTTCGATATCGCTAAAAAAACTTTGTTATCATCAATTATCGGCCAGTTTGCATCAAGACTATCGATTTCTTTCCCCGTAAAGCCACTTACTGTATATTTCCATAAACTATTGGGAGTTGAAGGGGATTTAGAGTGTGAATAGCCTGTGCGTGCTGTATTGCCGTGAAAAGTTGGCCAGTTTGTTTTTTCTATAATTGGTTCCTGCTCTATAATCCCTATTGGCTTTTCCTCGGATTCATTAATTATTTCATTTTGGGCAGTTGGAGACGTAACTTCTATTTTTTCTTCTTTGGAAATTGCGGATGGCAATAATTTTTTTGCAGTATTTTCTATTTCCTTATTACAACCAGTGATAAAAACAGCCAGAATTAATAATAAAATTATCTTTTTCATTTTAACATTTTTACTCCAAAGGATGTTAATATTGTAGTTATTCTCCGTAGTTCTCGCTTAACAAGGCATAACATCCATAAAAATAGTATTACTTAATTGGAGTTTATTAAGATTGCTACCCTAAACCTTAAAAACCCATTATTCCTAAGCTGTACTATGTATAAGACGTTAGACTCTTTCAATTTCAGAGGAAAGCGTGTTTTAGTCAGGATTGACATAAACAGCGAGGTAAGAAACGGAAAAGTTTCATTTTCCGATAGGTATTCAGCCTCAGTAAAAACAATTAAAGAATTAATGAAAAAGAAGGCAAAAGTTGTTTTAATCGCGCATCAGGGAAGGCCGGGAAGCTCTGATTTTATAAGTTTAGTTCAGCATTCTACTTTACTAAAGTGTTTCATTCCAAAATTAAGGTTTGTTAATGACATTATCGGAAATAAAGCCGTAACTGCAATTAAATCACTAAAAGACGGCGAAGTTTTGCTGCTGGAAAATTTAAGATTCTTAAAAGAAGAATTAGAGCCTAAAAAAGACAATAAACTGGTGAAAATACTGGCCCCTTTGTTTGATTATTATGTCAATGATGCTTTCTCTGTGTCACACAGAAAACAAACTTCAATAACAGAGTTTCCGAAAGTTCTGAAGTCCTGCATTGGAAGGACTATGGAGATGGAATTAAAAAATCTGGACAGGTTAGATACAAAAAATGCAGTCTTCATCTTAGGCGGGGATAAAGTGGAAGATGTTGCGTTATTGTTCAATAAAAAGAACATTTTGTCTGCAGGAGTTCCTGCGTTAGTTTGTTTGCTGGCGAAAGGTGTTGATTTAGGAGCAGAAAATGAAAGAAAAAAACAAATTAATAATTTTATTAAAAAAGAGTCAAAACATATCAAGACGCCGGTTGATTTGGCGCTAAATATGAACGGAAAAAGAAAAGAGATAAGCCTGAATGATATGCCTTCCAAATACAGAGTCTTAGACATTGGTTCTGAAACAATAAAACAATACTGCGATATAATTAAAAAAGCGAAGTCAATCTTTATGAAAGGAACTCCGGGTTATTCACAAATGAAAGGATTTGAGAAAGGGACATTTAATATTCTGAAAGCGGTTGAGCAGTCCAAGGCATTCTCGGTTATTGCTGGAGGCCACACAACAACAGCAATGCAGAGATTTGGCATAAACAAAAAGAAAATAGGTTATGTAAGCTTAAGCGGCGGTGCTTTGATTTATTATCTCGCTGGAAAGAAGCTCCCCGGATTAGAAGTACTTAAATAATCTATTTTAAATTAACATATTTCGGTTTTTCTTTTGAAAAGAAAGTGAATCTATTGCTGGATATTTCTGCCTTATAATTCCCAACAGGGACATCAAAAACAATTTCTCCTCTTTTTGGAAGCCCTGGCTGCATCTGGCCGGGTATAAGTGCTGTGGGAAGCATATTGCTGATTGCTGGATTAAAATCAAATATTCTGTTTTTATCATCAACCAGCTTTATTGGAATGCTAGACTGAATTTTTGTTGAATCTATGATGTTTTCCATTGTTACATCAAGAACAATAAATATTCCTGCTGGCTTTGCATCTCCAGTTTTCCCCTGATTATCCATCAGTGTTACGCTGTCTTTTTTTACTGCGCTGTGAATCACGTATGAAAAATCACCAGAGACAATTTTCTCTCCAATGGAATGTGTTTTATTTATTTCTGAAATGTTTTTTTCTTGAGTTGCTGCAGTTTCCTGCTTAGGCAAGGTCAGTCCATAAATAATCAATAAAATGATAAGTATTGTAATTTTTAATGTTCTGGACAGCTCTATGTGAAGCCTTTCTCTTAAGAAAGTTTTTGTTATAGGAAGAAAGAACAGCGTTATTAATATTAGTGAAATAAAGCTTAAAAATTGCAGGGAAAAAATAGCTATAACTGCCATATAAAAAAAGAACAATGCAAAAACCCACGATAAAATTAGGCCGAGCGTTATTCTCTTTACTTTCGGCTGTTCTTTCATATCTTTAGCCATATCTTGCTATTAATTACTTTGTGTTTAAAAAAGTTTGCAATATAAAAAATAAATAAAAAAGAAATCAGTTCTATTTGATCCATGCATAGTATATTTCATACAATGCTGAAAGACCAACCAGTCCATAGACAACATTTGTCAAAGTTCCCGCTCCTAACAGAGCAGTCACCAGATTGATGTTCCAAAGTGCAAGTCCCCAGTTAAGGCCACCTACAATCAATAGAACTAATGCCGTCCAGCTTATAGCGCTTGTTTTTGTCATATTAAACACCTCTAAAGCTCAGTATAGGGTTATAGTATTTATAAAATTTACCTATAAATAGGGCTAATTTAAGTCAGCACCATTACCGAGTCTTGATTAAAAGTTAGCATCAATTGCGAGCGATTTTTAAGCTAGAATAAACTGAGTTGAGAGGGGCGACCCCCGCAGGGCATCAACGATTTCCGATAATTCAGGATTAAATCGCGAGCCGATGCTAACTTTTAACGGCAAAACTTTTTTGTTTTATAATAATTAAAATAAAAATAATCAGGCCGGGGCGCGGCATTAAACCTATAAATCAAGAGCTTCCCGTATTTCTTCCTCTTCAAAGCCGATTATGATTTTCTTGCCTATTTCAACAACAGGAACTCCCATCTGGCCGGATTTCTTAATCATCTCCTGGGCAGCCTTGTGGTCTTTTGAGACATCTATACTTTCAAACTTTACCTTGTGTTCCTTGAGAAACTCTTTAACTTTAGCACACCAGTGACATACAGGTGTTGAATACACTTTTACAGTTTCTTTTTTCATTTTAACCTCCTGCTTATTCTGAGCATCACTTCCTGTTCATCCGCATCATAGACTATATGTTTTGCCTTGATCCCCTGCATTATTTTAGCGATTATGGACGGATTGGATGAAATGCCTCCTCCAAAAACAATGCAATCGACTCCATTTAATGCCGCAATATAAGCGCCTATCTGTTTTTTTACAGCATAGCAAAACATATCAACAGCCAGCTTTGCTCTATAATCTTTTCTTTTCAATAATACCATCATATCGCTTTCGCCCGCAATCCCTTTCAGTCCGGATTCTTTCTGCAGCATCTTTATCATCTCAGAAACATTTTTCTTTTCTTTTCTGCATAAATATTCAATCAATGCAGGGTCAATATTTCCGGAGCGTGTTCCCATCATCAAGCCTTCCAATGGAGTAAAGCCCATTGAGGTGTCAATGCATTTTCCGTTTTTGACTGCTGAAACGCTTACTCCGTTGCCCAGCTGACAGGTAATTACCTTTGAAGCATCTGCCTTTTCGCTCATCGCCTGATGAGCCAAGCCATGAAATCCGAATCTTTGTATATCGTATCTTTCAGTCAATTTTAAAGGAATTGCATAGATTTTCGAGATTTCCGGCATTGAATTGTGAAATACCGCGTCAAAACATGCGATATGCACTGCTTTTGTATTTTTCATGAAGAATTCGATCAGCTTGATTGTCTGAGGCATATGATTAGGGCTTAATTCAGTTGTTTTTCTCAATTCGTTAAGAACATTGCTGTTTATGATGCAGTGTTCTTTATATTTTCCAGAATAAACGACTCTGTACGCAATTTTGTCGATTTTTTTGACGCCGAACTTCTTTATTTTATTTAAAATTGATTTTCCAACGGCATTAATTATCTTATTATCAAACTCAATCTTTCCTTTCATATAGACAGAATCATTCTCATACAGGCTGAACTTGACATTTGAACTGCCCGGATTAATGATTAATGTGTTCATAATCAGGCTCCAATCAGCAGAACAATAAATATTCCTGCTGTATTCAATAAGTACGAGAGAAACATGAAGATTTTTGTTGAAATTATTCTTGAACTGGCAAGCATAGCAATTCCAATCTCATCCGGAAGCGGAGAACCAACAATGAACCAGCCTATGATGGGAACAATCTTTTTTTTGATAAAGACTGGAAGCTTATTTCCAATAAACCATATTATTCTCTCGCTAGAGATGCTTTTTATTTCATCTGCGAAAGAATGTCTGATAAACCTAAATATAATTGCATCACTGAATAAAGCACCGGCACCTCCAATTAAACCGGCGATAAAAATATTTTGTGTTTTTGCAAAGACTAAAAACAAGGCAACTGAAAATGCAGCTCCAAAACTGAATGAGTACAGCATTCCGGCTATAAAAGAGCCAAAATATCCCAGACTGACAATCATTTCGTGAAGCGGCCCATAACTTATTTTTTCATAAAAAAAATATGCAAGAATAACTGTCACAAAAAACAATGTGAATTTTGGATATTTAAATTTCATCATAAACCACTACCAAGCCCAGCCATTTATTTCTTCTGGGTCTTTGTCATTCTTTTTTATGTATTTTCCGTGCTCTTTTATCTTGTCCTCAAAAAATCTTATAAGTTTCTTGAATTTGGCAGAAACTTTAGGATTTGTCTTGGCTGCGTGTTCAACTGCTCTTCTTCCAAGATGATATCTGCTTACTTTGTTCTGGACAAGCATATCAAACGGAGTTGTAGTTGTCCCATTTTCTATATAGCCGTAGATGTGGAATCTTTGCGTATTCGGCCTGTCGAATAATAATTGCTTTATAGTTTCAGGATATCCGTGGAATGAAAAAATGACATGCTTGTCATTCGTGAATAATTCCTCGAACTTTTTCTCAGTCAGGGCATTAGGATATAGATTATGGCCTCCAAGCACATTTAATTCAGAAACATTGACAAATCTCATTTTAATTTCAGGTGCAAGTTTTTTCAGCAATTTGATTGTTGCAAGGCATTCCTGAGTTTGGTAATCTCCGCATCCTGCTAGGACGATGTCCGGATTCTCTTCGCTTGCAAATTTCCACACTGAAGCTCCTGTCCTGCACTGCTCAGATGCTTCCTCATAAGTCTGCCACTGTCTTATCAGCTGCTTGTCTGAAATAATTAAATTGACCCTGTTAGTGCTCTGTAAAGCATGGTTTGTAACAGCCAATAACATATTTGTATCTGCTGGAAGGTAAACTCTTACAAGCTGCTCTTCTGTGGCTTTGCTCAGCAAAACATTTATGAATCCGGGATTTTGATGCGAAAATCCGTTATGGTCCTGTCTCCATGCGACAGAAGTCAGCAGATAATTTAATGCAGGAACAGGTTTTCTCCATTTGTAATCAAGGCTTAATTTTAAAAATTTAAGATATTGGGTAACCATCGAATCAACAATCGGCATAAATGCTTCATAACATGGAAAGATTCCATGCCTTCCTGTCAAAGTATATCCCTGCAGCCATCCCTGCAAAGTATGTTCGCTTAAAATTTCCATGACTCTTCCATCCTGAGTTAGTGTATCATCATTATCAGAATGCGGCCAGATATACCTTCTTCCTGTAGTTTCCAGAACAGCATCCAGTCTGTTGCTTTCCAGCTCATCGGGACTCATTATTCTGAAATTATTCTCATTCGAGGATATTACCTCCCCCAAATAATGTCCTAATGTGTCTGTCGCACTGTCTAATCTTTCTCCTTTCTTTTTGAATTTTAATTCAAACTTTTTAGGATTGGGGAGAATAAGAGGTTTTCTCATTTTTCCGCCAATCGCATGAGGATTATCTCCTATGCTCAGTTTAGGAACATAAAGCAAAGTGCTGTCAGGGACTTTTCCTCCCTTGAATAATAATTTTGGAGCATAACTCTGCAGCCATCCTTCCAGAAGCTTAAGTGAATTTGGATTTATTTTCACATCTCTTAACGGAACCTGATGGCTTCTGTAGCTTCCTTCGATTGGTTTTCCATTGACTTCTTTAATTCCAGTCCATCCTTTTTTTGTCTTTAGAATTATTAACGGCCATCTTGGTTTCACAATCTCATTTCCGGCTCTTGCATCTTCCTGTATTCTTTTTATTCTTGTATAAGCCCATTCCATCGTTTCGAGCATTTCCCTGTGGGAATCTGTTACAAATTTAATATCATATCCATATCCTGTAAATAATGCAGTTATTTCATGGTCGCTCATTGTTCCATAAATAGAGGGATTTGCAATTTTATAGCCGTTCAGATGAATGATAGGAAGGACTGCGCCGTCAGTTTTCGGGTTCAGGAACTTATTTGAGTGCCATGCTGCAGCAGTCGGCCCTGTTTCCGCTTCTCCGTCTCCGACAATTACTCCAACTAATAAATCAGGATTATCAAATGCTGCTCCGAATGCCGTGCTTAACGCATAACCAAGCTCTCCTCCTTCGTGAATCGCTCCCGGAACTCCGGGATTTATGTGGCTTGGGAAGCCTCCCGGCCAACAGAATGATTTGATTAATTTGCTTAATCCTTTTTTTGTATTTGCCAGATCAGGATAATATTTTTTCAAAGATCCGTCCATGAATTGATTTGCTAAAATCGCCGCAAAACCATGTCCCGGGCCTACGACAAGCATTGTGTTTTGCTTCTTTTTTGATGCGATAAGATTAAGGTGGGTGTAAATGAAGTTTATTCCCGGACAGGTTCCCCAGTGCCCGAACAGGCTGTCTTTTATGTCTTTTGGGCTTAATTTCCTCTCTAAAAAGAAGTTATCCTTTAAGTAGATAGATGCTGCAGAAATGTAGTTAGCAGTGCTCCAATAGCGCTCTGCCCAGTCTAATTCCTCCTTTGAAATAAGCATGATTATGTCTGACTACACCGGAGTTTTTAAGCTTTTATGGGGTTATTTATAAGCAGAATGGTAAAAGTTAGCATAATTATCGATGGTTAGTTTTGCTGCAAAGATAACTTAGTTTTCTCCGCATATTATGGCAGGAAGCCTATATTCGTGCTTTATACCTACACGAAACACAATATTTAAATATCTGTAGGTACAACTATTAAATTATGGTATTTGTCCAGGAAAGGAAAACAAAAGGCGCAGTCTATCTCTACTTAGAGAAATCCATACGCATAGGAAAATCAGTGTTCAAGCTCTCAAGATATATGGGAAGAAAAGAAGACATTACAAAAGACATACTGAAAAAGGAGAAGAAAGCTTTTGTCCTTGACGTAAATAAGAATGCAGTCGATTTCCTTGCAAAGCAAATAGAGAAAAAGTACGTGATTCACTACCCATTGAACCGCGAAGCAATCCATTCCCTAGAGGAGATGAATCTCAAATACAGAGAGATAAAGCATACAGTAAGCAAGAATGACTGGGAAGACATCAAAAAGAGATTTGTGGCGAATTTTGTCTTTGAGTCAAACGCACTTGAAGGAAATTCACTTACTTTGAAGAATTTTTCAGAGATTGTATTCGAAAACAAGATTTCCAGCTCTGCTGATCTAAGGGAAGTATACGATGCAAAGAATTCGTACCGAGTATTTTCGAAGCTATTGACTGCAAAAAAAGAGATGAGTGAATCATTTATTCTGGATTTGCATAAGCAGATAGTGAAAAACATAGATGCCAGAACAGGATACAAGAAACTGCCAAACATAATACTCGGAAGGAAGATATCATTAGTCCAGCCGAAAGATGTTCCTGATGAGATAAGAAAGCTTTTGCAGTGGTATAATTCAAATAAAGACAGGATTTATCCATTAGAGCTTGCGTTCAGATTCCATCATAGATTTGAGAGAATACACCCATTTGCAGATGGAAATGGAAGAGTTGGGAGGATGTTATTGAACTATATACTAATCAAGCACAGATATTATCCAGTCATTATAAGAAAAACGTATAGAAACAAGTATCTGAAAACATTAGAAGCGGCAGATCACGAGCAATACATTCCATTGATGAGATTTGCACTCGAAAAAGCAAAGGAAACTTACGCTAAGTTCTTTGAGGTTTATTATAATTATATTTGAAGTTAGGGCTGAGCCGTTGCTAACTTTTCGTTTTGTAATTAACGAATAAAATCCGGCATGGGTGCGGCATAAGAACTAATTAAATATTAAAAAACAATTTAATCCGGTCTGCATAATCCAGATCCTCCAGCCCAACCTGAATATCCCCAGCATCTCATTCCGGAAGGGCAATCAGCGTTAGAATAACAGCCTTTTACAAGCAATGGTAATGAAATACTTTCTCCTCCCTCTGCATTTATTGCTCCGACTTTATAGTAGTATGTCGTTAAACCAATTCCACTGGTAGAGTCGAATGGGAAATCATACCAAAATGTTGAAAGTGGTGTGGATGGAATAGATGCGTATATAGCATATGGTCCTGCTGCTCCCGCTTCGGATCTATATAGTGGATATATTGTTGCACCTGATGACGCAGGCCAAGTCATCCTTGCACGAAGCTGAGGAGCGCCTTCAGCTAGATATGTAAGCACTGGTGTTGGAGGGGCTTCTATCGGTATTGTTGCACTGACTGTGCTGGATGGCAGTGATGTTGCAATTGTTGCTCCTGTTGCTAAACCTATTGTTATTATATGATAATAATACGTTACTCCTGAAGTTACAAATGTATCATCAAATGATGTTCCGGTTTGTCCGAGAGCCAATGTTGAGAATGGTCCTGTCGGTGAAGTTGATCTTTTAAGTGTGTAGCTTCTTGCTCCAGTCGGAACAGGATTCCAGCTAAGAGTTATTTTTGTGTCCGGAGTTACTGTTACCGTTACGCCTGTTGGAGGATTGGTCATTGTTGCCGCGATAAACGTACTTGTTTGAGAAGATTCTCCTCCGGCATTAACTGCTGTGACTCTATAATTGTATG
>Ga0208375_1001285_pt1 | contig 29242 bp, 37 predicted proteins | sample RifOxyD1_FD_184038 | JGI IMG/M metagenome (GOLD analysis project Ga0208375, IMG submission 184038) | Soil microbial communities from Rifle, Colorado - Rifle Oxygen_injection D1 (SPAdes) | ecosystem: Environmental > Terrestrial > Deep subsurface > Rock core/Sediment | place: Rifle, Colorado...
CCTCTTACTTTTTTGGCTACATTAAGAATTTCACAACTCATATTGTTTTATCCTGCTCCTCCGCCTCCTCCTCCGCCTCCTCCTCCGCCTCCACCGGAAAAACCCCCTCCACCTCCGACTCCGGAGGCTCCGATTGTGGTGGAAAGAGAGCTCATGCTTCCGGCAAGGGCAGAGAACGAAGATTCGAAATTTGTGGGGATAGGAGTTCCCCCACTTTGGTAACCTGCAATGTAAAGACCCGATGTTTGATAAGCCCGGGTAAAGCTCATGGGCAATTGGCTTAAGGCTTTAATGGAAATTCCCAGAACGGTTCCATATACCAAATACTTTTCCCACAAAATTATCGAATCAATTGGGTAGTTTTTGGTTACAGAATAATCCTTTAACCACTTTCTAAAGGCCAGCCAGCCTGCAAGTTCGCTTCCACCCCATTTACTCTTTTTAGGCATTACCATTGTAATAACTACCATAAAAACGGAATAAAAAAGCAAAACCAACCAAATAACAACACCAATTAAACTTGAACTAACGGTTAAAAATGCACCAAAGCCCAATGATAAAAAGAACACCATAACCGCAAACCCCGTCTCCAATCCCATCTTTTTTTGCCATTCCAACCCTTCTTTTTCATAAAAACCCATTTTTTTAATCTCCTCTTTGGCATCCTTTTGCCATTTAAGAAAAAACCTGTGGGCTTTATGGGGTCTTTGTTTTGAAATGTTTTTTATTTCTTCAAAGTCAATTTTTTGTCTTTTATCCGAAAATATATAACTAATAAGGTCTTTTTCCATTTCATTGGTAACTTTGCCGTAATTTGAATTTTTGAGAATTAGAAAATATTGATCTTTTATTCCAAAGAAACTCCTTCTGCCGCCCTTAACAAACTCAATTACCAAAATTTTCCTTCTAGTTAATTCCAATATTGTTGCAACTATGGATTTACCTGTGGGCATTCCGGCCAGTATTGTTTCTACAAAGGCTGGTGCCAAATCGCTTGGGGGTTCGTGGAGTTTTCCGGCTAGGTTTATCTCGGGCAGACGTTCGTCCCGGCCAAACTTGTACCAACGGACAAACCAAATGTAGGTTCTCCAAGACACAATAACCAAAGTTAAAAGAAGCACTATAACCGGAATTATACTTTTGAGCCTGGTTTGAAGCGCAAACCCTTTTTCTTCATTTAAAATTGATTCAAGAGTCTTGTCCCCTTTTTGGGCGGAAGCAAAAGAGGTGCTGGCCGGAAAAAGAACTCTAATTTCAAAAAATTTATTTGCAGGTAAAGACTCTGCGCTAAAATTCACTTCTTTGTTGGAAACTATATTTATTCTTCCGTTAAGCGGACCGTGTCCGTATGCCCAGATTTGGTCATTTGGTGCTTCAAAAGGTAAAAGTACTTTGGCTGTAACTTTCCCCACTCCCTTGGTCCATGCATCCCCAATAAGTTGCCAGTAAAATTCCGATATGTCTTTTTGGTTTATTACCGCGTTATTAATTTTATAGTTTAGGATGAAGGTTTTTTGTGTACTGAGGGCAGAATAGTACCACTTTATGTAGACTTTATCTTTTCCCGGGGTTACTTCAAACCTGTCTGCCCCTTCCACATCAATACCAGATATTGAATATCCTTTGGTGGGAATCCATTCGTCTGCCCAGGTAAAACTACCGCTAAACGAATATACTCTGGTTTCTGTAACGTCGGCAGAACCATCAGGATTAATCTGAACCACAAAATCTGCGGAGGAAATTGAGTAATCTTTTGCATAAAGGGGTGAACAAACAAGTGGGCTAAAAAGAAGAAACAAAAAGAGCGCAAGAATGGTTAAATATCTTTTCACCACTAAATTATATCTCCTTTTTCTTATTTTTCCCCACCGCTTTTTTGGGATTGTAGACTTTCTGATGCGGAATTAAACTTTTTTCGTCCTCAAAAACGTCTATAGGAATGGTTTTACCACCAATCAAACCCCTAACTTCTCCCCCCACCTCTTGAATATTGGCCACAACTTTTCCAATATAAACCAGTTTTTTCAAAACATTAAAAGGGTCTCTGTCGTATTTCTCCGCAACTTTTTCACAAAAAGCCCAAAGATCCTCACTTGGTCTGAAGGCTGGAGGTTTTATTTCCTTCATCCCGAAAGCCTAAACCAGATTCTTTATTTATTCAACCACCAAAACTTTTTTAAACAAGTTTTCTCAAAAAAAGAACAATCCCTTTCGCAAGGGTAAGGTATAAAAAGGGTAAAATAATCAAAAAATATCTTGGAAACGGAACTTGGGTGCTAATTAAAAGCAAGAAGGCGAAAGGAACAAAGTAGAAAAAGAATTTTATATCTTTCATTTTTGTTCGAATTGCCAGATAAAGAGAGGTTAAAAGCCCCGCTGGCCAGAGAAAACTCCATTCAGAAGCCCTTTTTATCCCCTCCTGCCACCAGGGAGCAAAGTATCCCGTGACAAAAAGAATAATGGGGCCGCCAAGTTTTCCTGCAGAGTTGTGGGCAAGCATGAACTTTAGTACTCTGGCTTGGTAGTATAAAAAGTTGAAATTTCCATGAAGGTTAATAAAGGATTTAATATAAACCAGGCAACAAACTACGAAAGAAACCAGAAAACTCAAAATTAGTTTTTTGTAATTTATCTTTTCTTTTCGAATAAGGATCTTGTAAGTTAGTGTTAAAAAGACAAAAATAACTGCAGTTGACCAGAATTTGGAGGTGGCAAAAAGGCCCAAAACAACCCCCTGCAAAATATATCTTTCAGGATAAAAAAGCATCAAAATGGTATAACTTAGGGCAAAGACTGCTTGACCAAGGTCAAGTAGGGCTCCATCCATCATTCTCCCAAAAACAGGGTCTATTAAAAGAAGTCCCGTTCCAATTAAAGCCACTGTCTGGTTTTTAAAAAGTTTTAACCCTAAAAAGAACGTAAAAAAAAGAAGTAGTAACCCAAAAACAATTTGGACGAAAAACGGGTTTCCGAAAAGTACAATGCTAAAACCGAATAGATACTTAATCAGTGCAGGAACTTGGAAATCGTATCCTGTGGGGTCCTCCCCTGTGGCATACATGTATCCGGAAGCGATATAAAGATCGCTATCCGAAAGAGTAATTCTGTCCTTGATCTTGCCTTCGGGGTCTTCAATGTCTTGACTTCTCAAATAGTCGGCAATAAGGTTCTGGTCAAATTTATAACTGAACACTTGAGGATGTCTGAGAATCAAAAACAAACCAAAAGCAAGGGTTATAGCAAAATATGGTAATAGTTTCTTCATTGGTCTACCTAATTATACTATTGTTTTTGCTTATAGAGTTACACTTGACAATATATTATTGTGTATATATAATGAATAGGTATTCAATATATACATTAAGGAGGTGAAAATATATGCCTAAATTTGATGGAACAGGTCCTCAGGGAATGGGCCCTAAAACCGGGTGTTGTTTTGGACCGTGTGGATTTGGAACGGGGTGGAAACACCCAGGCCGGGGTCGTGGTTTCGGTCGCTATTTTGGTTGGAACCAGCCACAAACCAAAGAAGACAAGTTAAAAGCCCTTAGCAACTACAGAAAGGCTCTGGAAGAAGAGCTTAAAGCTGTAAAAGAGGAAGAAGATCAGTTAGAATAAACTGTATGCCAAGACCAAAAGGCGCAAGATTTTTGTGCTTTAACCCTAATGTATATTATTTCAAGCCTCGGGGAGTTCCCCTTTCCCAGCTTGAAGAAGTGGTTCTTTTACCGGATGAGCTTGAATCTTTAAAGTTGTATGAAGTAGACGGTTTGGATCAGACCGCCTCTGCAAAAAGTATGAAAATTTCTCAACCCACTTTTGCCAGAATCCTAAAAAGTGCACACAAAAAGACAGCTGAGGCTATAATTTTCGGTAAAGCTATTAAGGTTGAGGAAAAGTAGTTTGAACACGGATCACACCCCCACTTCGGAATAATTGACTTCAAAAAACCCAAGGGGTAAACTCGCCAAATGGAAAATGAACAAAAAGTGAATTCTTCTTTATACCTTGAACTGGCAAAAAACCCTGATTATGCCGCTTTTGAAGCCCTAAAAAAGCAATTGATGATGGAGCATTTAGGAAGCTGGGTTATTGTTGCCGATGCTAAAGTGGAATTTATAGGAGATGACGAAGAAGAAATTTGGCAAAAGGTTAATAGAGAGTTTTTAAATAAATCTATATTTGTTACAAAAATAACTGAGGAAAAATCAATTCTTTATTTTAGAAGTCCTTTTAACTAATCAGGTTGTACATAATTAGATAGTAACTTATTTAGCTGAGCATTAGGGTCTCGGACCACCCGGACCCATAACCATTCGAGAATAATGTATTATCCTAACACCAAATAGGGGAAGTGAGACATTCAACCTGCCTTTAGTCAATAGATTAGGAAGGGGTTTGGTTTTGTTTCTTCATGTACAAATAAGTTCCCAGGAATATGAAACTGGTAACAATCCCACTTCCTAGTATAATTGGGGGGAGTTTTTCTTGAGAAGGGGTTAGTTTAAAATTCGGTTTTGTTGAGGCCAACAAATACCACGTTTGGCTATTGAACTCAAAAGTGTCGTGGGTGGTTATCATCGGTTTGTAATTCTGGTTGTTTGCTAAATAATCCAGCCCTTGCTCATATAGTAAGTTTCCGTTATCTGGTTGACCTTGATAAACCTCGAAACTTAGATTGGTGGAGTCAACTACGTCAAAAATGTCCTGAAAAAGTCTGTTGCCGGCAAATTCAACCTGGATAAATCCTTTAAGTGCAGCACGTCGTTCCCCAACAGTTACAGGGTTTGGACCTTTCTGATAGACAGGCAGAATAATCTCAAACCCTTTTTTTGGGGTAGCAATTAGAGTAACCCTCCCTGTTGATGTTGGGTCCTCGTCTCTGACACTATTAAACAGTTCCAATTTTGTTTGGTCCAGAGCTACATTGGTACCAATTATTTCCCCGTTTTCACTTAACACCGAAGGCGGTTCGACATATTTCACTATATAAGCATTTTCACCCCTACTTCTGTCCCACTCAATGTAGGTTAAAGAGGAAGTTGCGGGATATTTGTCTATTAATTTTAATCTTTGAATATAAGACGACCACTCGCTTGCTGTAACGTTGTCGCTTGATTCAAGAAAAATTCTCATACTGAGAGCCATTGGAAGATATAAATTGAGCCTATCCTGCATCCAATGTTTGATAACCTGCACTTCTTGATGGAAGTTTTGTCTGGTTTCCATATCTACTAAATTTTGAGTAGATTTCCAAGCCCCAAAGGTACATGCCAGAAGAACAACAAATATAATAAACGGAGCAACCTTGACAATCTTCTCTTTCATGGACAGGATAGTTCTATTATAGACTCTAAATAAAATGCACACAAATATACGAAAATAAAGTGATCCTGACTAAAACCTCTAACCTTATTGTGATTGCCGGTTTACTACTCACACATTGCATGAAGAATTCCTGAAGATAAGCTGAGCAGTGTGGTCTCGGTCCATTCGGGCCCATAACCAATAAATACTATCTTGGGACGTGTTGTATTACCGCGGGTTTATGCAAAAGACCTTTTTGTTCAGCTTGGTCAACACTTAGATTAAAAAGCCGAACATCTGCTATACGGCCTCCGTTTACAGATTGGATGCCCTGAATGGTGCCTATATAATCTTTCGACCTCTCTAAAAATTTCACCACTTCTTGTTCGGATGAAACAATATCTTTAAGTAAAACTTGTCTGCCTACTTTTTCACCCGCTCCATCAAAAACGTCTGCTACTAATGCATAAAATCTTCTTTGTTGGGAATATTCAGATTCATCTATTATATCTGTCATTCCAACGGCAATTATTTTTCCTTTATTTTCAACACTGGCCATATTTGCTGAGCGGGCCGGTCTAGGACCCTTTCATCCTTATAACTGATTGTCTCACATCAAGGCCAAATGGAACAAATGGAACACATAAAAAGGGGTCTGACTGATGTAGATTGATATATTTAACCAGCTATCACTTATTTATTATATTTTTTTCTAGTTTGTTCGAAATCGTCTGTTATTCCCAATTTATGCCATAGACCTAAAACCCAATCTCTATCTGTTAATTGGTAATTGGAATAATGATAGTAATTTATATACTTATTTTTCCAATAGCTTTGGAAATACTTCTTGAAATAGATGTCTGCTTGCATTCCTAACGTAATAAATTGTGTTTTTAAATTAACTTTAATATCTTTCATTTCTTGATTGAAGAATTCTACGTTTTTCCTAACAATTTCAGGATCTACATCTTTTAATAAATTAGAATTTACTTCTGGGTAATCTTTAAATAAGTCTGTGATATAAGAACCTCGGAGTTTTGTATCATTACACGCATATTTTAGTTTTCTATCATGTTTCCCTCCATGAAAATTTATCCAGGGTACATCTAATAAAGATTTGGAGATATTTAAACCTATAAGTACAAAGTTTGAATGTAGATCTTCAAAGTGAGATTCAATTATTGAAGTATCTTTTTCGTTTTCATAACTCCATATCGCCCAACTGGCGAAGGCGCCATATTTTAAACTTATTTTTTTATATTCTTCAAACAAGTACATAACTGTTTTTACTCCTTTTCGTATTTGTCTATATATTCTCTAACGACTTCTGTGACCATCTGATAGCTAATACCGTTATCTATACAGTATTTAGATCCAAACCACTTACGCAGTGATTTGGACCCTCTGTTTCTGTTGCAAGCCATGCAACAGATTGCTACGATTTCCGAAACCGGTTTTCCTTCTCGTCGATATTCGCTCACACTATCCCAATCCTGTTTATGATTAAGGTGCTCTATGGTTGGCTTGTCCTTTTCTTGGGTCTTATCAAATTTCTTACCACAATACACACACCTTTTGTCCCGTTCATAAATATCCACCAACTCTTTTTTAGTCGGATACGTTGTTTTAGCTTTTATATTATTAATGTTGGTGAATTTAACTTCCATCGATGGTTTCTTGGGATATCTTTTGAGGAATTCTTTATTTTCTTTAACAAGATATACGGTGCAGTAGGTTGATCCATCTTCTCTTTTCAAATCGCGACCGCGCAACAACCCTTGTCTTCTGAGTTTGTTTCGAGTTGCCGGATGAAGGTTATAATCGTACTGTAGTTGCCACTCCTTAATCCAGACTTTATTATCGCTGTCATAAGTTAGCGCGGGGATAACCTTTTTCTTGATATTGTTCCAGCAATCCCGGCATCTGAGTCCTTTCGTATTCCACCAGATATCATTGCCCTGATAATTATCTCCACAAATACCACAGGTGTATGGTCCCTCGGTTGGTTCTAGGTAAAAACCCCTTACCTTTTCTTTTTTAAGCCTTAACTTCCTACGGTGTTCAATAACTGCTTGATTGTAGAGAATTTCAAAGAAACCTGTTAACCGTTGAGCTTGATCGCGCGCTTCCGAATCGGTCAGGTCCTGACCATACTCCTTTTTGAAGATTTCTTTGTATTCCTGGACCAATTTGTCAGATAGCATATTTTAGATGATCCTTAGCCAATTATTGTCTTTAATTTCCCCTCTTTGAGTAAGTTCGAACTTAACGGTTCGTTTTTTACCCTTAAAAGTTTGACGAACCTTAACAAAACTTAGGAATTTTTGAGTAAAGGTTCCCTCATCCTGAACTTCAAATTCCTTCAGATCATATAAACCCCGTATCATCTGAACCCTGGTCCGTTGTTGCTTTGTAGGAAACCCAGAAGGAATTAGTAGACAGGTTATATAGCGTTTTTTTGGAATACCTTTTTTATATCGACATTCAATTGCCAGGAATTTATTGTTTGGTTTTTTGAATAATTTAAAGTGTGTATCGGTTAGTTCATAGCTTTTCAAATTTTTCGGTACGACGTTATCTATGGTATCAACCATTCTTTCCATTTGGTCAGCAAATGTGTCCGCCCAGGCTCTATTCTGGGCTTCGGCTACAGTGGGGTTTGGTTTCATCGGCTGTTCAAGTATCTCAAGGAAACTGTCCCTTCCTTCAACAAATGTCTTTCTAAACTCATTTCTTTTTTTAGGATTGAAATATAAATCTCTCACAAACTTATCCGTGCTTTTTTTCATCGTTTTACGGAGAGATTTACTCATTTTTACATCTTCCTTATTCTCTGAGGACATTTTATTTTGAGGCAATTTTATCACTATGGTTTTCCTCCTTTATATGGTGGGTATATTTTCTCATCGGGGATCTGAAGAATTTTTACGCAAAAATAAACATAGATTGTCAGCAAAAATAAGTATACTTTGGCAAAAACATAATAGGCCATATCAAATGGAAATATGATAACTTTTTCCGAAAACGGCTTACCTTTGTAGATAAGGTGCCGATTTTTTTGATAAAGAAGAAGGCTATCAGCAATTATCAATACCCGTCTCGGCAGTCTTGTACTGGTTTTTAACTTAAATTGAATATCCATAGTTATTTTTAACTATTCATAAAACCAATCCCATCCGGGATTATCAACTTCAACAATTTTACTTTTAAGCATTTTATAAACTCCATCTTCAAGTACTGTTTGCCAAGTTCCCTCGTAGTAGTGCATCTCAGCTTCGCCATCTACCCAGTTTTTGGTTGAAAACTTCACAAACGCAGTATCCTTACTATTTTCAAACTTTTCAGACTTAATAACGTCAACATCTAAAATGTCAGTGAATCTATTAGTCCATTCGTCAAAGTTCGTTTTTTGAAGATACTCTGTACTTAATAGCTTGAAGCCTTCTTCCATTCTTCGGGCTTTTAGATAGGTGTAGAAGGCTCGTACCGCCTCTTCTGGAGACGTTGATGGGTCAACTTCGATTTTAGTTATCGCTTGATCAGTAAAATCGGGAATAATCGTTTTTGCCCAATCTCCATTTATAAATAAGGATAATCCTGCAAGGCTAATAGTGTTTATCCCAACAACACTTCCGCATTGATCAACTAAAGGCCCACCACTCATACCTTTAACCAAACTAATATCGGTTTGGATATAACCAATAGGCATTTGTTTTGATTTTCTGAAGTCTATAAATCTACCCTTTAATACAGTTGCCCTGCCCGTTAAATCAGTACCGAGAGGGTATCCACCGGCAACGAGTGGTTCTTCTTCGCGAAATTCTATTCTATCTGGTAACGGCATTACCAAGCTGTCGTAATGGTTATCTGTGAACAAGATGGCCAAATCCACATCTTTGTTACCTAATATTTTAACTGGAGTTACGAACTTTCCGTCAGGAAAAATAATTTTAGGACTGGGTTCGTCGGCTATAACATGGAAGTTGGTTAATACTTGGTTATTAGACACAAAAAATCCGGATCCCTCAGAATATCCACCAACAATCCTGACAACAGAATCTTGAAGCTTCTTATTTACCGGATATCCAAATGCACACAAAGTTTTTTCAAGGCCACCATATTCTCTTTTAAGATAATCTGCAATAACAAAAAAAGTTAGACATAAATAAATAGCGATCATGACAAAGACAATAGATTTAAGCAAATTCTTTAAACTTTTAAATGGATAAACAATGCAATCAATAACAAGACCAATAAGCGCAAGGATTAACTTAATCAGAAACTTAATTAAGTAAAAGGTTGTATAAGTTAATAATTTGATAGGAAATAAATAAAGAGGTAACAAAAGCTTTCTAAAATATGCTTTTAAACTCGATGCAATATTCTTTAATTTGGATTTAATCTTGTTAGCTAATCGGTCAAAATAATCCATATTTATATTTCTAATGCCTTTTTACCATTTTAGTTTCTGAAAAAGCTTTGTCAGCGTACATTGAAATAATTCTCTCAGCTCGTTGTAAAATATCAAAATAAGTAAGTACCTCGATTCCATGTAAAGAATAATTTAGCTTCCTTAGCGCTTCCTTCTCTTGATCGTTAAAATTTTCAGAATTACCAATTAAAATAAACGCTCTGGGTTTTATCGTAAATATTTGGTTTTTGAACAATTCAGCATAGTTCTGTTTAAGGTTCTTTTGTATTTGAAGTTGGTTTAATTCTACTTCATGTATGTAATTTACAACCTGCCCAATAGCATCATTAACAGCACTGGACCATCTATATGAACCAGTATGTGAGCTATCTTTAGAAATAACATCAGCATCCGGCCTCTTAATTTCTAAAATGTCAATAAACCCATCTAATGTGGGAAAAAGATAATCGGGAATACTGTAAAACCCAACCTTTTCCTTCTCTACAGGCGTTTGATAATTGACTCCAAAAACCCAACTGTTTGAATAGACCCAGCTTTGCCAAGAATTTGATCCCTTTGTTTCAGAATATTTCTTCTGCAATCTTGCCTTAAGTTCATCTTTACATTGTTGATAATAAGATATGCTCGATTGCTTCTGTAATTCCCTAAGACTCAAAATATTACCAGAAAGCGTTTTCTTTTCTTCTCTAAGCTCCTTTAAAACTGCAGTTGTCTGATTAATTAACGTCTTTTTGTGTTTAGCTTTAGTAGTCAGTTCTTGTAGAAGTGTGGGGAAGTTTTTATCAACTTGCTTCAGTTGTTTTTCTGAAATAGATACATTCTCGTAGAGATAGTCTGCTGGAAAATATGTATTGAGGAAAGATCTGGCAATATCAAGGCCGGTGGTGCGATATAAAGAATAGAATTTGCTCTGCGCCTTTTGCCTATATTCGTGATAGTTAATATGGTAATCATTCCCTGACCTTGTAGTTGAACCCTCGGTGAGTATAAGTCTATTCTGTGTAGAATTGTTTTTTATCAACTCAATTAAATGTTTTAGTCCTTGTAATGCCCTACCTTGTTTAAACAGTTCTATTAATGAAATTTTGTCTCTCTTAGTTTTTTCCTTACCAAGCTTGTTGTAAAGTGATTTGCTGAAATAGATCGTTGTTCCATTAACTTTCCCAAATGATTTATTGTTTATTTGTAATTCATGAAATTTTTCCATAGATTTACGATACACCTTCGGCACATTTTCCGTGAACTATTAATAAGGCGCCAAACTTATTACCACATTCAACCTTTTTATATTCGTCTGTGTAATTATCAACAATAGAAGTTTTTCCGTCATTCACCATCAATTCAAGTTGAGCTGATAGGACAACTTGCCCACAAATTGCACATACTCGGTGTTTGTCTATCCAATGAAAATGCCTAGCCCATTCAATCAATTCGGGTTCATCATTTTTTGTAAAGGAAGTATCTAAGCTACCATATAGGTGCACAATCTGTTCTTTTTTACATAATTCGCAGTAATATTTTGTGGTAAAAATAATTTGCCTCATATCACTTTTCTATATAGTCACATTCATTATTAACGCAACGCCAATATTCTACTTGTTTTAGCAGTTTACTGTAGACGTTTGCAAGGTTGCCAACTTTGGGTTCCATACTTCTAAACATCTCATTACCGCATTTAGGACAAATTTTTCCATTAAAACTAAAATTGCTTTTGTAAATGGTTTCTATGTTTTTACCAATCTGTTGCTGAAGCCAGTAAAATAGCTCATCTTTTTTCTTCCGGTCATCTATCAAGAAATGCACTTCTCCGCGTTTTTCTTCCGGTCCATCCTCTGCCTGGCAAACCAGTTCAATATTTCCGTTATCTTCACGCTGCAGCACCTCACGCAACATAAGAATGTTGTAAGGAATTTCCAACCTATCTAAACCGCGAAATGAACCCGCAGTAAACTTAGGTAGATCAAAAAGTTTATTTTTACTTAAAATCATAGTTATTTATGCCTATTGTACGGCGATTTATTAATTGGTTTAAGAGAGATTTTAAGTTCATGAGCCTTAGATGAAACAGCATCTGGGGTTCTACCCAATTTATATGCAAGCAGGCGGGTAGGAGTATTTCCTCTTACCAGCTTCTTTAATTTAGTTTCTTGTTCTGGTGTCCACACTTTTCCTTGATTTGTCGGTTTCTTAGCCATAGTTATTCACCACCTTTCTTAATAACATCTATAACTATTCCCTGTATAGAAAAATTTTCTTCACCAAATAGGACGATTGGTTTATTGTTCAAGTTTGTTGTTTCAGGTTCAAGACGCACAAATACGCCATCCCTTGTTATTTTTTTAATCGTGGCCTCATCACCAATTAAAGCTACGATCGGACTACCAGGATTTGCAACTTGTTGCTTTTTAACTAAGACGAAATCTCCGTCTTGTATATTTTTTCCGGATATACTTGCGTTATTCATACTATCTCCAACTGCACGAAGAAAAAAATAATCCCCAGAATCACCTCTAAGCGCAGATTTATTGTATGGAATATATGCTTCTATATTCTCAATTGCCAGAAAGGGAGTCCCACAGGGGACGCTACCAACAAGTGGTATGTTAACTACTTGTTCGGGATACGTTACCTCAAGTGTCCTCGCTTGATATCTTTCATTGGAAAGAACCCCTTTTTTCTTTAAGGCATTTACATGACGTTGGACCGAACTGATTCCGGCATAATTTAACGCCTGTCGAATTTCTTCCAAGGTTGGAGCCTTGCCAAGCTTCGCTTTTAAATCTTGAATGGTGGCCATGATCAATTTTTGTTTTGCCGTTAGACTTTTTTCCATAACTATGTATATAATAGCATATATAGTGTAAATATACAAGAAAGCATGCTTTAAATGATATAAATAAATATAATGATTACTTATGAATAAAGCCTCAATAATTAAAAAACTATCAAAATATTTTGATAAAAGCTTCCTTGATCAAGTTGACTTTCAAAATATTAATGGGGATAAAGATCTTATTAGTTCTATTTACGAACAAATAAACAATAAGGACTCGAGAAAAAAATATTCACAGTTTTTTACACACAGAGAATTAGTAGATTTCATTTTTTCAAATATCCCACTCTCCAAAAATTCTAAAGTACTTGATCCTGCCTGTGGTGCGGGAGCCTTTTTAATAAAAGCTGTCGATAAGGTTGGATTAAATAATGTATATGGCATTGATATAGATCAAAAAGCTCTAAATTTGTGCTCGGTAAACATTGAATATAAATGTGAGCAAAGAAGTAATAATTTAATAAAAGCAAATACTCTTAATAGCACTCTATCATCACTATTCCCCGATATTGATAGAAATAAGGGATTTGATGCTGTGGTGGGAAACCCACCATTTCAAAATTTAATCCTAGATGAAGACTATGATCCTAATGAGCCAGCTTTTAAAGACCTTATAACGGGTATTGCAAATTCTGCGACCTTGATGCTCGCTAAAGGATATCAATTTCTAAAACCGAACGGATATTTGGGATTTGTACTACCAAAAAACATATTACGAGTAGATTCCTTTAAAAAATTGAGAGACTTTCTTATTTATAACACTCGAATTCATTTAATATATGATTTAGATCATTATTTTAAAGACGTTAGGGGTGACCAAATTATTTTGATCATACAGAAAAAGAAAACTAACAATGATCAAGTTTTAAATAATCTAATCAAGATAAGTATATTTAAGGATGATCTTCCGTTTCAAAAACCGTACATTTACACAATTTCTCAAAGTTCATTAAACGATTACAATTTTTTCCCAACTTTCTATCACAAAGATATATTTCCACTTGCAAATAAGTTACTGAAAAGTGATATTCCCACACTTGATTCGTTATGTGATGGACAAATATATCGAGGCTTAGGATTAAGTACATCATCTAACTTTCTATCGAAGGAAAAGAAACCTAATTATATAAAGATATATCGTGGAGATTCGATTAAAAGATTTGGAATTAAATATGCCTTGTACCTGGATCGTACAAAATTAACTACATTTTCTACTACGAGGGTGCAAAGGCTCCAAAAAAATAAAATAATTATTCAGAACCTATGCTCTAAGGAAGGTGGTATCTTTGCAACCTTAAGTGGACCTGAAGAGTTAACTTTAGATACCGTTACTAATATTATTCCAAACAATTTAAATCAAAAATATATTTTGGGATTATTAAATTCAAATATAACCAACTTCTTCATCATATTTATAATCTTTTTGAACTCAAACTTCACTATGCATACAGATAGACAATATATCGGTAAACTTCCCGTGGTTATTCCGAATAAAAAACAGGAAAAGGAAGTAATGGATATTGTAAGTTTGTTGATGAATATAGAAGATAAATACTCAAAACAATTTTTCTCTCTCTATGAGGACTTAAATCATGCATTGTATAAAGTCTACAAATTTTCTAAGTCTGAAATTGATATAATAGAAAAACTGCTTAGAGAAGTAATGAGCAAAAAACACTATGGCACAACGAATGAATAAATTGACTGGCAAGCAATGGCTTCAAAACTCTTTTTCTATCTGGAGAGAAATTAGAAAAAATAGTGAAGAAAAACAACTTAAACATCCAGCAATGTATCCTATCCAGCTCTGTGAGAAACTTATAGAGATTTATACTCATGATGACGGCGAGGTAATTCTCGATCCTTTTATGGGTGTTGGATCAACAATAATAGCTGCTCGAAATTTAAACAGAAAGGGAATAGGAATAGATCTTAGCAAAGAATTTTACGACATAGCGGAAAAAAGAATCGACACACTTTTTATGAACAAGGACTCTAAGTTTAAACCTGAACTACATTGTGGTGACTCAAGGAAGGTCTTAAAAGCATTTAAAGACAGCAGTATAGATTTTTGCGTAAACTCTCCACCCTATTGGGATATATTGAACCAAAGACGTACAGCTGATAACAAAAAAAAGGTCAATTATTCAGATTCAAAACAAGATGTTGGAAATATTGACGATTATCATAAGTTTTTATTGGAACTAAAGAAAATATACTCCGAAGTCTATCGAGTGCTAAAACCCAACAAAAGATGCTGTGTGATAGTTATGGATATTAGAAAGAAAGACAAGTTTTTTCCACTTCATATTGACATATCAAATATTATGAGCGAAATAGGCTTTGAACTTGAAGAATTTGTGATATGGGATCGACAACATGAATATAACAACATGAAGACTTTGGGGTACCCCTATGTATTTAGATTTAACAAAGTACACGAGTTTGTCTGTGTATTTTGGAAAAGGTAATTATTTTGTTAGGTAATCCCTCTTCTCTAGCGGCATTACAGAATTGAAATCAACACCATCTATTTGAATATCCCAAGAAAAAACAATAATATCTTTATCGTCTCCATAGTTTAACAATCTTTTTCTTATATCATTTTCGAGTAATAGGATATTTACCTCGTTTGAAATACCAGATAAAGACACAAGCAAAGCAAGCTTGGTATTTGCAAGCCGGGCATAGCATTGGAGTTCACCAATCTCCTTTAAACTAAGGGCAGATGTTGACCGGTTAACAAAAACTAGATTGATTTCTTTAGTCTCTTTATTTTTCAGAATTCCAAGAATGTCGGGTTTAAAATCCCAAATGGAATAATTAGGCAACGATTTAATTAATTCATTATTAAGCTTAGACAAGTAAACATCGGGAATAATAATATCAACAATTTCATAATTGTCACTAAACTTCCTCGTTAGAAATGTGATAAGCCATCTCTGTAGTTTCTTGGTAAATTCGTTTTTGTCCATGTTTATATTGAAATAAATTTAACTGTGTCTCTTTGTAGGGTGGCAATTTGTATTTTCTTTCCCGAACCGTAATCCATAAGATCTGGCCTGGCTTTTAAAAGTTTAATCAGAGTCATTGAAGGAAGAACTGTGGAAACTAATATCGCCTCTTCTGGTTGGGCCACTAAGCAATATCCGACTAGCTGCCCAAGGGCTTTAAGATCAAGTGGTGTAATTTTTGATTCAATAAAAACTAATCTTTTTGATTTGGTCAAAAAACCTACAACGTCCGGCCTGATTCGAAATCTATCACAATAATTAAACGCTTCTAACAGATGTTCGTTATTGTTTTTCAAAAACAAGCTTAAGTTACCAGAAGATGTGTCAAATGTTTCAACAGGTTCAGAATACTTTGTAGTCAAATTTCTTTTGAAGAATTCTGCCAACGGGCTATATGTTTCCTGTTCTTTCAGCTGCCTTTCTCTAACTGCCAGTACTTTGTTTTTGGTAACACCTTCTTTGCCGCTGCCTTTTCAAAAGCTGTTTTCCTTAATTCTTCTCTAACAACATCAAATCTATTCTGTATTAATTTTGGGTCTTCTTCAGAATCTAAGTCCCCAGTTAAATCAAAAGTGACGGGATTTTTTGCCTTTATTCGCAATGAGTTAAGGTATTTACATTCCAATGCAAGATTTATTTGCCAAAAAGCGTCAAAGTGCTTTCGGGCTGGTTTAGGGATACGAATGTCTTCCTCTCCAGGATGAAACGCTTTCATACGAGCAAGTGTGATCTTAGTTGGTGGAAACCAATCTTCTTTATTACTAAATTTAACTTTTAAGTTATGTTCTATTAGTTCCCTAAATAAAGATTGTTTTGAACTTATACGAAAACGAAAATTGGTATAATACTCGGGGAAAAATTTTACTTGATGTTCTCGACCCCAACTAGTCGGATTAGAATTGAAATAATCCTCAAGATTTCCATCGCGTATATTGGGGTGGCCCCAATCAATTGTTTGTACGGGTAAGTTAAACTCTGATCTTAGAAAATTATCTATTTCAACAGGTAAGTACCAATTGCGAACAATCTGAAAGTACGATCTCATGCGCCCATGTCCATTTTCGCCATCACGATTAAGCCAGCCCCCTGGTGATGGAAATCCTGATGTATCAAGTAAGCCATTGATATATTCTATTTTGTGTTTTTCATTTAAAGAATAAATAATACGAGGTATATGAAAACGATCGAAACTGATATTGGGTTTAAAAATATCAACGATTTCCTTCAGCAATTCCATGTTATCCGACAAATCTATAATTAATAGGGTCATAGATTTGTTACCTAATATTTGATAGTTTGCTTTTATAGAAGTACTTAGGAAAGGAATGATCTCTTTTCTTAAAGATGCTTTAGTTTCCTCTGGTTGGTTATAGATTTTCTTAACACTTTTTGAAACACTAGATCCACACTTTGGATTTTTACATTTTAAGCCATCTCCACTTTTTGTTGCTAAATAACCACATTTTGGACAATGTGCTATTCCTTCTGCAAATTCGTTAGCGTGAGAAAATTCTATAGCAATTGTCTTACTATCAATAAAAATATGACCTCTCCCGGTAATTAAACCCAGTAGATAAGTTGTGACTGTATTCATAATTCTTCTTTTTCCAAAAAATATATGTCCATTATTTATCGAGAAACACATCTCTATCTGGATTATATAAAAACGTATCGTATTTAGCTATCTTTATTAGTGACAATGCTCTTTACAAAAGGATTTTGATTTAGTAGTATTAATTTACAAGACAGCTTTTGGGTTTGTCGCCTAAGAGGCCTGCTTATAACAGAATAGCATCAGAATAGAATCGGAATCAGGATGTTATTAGTTATAAGGAGGCCTTTTTTGATGGCAAACCTATGAAAAACGAACTTAAAGTAGTCTATGTAAACACCGATCTGCTCAAGCTAGCAGATTACAATCCCAGAAAGTGGGATGAAGCCGCCATTTCCAATCTATCGGAAAGTATTAAAAGATTTGGGTTAGTAGATCCCATTATCGTCAACTCTGCCCCCAACAGAGAAAATATTGTTATTGGTGGCCATTTCAGACTAAAAGTAGCCAAAGACCTTGGTTTTACGGAAATGCCTGTCGTTTACATAAATATTCCTGATCAAGAAAAAGAAAGAGAATTAAATTTACGCTTAAATAAAAACACCGGAGACTGGGACTGGGATTTATTAGCTAAATTTAATGAAACCGTACTCGCTGATGCTGGTTTCTCAAGTGAGGATATAGATAAAGTATTTGATCTTGAACTTGAACCGGAAGTTTTTGATCTTGAGAAAGAACTAGAGAAGCTTAATATCAATACAATTCAATTCCAAAAAGGACAGGTGTGGCAGTTGGGTGAACATCGATTAATGTGTGGGGACTCCACCATAGAAAGTGAGATCCTCAAGTTGATGGGTGAAGAGAAAGCAGATATGTGCTTTACCGACCCACCATATATTCTCGACTATCTTCATGGAAAGCAAAAACACGGTAAACCGACTGAAGGATTTGGTTATAAAAGAGATAGAAAATATTTAGAAACCGACGTACTTCCCCCGGATTTTTCAGAAAAATGGATAGCCAATATTGCAAAGGTTCAAAACGAACACTTCAGCATCATTATTTATGAAAACTGGAAGAATTTAAGAACAATATGGGGAGAGATGGAAAAATACTGGAAAGTAAAAAACATGATTGTTTGGCATCTTCCCAACAGACATCAAGGATTTTCTTCAAAGTATAAGTTTTTCTCAAAACACGACATTGCTATGGTAGGAGCATCACTAGATAAAGACATTCCTTTTAATCTGGAAGAAGAAGTTGATGGGTTGCAAGAAGAGTATGAAACAGCCCTATATGCCATCTCAGGTAAACCTCACTGGGAAGGTTACGAACATGGTAAAAAGAACCAACCAACAGACTTTATTGAATTTAACGCCTCTGATGAAAAACATTCAGGTCAGGGCGTAATTTTTGGAACAAAACCCGTTGAAATTTTAATTCCCTACATAAAGGTGTTAACCACGCGTGGAGACTTGATAATTGAGCCGTTTGGAGGTTCTGGAAGTACATTAATTGCCGCAGAAAAACTTAAAAGAAGATGTTGCATGATGGAAAAGTCACCTGTCTATGCAGAAGTAATCCGTCATAGATGGGAAAAGTTAACAGGTTTAAAGGCAATTAAGTTATATGACTGATAATGAACAACAGAACACAGTCGATCAAAGAATTGAAAAGGACAAAGCGACTCTAATAGAGCAATTTAGAAAATCTCCTGTTGTGCAGGTTGCTTGTGACAAATCCGGGATAGGAAGAACTACATACTATCGTTGGAGGAAAGATGATTACGACTTCGCTTCCAAAGCAGATGAAGCATTAGAGGAAGGTAGAAATCTCATAAATGATTTAGCGATATCTAAGCTCGTCCAAAAGATAATAGAAGGAGATTTCAACGCTGTTAAATACTGGTTAAGCCACAATCATAAGAGGTATGAGAATAGATTATCGATTACACCAGTTATAAGGGAATCAAATGACATCCCTAAAGAAGTGATAGCTGAAATTGACCACCTATTTGAAATTAACAGCAAGCGACCATAAGTTCTTTCGAATATAGTATTTCCCGACTAGACTTCCACCGTATTTGCGGTACCTTGTACCCTGATATGGGTACTACCCCTACAAATAGTGAAGCTCCGAAAATTGAATATTGCCTTTATGCGCGTAAATCTTCTGAAGACGACGAACGGCAGGCCATGTCGATTGACTCTCAAATCAAGGAAATGACTGATTTAGCGACAAAAGATGGAATCCTTATTAAGGAAGTAAGAAAAGAAAGTCATTCCGCCAAGATATCTGGTAAAAGACCAGTGTTCATGGGCATACTAAACGATCTTCGAGAAGGTAGATTTACAGGGTTACTTACATGGGCTCCGGACAGGTTAAGTAGAAATGCCGGAGATCTTGGAATGCTGGTGGATTTAATGGACCAAGGGAAACTGGTGCAAATCAGGACATTCTCTCAGGTGTTTTCCAATAACCCCAATGAAAAATTTCTATTAATGATCCTTTGTAGTCAGGCAAAACTAGAGAACGACCAAAAGGGATTAAACGTCAAACGAGGAATTAGAGCAAAATGTGAGATGGGTTTTAGACCGGGTATGGCACCGCTTGGATATTTCAATCGAGCTTTCAATGGAATTAAAGATGTAATTGTTGATCCAGAGCGAGGACCAATAGTGACTGAAGCATTCCAAAAAGTAGCTGACAGTGGAACTTCCGGGAGAGCTTTGAAAAAGTGGTTAATCGAAAATGGATTTACCAATAGATCTGGTTCGGCTGTAAGCTTAAGTCAAATTTATCTGATGCTAAAAAATCCATTCTATTATGGAGAGTTTGAATACCCAATCGGTGGAGGCAATTGGTATAAAGGCTCATATCAACCACTGATTACTAAAGATATTTTCGATAAAGTTCAAAAACAACTCTATGTTCCTCCCAAATCGAAATGGGGCAGTAAAACATTTACTTTCAAAGGATTATTCAAATGTGCTTCATGCGGATCAAGTCTGGTAGGTGAAGATAAATACAGACAAAGAAAATTTAGAGATCCGGTTTATCACGTATATTATCACTGCACTCGTCAAATAGACTATGACTGCCCAGAGGACTACATTAGCGAAGAAGGATTGGCAAAAGCATTATTTAGATTTATCAACTTTACTTATATTGCCCATCCACAAATCATTAATCTAACCCCAGAGATCCGGGAAGGAATAAACGAATATAAGAAGGTCAGAGACGACGTACTCCTAAGGCAAGACATCAACCCAGACGAGAAGACAATGGACGTAAGGGACTACGCAAGGCATGTCTTAAGTAACGTAGATGTGGAGAGAAAACGCCAATTAATTCAGCTTTTCAACGAACAGTTGTATCTTCACGACCGAAAGGTCGTATCTTCGAGGGTAAAAAGGACCGCTGAATAACAAGGGTACGGTCCGAAACTTCCTAAAATAAAATGGCACTTAGCAAGCAGAATCGGGCTTTTTTAGAGCTTACGGTCGCTTGGTGTCCAATCTTGCTGCGGGACAGGGATTTGAACCCCGATATCAGGATCCAAGGTCCTGAGTCCTACCATTAGACGATCCCGCAATGTCATCTTTGGAAGACTGAAAGCATTATATCTGAAATTGCTAACATTTTACCAGTAAAATGTTTTCTACCATTAACTCGGACAGATAATTGACCCACATAATCCGGGTTCATTCGTGGTCTTGAAACAACATTGTGTTTCCAACTGACGCTAATGACGTCCAAATTAATTCTTAATTTTTTGGCCCAATAATTCCTAATCCTGTGTAAATCGCCACTTCTGGAATCGTGAATATGAAGTCTGTATCTCATATCCTTATTCCTATCTAGATGAAAATACTTTTCTAAAAATCTAATATATACAACGATTAACCTAAAATCTGAATTTGAAAAATTGTTGCTTACTTTTGTTCCCTCAGCCTCATATAGCATCACGCCGGCTATAAACAACGCGTCATGTATAAACCTTTTGTAATTTAAAATAAAATTTTGGATTTCGGACTCTTTTCTTCGAGCTCTGGTAACTTTTGAGGCCTCTGTCGCTATTAAATGGTTCTCAACCCTCTTCTTGTCCTGAATCAGTAAATGTTCTTTAGTTAACGTCAATCCAGCTAAAGTTAGCCAATTGTTTATTGTAGACTTGGCAACTCCTGTTTCCTTTTTTATTTCACTATAACTATATTCTTTTTTCCTAAGTTCAATTACCTTATTAAATACATCAAGGCTTTTTCTTCTCACCGAACCTTTGTTTATCATAATAATATTATATAATTTAGGTTCGAGACAATCAATTTTTGATCTTGCTTGAGGAATCCTGGCATATCGAGTAAAATACAGAGTGTGAATGACTGGTTTGTCTATATTGTCGAATGTAGAGACAAATCACTCTATACGGGTATTTCCAATAATGTGGAAGGGCGTGTTTGGAAGCACAATAATAAACTCGGATCCAAGTCTGTTAAAGGCAAGTTGCCTGTAAAGCTGGTTTATGAAGAGTTTGTTGGAGGGAAGGCCGAAGCTTCCAAGAAAGAGTATTCCATAAAACAGTTACCAAGAGAGGCCAAATTAAAATTAATAGAAAGTTTCGTTTTGAAGAACAAATAAGATTGTATCTTAAGATTTCTTCAAATTTTTAGGGGCCCATAGCTCAATGGTAGAGCAATTCCCTTTTAAGGAAGCGGTTGAAGGTTCGAATCCTTCTGGGCTCACACGGTTAGTATAATTAAGGCCCCATCGTCTAGCGGTTAGGACTTCAGGTTTTCAGCCTGAATACCTGGGTTCGAGTCCCAGTGGGGTCACTTAGTATTTTTATCCAATAAAAAACTCCCTGATTTGAGAAATATCTGCCCGAAAAGGCATAAATATTCTTTCAGAGAGTTTTTTCAAACGGTATTTATTTGTATCTATTAAGAATTCCTTTTCTTCGTTGGTATTTTTCGTATCTATATACTGCAAAATCAATCAACTTTAATATTGGCTTTGAAAGCAGACCTAAAAAGTAGGCGATGATGATGTTAAAACATGAATAAAGTATCCAATCGAAAGACACTGCCCTCTCACCACGCCAGTAGATTTTTAGGTTTCTTTCACCAATTGCAACAGCCCCAACTTTATAATATCCACCGAAAAACTCCCTCTTGGAAACGAATCTGGGAGATTCGATTGTTGTTATGGTTGTATGAAAGATCTTCGACCCTTCCACATCATAGGCTTCAACTTTCAGATACCATGGACCTTCCGCGCTTCCAATTACCGAAAGATCGATATAATGGGTATTGCCGCTCTCATGGGCTTTGTAAGCTTCAATTGTTCTGTTAAATTGTGGAAGCCCTACCCCACCTGCTCCCCCATTTAAAAATTCGTAGTTTTCAAAAGTATTTGTTATGCTTTCCATCACTTCAAAATTTTGAGGTAAATATATTTCATAACTAAGGTTTTTGGTTTGGACCTTGGGGATCGTTAAGTAATCAGCCCTTAGAAAAGCTGTTATAACTACAAAGGTTATCAAACCAACCAAAAAGGGTATTTTTTCCTCAATTTCAAACCAGTGAATCTTGTTTATTGCACGTCTGAAAACATTTTCTGTAGTCATTTTTCACCATCCTTTTTCTCTATTAACCCGTTTGATTTTAATGAGCTTTTTTCCAACAAATGATGTATAGCTAAAATACACTCTTGTTTCGGAAAAACTGAACGATTATAGGTTTTTTTTTGAAAGAAAGCAAATTTGTTAAATGGAGAAGTGGTTTGATTTATCGCTTTTTTTTAGCTTTCCGTAAATATTTCGTCTTTTTTTACTCTTACAAACCTTACCCACTCTTCAATTACTTCCAAGAAGGCCTTAAGGGGGGCTTCAATAATAAAGTCAAATATAAATCCTATTACATTTAGTCTTGCTATTTGGACAGAAAGCCACTGGCCTACTCTAACTACCGGAAGGAAGAGAAAATCAATAAGGGAAGAGAAAAAACCTGTTTTTTCTTCATGGTAAACATAATCTCTGGAAATACTTTTTACCCTGAAAGCAAAGAAGGAAACAACACATAAAAAGAAAAGAAATATGGCCTGACTTACAGGATTAAAGTGAAGCTTGCCCAAACCCCAAACAATGAATACAAAAATTCCCACAAATAAAGCACTGTAGATAGCCAGGAATAGGTTTTCAAAAAGACTTTTGGCCTTTTGTCTTTTCCCAACTTCAACCGCCTTGGGGGTTTTTTCATCATATAGATATTCCTCAATTTTATCCAGAATTCTTTCGGTGTTTTTATCCCCCGGTGTTTTTATGCCGGTATTGAGTAAAAACATTAAAGAAGGAGGGAAAATTAAGTTAATTCCCAGGGCTAAAAAATTGGTGTGCCCTACAAAAATATCAAAAGGCAGTTCAAGTGCCAGGGCAAAAACCATTTTTGTTAAAAATATGTAAATTATACTTCTTGTGGAAGCTCTCATCAGCCTTCCCCTATTCTCTTTGTAAAGCCCCTCAATAACTTCTTTGGCGGATTCTCTGAAGGCCTGCGGGTCTTTGGTGTTTTTTTCAAAATTTTCCGGGTCTCTGACAACCATCTCCCGAATGACATTAAAGGGTGCAATAAATTTTGTGATTTCCCGCCTTATTTCAGGAGATAAAGTGTAAGCCAGATCCATATCCATCTCCCTTTTTGCCATCAGGAGGGTTGGAAAAAAACTGGCGGCGTCTTTTGCTTCAACACTAAACCACTCCGGGTGAAGAGCTTTAAGAAGATGGTAAGAAATAAAAATTTCGCTGTTTTTGGCAAATACACGCTCAACTGCTATATAAACCTGAATATCCCGAAGCATTTCATCCTCGACTCCGGAAATTTTTATTCTGGTTTGCATACTTGCCGAAACAAAGTTGATAAGAATTTGGGGGTAAGGATTAAAAACCAGGCTTTCCTCAACTTCACAGCCGGCAAGATTAAGAAGCCACTCCCCGATAGCTTTGTCTTTTGTGGAAGAAAGGGCTATCTGGTATTTGTCAATTATTTTTTCAATCTCGTTGATTTTGCTTACTGCTACAAAGTCGTCTTTAAGGTAACGTGCCCAAATGAGTTCTTTAATTAGAATTGGGGCCAGTTTGGCACTAACCTGTCCTAAGAAAAATCTGCGTCTTAGAATTCTTACAATTGCCGCTTGACGAATTAAATGGTCGCTTCTGAACTCAATCGCGTTTCTGGCGGCTTCGTAAACTACCGCAAGAGTGGTAGCGGCTGATGAGGTTTTAATAGTTTCTTCAGAAGTGGCAATCTTTTTAAGAGCAAAGTCTATTCCTTTTATAAAATCTGTTCCGTTCTGGTTAAGTCTTTTCATTTACACAACAAAGAATATAGTCAAACCTTTCCAATGTCAAAGGAGTGCTGATATAATTCATCTTATGTTTAAATTGGGTGCCAAGGCTTTAAGAAAAACCCCTCCCACACCGGAGACTTTTAAAATCATCAAACGTAACCCCATTTATTTGGTTTTAGACCGAATTATCGACACTTATAACATAGGTTCTTTATTCCGCTTGGGAGATGCTATTGCGGCAGAAAAAATATATATTTGTGGCGAAACCGAATACCCCCCAAGCAGTAGAATTCACAAAGCAGCTGTAGGAACCGAGGAATGGGTTCCTTGGGAGCATAATAACTCAACCATTAAAACAGTACGAAAATTACAAAGAAATGGGGTGCGTGTGGTGGTTGTTGAACAATCCCCCAAATCGATTCCTTATTCACATCTTAACAAACATTTAAGCTTTCCTGTAGCTTTTGTTGTGGGTAATGAAACGAAGGGCGTGGGGGAAGAGGTGTTAAAAACAGCCGATGTTATCGTTGAGCTTCCTATGTTTGGAGTAAACAAGTCTTTTAACGTCTGGGGTTCTGCAGCAATTGTGGCTTACAAAGCTATTGAGGCAATTCAGGAAGAGTAATTTTTATAGGTTCTTTCTTTTCCGTGTTCTTTGAGGAACGATTTTACTTCTATGTATTTTGTTAAACCCGAAACCTCAAGTTTTTCTTCTACAAAGTCGTCTACCTGAAATACTCCGGCCTCGGTTGTCATTACAATTCTAATCTCAACAGGCTTATCCTTCCCCTCTTTAACAATAACGCTCTCAATAGCATTAGCAGAAACACTGTGGATATCAATTTTTCCCATACTGTAAGGGATTCTACTTCTACCTTTGCTCATGTCCAGTGCGTCGGCAATTCTTACAATTCCTCCTTCAATTGTGGAGGTTTTACCTGCACTTCCGTGGCTGTGAGAGATAATTGCATGGAGGGATTCCGAAATTACTACCGTTCTTTCTTCAATGGGCATAAATTCCAAAATCTGCTTCATAAAGTCCCTTGCTATAAATAAACTAAATATCTCATGGTTTACCCTGTGAATACTCATGCCAAGGTCGTGCATTACGCTTGCAAAAAATATCACAATTTCAGCGTGCTCATATGTCAAACCGAAATCACGGACTATGGACATGGTTACTTTCCTCTTTTTCAGAATCCTGGCGATCTGAAGCGCATAATTGGCCACAAAATTAAAATGTGTTGGCCCGTGATCGGTATAGCCAAGGCGGTCAATAGCGTTTACATTTAATATTTTCCAGAGGGTTTTGACTTCCCTATTGGAATTAACTTTATTTAAAACTTTTTCCAGCAAAACATTGCCTTCGGTGGGAATATTTAGTTTAACCCTGGAGGTTGCAGCCTCATCAATTTTACTTCCTTGTTTCTTCATAAATTATATCTCTTTTATTGTCCAATCCGTTTGTTTTTTTTGTTTATTGGGGCTTACTTAAGGGCCGCGTCAACCGTGGGTTTTATGTCAGTGTAGCTGTAGGCTCCCGGGAAATTGGTTGCGTTAACAAAAAAGTCGGGAGTCCCCTGGTATCCCAGGCTGGCTGCAATCTGAACCTCATCATTGAGTCTCTGGTCATACTTCCCGCTGTCTAAACAATCCTTCAAAAAGACCGGATCGATAGCGTTTTTAAGAAAATCCGCCAGCTCCCCTGATTTTGTTTTGTCATTCACGACAGTGTCATTGAGCAAATCGTAGCCTTTAGCCGTCATCAACAGATCGTGTGCCTCCCAGAACTTGCCTTTTTCATAGGCACAGTAAAGTGCTTTTGTTCCCATTTCACCGTTTCCGTGCCCGGGAGAGTAAATCCAAATAAAAGCAGCCTTTCCGGCATCCACCAGTTTTTTCATTTCGACTACCGGGGCTACATAACTTCCTCCGTCCTTGACCAATTTAAACTGAGTCCCTGCCTGGGAATTGAGCTCGGGGTTTAAACCTCCGGCTATGTGGCAGTAAGGACAAGAAGGATCCGAAATTTCTACAAAAAGAACCTTTTCATTCTTGTTGCCAAATTTTATCAAATCCTTGTCAAACAGTCCTTTGATTGTGTCTAGTGAAACAGTGGGTTGAGCGGGCTGAGTTCCCCCCTGGGTTGTGGTTGTGGCAGTTGACCCTCCACTTTCAAGATTTTTAACTTTTTGCCAAAGAGTTCCCGAAAAAAATGCCAAACCTATGGCAACGACCACCAAGCCCGGAACTAAATATTGCTGAAGGCTTTTTATCTTCAATAGCTTCTGAGGCATGTGTTTATTCTGCACGTAAAGTCTGTAAAAGTCAACTTGAGTTTTTTACCCTTCCAAATACTTTATTGTATCCATGGCAGCCATGCAACCAAAGCCCGCAGCCGTAACTGCTTGTCTGTAGGTATTATCATGGACATCCCCCGATACAAAAACTCCGGGAATGTTTGTTTTTGTTCCCGTGTTTTTTACATATCCCCGTTCATCAAGTTCAATCTTTCCTTTAAAAACCATTGTTGAAGGAGTGTGGCCTATGGCTACAAAAAGTCCGTCAAAAGATACGGTATTTTCCTGACCTGTTTTGTTGTTCTTAAGCGTAAGGCTTTCGAGCTTAGACTCTCCATTAGCCTTAACTACTTCCGTATCCCAAAGGATTTTTATCTTGGGGTTTGCCTTTACTTGTTCCTGCATGGCGGCGGAGGCTTTAAATTCGTCACGTCTGTGAATTATTGTTACTTCTGAGGCGTATTTTGTTAAAACCAAAGCCTCCTCCATTGCAGAGTCCCCTCCTCCGACCACCGCAACGTTTTTACCTTTGAAAAAAGGGGCATCACAAGGAGCGCAGGAGGAAACCCCTTTACCTATAAGCTCTTGAATTCCTGGAGCTTCCAACCATTTTGTCTGGGCACCTGTCGCAATAATAATAGATTTGGCCAGGTAGGTTTGGCCCCCTGCCGTTATCTCAAAGGGTTTTTTATCCAAATTAACACTTTCTACATTTGCCCCCACAAACTCTGCTCCGAATCTCTCTGCTTGAGATTTCATTTTAGCCATTAAATCAGGCCCTTCTATTCCTTCGGAAAAGCCTGGAAAATTATCAACCGTGGTGGTCAACATGAGCTGTCCCCCCCAAACTTCCCCTCCGAGTATCAATGTGGAAACGGCTCCGCGAGTCGTGTAAACGGCTGCGGTTAGTCCGGAAGGTCCGGAGCCGATAATCACAGTATCCCAGGGGCCTTGAGGATTTTCTGGCTTTGTAGCTATTGCATCTTCCATAATCTTTAAGAAAACAACGAAGAAAGAATTCCGATAACAATCAGAACTCTTTCCTCAATTTTTTCGAACTATTTTAAACTGCCGGAGGAGTTGCGGGAGGTGTTCCACTTCCCATGTCTCCTGTTCCTTCAGTTGGCAATGTTGGGTCAGCCGGTTGTTCTTCAACAGGAACCTGAGGTTCGGGCATAGCCGTAGGCTCAGCTGGTGTTGAAACCGGGGCTGCCGGATCGGGAGTTACTGGTGCAACTGGATCGGGTGTCGTCGGTGTAACCGGATCTGACGGCATCGTTGGAGCAGGGGTTTGGTCAAACGGTTCTGCTACAGGTGCCGCTGTCGGATCGACAGGATTTGTGTTTTGTGTATCGTCTTGCATAATATTCACCTCCCCCCGAGCCATCAGGCCCAATGGGCCGGCGGCCATTTAATTTAAAATTATTAACTAATACCTTTTTTTACCAATTCTTCAAAATTTTCTTTTCCGGAAAAACCAACAGCACGCCCTATTTCTTCTCCACCTTTGAATAGGATTGTTGTGGGAATGGAAAGTATCCCATATTTTTGGGGTATCATTTGGTTTTCATCAACATTCATTTTTACTATTAAAACTTTATCTTTATAAGTTTCGGAGAGCTCTTCAAGAATAGGGCCGGCCATTCTGCAAGGTCCGCACCATGGAGCCCAGAAGTCAATCAAAACCGGAAGTTTGTTTCCCAGAACCTCTTTTTCGAAATCTTGGTCTGTAATATTGGTGGTAGCCATATGAAACCCACTATACCTTTTCACAAATAGTTGCGTCAATAGTCAAAGCCTTGTTTTGGAATCGTTTGATAATTTATATTTTAGCTTTGGAAAGCCTTAATGAATTCCCCACAACTGAGATGGAGGAGGCTGCCATGGCTCCTGCCGCAAGCATGGGATTAAGCAATCCAAATGCGGCTGCTGGAATTAAAATAATATTATAGCCAAAGGCCCAAAATAAATTTTGCTTTATTATTCTCATTGTTGCTCTACTTAAATTGATTGCGGATAAAATTGAATCGAAATCGCGGTTTAAAAGTGTTATTCCTGCAGACTCAAGTGCTATGTCGGATCCCGTGCCCATTGCAATACCAACATCGGCAGCAGCAAGGGCTGGAGCGTCATTTACTCCGTCTCCTACAAAAGCAACATTGTCAAACTCCTTAACCTTGTTGGCTTTTTCATCGGGTAAAACTTCACTTAAGACGTTTTTAATGCCTGCCTGATTCGCTATGGCTTTTGCGGTCCTTTCGTTATCCCCCGTTACCATCCAGGTCTCAACATTTTTTTTGTTTAATTTTTCAATCACCTTACGTACTCCGTCTTTTAGGGTATCTGCAACGGCAATGTAGCCAAGAAGTTTGTCTTCAGAAGTAAGTGCCATCACTGTCTTGCCATCTTTTTCCAAATTTGTTATATCGTTATTCTTCTTATCTGTTTTTCCAAAGAAGT